>Ga0193716_1001559_pt1 | contig 13236 bp, 16 predicted proteins | sample U2c1metaG_FD_145901 | JGI IMG/M metagenome (GOLD analysis project Ga0193716, IMG submission 145901) | Soil microbial communities from a riparian zone of the East river system, Colorado, United States - U2c1 | ecosystem: Environmental > Terrestrial > Soil > Riparian zone | place: USA: East River...
TTCGATCGGCATGGTGCGCCTTTGGACGACAAGGAATTGGCCGCGCGCATTCGCGACGTGACGCGTCGCCCGCCCTGGCACGATGTGTTGCCGGCGGAAAAGCGCATCGTTTTCCCGGGTTACGCAAATCTACGCGCCATGAGCGAAGCGCGCGGGCGCGTGTTGCAAAAGAACATCGGACTGGGCTGGCCGACTTATTTGCGAGTGGGTAATTCCCGGATGTTCTACTTACACAACAAAAAATATCAGGAACAAACCCACTCCATTCTCGAAGCGGCGCTGGCGCGTAACGAGTTTTTCGTGGCCTATCTTTCCGATTTTCCGATCCTGCACATTAATCACTCCGTCCTGGTTTACGCCCACAAACCGGCACGTAAGGACGGAAACGATCACTACCTGGTTTACGATCCGAATCATCCGGACGGACCGCGCGAATTGAAATGGTTGCCCGCCCAACGCGCCTTCGATTTTCAGAAGGACCAGGAATTCGTCGGCGGTTTCACCCGCGTTTTTCAAGTCTACGGGAAACCGTTCCAATAATTCAGGCCGGTGGCCCAGCCTCGAAATGGGGCGGCGGAAACAAAAAGCGCAACGCCGGATCGACGCGCGCCGACCAGGCACCTTCGCTATGATCTCCGCCTTCGACTTCCGTATATTGGAGATCGTCGAATAACTTCCAGCCTTTCTCGACCAGCGCGTCGCGGAGAATTCGCGCGCGTTCCCAGCCGGGTTCGTGCGTTCCAGTATCGAGCCAGATTTTCAACGGGAGTTTGTCGTCGAGTTGCTCGACCATTTTCACAATCACTTGATCGTCCCACCAAATCGACGGCGACATGACGATGAGTCGCGTGAACACATTTGGAAACCAAAGCCCGAGCGAAAGCGTAAGTAATCCCCCGAGAGACGAGCCACCGAGTCCGGTGAATTCCGCCTCGCGTTTCGTCCGATACTTCCGATCGATGTAGGGCTTGAGCTCTTCAATCAAAAACCGGCCATAGTTTCGCGCCAGTCCGCGACTGCGCTTCTTTCGTTTCGCACTGGTGTCGATCACTCCGCGCGTCGGCGCGTATTCATGGATTCGGTCCTCGCCGGTATTGGCGATGGCGACGACGATCAGCGGCTCGATCAAATTCTTGCGGATCAAGCGCTGGGCCGTTTCATCCACGCCCCATTCCACGCCGCCGAACGAAGTCGCCGCGTCCATGACATTTTGGCCATCCTGCAAATACAAAACTGGGTAGCGCTGGCGCGAAAAGCGCCGATAACCTCGCGGCAAGTAAACCAGCACGTCGCGTTGGTTGGCGAAAATCTTCGACTTAAAACCGCGATGTTCCTGGATATTTCCGGTGAGCGTATGTTCGGGCATGAAGCGGAGACGATTCGCTGAGGATAACGATTTTGTCCAACTTCTCCTTGGCAGGGACGCAGCCGGGCGCCGATTTCCGAATCCAATTAGGCGATGATTGACCACCATCGCCTGCTTTCTCTATTGTCGATCTTCCAATGAACGAACGTTACATCAAATGGCACACGCCCTACCTGGACCGCGATTTCGAGATGCTCGTCTTCGGTGACGGTCACGGAATTCCGCTTGTTCTTTTTCCCACTTCCTTCGGCCGTTACTCACAGAACAAGGATTTTGGTTTGACCGACGCCTGCGCCGCTTACGTCGATGCCGGCAAAATCACTATCTACTGCCCGGACTCGATCGATCTCGATAGTTTTTACAACAAAGGGATCCATCCGGCCGATCGTATGCGCACGCATAATGCGTTTGAGCGCGTCATCGTCGGCGATGTTTTCGATTTCGCCCGGCGCGAATCTTCCGCGGCGCGGGTGGCTGTTTGCGGCGCGAGCCTGGGGGCTTATCACGCTGCGAACATCGCTTTTCGCAATCCGGACGCGGTCAGCCACCTGATCAGCTTAAGCGGGGCGTTCGACATCAGCTCATTCTTCGACGGCTATCATGACGAAAACATTTACTTCAACAGTCCGTATGAATATCTGCCGAATACAACCGATCCGTGGAAGTACGGCCACATGGGAATCATTCTCGGCACCGGCGAATGGGATAACACCCGCCACGAATCCTATCGCCTCTCCGAAATTTTGAACTCAAAAGGCATTAAGCATTTTCTCGACGACCGGAAATGGTGCGGCCACGATTGGAGTTACTGGCGCGACATGCTGCCCTATTATCTCTCGCTCATTTAACTCTTATGAAAAAAATCGGAATCCTCTTTGGCCAGGAAGGCAGCTTTCCGCCGGCGTTTGTCGAGCGGGTAAATCAGAAGACCGGCGGCAACGACATCGTCGCGGAATTCGTCAAAATCGACCAGGTGGTGCAGGGCGAGCCATGCGGTTACGATGTGGTGATCGATCGTATTTCGCAGGACGTACCGTTTTATCGTGCCTGGCTCAAGAACGCCGCGCTCACCGGCACCGCCGTGGTGAACAATCCATTTTGGTGGAGCGCCGACGAAAAGTTTTTCAACAACGCGCTCGCAACCAAGATCGGCGTGGCGGTGCCGCGCACGGTGCTCTTACCATCGAATCAGCCGCCGCCGGATACGAGCGACCAATCGTTCCGCAACCTCGCCTACCCGATGAACTGGGAAAAGATTTTCAGCTACGTCGGCTGGCCCGCGTTCTTCAAGCCGTTCGCAGGTGGCGGATGGAAGAACGTTTATAAACTGCATAATCCGGACGAATTTTTCCGCGCCTACAACGAAACCGGTCAGCTGGTCATGATGTTGCAGGAAGAAGTGAAATTCGACATGTACTTCCGTTGTTACTGCATCGATCAGCGCAATGTCCGGATCATGCCCTATGAGCCGCGACATCCATATCATTTGCGTTATCAAACCGAGTGGCAGACGCCGCCGGAAGTCTTGCAAAAAGTCGAGCAAGGTGTGCTCACCTTAAATCAATATCTCGGCTACGATTTGAACACGGTGGAATTCGCCATTCGCGACGGCATTCCCGTGGCGATCGATTTTTGTAATCCAGCGCCGGATGCGGAAGCCGCGTCTGTCGGTCAGGCAAACTTTGAATGGGTCGTCGAAGCGGTCTCGGAAATGGCGATCCGCAAAGCGCGCGAACACATTCCCGGACGAAATAATTTGAGCTGGGGAAAATTTGTCCACGCCGCCGTCCACATGCGACGGCTGGAAGATTTGGCTTAGATCGACAAACATGACGGTGGATCGAGCAGTCCCTTGCTCGATGTTAAATCTAGGCGGCGAAGCCGCATTACTTAGCATCGCCCGCGGAGCGGCCGATCCACCTGATGACAGGCGATTGTTTTTGGGAGAGATTTGGAGCCCGCCATGAGCAAGAACGACCATACTTTCACTCTCGGCATCGAGGAGGAGTTCGCCATTGTCGACCCGGAGACGGGCGAATTGCGCTCGCACATCCAGGAAATCCTCGAGGGCAGCAAGGTCACGCTCAAAGAGCAGATCAAACCCGAGATGCACCAATCGGTGGTCGAGCTCGGCACCGAGATTTGCCAGTCGATTGGCGAGGCGCGCTCGCACGTCGTCGATCTGCGGAGCAAGCTTGCCACTCTGGCGGGGCACGGTGGATTGAAAATCGCGTCGGTCGGGACCCATCCATTTTCGCATTGGCACGATCAACTCATTACCGAAGGCGAGCGTTATCAGGAAATCGTCAAGGACATGCAATTGCTCGCGCGCGCGAACCTCATTTTCGGATTGCACGTGCATGTGGGCATCCCCGATCGCGCATCGGCCATCCACGTCATGAACCAGGCGCGCTACTTCCTGCCTCACATTTATGCACTCTCGGTTAACTCGCCCTTCTGGGTCGGGCGCAATACCGGACTGAAAGGTTACCGGTTAAAAGTGTTTGAGCGTTTTCCGCGAACCGGAATCCCGGATGCGTTCGAAAGCCTTTCCGAGTACGAAGATTACTGCAAGCTGCTGGTCAAAACCGGCTGCGTGGATAACGCCAAGAAAATCTGGTGGGACATCCGATTGCACCCGTTTTTCGACACACTTGAGGTACGGGTTTGCGATGCACAAACGCGGGTGGACGACACGCTCGCGATCGCGGCGCTCATCCAGGCCGTCATTGTGAAATTGTTCAAACTGCTCCGGCAAAACACGACCTTCCGCGTTTATCGCCGACGGCTACTCGATGAAAATCGCTGGCGGGCTTCACGCTACGGAATCGGCGGCAAGCTCATCGATTTTGGCCGGGAAGCCGAAGTGGAAACGCGCAGTCTCTTGAACGAACTGCTCGAATTCGTCTCGACCGAGGTTGAAGAACTTGGCAGCGCCAGGGAAATGGCCCACATCGAGCGCATCATGCGCGAAGGCACCGGCGCGGATCGGCAACTGGCAGTGTGGGAACGGACGCACAACATGAAAGCGGTGGTCGATCAAATCGTGGCTGAGACCTATGAAGGATTGAGCGTTGGCTGAATATGACAAAGTCGGTTTACTCCCAGCGATTTTGCGCGTAAAACTGTCCGCTTTGCCAAATGCCTGACCGAATTGTTGCCGATAAAATAGAGGTCGACCCGGAGCTGATCCCCGGTGCGCGCAACGCCGTGCGTGCTTGTCTTCAGCTAAAACCAGAGGAGCGGATCACGATTATTACGGATGAAGCGACCTCCGATATCGCCGCCGCTTTGCAGATCGAAGTAGAGGAAATTGGCGCCGAGCACGCCGTTTTTGTTTTAGAAAACTACGCGTCGCGTCCACTGGTCGACATGCCGCAAATCATTCTCGACGATCTGGCTCAATCGCAGGTCTCGATCTTTTGCGCCCAGTCCCAGCGCGGCGAACTGGGTTCACGGATGCAGATGAGCGACATCGTGAACCAGAAACACATTCGGCACGGTCACATGGTGAATATCACGCGTCAGATCATGCTCGAAGGCATGCGCGCAGATTTTCGCGCTATCGACGCGCTGAGCCAGCGATTGATCGAACGCGCGCGGCAGGCCAAACGGATCGCGTGCAAAACTCCAGCCGGCACCGATTTCGAGGGCGAGTTTTCACCGAAACTAAAATGGCTGAAAACGAGCGGCATCATCACGCCGGATAAATGGGGCAATCTTCCCGGTGGCGAGATTTTTACTTCGCCGGCCAACACCAATGGTACGTTCGTGGTTGATGGTGTGGTCGGCGATTATCTTTGCCAAAAATACGGCGACTTGCACGACGCGCCGCTCACCATCGAAGTGAAGAACAATCGCATTGTCGATCTTCGCTGCGATCACAAGGAGCTTCTGGAGGAATTCCGTGCTTATACGAGTACGGATGAGAACAGTAATCTTGTCGGTGAATTCGCCATTGGCACCAACACCGCCTGCACGCGCGTCATCGGCAATATTTTGCAGGACGAAAAAATCCCCGGTATTCATATTGCCTTTGGCCATCCTTACGCCGAGCACACCGGCGCCGATTGGAAATCGAAGACGCACATTGACTGCGTTGGCCGCGACTTCGACATCTGGTTCGACGGCGAGCAGGTGATGGAGCGCGGAAAATTCCTGGTCTAATCGATGGACCCGGCGAATCGCTCGCGGTTCAACGCTGACTTTACCCAGGACAAATACGCAACGCTGGTGCGTTGCGTGAACGAAACGGAAAAGTGGCCGACGGATTTCCGGGTTTCGGAGACGCCGATTTTTTTAACCCGCGAGTTCACGGATGAGGTAACCAGCGCGGCCAGGAAAATCGTCGAACTTGTCCGAACGCCGGCGTTTGCGCGGCATTCGGCGTCCGCGATTCCATCAGGCCTGGAAGTACCGGACGAATCGGCGCATCCAAACTTTCTCGCAGTCGATTTCGGAATTTGTGAAGTGGAACAACGGCTCACCCCGCGATTGATCGAGCTCCAGGGGTTTCCCAGTTTGTTCGGTTTTCAATTAATGCTTCTGCATTGCATGCGGAAAGCTTTCCCAGCGATTCCGCGCGACTGGACCTCATCGTTCGGAGGAATAAAAGATGATGAATACGCCGAATTGTTGCGCCGCACGATTATCGGCCAGGCCGATCCGGAAAGTGTCATTCTGCTCGAGATCGAGCCGGAAAAGCAAAAAACCCGGATCGATTTCGTAGCCACGCAAACCTTGCTCGGAATTCCGTCCATTTGCCTCACGAAAATTCGAAAACGCGGCCGTCAGCTATTTTACGAACGCGAGGGACAGGAAGTTCGGATCGAACGGATTTACAATCGCGTCATCTTTGACGAATTGCTGCGACGATCCGACGTCGAGCCCAGTTTTCGTTTTCAAGACGAACTCGATGTTACCTGGGTTGGTCATCCCAATTGGTATTTCCGAATCAGTAAACACTCGCTCCCGTTCCTAAAAACGGCGCATACATCACCCACGTTTTTCGCGGATCAATTTCCAACCGGAGAGAAGATCGGCGATTACGTCCTGAAACCGCTCTATTCCTTTGCCGGCCTGGGAGTAGATATGGAACCGACCCGCGAGAAACTCGCGGCGCTGAAAAAACCGCAAGAGTGGATTTTGCAAAAGAAAGTCACTTACGCCGAGTTCGTGCCGACGATCGATGGCCGAAAATCCAAAGCGGAAATCCGGATGATGTTTGTCTGGCCGGACGACGCCACGGAACCGACACTGGTAAATAATCTCGTTCGGATGAGCCAGGGCAAAATGATGGGCGTCGATTTTAACAAGGATAAAACCTGGGTCGGATCGAGCATCGCCCTCCATCAAGGAGACTCACCCGCCGCTGACGAAATGGTGCGGAAGAAATAAACGCGCTTGAATTTTTCCCGCGCGCCCCGTATCGCTGGAGGAAGATGTCCTCGGATACCCGAAAAGCGATTGGTCTGATTTCGATCTACACCGCCCTGTTATTTTTTCTGATCGGCTTCGCCGGCGGAATGAAATCCGAATTTCATTCGCGCCTCGCCATATCGACGGCGGGCTATTATGCCGCCGGCGCCTTCGCCGCGCTGGGAGTGATCATGCTTTTGCTCTCCTTTAAAGGAAAGCGGAGCTGAGCTAACGCGCATGCGGCGGCCACCGTTGCCGATCGCCGCCGCACTTGGTCTACCAACCAACCGAACTACTCCCTCTGCGCGTCGTGAAGTTTCTTGGCGGCATCGCGCATTTGTTGGTGCGCTGCCTTCATGTCATCAAACTTTTTCTGCTGGTCCGCGGTGAGCATGGGCCGGATTTGCGCCATGGTGGAATCCATCACAGCTTTGGCTTTCTGCATCGCTTCCTGATGGATCGCCTTCATCTGCGGTTTAGCTTGGTCGATGATGGGCTGAACCTTGGCCTTTTGCTCCGGCGTCAGGTTCAACGTTTCGGTTATCCGGTCCAGATGATTTCCATGGCCGTGCCGGCCGTGGCCGCCGAAGCCCTCTTGGTCTCCGGCCTGCGCGAAAGCGTAGCCGCTGAGCGCAATCGCGCCGGCGGCTGCAAGTGTAAGTAAGTTTCTTTTCATTTTTTTATTGTTTGTTCTGTTTGAGCGCCGAAGCGCCTGTTCAAAGGAGATGACTGGATGCACCGGAAGCTGGTTACAATTTTTTTCAGAACTAGGCATTTCGATAGCCGGCGAAAAGATAGAGGCTTGGCACGGGCGCCTCTCCGCACAAAGGTGTAACCAGAACGGTCCGCGCCCGGTCATCAGTAATGGTGTGGATACGTTTACGACTACATGGATGATCTTGATGCAGGCGCTCTGGTTACAGCTGCGCTTCGGCACGATGATGAAGCGGCTCGCGAATTGGTTCGCCGTCTTTATCCGCTTGTCGCAAAAATGGTGCGCTCGCATCGACCGCGGCGCACTCCTGAAGAGGATCTTTGCCAAATGATTTTTATTAAAATGTTTCAAGGTTTGCCACAGTTCTCGGGCAAGGTCCCGCTGGAACACTGGGTTTCGCGTATCGCGATCAATACCTGTATCAACCAAATCCAATCGGAGAAGGTACGGCCGGAAATCCGCCAGGCAGATTTGAGCGAGGAGGAAGCAGCCGTAATTGAAAACCTGGCCACTTCGTCCGAGGAACTGGCGCCAGACAAGCAATTTGCCTCGCGCCAACTGGTCGAGCACCTTCTCAAGGCGCTGAAACCAGTGGAGCGTCTCGTGATCGATCTACTTTACCTGCAGGGGCGAACCGTAGCCGAGATAAGAAAAATCACCGGATGGAGCGCGCCACTGATAAAGGTGCGGGCGTTTCGGGCGCGACAAAAAATGAAGCAACAATTGGAAAGAATTTCGATGGAGGAAAAGAAATGAGCGAGGCTGATCCCAAAATCGAGCGCCTACTGCGTTCTGCCGCGCAGGGGAACGACGATGTTTCTCCAGCCGCGCCATTCGGCTTCGATACCCGCGTGGTTGCGCTCTGGCGCGCGGAAAGACCGGCGAATTCCAACGGCCTGGCGCGATTACTTCGCCGGGTCGCGTTGACGGCTGCGAGTGTCATTGTGATTTCCTCGGCGGCTGCGCTTTATGAGATCAACCAGGAGCGCGACGCGGACGAGTCTTTTGCCAACGAATTCGCCATCGCGGACAACGCGATTCAAAGCGAATTTCCACAATGAACCGCGCGTTACAGTGGAAACTGGTGGCTGGGTTCATCCTGGTCTTCGTGGCCGGAGGAATAACCGGCGCTTTGGTTGGGGCCTCGAACACGCGCAGTCGTATTTTCGGTCCGCATCGTGGGATGCCCAGTGAGCACATGCGGCGTTGGATTCGTCACGAGCTCAATCTGACTCCGGAACAGGTCGCGAAAATTTCGCCGGTAATCGACAAAGCTTCAGCCCAATTGGAGTCCATTCGGATGGAGACTGGAAAACGCGTCCACGAAACCATGAAGCAAGCACACCAGGAAATGGCGGCGAGTCTTACTGACGAACAACGCGCCAAATTGCATGAGATCGAAGCGCGTCATGCGCATCGTCGTGGTCTTCACCAGCCGCCACCTCCTGGGCCACCCGACCAAGAGGAGTCTGACTCCCAGTAGAACTCTACAAATTCTCCACGATTTCGCGCAATAACCCAGGACCACGGTAAATGTAACCGGTGTAAACTTGGAGAAGCTGCGCGCCGGCAGCGAGTTTTTCTCTGGCCGTTTCCGCATCGAAAATTCCACCCGATGCAATCACGGGGATTTTCGACCTGGCTGCAATTGCGCGCACGAACGCAGTCGATTTATCTCTCACCGGTTCTCCGCTCAATCCGCCTTCTTGGTTTTGCTCCAGCGAAATTGCCGAATGATCGAGCGTCGTATTGGTCGCGATGATTCCTGCTACTTCGTTTTCTTCGCAGACCGTGATCACCTCTTCAAGCTCAGCCGGTGAAAGGTCGGGAGCGATTTTGATGACGATTGGCTTTCGAGCGGTTTGATTTTCTTCGCGGATGGCGCGCAACAAAATCGACAATGATTCTCGCGTCTGCAGCGACCGAAGACCCGGTGTATTGGGCGAGCTGATGTTGAGCGCGATGTAATCGGCAAAAGGGTGCAATCGCTGAAACGAGTAACGATAGTCGGCCGCGGCTTCTTCCACCGCGGTCACTTTCGATTTGCCAATATTGATTCCGACCGACACGCGCGGCCAGCGTCCGCTCTCGCGCAATTTTCGCAGCCGTTCCGCGACGATGTCTGCACCATCATTGTTGAATCCGAGCCGGTTAATCAGCGCTTGTTCCTCAGGAAAACGAAAGATACGCGGCCGCGGATTGCCGGACTGGGCCTTGGCCGTGATTGTTCCAATCTCGATGAAACCAAAGCCAAGTGCCTCCCATGCGGGAAGCGCCACTCCGTTTTTGTCGAAGCCTGCGGCCAAACCGATTGGATTCGGAAAAGTCAGTCCGAAAATCGTTTTCGGTTTCGGTGGCGCTTGGAAAGTCCTCAGCGCGCTTAACGCCAGATCGACCTTTGACGCCCGGCGCAACATCCCGATGGCCAAGTGATGTGCCGTTTCCGGATCGAGCGAAAAGAGTAGCGGTCTAACGAATCGTTCGTAGGCATTTTTCATTTGCCGATGCAAAACTGGCTAAACACGGAATCGAGGATCTGCTCAACGTCGACCACGCCTAGAATTTCCCCCACGGCGCGGAGCGCGTCAGCGAGATCGATTGCGAAACATTCAGGCGTGAGACCATTGGTCCTCGCTTCGTCCGCCTGATCGCACGCCTCGAGCGCCCGTCGCAAACAATCGCGGTGACGCAGATTGATCGCGACCGTGCTTTCCGGTCGTAGGTTTTCATTGGTGATGCGGTTGAGGATCGCCTCTTCGAGATCTGGCAGGCCTTCTCCGGTTGCGCAGGAAATGCGAAGCGCGTCGACGCTTTTCCAATCGCCGTGTTCGGGCAGATCATTTTTGTTGAGAAGCACGATTTCCGCGCCGTTGGCCGCATGTTTCTCAAAGTCCGGGGGCTTCGGAGCGCTCCGATCGGCGATGCGCAGACGCAAATCGGCGGTTTGCAGCGACTTTTCCGTGCGGGCCATTCCTTCTTGCTCGAGGTCGTTGGTCGAGACCCGCAACCCGGCGGTGTCGAGCAGCCGGATCGGCACGCCGCGGAGATTGATCATTTCCTCGATCGTGTCGCGCGTGGTTCCGTGGGCGTCGCTCACGATTACGCGCTCGTAGCCGAGCAAGCGATTGAGCAAACTCGATTTACCGGCGTTGGTTGCGCCGTAAATCACCACCCGAACGCCTTCCCGCAAAATTCGCCCCTGGTCGGCGGTGGCCAATAGCGTCCTGATTTCTTCACGAATCAAATTCAGGCGCGTGCGCAACGTATTGCTGTCGTCCGGCGCGATTCCCTCTTCGGGAAAATCGATCGACGCTTCGATGTTCGCGACCAAATCGACCAGCTCATCCCGGATTTTCTTTATTTGCTGGCCGAGCCGGCCCTCGAGTTGCTCGGTCGCGGAGCGCAACGCGAGGTCGGTTTTGGCCCGAATCAGATCGATCACCGCTTCGGCTTGAGTGAGGTCCATCTTGCCGTTCAAAAATGCGCGCGCGGTAAATTCCCCGGGGTGGGCGCCGCGTGCGCCAGCGCGCAAGCATGCTTCGAGCACGCGCGCGCTAACCAGCGTACCGCCATGGCAACTGATTTCGATCAAATCTTCCCCGGTGTAACTGGCCGGCGTCCGATGGATCGATATCATCCCCTGATCGATCAACTGGCCGGCAGCGTCGACTACCTCGCCAAAGTGTTGAACCTGGGATTGAAACTCGGACGGCTTCTGTTTGGCGCGAAAAATTTTGTCCGCCACCGCAATCGCTTCCGCGCCGGAAATTCGAACGAGCGCAATCGCGCCCTCGCCCGCGGGAGTAGAAATCGCCGCGATGGTTTCGCGCGCAATCAACTTAGCCGATCCTTCGACAGGACTTCCTTCAGCGCGGCGATGCATTTTCGGTTTTGTTCCATCGTTCCGATGGAGATCCGGATCCACTCCGGCAAGTTGTAACCCTTGAGCGGACGAACAATAATTTTTCTGGTTAATAATTTCTCAAACATCACCGGGCCGTTACCAACATTGACCATGATGAAATTTCCAGCGCTTGGGACAAACGGTAACTTCAGTTCGGCGAATTCTTCCTGCAGGTAAGTGCGACCGTCGTCGACCACGCGCTTGGTCTTGCGTTCATGCGCCTCGTCTTCGAGCGCGGCCAGCGCGCCGATCTGCGCGATGCTGTTTACGTTGAACGGCTGCCGTGTTTTCTGAAGGACCGTAATCATTTCCGGATGCGCGATTCCGTAACCAACCCGCGTGCCCGCGAGTCCGTGGATTTTCGAAAAAGTGCGTAACACCACGATATTCCGGCGATCCCGAACGTATTTGAGCGTGTCGAGCGGATTGTCGACAAACTCGTAATACGCTTCGTCGAATACGGTCACGACATTTTCCGGAACGCGCGCCAGGTACTGGTCGATCTTATCCTGGGAGATCAAAGAGCCGGTCGGATTGTTTGGATTGGCGACGAAGATTATCCGAGTCTTGGGGGTGATCGCAGCGAGCATCGCGCCGAGATCGTGTTCGTAATTCGGGCTCGGTGTTTCGATTGGACGCGCGCCGAAAAGAGCGGCGAGCAATTTGTAGGCAACGAACGCGTGCTCGGAAGCGATCGCTTCGTCGCCCGGTTTTAGAAAGGCGTGACCGAGGAATTCGATTATTTCGTTCGAGCCGTTTCCGAGAATAATATTTTCGCGCGCGACGCCGAGTCTCGAAGCCAGCGCGTTGCGTAGATAAAATCCGCCGCCGTCCGGATAGAGGTGAGCATCATTCAAGGCCGCACGCATCGCCGCGATTGCCTTGGGCGACGGCCCCAGCGGATTCTCGTTAGACGCGAGCTTGATAATGTCGGTGGGATCGACGTTGAGCTCCCGCGCGGTTTCTTCGATCGGCTTGCCCGGTTCGTAAACGGAAAGCTCGCGCAACTGCGAATTGGCGATGTCCCAAAGCGACTGCATTGGCCGCGAACTTAAGCAGGATTCCGGTTCAGGTCTAACCGTCGAGAGGCTTGCGATTGAGGTGGCAAAATGCGATGAAGGTGCCTTGTCGCATTACTTTCAGAATTTTTGGGAAAACCTAACCGGCGGAGCGAACTTTTGGACGTTCTTCGGATTGACCGCGAACCTCATGTTTGCGAGCCGCTTCGCGGTTCAGTGGTACGTTTCGGAGAAGCTCAAGCGCAGCGTTATCCCGGTGCAGTTTTGGTATTTAAGCATCGTGGGCAGCGTGATGATGTTGATCTACGCGGTTTATATCGGGAAATTGCCGCTCATCCTGGGCTTCTTGTTTCCCTCCATTATTTACATTCGTAACCTGATGTTGATTCGTAAAGGTAAACGTGAATCCAAAATTGGCGTGAGTGAGACCGACAGTGATCGCTAGCAATCAAATTATCTATCTCGACAACAACGCCACGACGCAGCTCGATCCGGCGGTGGTGGAGGAGATGTTGCCGTTCCTGACCAACAATTACGGCAATCCATCGGCCGGTTATCGATTCGGAATGCAAGTGCGGAAGGCGATCGATCTGGGACGCGAGCGCACGGCCGCGCTGCTCGGATGCGAACCCGACGAAATCGTTTTCACGAGTTGCGGGACTGAATCGAACAATGCCGCGATCAACTCCGCGATCCAATTCGAGCCGCGCGGAAAACATATCGTGACCAGCGCGGTCGAACACAGTGCGGTCCTGCGGCATTGCCAGGAACTGGAGAAACGCGGAGCTGAAGTGACTTTTCTCCAGTTCCTGGC
>Ga0193716_1001560_pt1 | contig 13236 bp, 27 predicted proteins | sample U2c1metaG_FD_145901 | JGI IMG/M metagenome (GOLD analysis project Ga0193716, IMG submission 145901) | Soil microbial communities from a riparian zone of the East river system, Colorado, United States - U2c1 | ecosystem: Environmental > Terrestrial > Soil > Riparian zone | place: USA: East River...
CAAATCTTCATGACTTACCTGCAATCCCAGATTCTGCAATAATCTACTACGCTCTTCTTTATGCTCTGGATGCTTTACCAGATAGCGTAATACCATACCTCTCTTCCGGACCATAGACTCATCAGTCTTCTTAGTTGAATTAACTACTCTCTGAGTTGGTGCTATTAGAGGTAAGATATTTGTAGTAGCTTCTAATACATCATCTATTAGAATCTGTTTATCTCCTCTTCTGGCACAACTAATAATCATAGCAATCTTTATTACAAAATCTCCTACCCTACTTACAAATCCTGTGTTATCATTGTAAGTATGAGCTTTATCACTATCGAACTTGTTATACCAGGTATCTACTGCATGTCTGACATCATCAGCCATACTGAATTCACCCTGGATTTGAGATACTTTTCTTAATTGTTCTACCAGTTTAGGTTTATCCGGAGCTACTGTTCGGAACATTAGAGAGTTAGATCGTTGTTTTTGTGTCTCTGTGATTAGAAACATACGACCTATTAGCCCTCCATGTATATTCTTTTCCGGAATAAAATCTCTGAATAGAGCTTCATTAGTTCCTGCTAGCCAGGTTATTGTAGGTTTCATCAACCTAGCAGATTCGCCTACCTTTAATCTATATCGCCATTCCTTTTCATTGTATTGCCTATCATATAGGTTGGTCATAATATCCATCGCAGAGTTATTTCCTATGATGGACGAACTTAGTTCTGATGCTACCAGAAATCCACAGGAATCCTTTACTAAGATTTTTCCGGGTTCAGTTGTGCCAGTTCCAAGTTCTTTAATTACTGCTTCAATCGAGGCGCGCCCATCTATAACTCTAGTATTGTTAACTTTAGTAACTAGTTCTTCTGCTAAGGCTATAGGTGGACCTTTTCTAACACCACTAGGTCCATATAATAGGACGTAAATATTGGGATAAAGTATATAGTTCCCGGCCATATCGAACCATACTCTATCCTTTAAGACTGCCGATACAGTCGATAGTGTAGACCAATAGTAAAATCTTGTGGGCGCCTCGAAAGTATTAGTAGTTTTAAGAACCTCTTCGATTAAATCCATCGGGAGGCTCCTTATTAAAACTACTATTAATCTTCTACTAAATCATATACCTGCTCAAATACTTCAGGGCTGCAGGGATAGAACTCTCCTTTAGTTCCCTTAATGATGTAATGCAAGTGATTAACATCAATCCAATCCTGTTCAGTGGTATTGTATACTCTAAGTCCAGTCTTACCTGAGAATCTGAGTAAGGCATCATCTGGAACAAATTCTCTAATTTCAGGCTCATTATTGTTCCATTGAATTGCTGTGATTACTACAGGCTTTTTACGTGCTGTGATAACATTCATTCTGGAATCTCCTCTTTTCTACCATACCATTGATGACGTCTGTTAACTAACCATTGTGCTTGTTCTAAACAATTGAACAGATATTCTGCCAGAATGAAATCTGGTGTATCTGATACATTCTCCAGTGAATTTGTATTGATAATTGATGCAAATTCTTTGATTATCTTTTCTTTTAATCTTGCATAATCACCATCAAGTTTTGTCGGCATAAATTCTTTCTAAGACCTCAACTTGTTTTACACTCAACCTACCTTTAGATTCAAGTTGAAACTTAATCGAACGCACAAAAGAATCCTCCCATTCACTTAGCTTATCTGATGATAAACAATCTTCTATCCATTTTTGGTAGATTTTGTAGGACTCGGCGGCGTCCATCCTATTTTCCTCATTTCTGGAGGAATTACATTTTCTTTAGGAATACCAGCAAATTTCTCTATCCAAGATTTACTACAAACCTGACATCTACAATCCATCTGATGTCTTTGATGATTCCATGTTTCAATCATCGAAGCATTATCATTTTGACAATGGGGGCATATGATCATTTTGTCCTTTCATTCTTGACAACCATGCTTCCTTAGTTTCTGGTATGTCTCTTAGGCCACCATCATGCATGTTAAGTAGTTCTGCATAGTGGTGAGATAATTTGATTAATTGGTCTAAGGCATATTCCAAATCTTTATTACGTTGTATTAGTTCTTTAAGTCGTTTTTCGGTAACTTCAAATCTATCTGTTCCACCGGGTTTGGTATCAAATGCAGCAAGTAATGTTCTAATCCTTACGTAGGCTGCACGTAATTCACGTTCGTATGCTAATATTTTCTCATATTCTATTTGATAACTCATCTTGTATCCTCATACTTCTGAATGTTGATTTTGATATTTTCCTTCTTAGCTAAGATATCTTCAATGTATTGCATCATTATATTATAATGGCTTCTATTATCAAATAAAAATGATTGATGATCATTAATAAATCCTTTAGCATCCATTGCTACTACTTGGATTATCATAATTTCATCAACCTATCAATAATATCCTGACTTGTATGACCATCATATGGATATGTAATATTGGGAACTATAGGAATCTCAAACTTATTCCAATGTTCCATCTTATAATGATAACTTATCTGACCTACATTAGTAACTGCAAATACTATAAAATATCCTTTAAACATGCTACCATCATTATGGAGAACAGATTTCATTATTAGAGGTTTATTCCAGGCATCTTCCTTTCTATACTGATGATCTAATTTGAACATCATCTTAAATAGAATAATATTCAAAGCCATCCTATGATCATAGAGTTCATTCATAGTATGATAACCATCACTTATATCTTCACAATCTACTCTATCTACTACTTCTTTATCTTCATTCAATAGTTGATATTTAGACATTAGGCCGCCTTCTCCTTCAGATAGAATCTCTTAAGATCCTTATAGTTGTAGCCTACTTCTATTTCGGTAGGTATTACCAGGGGACTTCTCTTAATACTACAATCAGAAAAATCAATTGGTTCTGCAAACCATTCTTGAATCTGTTCTATTCTCTCTTCTAGAACTTTAATTCTAATTAGCATAGCCAATGCATCATGAGATTCAACTACTACTCGAACGTCTCGGAGATGCTTAATAATCTTGAGTAATACTTGTTTGGTCTTATCAGATACAGTTTGTTGAGGTATAAAACTATATCCGCCTTTCCACAAGTCTCTACTTCCCTCTTCGTCGTAAAAATATCTACTTGCTCCATAGGTTCCATAGAGTCTTCTATCATTACTAAGTAATCGCTGAATTTCAGCATGGAAAACGTCTTTGATTTTTGGAGTATCTTTCTCTAGTTCTTTAAGACACTGACCTGCAAACCACTCACTAATGTTAATATCAATATGATACTTTCTAGCATCAGTATTGACATTAATCATCGCTTCTTTCTTCCCAATATCCAAATGGTAAGCATGTCTGAGAGTCTTACCAACAAAACGCTCAGCGCACTCATAACCCAAATGTCGCTTGGAATATTGTTCATATTTACCCTTAAAGAATTTAGCGGCTGTCATTGCATGTTTATCTATCTCATCATATTCTAATATAGTCTTCTCATCATCAGCGAGTTTACTACAAACTCTAGCCTCTGCCTGAGACTGATCTATGTTAACTATAATATAACCTTTATCAGCCACTAGAATACTACGCAAATCTTGTCCAACATCTCCATGCTTTGTTACAGTCTGTAATGCCCATCCTACCTGTGTTGGTCTAATAGGAGGTTCAAGAACATTAGTTGAGGTTCTGAAGTTCTCAGTGCCTGTAATAAGAAATGTAGTTTTCATCCGGCCGTCATAATCAGGTTCAGCCTTGAGATAACCTAAAGTCTTATCTTCTTTTCTAATCTGTAATACTAGCTCGCAGATTCTCTTTTTCTTTGGATCTTTAATGACGTTGGCAAGTAAGCCCGTAAGAACCTGTTCACCTGTTCCTGCCCGTATTGGTATGTTAAGAGAAATGTATAGAAGTTTATTAACCTGGGGATGGGACCTAACATTGACGGGTTCTGTAATCCCAAACTCTTTGCATAAATTAAACAATTCAACTTCAAGATCAACGAGACGATTAACATACTTCTGTGTAAGTTCTTTTCTTTGATATTCATCAACCTTAAATCCCACTTTATCCACTTCAGAGTAAGCGTAGTGCAATCCCATACGCCAACTTGCATGAGGGATACCAAATGGGATTTGTTCCAATTCACTATAATCATTATCAAATAACTCTCTAGTTACACAGGCATCTTTACCATTATAATAAAAGAAATCATCTATCTTATCTCTTTGAGGAACAAATTCCTTACCTTCTAATTTGTAATAAGGTTCTCTAGTCTTAATACTAGTATTGAATGCTAGTCCTTTAGGCATCTCAGGACTAATACAATGCGCTGAAATTAATGTATCCCAGAATAACTCATCCAAATAGAATCCTAAGTTATTTAACTTAGTCTCATCATACTTGAAATTCTGGCCTATCTTCTTATGATTGATTTTGATTCCATCAAATACTAATTGATTCATCAAAAATTGCGCAGTTAATTGCCAGATATAAGCTATGTCTTGTGTTGGAATTTCTGAGATTTTGAGGTTGTAGTTATAACTCTTTTTTGGGTGCTTGCGATTATCAACGTTGATAGGAAGTATATTCCAAAAAGGAATAACCATAGCTTCCCAGGATTGGAAGGAGATGCCAAGACAAACAGGAATAGATTCAATTGATTCAATATCGAGTGCAACGTAAGACTCGTTTTTATTTCTTTCAAGAAATCTATAAACATCTGCTGAACTCTTAGCTATGTGTATTAATCTATGAGGAATTTCATACCTATTATGTTCTGACTCATCAACTGCCCTTTTAACATCGAATTTTCTAACGTATTTTTGCCACGGCCTAAAAGTTCCTTCTCCACTACCATGTAATTGGGCCGCAGGATGCCATGTGAATATTGCTTTTCTTCCAAGAGCTTGTAGTATACTTCCTCTCCACACTCCAATATTATTATATTTTCCTGATTTACCTGCAAGGGAGTAGAGAACAGGATCACCCAATCCAAGAATACAATTTGGATTAATGGCATATATCTCCTGTTCTACTTCTGCCATTGCATCAGGAAGGGATAAACCCATTTCCTTATACTTGGCAAACTCATTATCAGGTAATTTATATTTGAATACATTAGTCCTATAACAGTCGTCTATACTAATACCTGCCTCAGCTAAGTCTTGTCTAAGGATATTACCTGATGGTCCAACAAATGGTCTACCCGCATTAACCTCTTCCTGTCCTGGTGCAATTCCTACTATAGCTAATTTAGCATTTATATTACCATACCCAGGAACGTATCTACCGATATCGGGCATTTGATAATTTACCTTTCTTATCTATAATCACGATATATCCAAACTACTCCATTATACTTAACCCTAAACAATTTTTTCTGTTTTACTAATTTACGTAAAATACTACTGATAGATGCTAGTCTATTTCTCTCATGCATTTTATCTGAATACCATGTTGCAGTATTTCCAGGAAATACATTAACAAAATCTAAAATCTTATCAGTAAGAGTCAACCTAATAATCCTCTACTATAGGCTCAGCATAAGGATCGAACGCTTCAGGTTTCTTTATACCAGTAATTAATTCCTTAATCCTATCAACATCAGGAACTAATTCACCTGTAATAGGATCTAGTTTCTGAGTGAATTCCATGATGTTCTTATACTTCTGAAAATCAATACGAACATGTTTGTTATCTACTCTAACCGTAATTATTTTTCCCATGTTAATTTCCTGTGTGCCAGATAGTATCTTTTGAACCTTGTCTTACCACTCTAAAATCTGCAACTGCCATTAGTGCTTTCTCTTCTGTAAGTCCTATTCTATCCTTCATGTATTGATATATCATGGTATCACTGATAGCTGCCTCAATTGCTTCATGAAGCATGATAGAGATTTCTCTAGCCTTATTGATATCCCACTGAACCTTAGTCTTTACTCCGTCCTTAGTAATAATAAATTCTACCATACCTTGCTTAGTTCTATTACTAAGAATGGTGCATAATTCAATGTTAATCATATTATCTTTTGGCATTTAATATCCTTTATCATCTTAATGAATACCTCCAAAACATGGAGAGTGCCACTACCAACATGGATATGTCAGTAATAGCACTCTCCCTTATTCTCTCTTATACTTATACTCTTGAACAGTCTCAATTCAAAAGGACCAATCTCGCTCCTTCATCTACTAATGTATGCACGTGCAATACATCTATAGATTACACGGTTAAAGATCTGTAAGTTAGAGAGAATAAACTTAATTAACGAGAAATGGGATGTATGGTGACAGCTCTCACTTTCTGCCTACTTATTTTCTCATCCGGCGTTTGTATACCGGAATTATAGTAACGGATTATTCGCAGGCATCCCACTTTATTAAACTTAATTAAACTCTAGCCGCAGGCTGTTCCATTGCCAAGAAGTCTGAAGCCTTATTCAGAATCCTATTACCAAAAGGTTCAGGCTTTACCATAACCTTAATCCTTTTACCAACAGGCAACTTCTCATCAAACTGAACAGATTCACCCTTCTCTGCCTTATCCCACAATGTATTGGGCATACCACAGGCAATGAAGAAGTTCTTACCCATACCAATAGCTTTCTCACTAATAGTGAGTTCTGCCAATGGCACTCCTTGATACTGTCCCTCTACCACAGTAATTTCATAGTAATGAACCGTAGAACCATCACCTGCAGCAGGCTTGGTATAGTGATTCTCAACATCACAAATCTGCCAACCTGGAGGAAGAGTCTTAGCACGGAGCGCATCTTTAGGGGTGATTGTAATCATTTTGTTTTCTCTTTTCTGATTCATTTAGATTCATTGTTTGACATCCCTTATAGCAGGGTCAGCCTCTTAAGTCACGTTCTTAAGGGTCCAATTGTAACACCTAATGTCCAATTATCTATACCATAGGTATTCTTGGTATATTTAGAAATTATTTTAATTCCTGGAGTTTCAGTGCCAATTATTTCACCTACAAATACCCCATCATGCCAAACTTCTATTACCTGTTTGTTATCTAATACTAGATGTTCCATTAGTTTGAATAAGGTCATTCCTTAAATTCCTGTCCTAGTATTCCAAAAGTATCTAGAATGGCTCGCATGAATTCAGTTAATTGTTTCTCAGTAGGACTACAATATACTGTTCTCTCTATCATTCTTATATTACCTCTACCTATAGTAATTTTAACTTTGATAATCATTAATCTAATTCCCTATAAATATCATCCTGATATCTTCTATTCGCATCACCAATCATTAAGCCCCTCATAAAACCTATATAATATCCTGATTTATAGGCTATGATAATCATTATGATTGTGATGATATACCAAATCATTGTATATTATCGTTCTGAGCAATCCAATATTTTAGTAAGGGAATAACATCCACTCTATTCAAGTCAGAGATATATTGCACAGTGCCATGATTGAATTCACACACGAATAAAATGAAACCTTGTCTGTCTTTACCATTATCATTAAAGTGATCTGTAATGGCTTCAGCTATGGCTTCAGCATCTTCCTTTAATCCTTTTTCTGTCTCGTATCCATCTGATAATGGCATTTGATTATCCTTTTATTATCAGAAATCCAATTATTGAAATAAGAATGATGATAATAACATTATCCCATTCGTTCATATTAGTAAATTTATCATAGTTACTAAATGATTTTTTCATATTTAGTCTACCACGATGCGACTTTAGGCCTATTAGGATCAACTCTTGGAGCATCCTTAACTTCAGGACTAAGAAATCCTACTAACATTTCAGTAGCATCTTTACCAGTCCATTCAAATGTAGGTATACCAAAGGAAGTCTTACAATCATCTGTTGGACTACCCATAGTATTGATTACATACCTAGCTTGTCTACCTGAACCTGAACCCCAATCATCATCAAATTTCTTTTCAAATAACCATACTTCATTAAAGTATCCCGGTATCTGGGCTGGTGCTTTCTTACCTTTGGTTAGAATCTCAAAGATAGTCTGCTGCTCCCGTTGACCTGATTCTTCATTGATTGTTTTGATTTCGTAGGCTGAGATGTGAGCTTCAAGAATTACATTAACTCCCATAGACTTGAGAGTTTGGAGGAAGGACAATAGTTCAAATATGATGGCAGCATCTTCAAAGTTATAGTCTTCTAGAATATTAACTTGAATTCCGCCCTTGAGTCTAACATTCTTAGCTTTCTTAGTAGGGTCTGCATTATCCTTAGGCACTGTAGTCGACATCAAATGCTTAAGGATAATATGAATATAAGGAGTTAAGCCTGAAACTACAACAGTTTGATATTCTGGACGCGCAACGATTGCATCCATCTTCTGATCTAATGGAAAGAATCCTGTGCCCATATTGAAATCATTGTAAGACAAATCCTTTAGACTGCCATACATCTTTTGATAATAGGTAATAACAGACTCAAACCTACCCTCAAGATTAAATACGTATGTTGGACGGAATGCTTTCCCACAAGATGCTATAGTCTTTCCAGTTCCTGTTCTACCTTTCGATAGAATAGACCATACGGGTCGGACTATAGCATCTTCTGCTCTAAGACTAGGAGGTGCGTAATTTTCTGCCATTAGTTTTCTTATTTCTTTCTACCTAATCAGTCTTCGTAGTGTGTTCCGCTGTAATTGATACCGCCAGATTTACGAGGATCCATTCTCTTTAATGCAAGTTCCCTTTCTACTATCTTTAGAGCCTTATCGGCATCTTCCTCTACCATGTTATCTCCACCTGATTCACTATTCTTATAGCTGGATATTAAATCGTGGATTAATTCTAACTCATCCAACGTCATTCAGCTAATCCCTTCTCTAATGTAGCAAAGAATCTTGCAGCCTTATCAATCTCTCTTTGTTCTGGAGACGTTACACATGAACTACAAGTTGGCTTAGCCTGTCTTAACGATCTCCTATCCATTTCAAATCTATCATTACATTTATTACAAACTGAAATTTTACCTACCAATGCAGGACATGAGAGTTTAGTCCTCATTGGAGTATAATGTGTGCAGCCCGGAAGACAACACTGCATCACATAGTAAGGTTTATCCCTTCCAATATCAACTCTCTTATATTTGTGAACATGCTGACTCATTTTGTGTCTCTAAATATTACTCGGGTCCCAAGCATCCCCTACAACAAAATACCTGGCTAACTTTTGATCTCTTACACTTCGGCTTACATTACATATACCTTGGTTGTAAGCATCACTAAACTGACATTTGAAATGACCATGCACACAGTTAGTAGGATTCATCGGGAAATAACTATCCTCGTGTGCCAAAATCATTTGCTTTGTCCAATAAGGAAGTGTTGTTTCCTTAAACTCATCTAGTATATCCTGATCAAAAGGTAGTAGTTCTAACTTGAACTTGTCTTTTGCTTCGAGAGTCTTCTGGAATCCTACTCTTTGTACACCAAGTATGTTTGTATTACACGCTAGCGAATACATTCTAAATTGGTTACTCATTTGAGAATGAAACCAACGCTCAGATTCTGTCTTTACATCTATTGGTAGAATAGGAATTTGTGGTGTTCGCACAATCAAATCTATTCTGCCTGTAATGAAGATTCTGAGTTTTAGATTGGTATCCTCAAACACTTTAATCTTAAAGTATTTCTCAGCCTCAAGTGGTATCCAATTAAGACCTTGAACATGCTTCAAGAATTCCAATAGAGTTTGCAGCGTTTCTAATTTTTCTTCTTGACTAAATGCACTATCCTTTTCAAATGCTTCCTTTGCTATCTTTAAACATATTTGAGTAGCTTTTTGATAATCATCGGCGTTAATACGCTCTTTCCAATAACCAAGTAATGCATCGTGAACTATTGACCCTCTTTTAATTGATGGGCTCACGCCTACTACAGGCTTTAGATGTCTAACGAATACATATTCATACTTACGTGGACATGCCATGAAGATTGATAATACTGTGCTATCAACCTGGATATTAGTCCATTTCTCCTTTTCAGTTTCTACAACATCAGTTACTATTGCTTGTGTAATCTCCTCCTGTGTTAATATTGGACTTTTAACTTCTTCAACTACTTCCAATGGAATTACGATTATTGGTTTCTTAACTACATCTGCTTCATGTGCTATACTAGTAGTTATAGTCTGTATTCGTCTTCCGGTAATAGGATCAAATGGCATGATTAGTTCTTATCCTCTGTATATTCCATATCATCTTCGCCCTTAAAGGGATCATCCCTAAAGACTACCTTACGAGTAGCCATTAGCATTCTACTTACCCTATTGATCAATGATGCTGAGAATGTAATCTCATCATACGTATCATCACCATGATCTTGAGTCATCTTAATCTTACCGTGTTCATCTACTTCAACTTTAATTCCCTGATGATCAAGTTGAAATGGAGAATGTATATAATGTCGATACCGTTTTTTATCATTCATACTTTTTGCTCTTGTCGGATTGGTAAACATCGTTAAGCCACCTTTCACTCACCCTTTGATTCTTCAGTAAGTTCTGTTTCGGAACTATTAGCCTCAATAGGGCGATCCACTGGTGGAATAATAATAATATTCTTTTTGGTTTTCCATGCATATCTTATAGTACTCCAGGTTCCAGACCTAAGAGTATGTTGAAATTCTTTGGGTGTTGCAATTAACAATGCTACTTGGTCTACTATATGATGATTGCGTTTCAAGTAATTACATACCGGATACCATCTTACTGAAATACCAATTTTATTTATATAAGGAGTAATAATTCTGTTATTCTTTGTAGTTTTATCCTGGTCCCATGCCCATGCACGTTTATTAGGATTATCAGGAGGATGTATTGTAAAGATTCTAACTCCAACAGTTAATGCAATAGTTGCAACCTGCAAGTCTGAACCAATACAATCACCAAATACTAATTCACTACATTCTTTTTCAATCAGAATCTTTCTTGACTCATCCTTTTGGAATTGAGTCATTCCTGATTGACTACCTGTGAAGCCTATTAGCATAATTTACTCGAATTCATTAGCAATTATCATATCGATAATAGACTGAATATCTAACCATTTTAATCCTTTAGAAATTCATCTAGCTTACGTATGATACATAATACTGGCTCATCAAATTCATTACTAATATAACCCGCTCTCTTAAGAAAATAATCTGCTAACGCTCGTGACTCTTCAATAGTTAGAAAAAACACTTTAGGTCTATCATCGAGCGCATTCAGAATCTCATTAATTACTTCAGCCTTACCGTATTCTTTCGTAATGACAAAATAATCTCTTAGCCTATTCAAAGGCTCGGATATATCCATACCTAGTATATCCTCTAATACAGTCATTAATCTGTGCTAATCATCATTATTCAATCTCGATAAGCCGGCTTTGCCTTTGTCTTAAGTTTCTTAAGTAAGATTGTAACTCCAAAATATTCTGCCAATGCAGTCTCAACCAACCAACTAAAACTTTTCTTTTCCTCTTTTGCAATTTCCTCTAATCCATCTACTAAATCAGGATGTAATACTATCGATTGTGTCCTTCTGGTATCTGATGCAATGAAATTAATTCTTCTATATTCAATGTTATTCTTTTTCTTCTTCATCATCTTCTAATGTTCCTATAATACTCTCTAATTCGCCTTCTATATTTTCTAGGCTACGTTTAAGATCGCTTAGTTCAGATCCTAAATCTGAAATTCTATTGACCATTTTATTGATGTCCTTTATCAGAAGAATTTTGTCTATCATTTAATTCTCCAACTATTCTTAATCGATTCAATTACCTCTGCTTTATTCTTGTATTGCAAACTACTTAATTCAATATGAACTTGATATTCCTTACCAGAAAGGACAAAAGATTTATCTATATCAGTATTATATAGAAGCTCTGCAATCCTATCATCCTCATGATCACCGCCTGACATCTTAAGCTCACTATAAATGTCAGCTCTTACCATATGAGGATTACCTTCCTCAATTATATCTGAGCATATGTCTGATACGTAATATTTAATTTTCATAATTTAGGTTTCAATTCTATCTGAATAGCTTCCATAACATATATGTTGCTTAAAGGAAAAATAATTTCTCCACTCTAATTTACATTGTCTACAACATATTACGTATGCTCCCCATTCTATTAGTTTATGTGAATAGAACATATATCGTCCTATCCAATAGTTAGTAGACATTTAAGATTTCCAAGAATCCTTAATCCACTGAATCGCCTGTTCTTTAGTTGCTATTGAACCTACTGGAATATCATTGTTAGGCTCAAATTCAATATAGACTTCGTAATTCTTACCAGGTAATTTTAGGGTATTATTAATATTAGTTCCGAATAATAGATTCGCAATTCTATCATCGTCTTTATCACTATTATTCATCTTAAATTCACTACGGATATCGGCCCTAACCCTAATAGGATCACCTTTATCTATTTCCTTAAGAGGATGAGTTATATTAGTAATGAAATCAATGCGCCAATACTTAATAATCATACTACTTATCTTTATTGAACATGTCCTCAAGTTTGAAGACATCGGTTAGCTTTCTTACTTTCTTTATTATCTCAACTAGAAATCTTATTTCTGAATCAGAAAGTTTCTGTCCTTTGTCAAACTTTTCGATGATATCTTCAATCATATTATTTCTTAAACCTCTTCCTAATAATTGCTTCTGCTACAGCATGCACCAACTCTGCCTCATCCCATGTAATATTAGCATCTTTAACATTCATTGTTCTACGAAACGCTAATCTCTTACGCTCAACAATATCAGTAAGAATCTCATCAACTGTTCCTGCTGCAATGAAGTATGGAATTCTAATACTAATCTTTCTATCTGCTATGGGCTGCAAATATTCAGGTAGAGTTGACTTAGTCAATGGTCGTGAGAATCTCAATTCAGCTTGTTCTTCATTCTGCGGATTCCATTGACGTTCTAGCATGTAAGCATTCTGACAGAATTGAATATTCAATCCTTCACCTGATGCTAGTGTCGAACCGATTAGAACTCTGTTACGAATATCATCCTTAAAGGAATTAATTACGTAATCTCTTTCTTCAGGACTCTTACCACCAAATAATCTAATGGATTTATTATATCCATTCTTAGTCAACCAAGCATCAATACCTTCATATTCTCCAGCATTACCGTGCTGTAGATTATCACCAACATCAATGTGATGATGAAAGATTGTTAGTTTCTCAAACTCATCAGGAATGTTTTCTAACCATTCAGTGCAATCATCAATACAAGCTCCAAC
>Ga0193716_1001561_pt1 | contig 13231 bp, 12 predicted proteins | sample U2c1metaG_FD_145901 | JGI IMG/M metagenome (GOLD analysis project Ga0193716, IMG submission 145901) | Soil microbial communities from a riparian zone of the East river system, Colorado, United States - U2c1 | ecosystem: Environmental > Terrestrial > Soil > Riparian zone | place: USA: East River...
GACAAGATCTCCGCGATCGTCTCGGCGCCGCTGTTCGAGGAAGCGGTGAAGGGTGCGTTCGTCCTCGGGATCATGCTCTTCCTGCGCAACGAGTTCGACGGCGTGATCGACGGCGTGGTGTACGCCGGCTTCGTCGCCGCCGGGTTCGCCTTCACCGAGAACATCTACTACTTCGGGCGCGCGTTCGCGGAGCACGGGTTCGGCAGCACCAGCACGTCCGGGGTGATCACCGCGTTCATCCTGCGCGGGGTGCTCGCGCCGTTCACACATCCGCTCTTCACCGCGATGATCGGGATCGGCATCGGGATCGCGGTGCGCAACCCCAGCCGGTCGATCCGAGTCCTGGCGCCGCTCGCCGGGTACGGCGCGGCCGTTCTCCTGCACGCGATGTGGAACGCGGCCGCGACGCTTGGCACGCCGCAGACCTTCCTCAACGTCTACTTCCTCGTCATGGTGCCGATCTTCATCGCCGGTTCGCTCCTCGTGAGCTGGCATCGCCGCCGGGAACAGCGGATCGTCGCGCGTGCGCTGCCGGAGATGGTCGACCGGGGCTGGGTCGAGCCGGGCAACGTGCGGCGGCTGGTCAGTCTCACGGCCCGGCGGCACTGGCGGGTGCAGGCCGGGCGCAAGCAGGGCCGGGCCGCCGCGCGGAGGGTCGGCGCCTACCAGGCCGCGGTCACCGAGCTCGCCTTCCTGTGGCACGCCGGCCGGCTCGGCCTGGCCGGTGCCGACGCGCCGGCCAGGGAGGCCCGGCTCGTCACCGTGCTACACGCGGCGAAGGCCGACCTGCCCGCCCGCGCCCCGGCGCACCACCAGCAGTCGAGGTGAAGTTACGCTCGTGTCCCGGAGAGGAGGCCGCCGTGAGCGGAGCTTGCGGAGCGTTCCGGCGCCACGGAGTAGGTGAGGGGGCGGCATGAACCGGCCTGCGCGTCTGTCCGTCGGGGTGGTCTCCACCGGACGTGTCGGCGCCGTGCTCGGCGCCGCACTCGCACGCGCCGGACACACGGTCGTCGCTGCCTCCGGGGTGTCCCGCGAGTCGGTGCAGCGCGCCGAGGAGCTGCTGCCCGGCGTCGAGCTCCTGCCGCCCGACGAGGTGGTCCGGCGTGCCGATCTGGTGCTGCTCGCCCTGCCCGACGACGCGCTCGCCGGCATGGTCCGTGGGCTCGCCGCCGCCGACGCGCTGCGGCCCGGCCAGATCGTCGTCCACACCTGTGGCGCGCACGGCGTCGACGTACTCGCGCCCGCGGTCGACCACGGCGCGCTGCCGCTCGCGCTGCACCCGGTGATGACGTTCACCGGCCGCGCCGAGGACCTCGAGCGCGTCGCCACCTGCTGCTTCGGCGTCACCGCGGCCGACGGGGACGAGGCGGCCTGGAGTGTCGGCGAGGCGCTGGTCGTCGAGATGGGCGCCGAGCCCGTCCGGGTGCCCGACGCGGCCCGGCCGCTCTACCACACGGCCCTCGCGCACGGCGCGAACCACCTGGTCACACTGGTTGCCGAGGCCGCGGACCTGCTGCGCGGGGCCGGGGTCGGCGATCCGGAGCGGATGCTCGGCCCGCTGCTGTCCGCCGCGCTGGACAACGCGTTGCGGCACGGCGACCGCGCGCTCACCGGCCCGGTCGCCCGCGGCGACGCCGGCACCGTGCTCGCCCACCTCCGGGTGCTCGGCGAGCACGCCCCCGACATGCTGCCCACGTACCGCGCGCTCGCCGCGCGCACCGCGGAACGGGCCGAGGAGAGCGGGCTGCTGCGCGCCGACCTGGCGCCGGACGTCTTCGCCGCCATCCAGAACGGCACAGATCGCGGCACCGGAGAGGAACACCGATGACGCCGAGGTTCACCCCCGGCCAGCTCCACGTCCACAGTGGACTCGACGACATGGTGGCGACGACGCGGGCGCTGCGTGGGGTCGGCAGGAAGATCGCGCTCGTGCCGACCATGGGCGCACTGCACGACGGGCACCGCAGGCTGCTGCGCACCGGGCGCAGGCTGCCGGGCACCGTGTTGGCCGCGTCGATCTTCGTCAACCCGCTGCAGTTCGGGCCGGACGAGGACTTCGACCGCTACCCGCGCCCGCTCGAGCAGGACCTCGCGGTGTTCGGCGAGGAACGCGTCGAGCTGGCGTTCACGCCCGCGCTCGAGGCGATGTATCCCGACGGCACGGAGGTCACCGTCAATCCCGGCCCGCTCGGCGACCAGTTGGAGGGCGCCGCGCGGCCCGGCCACTTCGCCGGTGTGCTGACGGTGGTCGCGAAGCTGTTCAACATCGTGCGGCCGGACTACGCGGTGTTCGGCGAGAAGGACTACCAGCAGCTCACGCTGGTCCGGAAGCTGGTGCGCGACCTCAACCTCGAGGTGAAGATCGTCGGCGTGCCGGTGGTGCGGGACGCCGACGGGCTCGCGCGGTCCTCGCGCAACGTCTACCTCGACGACGACCACCGGCGCGCCGCGGTCACGTTGTCCGCCGCGCTCGCCGCGGGCGCGCGGGTCAGCGCGGGCGGCGCCGAGATGGTGCTGGACTCGGCGCGCACCGTGCTCGACAAGGAACCGCTCGTCGACGTCGACTATCTGGAGCTGTGGGGGAACGATCTCGGCCCGGCGCCGTCTGGCGGGGAGGCACGGCTGCTGGTGGCCGCGCGGGTCGGTTCGACGCGCCTGATCGACAACGCGCAGGTGCTCCTTGGTCAAGGGGAAAGCTGACATGTTCCGCACGATGCTCAAGTCCAAGATCCACCGCGCGACCGTCACGCAGGCGGACCTGCACTACGTCGGCTCGGTGACGGTCGACCCGGTGCTGATGGCGGCCGCCGACCTGATCGAGGGCGAGCAGGTCGCGATCGTCGACGTCACCAACGGCGCACGGCTCGAGACGTACGTGATCACCGGTGAGCGCGGCAGCGGCGTGGTCGGCATCAACGGCGCCGCGGCGCACCTCGTCCACCCCGGCGACACGGTCATCCTCATCTCGTACGGCCTGATGGACGCCGCCGAGGCCGCCGCGTACCGGCCGAAGGTCGTGTTCGTGGACGACGCCAACACGATCGTCGAGCACGGCGCCGACCCGGCCGCCGTGCCCGCTGGGTTCGGCCTGGTCAGCGGCGCCGAGACGGTCGACGCGGCGATGCTCGACGCACTGCTCGCGGCCGAGAGCTGACGCGGTGCTGCTCACGATCGACGTCGGCAACACCAACATCGCGCTCGGCCTGTACGAGGGCGCCGAGCTGGTCCGCGACTGGCGGATGCGCACCGACGCACGCATGACGGCCGACGAGCTCGCGCTCACCATGCGTGGGCTGCTCGGCGAGCACGCGGACGGGGTCACCGGGGTGTCCGCACTGTCGACCGTGCCGACTGTGCTGCGTGAGCTGCGGGCGATGCTCGGGCGCTACTACCACGACGTGCCGAGGGTGATCGTCGAGCCGGGCGTGCGCACGGGGGTGCCGCTGCTGGTGGACAACCCGAAGGAGGTCGGCGCCGACCGGGTGATCAACACCCTGGCCGCGCACCACCTGCACGAGACGGCGTGTGTGGTCGTCGACTTCGGCACCTCCACGAACATCGACGTGATCTCCGCGAAGGGCGAGTTCCTCGGCGGAGTGTTCGCGCCGGGTATCGAGATCTCCGTGGACGCGCTGGCCGCGCGCGCGGCCGCCCTGCGGAAGGTGGAGCTGGTCCGGCCGAGGTCGGTGATCGGCAAGAACACGGTCGAGTGCCTGCAGTCCGGAATCCTGTACGGCTTCACCGCCCAGGTCGACGGTCTGGTGCGGTGGATCATCGACGAGCTGGAACGGACCACCCGCCCCGGCGAGGTGACGGTGATCGCCACCGGTGGCCTGGCGCCGCTCGTGGTCGACGAGTCGGAGATGATCGCCGACCATCGGCCGGACCTGACGCTGCTGGGGCTGCGGCTCGTGTTCGAGCGGAACACCCGCTGATGATCGACCTCCGCCCGGCCGTCCCCGACGACGACGCCACGCTGCTGGACATCGACCGCGCGACGTGGACGTCGGCCATGTCTCCGGTGCCCGTGCCCGATCGCGCGACGTTCTTCCGCGACGACGTGGACGTTTACCTCGTCGCCGAGGTGGATGGCGTGGTCAGCGGCTATGTGTTCCTGTACCAGAACATTCCGACCGCCTCGCACGCGCACGTCCTGGCGATCGGTGGGTTGGCGGTCGCCCCGGCGGTGCAGGGACACGGCGTCGGACGGCGGTTGGTGGCGGGCGCGGTGTCGGCGGCGGCCGCGCGTGGCGCCACGAAGGTGACGCTGCGGGTGCTCGGCCCGAACGCGGGTGCGAGGCGCTTGTACGAGCGGTGCGGGTTCGTCGTCGAAGGCGTGCTGCGCGGCGAGTTCCTGATTGACGGCGAACTCGTCGACGACGTGCTCATGGCCCGCCGCCTTTGACGGCTTGGCCGCCGGCCCCCGTTTTCCATCCTACCGGTGGGCACCGACAGTTCTGTTCGTCGAAGGTGGGGTTGTCCACAGCCGTTCCGGTTGTCCACAGGCGGGGTCGCGGACGCCGTTGTTGTCGGTGTCCACCAGTAGGCTGGAAATCGGGGGCCGGCGGCCAGTCGGCTCAGTTCCGGGTCGCGCGGACGATCTTGGTTACCAGTGGCATGTCGAACTCGCCGGTCGCCGTTTCCTGGCGGCTCGCCAGATAGGTCCTGATCCGGTCCAGCACTTCCTCCCGCTCCGCGCGGTCGATCACCAGCATGCGTGAGTGCGTGCCGAACGTCTCCGCCAGCGAGTCGATCGTGCGGCGGTGCCGGTGCGGAAAGACCGCCTCCTCGAACTCGCCGAACAGCGGGTGCGGCGCCAGTCGAAATCCCTCCGGCCGGGTCTGCGTCACGCTCGTCCCGGACACGGCCATCAACCCCGACACCCACCCGACCTTGTTGTTCTCCGCGTTCCACAGCGCGCCGACGACGCCACCGGGCCGTAGGACCCGGCCGATCTCCGTCAGCGCCGCGACGTGGTCGAACCAGTGGAACGCCTGCCCGACAAGCACGGCGTCGACCGACGCGTCCGGCAGCGGCAGCCGCTCCGCCGTCCCGGGCTGTGCGCTCACCTGGGGAAACCGGCGCGACAGCTCGGCGCGCATGCCGTCGTCCGGCTCGACGGCCGTGACCGCGAGGCCCAGCGGCAACAGTCCCTCGGTGAGTTTGCCGGTGCCGGCGGCGAGGTCGAGCACGTCGTGGACCGGCCGGCCGGCGGCGCCGAGCGCCCACCGGATCCCGTCGGCCGGATAGTTCGGCCGGTGCTCCGCGTAGTCGGCCGCCCGCGCACCGAAAGAACGCGCCCGCGCCTGGTAGGGGTGGTCAGCCATGCGACCAAAGTAGCTCGATACCGGTTAGCTCGACGACGACCGTTCTCCGTACCCTGTTCTACCGTGACCGACGAAGCGCAGCAGCCGCAGACCGACGACCTTCCCGAGCAGCTTCGGGTGCGCCGGGAGAAGCGGGCGCGGCTGCTTGCCGACGGCATCGATCCCTATCCCGTCGAAGTGCCGAGGACGCACTCACTCGCGCAGATTCGCGAAGCGTATTCGGATTTGCCGCCGGACACGGCCACCGAAGATGTGGTGGGCGTCACTGGTCGGGTCATCTTTCTGCGCAATACTGGCAAGCTCTGTTTCGCGACGCTGCTCGAGGGAGACGGCACCGAACTGCAGGCGATGCTGAGCCTGAACAAGGTCGGCGAGGACTCGCTTTCCGACTGGAAGGCCACCGTAGACATCGGTGATCACGTATTCGTGCGTGGCGAGGTAATCACGTCGCGTCGCGGCGAGCTGTCCGTTCTGGCCGACGAGTGGCGAATCGCCGCCAAGTCGCTCCGCCCGCTGCCGGTCGCGCACAAGGACCTGAGCGAGGAAACCCGCATTCGGCAGCGCTATGTCGATCTGATCCTGCGCCCGCAGGCCCGGGAAACGGTGCGGACCCGCGCCGGCGTGGTCCGCTCATTGCGGGATAGTTTCCACACCCGCGGTTTCACCGAGGTGGAGACGCCGATGCTCCAAACGATGCACGGGGGTGCCACCGCGCGTCCATTTGTCACACACTCGAACGCGATGGGCATGGACCTGTTCCTGCGCATCGCGCCGGAGCTGTTCCTCAAGCGGTGTGTGGTCGGCGGTATCGACCGGGTCTTCGAGATCAATCGCAACTTCCGGAACGAGGGTAGCGATTCATCGCATTCGCCGGAGTTCGCGATGCTCGAGTACTACGTGGCCTACGGCACCTACGACACGGTCGCCGTGCTGACCCGCGAGCTTGTCCAGGAGGCCGCGGACACCGTTTTCGGCACACAGGTGGTGACGCTCGCCGACGGTTCGGAGTACGACCTTTCCGGCGAATGGACCAACCTGTCCATGTATCCGTCGCTGTCCGACGCGCTGGGTGCGGAGGTCACGCCGCAGACGCCCGCCGAGCTGCTACACAAGCACGCTGCTGGTCAGGGCCTCGAGGTGGACCCCAAGCTCAGCCACGGGAAACTGGTCGAGGAACTGTGGGAGCACCTGGTCGGCGACCACCTGCACGAGCCGACGTTCGTGCGTGATTTCCCGGTCGAGACCTCGCCGCTCACCCGCCAGCACCGGACCATCCCCGGCGTCGCCGAAAAATGGGATCTGTATGTCCGGGGATTCGAGCTGGCCACCGGATACTCCGAGCTGATCGATCCGGTGGTGGAACGGCAGCGACTCACCGAGCAGGCGAGTCTTCGCGACACGGGTGATGACGAGGCGATGCGCCTGGATGAGGACTTCCTGCGTGCGCTCGAGTACGGAATGCCACCCAGCGGCGGTGTCGGAATGGGCGTGGATCGCCTGCTCATGGCACTCACGGGTCTCGGCATACGGGAGACGATCCTGTTTCCGCTGGTGCGCCCAGAATGAGGTAGTTGGGCGCGGGGAACAGCTAACCTAATCACGCGATTTGCGTTAACCTGGTTAGTGGGAGTATTTATATCGTGCGGTGCACGTTTGCTCGGTCCCCGTGTCGCAAAACCTGAGGAGGGCGCACATGGCGCAGAAGGTTACGGTCAGCCTGGTCGACGACCTCGACGGTTCCACGGCAGGGGAGACCGTTGAGTTCGGATTGGATGGCGCGTTCTACGAGATCGACCTCTCCGACGACAATGCCGAGCGGTTGCGTGACGCGCTCGCCGATTACGTCGAGCACGCACGCCGGTCCGGTGGTCGTAAGCGGCCGAGTGGCCGGGTGGCCGTCGCCGGCAGAGCCCCGCGTACCGCTTCCGCCGATCGCGAACAGAACCAGGCAATTCGCGAGTGGGCGCGCAAGCAGGGCATGAACGTGTCGGATCGCGGCCGAATCCCGAAGGAAGTTTCCGAGGCCTACAACGCACAGGCCTAGTAAACTTCGCACAGTTTCTCGCACGGCCAAAGCGTCGGTTCCCCGTTACCGGAGTTCGACCCGGTAGGCGGAAACCGGCGTTTTCGCTGTCCCGGGCCCTACCGCGACGGCGATCCACGCGGCGGTGACCAGCGTCGCGACCCCGGCGAGACCCATCGCCACCCCCACCGGGACGAACTCGGTCAGCCCGCCGAACACCGCGGGCCCGACACCCTGGAACGTCATCAGGCCGGTCGACATCAGGCCGAACGCCTGGCCCTGCGAGTCGTCCGGCAGCGCGTCCCGGAACCGCCCCTGCAGTCCGATGCTGTAGGTGAACCCGACGCCGACCACGACCATGAGCGCTCCGGCGGCCACGGAGCTGATGTCGAACGCGAACGCGCCGAGCGGCAGTGCCAGCACGACCACCAGCCACGGGACGGCCCGTTCCCTGGTGCGTGGCGCGAGCGCCCGGGTGATCACCAGGTTGCCGAAGAACATGCCGATCGTGATGCACGCGAGGATCAGGCCGGCGGCGCCGTCCGGGAAGTGCCGCAGCGTGGCGTACGGGATCAGCAGGCTCTCCGCGCCGACCGCGAACGCCGGCGGCAGCCAGTTCGCGAGCAGCAGGCGGCGGACCACGCGGTCGGCCATGAGCTCGCGGGTGCCGTGCCAGCTCTGGCCGACGAGCGAACGTTCCCCCTGTCGACCCGGCGCGGGCAGGTCGGGCAGCGCCAGCCGGGCGCAGACCGCGGCCACCAGGTGAAAGCCCGCGGTGATCAGCAGCGTGCCGTGCGGCCCGATGGTCGCGATCGCGATGCCACCGCCCGCGAGTCCGACTAGCTGCGCGGCGGAGGAGGCCAGTTGGAACAGGCTTCTGCCGACGACGAACGCGTCGCCGTGCAGCACCTCGGCGGTGAGTCGGCCCGCGGTGCCGTTGAACACCGGCGCGAGACACCCGATGCCGGCCACCAGCAACAGGCTCGCCCACACCGGCAGCCCACCGACCGCGAGCAGCAGCGCGCCGGCCGCCTCGACCGAGTAGCCGGTGACGATCAACAGTCGCGGGCGGATCAGGTCGGGCAGCGCGCCGATCACCGTGCCGCCGATGACCTGCGGCAGGAACGAGATGCCGAACGTCAGCGCGCCGAGCAGGGCCGACCCGGTGGCGGCGAACACGAGCACCGACAGGGCCACCGTGCGCAGTGTGTCCGCGCCGATCGCGAGCGCGCGGGTGAGAAACACGACGCGGTACACCGGCACGGCGAGCACCTGCCGGAACGTGGCTCTGTCTGCTGACATGGCCGTAGCGTCCGGCGCGCGGGCGGGCGCCACCACAGTTTCGCCGCACAACGTAAGGTCATGATCGTGCTGAAGTTCGTGGTCGGCCGGGACGACCTGCTGAACAGCCGTTTCGCGGTGTCGCCGATCGTCGAGCTGGAGAACCTGGTCCGCAAGCTCGCCCGGCGGAACAACCCGAGCCTGCCGCCGGACTGGGCGGCGCGGGTGCGGCCGAAGTACCGGCGGCTGTGTCAGGAGACCGCGCTGTCGGCGGTCGTCGCGCTGCAGTCGGCGCGCTACGGGCCGGCGTTCATCGCGCAGCCGCCGGCCAACATGGCGCAGACCATCGAGGACGACCTCGCCGCGATCCGCGCCACGCCGCTCCGTCAGGCGCGGTACGAGATCAAGAAGTGCCTCGACCTCCAGCCGACGACCGACGAGCGGGCACTCGCCATCCTGCGCGACAGTTCGGTGGCGGCCCTGCTCGCCGACGCCATGGAGATCGCGTGGCACGAGCTGGTCGCGCCGGACTGGCCCGCGCTGCGTGCCGTGTGCGAGCGCGACGTCGTGCACCGGGCCGACCTACTGAGCCGCGCCGGGTGGGGTGTCGCGTTCGAACACCTACACAAGCGCCTGAGCTGGCGTGACGGCGTGGTCGAGCTGCGGAACTCGTCCTCGTCCGAGACGGTCGACCTGGGTGGTGAGGGGCTGCTGCTGGTGCCGTCGGTGTTCGTGTGGCCGGAGGTCGCCGCGTACACGGAGCCCCCGTGGCCGAGGGCGCTGCTCTATCCCGCGCGGGGTGTCGGCGCGCTGTGGGAGCCGGGCTCGGCAGCGCCGCCGGAAGCGCTGGCGGACCTGCTCGGCCGCTCCCGCGCGCGACTGCTGACCGCGCTCGCGGAGCCGGCGAGCACGACCCAGTTGGCGAAGAGCATCGGACTGGCGCCCGGCGCCGTCGGCGACCACCTCGCGGTGCTGCGCAACGCGGGCCTCGTGAGCCGCGCCCGCGCCGGCCGCTCGGTCCTCTACCGCCGCACCGCACTGGGCGACGCGCTGACCGGCGGCGCGGGCGAGTAACGGGACCTGTGGACAACCGGCCCCGAGCACGCCGGAACTGTCGGTGGTCGCCGGTAGGCTGGAAATCGGGGGCCGGAGGCCAACCCGGCCGGGACCGTGGCGGTGCCGTGAAGGGGTCCTTCAGTGCATGCCGGACGCGGCCTCAGCCTGGTCGCGGCGGCCACCGCAGACGAGCCAGCACCGAGTCCGCGGGAATCGGCGGCATCACCGCGAACTCCACCGCCGCCGTCGGGGTTCGCAGTGTGGTGACCTGGCAGTCCGGGTCCAGCCACAGCATGGCGCTCCCACGGATTCGCCGCGGCGGCCCGTCGATCCCCACGATCCGCATCGGCGGCGCCGGCCGCCGGTAGAACGTCATGCCGGCGACGTACCGGGTGAAGTCGACCCGGCCCGGGGTCACCATCGCGGCGCCGCGGTGCCATCTAGTCGTCAACCCGTCCTGTCGACCGCCAACGACCCGCACGGCCACGACGGCGCTCCCACCGGCCCAGACCTTCCTTGCCGCGCCGTACATCATGCGATGCCGCAGCCGCCGTCCCGGCCCCGGCGTGTACAGCACGATCAACAGCACCGCCGCGACGGCGGGCCCGAGCCAGAGCGTGTTCATACCCGGATCCTGCTCGTCCGGCGAACCGACGGCTAACCCTTCTGGCTCACCCGGGGGCACGTGTCACACACGCCATGGCCCGCCTTCATCAGATAGTGGAAGCAGCAGCTCTCCCGGCGCCGCGTCCACTGGGTCCTGCCCTGCTCGTCGGCGACCGGGTGCAGCGTCGATGCCGAGGTCAGCGGCTCGAAGCGGGCCGGGAGCAGCAGTCCGGCGTCGAGCACGCCGGCCGCCTCGTCGCCGCCGTAGCGGCCGGCGAGCCACATGGCGTTGTCGAGCGCGTCGGTGGCGGCGGCCCACAGCGTGTGCCGGCCGAATCGGACCGTCTTGCCGTAGGCGGCGACGAACCGGGTCGCGTGGGCGGTGAAGCGACCGCGCAGCACGGCGGCGAGCACTCGCTCGTCGGGCACGACGGTCGCGTGCGGCGTGCCGGCCGCGGGATCCTCCGGAAGACAGAAGAAGCCCGGATCGAGCACCGCGATGGAGTCCGGGTTGGGCCTTGGTCGAGCCGTGCGGAACGCGAGGTGCTCCGGACGCAGTGACGGCACGCGTCGCTCATGATGGAAAAGCAGCGCGGCGAGGTACGCGGGGACGGACAGGTACCACGACATGACGTAGCCGGCGGTGGTCCGTTCGGGCGCTTCGCCGTATCTGTCGTGCAGCCAGCCGGCGAGCTCGAACCGCCACCGGTCGAACCCGCCGGGCGCGGAGAGTAGTGCCGCACAGTTCACCCAACCGGTCGAATCTTCCGGGAGCCCCAGCCGGATCTCGGCCCTGACCTGGCGGGAGCCGGCTCGCTCGATGGAGTCGGCGAGGTTGTCCAGGCGCACACCGGTCACGAGCCGTAGGCTCGGACTGGTCCGCATGGGTGTCTCCCTCGGTCGAATATAGGTGAGGCTGGCCTAAGGTTAGCGCAGTCTCATGATCATCGCGACCGGGGTGAAAGCCCTGTTCGCGCATAGCGGACAGGCCCGACTGGCGGAATCCTTCCCTGTTGATGCACGTTGTTCCCCATGAAGCCAACGGATAGCCGCAAGTCGTACTGAGCGCGACTGGCTGGACGACTACAGTGGTTCTCACGGTGCTGAACCACCGCACGGGTACAGCGGTGGACTAGGGCCGCCGGCGCAGCAGTCAGGAGTGCAGATGTTTGAGAGGTTCACCGACCGCGCTCGGCGGGTGGTTGTGCTGGCCCAAGAAGAGGCCAGGATGCTCAACCACAACTACATCGGCACCGAGCACATCCTCCTGGGCTTGATCCACGAGGGTGAGGGTGTCGCCGCCAAGGCGTTGGAGTCTTTGGGTATTGCCCTCGAAGGCGTGCGGCAGCAGGTCGAGGAGATCATCGGCCAGGGCCAGCACGCGCCGAGCGGGCACATCCCCTTCACCCCACGGGCCAAGAAGGTCCTCGAGCTGTCGCTAAGGGAAGCGCTTCAGCTCGGCCACAACTACATCGGTACCGAGCACATCCTCCTCGGGCTCATCCGAGAGGGCGAGGGCGTCGCCGCACAGGTGCTCGTCAAGCTCGGCGCCGACCTCAACCGTGTTCGCCAGCAGGTGTTGCAGCTGCTGTCCGGTTACCAGGGCAAGGAGCCCGCGGAGACCGGTGGCCGCGGCGAGGGCACGCCGTCCTCCTCGCTGGTGCTCGACCAGTTCGGTCGCAACCTCACCTCGTCCGCGCGGGAGGGCAAGCTCGACCCGGTCATCGGGCGGGCCAAGGAGATCGAGCGGGTCATGCAGGTGCTGTCCCGCCGCACCAAGAACAACCCGGTGCTCATCGGCGAGCCCGGCGTCGGCAAGACCGCCGTCGTCGAGGGCCTCGCGCAGATGGTCGTCAAGGGCGAGGTGCCCGAGACGCTGAAGGACAAGCAGCTCTACACGCTCGACCTCGGCTCCCTGGTCGCCGGCTCGCGCTACCGAGGTGACTTCGAGGAGCGCCTCAAGAAGGTGCTCAAGGAGATCCGCACGCGCGGCGACATCATCCTGTTCATCGACGAGATCCACACACTCGTCGGTGCGGGCGCCGCGGAGGGCGCGATCGACGCCGCGTCGATCCTCAAGCCGATGCTGGCTCGTGGCGAGCTGCAGACGATCGGCGCGACCACGCTCGACGAGTACCGCAAGTACGTCGAGAAGGACCCGGCGCTGGAGCGCCGCTTCCAGCCGATCCAGGTTGGCGAGCCGACGCTCGAGCACACGATCGAGATCCTCAAGGGTCTGCGCGACCGGTACGAGGCGCACCACCGCGTCACGATCACCGACCCGGCGCTGGTCGCCGCGGCCACGCTGGCCGACCGGTACATCAACGACCGGTTCCTGCCGGACAAGGCGATCGACCTGATCGACGAGGCCGGCGCCCGGATGCGCATCCGTCGGATGACCGCGCCGCCGGACCTGCGTGAGTTCGACGAGAAGATCGCCGACGTGCGTAGGGAGAAGGAGTCCGCGATAGACGCGCAGGACTTCGAGCGGGCCGCCAAGCTGCGCGACACCGAGAAGACGTTGCTCGGTCAGAAGGCAGTCGTCGCTGAGGTCGACGAGGAGCAGATCGCCGAGGTCCTGGCCAACTGGACCGGTATCCCCGTGTTCAAGCTCACCGAGGAGGAGACCACCCGTCTGCTCCGCATGGAGGACGAGCTGCACAAGCGGATCATCGGCCAGGAGGAGGCCGTCAAGGCCGTCTCCCAGGCGATCCGCCGCACCCGTGCCGGCCTGAAGGATCCACGCAGGCCGTCCGGCTCGTTCATCTTCGCCGGCCCGTCCGGTGTCGGTAAGACGGAGCTGTCCAGGGCGCTGGCGAACTTCCTGTTCGGCGACGACGACGCGCTCATCCAGATCGACATGGGTGAGTTCCACGACCGGTACACCGCTTCCAGGCTGTTCGGCGCTCCTCCCGGGTACGTCGGCTACGAAGAAGGT
>Ga0193716_1001562_pt1 | contig 13229 bp, 12 predicted proteins | sample U2c1metaG_FD_145901 | JGI IMG/M metagenome (GOLD analysis project Ga0193716, IMG submission 145901) | Soil microbial communities from a riparian zone of the East river system, Colorado, United States - U2c1 | ecosystem: Environmental > Terrestrial > Soil > Riparian zone | place: USA: East River...
CACCAGGTAATGATGCGCCATCACGACGTTGACGGTATGTCCCCATCTACCACCACCCTCCCACGCTTACTAATCCACAGCCACCACAGGCAACGCGCCCCACGACTTCGACGGTATGTCACCTCCCTCCACACCCACCACAGGTAACGCCGCACCACGACGATGACAGTATGTTTCCCCCTCCACCCCCTATTTTGTTACTACAGTGCTGGAATGACTAAACCATCCTCTCACCACAGGGGTTTGGGGCTTGATCCAGATGCTGCAAATGCAAATCCAGAACAAAGGTACCTAAAATACTGGTCATTTGCTAATTTCGGCACTTTTAGGGTTTTTGGAGCAAATCTTGTCAGGAAAAAAATAAAAAGGCTCAATTTGTTGTTCTGGTGCATGGATTTACTTTGGGGGCCCCTTAAACAGTGGCTTGTGCCCTTTCAAGGCTAAAGCTTGGTGTGCAAATGGACATCTGTCATGCACTGGATTATTGGATGGCAAGATAACAGAAATTCTCAAGGCCACTAGGCTTCAGGAACAGCATGAAATAGGTTGCAGTACCTATTGATACAATGTACAGATGCCTAGCAATAAAGTTTACACCAAAACTTAAGCTGGAATCAGTATTTTCAGGTGCATGGAGCAAATCTTGGTTCATCAAAAATTTTTAAAAAGGATTCTGCTTATTTGGATCAGCAGGTCCCATTGCACCCATTACTAGTGCTATATTCCTCTACTTTTCACCCCACAATAAGACAAAGTGGGTGAGGAGTAGCATTTCTGCTCCAAGGTGATTGACATGCCTATTTGGGACTTCCGACACTGTAGTAGCCCTGTCTGATTTTGCAAATACACCAGAAACAACAATATATTTTGTATGGAAACTGGCTATGGCAGGAGTTGTCTCCATAAGCTAATGGTGAAAGTTACATATGTCACAGCTGTGACCTTTTTGTTAATGAAGACTGTTTGCTCTTCTGAATAATGGCAACACTCTGTGGAGCCTTCATCCTTGCTATGAGGGTGCACAGGAGTGATTAGAGTGATATCCAAACAAAAACCTGCTCAAATATGCTCTCCTATCCAAACTACAATGCCATTCAAGCTTTTTGGCATGTAGCTATAAAATGCTTACTTCATCTTGGCTGTGGCATGAGTACGCAATTATCAAATGTGAAAACTTTGGCTCTGGTGCTATGTCTGGAGGTCCTTTTTGAAATAAAAAATGGATCATAGACCACCTGTCGTCACATGAATTTATTGTTTAATAGCTCAACCAGTAAAGTTGTCATTTCTTTTTTGGCCATCTGGTTTTGAACCCAATAGGTTGCAGGTTCAAGTCCCTGTGGTGACATTTTTTCATCCACACTTGCATGCTCACTCCTCCCACCGGACTAGCAGGTAAATTTAACATTTAATATATTTATGCCTTGTTTTTGTGTTTTTGACTCCAACTAACAGCCCAAAATACTGCAGCCTGATACTTGAGGCAAATAATGATAGTGGATCATCTAGGGTTTCTTGACAGCTCATTTCCTGCTGTATTTGCTTCCCTGATGAATCTGAGGAAGCCTAAGGGCATACAAAATCTAAATTGACTAAAGTATGATATCAAAACAAGAGGTACTCAAGAAAATGTTCTGAAACACAGGGTGTGGCAGGACCCCAGAAGCTGAATGGACTCACATGCAACAAAAAACACTAATTAGGCTGAATTACAATAGGAATGACATAGAAGTACTGGAGATACATGTGCATTGTAAAGTGGATACAGAAGTGTATATAGAACAGGAAAAATTATATTTTTCCCCATTTTGTGGTCATAGTCATCTGCACCATTGATGAGATGCTTTGTTTCCATTTACTAGGCTCCCTTTGGTTGGTTTTTCATGTTGACTCCTCACATTTGTCAATATCAGTCCACCATTGTGCTCAAGAGCAATTCTTTGCACTCTATCCTTGCATTTTAAGCTGAGAAAATGTTCCTGGAACACATAATTGGATGCCTTGCTGGAACACAAACTAATCCACTTCTTGCAGTTCAGACACCACTTCTTCAGTTTTCCCCTCTCATCCAAACCAATATTGTTCTCAGCACTTCCCAGACCTGGATTCCTTTTCATATCATTCTCTGTTTGGCTTTGATCATCTGGCTTTGAAGCTGTTCTATCAGCTGATGTCTCCCCAGGTTGCCATGCATGGTTGGTGCTGTCCTCAGCAAGAGCCAGATCAATGGCAAACTTGCCTGATTGAGCTGGAGTATGATACAGGTGAGTTACATTGTTACTGGAGGAATTATCTAGCATGCACAGCACATATTTATGTGGGTGGGTGAGCAAACTTGAGTGCAACAGGGACTTCAACTCCTCTGCTAATTATTATATGAGGTCATATGCCCATGTTTCGTGATTTTTGACTGCAACTTTCTGAGTCACTTGTGCTACAAGCTCAAGCAAATGATGAGAGGTCCCAAATTGTTGTAATAGCTTTCAATACACTATAAGTATGTATAAATCGAATTTTAGACCTTCAAGACAACAATTGTGTGACTTATTTAAAAAATGACAGAAATTTGTGAAAAACCGAGCCAGGACCCTGGGCCCAGAGGCATCTGACCATCATCACCATTGGGGGGACCCTGTGGTCAGATCTCACAGATTGCACACCTCTTGTATCAACACACAATTTTTTTCCAAATGATGGAGGTCCAGCTACTATATATATTCCTCTGAAATGAAACAGCAGGTTTTGGAGGGCTGACAAACATTTTCTTCAAAATCAAGCCATGTTTCAGCAATGGCCCACACCAAACAAGAACACAGAGTTGCCCTGTACCCAACCAGGCCCTCTCTGACCATTACGGGGCTCATTCACACTTGCCATGAACACAGGATAAGTATTTGCCACACATTCAATTGAATATTGATTGCGAGACATGCGCGGGCCGTGGGAATAAAAATTGCAACTCCAATTAAGTGCTCAGCAATGGTTGCAATAGAGTGTATCTGCTGTGATATATTAAGGATTTTTTGAACTAAAGCAAACATTGAACTAATGAGAAATTCCCACGGTGATGAAACATCATCCGGATATTTGTGTATGGCTGTTATGCCAAGGGCATTCCGCTGGCATTCCATACAGGTACAGTACTGCCTCTCATCCTTTCTGCATCTTCTAAACATTGTTTGCCAGCCATTACCCTCAAGTTGGTGAGCTATCTTCAGTTCATCAGGCTCATGGTCTTTGCCTATTTTGGTTCTCCATTAGCATGGTCAATTGATTATCAAATTTTCATTTTGAATTAAGCAGGACTGTGTTTTGCATTAGGCATTTGTAATATATATCCCAGCAGATACACTCTAATACTGTCAACAATAGCAGACCATAATGGGAGTGATCTGTCATCACTTGGAACATATGGGATGCCTAGGGGAGGCTAATCAATGCCTGCCCCTTGGCTACTACTTACTCCTGCCACATGCGGACGCGGCACCGCCACTTTTGCTGATGTAATTGCCTTCGCTGTCTTCCACACGCAGACTCAGACCATCCTGATACGCATGTACTGCATCTTCCTTGGTCTGTTCGTCCTTTTCGACCGAGTACTCGCGTCGCCCGTCTCTACACCTTTGTCATCCACTTGACAACCAGCCAATGTAATCTACGTTGTCCTTGCTATTCTGGTAGCCCTCGTGATCCTTGCGATCATCAAATACTTCTATATGAAGGATAAGAGGGCAAAATACATCAATTTATTCTCCAATACTTCCCACAGCTATTACGACCTATTTTCCGTCAATTCCTACTGCCGCTCTTCGACCTCATTCCACGGCAGCACCGAGATCTCAGAAGAGAAGAGCGCAAATGACATGACTGGCTTTCTGGTTGACTTTCTCGGCTCTCCTGCTTGGGAGAACAAATTCAGCTCCGACGTCAATTCCGCCGCGTGGAGACAGCGAAATAATTACTTGTTTGCATACGAGCTCCATACCCAGTCGCGTCAACGGTTCCTCTCAACCATATCAACGCCAATGGAAATCTTCCAGCATTTCACGAAGTCGTCCGGCGGTGGTGATGGTGGGACACGAATCACGATGAGGCTTTCAAAGTCAGATTCACTCAACCTCCCAAAACGCCCACAAAAATCGCATGATCCTCTTCCTCGCCGATTCTCACTACTGTTCAGAGGCACAATGCGTTCGACACATTCCAAGCCTTCAATTGGAGATGTATCTGGCAACAGGAGCCGTAGTACAAGTCGAAGTAGAAGGAAGCGGTCACTGCGGGGACTCAAAGTATCAAACAATAGTGCTTCAAACGGTATTTCTCCCAACCTCGTCAAAAGAACTGCAGCTTCACACCTTCTGCTCACATGTTCTCCTGTATTGTCGTCTTCATCGCCGTTGTTCTTGTCCAATCCTATCCCACTAAAGTTCAGGACGACACCCTTACGCAAACCTGACTCTCCTTTGCCACCTCTGCCTGTCACCGACCCATTATCTTCAGCAGCAAACGCCTCATCTATGAACATCCCGTCTAGTAGTATTGAAATCGCTTGGCCATTCCCATTACGATTTCATCCTCAAATCTGCTTCACATAACTCGATGAATAGGCGTAGCTGACTGCCGTCTGTACCAGGAGCTCCTTCCTGTTTTGAAACCTCTAGATATCTACACTTCCGCCCCCGAGAACAATCAATCCACGCAATCTGACACCCTGCCTGCCAGTCATCGAGCCTTTTTGTCTGTCGCTTGTCCCACCTCCAGGTTATGTGGCCTCCCTCCGTTGCAAAATTCGCCTCTCCTCTCCTCTGTGTCCGTATTCGCTCAAAAAGACGGTGCTGCCAAGATCCTCGAACGAAGCTAAAATCAATAACTGCCACTCAGGCTCGTGCTAGGCACAGTTCTTCCCTTGATCCATCACCTTTAAGAGCGATGATTCTTCCAGGTGCATCATCTGGATCAGATCCCCGTGTCTGGGTAGAAATGGTAAGGAGAATCAACCTCTTGTGGCTTCCAGTCAAAGTTCGCGCAGAAATCTAATCTCTGACGCTTTTGGAGTCCGATCATCAGAATGCAGCGAATTCGGCGAACTCGCTGTAGAACAAGAGTTTGGCTCTCAATCTGACTCAGAATGTATGCGGGCTAGCATGAACGCAGAGAAGGCTGCTGAACATGATGTCCCGAGAACAAGAAGGTACCGGGAGAAGCAGTAGATCGAAAAACACTAGGGAGTCTGCTAGTTCTAAGTCGAGGTCGTGGGAACCACCGAAGGAGGTTGATCTGGGGCTGTTGGGACTGGACCGGTTTCATCGGAGATGGCAGTACGGACAGCGGTGTTGGTGAGAGGATGGTAGCGTGATCGATTTTCTTTCTGGCAGAAAGCTAGATCGTTCGATGAAGATGAGAAATGTCGGTATGTGTTTGCGTCGTCTGTTTTTTTGAAGAGGCAGCTGCTGAGACATCCGTGAACAGGCCAAGCGTCGGTCTCGCGTGGTCACTTAAAATCATACGATAATCCTGGACATGGACACAGTGATTAAATACTACAAGACATTTTATTCGTACGATTGACTTCTCGATTCCCTGATTCCCCCCTACGCGCCTATTTTCCCATTCTTCCAGCATTCCATTGCATATTGTTATCTAACGATCTAATACTGAATCTCCTCGCCACTCAGGTAGATGGCGATGTCATTATGAGTGGGATGCTTATCCTTGCGTCGGTAGTCTATTGGCGCCCCATCATTGAGTGCGTCGAGAACAAACCAAGGCCTCTCAACTCTTTTGCACGCGGCAACATCATGCAGTACTGTAAAATAACCTTCCATAGCCGTCTGTTTTTCTGAGAGTCGGAGAAAATGGTAACGGTCTGCTTTGCAACAAGTTGGAAAAAGAACCTCAGTTCCTTCGCCCTTGTGTGGACTTAAAAATAAATTATTATTAGACATACATATAGTAGACGCCACTTGTGTAGGCACTGAGAAACGCCTGACACCTTGCTTACAAATGCATGGTGTTTGCTGGAAAACACAGTGCATATAAAGAATGCCTAGTCACCGTGTCTTCGCTTGATATATCACTAGTTCAGATCTTTGTCTTCCTCATCACTAAAATCTGCTCCATCAGAGTCGGTATCCTCCTCCTCTTCTTCGAAGGGCTCAGTTTCGTACGAGTGTTGGTTCCACGTCATAGGACTCGTAAGTACGGTAGATGGGAAGTGCATAATGAAGATCGTTGAACCCCTTTCTCCGGTTGTGAAAGCGATGGATGTCTTGGATGCTGCGTAACGATGAACCGACACCATGGAAGGAAGTCTGCCGATAATTCTCTGAGTCGCAACGTCCACGATCCATGCGTCTGGAGTAATGATTATCGGATCACTGAACGTGCAACTGGCATGGATATAGCTCGGGATCACCGTCAAACAGGCTTTATATGTATCCCAAGCCCGCATCATTTGCCAGCATTTGACGAAAATATAACGCCCATCAGGAGAAAATGCCAGTGACATGGGATAACTGTTGCATCTCGCCGAGAAACTGAGAGTCTCTGTACGCGAGGCTATATCCCATATGCGGATGAGTCCTTCCCCACAGCCGGACACGGCTCGTGTTCCGTCTGGAGAGAAAGCCACTGAACGAATTAATTCCTTGTGGCCTCGCAGAGGTGGGATTATTAAGGCATTGGGCTTTGCATCCCACAATCGAACGTTCCCGCGTGCTGATCCTGATACAAGACGTGTTCCGTCTGGGGAGAACGCCACGCATGAGATAGGACGCTCATGTCCCCGGAGAGGAGAAAGAGTCTCCGCACCAGAAACTGGATCCCATACACGAATAGTTGTGTCGGATGAACATGATGCAATGAGTTTGCCGTCACGAGAAAAGACCAAAGACCAGATGTGTTCTTTATGACCCTGCAAAGGGGCCATAGCCTGAGCCCCAGACTGCGCATCCCAAAGTCGAATACTGAATTCCTGATACGAGCACGATGCAATATACCTTCCATCAGGAGAAAATGCCATCACGACAATGCTTCCACTATGTGTCGCCATATTTGGGATATCTTCGTCTGGGCGTGTGACATCCCACAAACCGACTGTACCATCGTCGTATCCAATAGCGAATTGCTCGCCATTAGGGGATATCGCTAGGCACGACATTGGCTTATGCACCGCAGACACGTAAACCTGTGCGCCAGATATTGCATCCCACACACCAATTTTGTTGCTGGAATATCCAATGGTAGCTGCTATGTGCTCTCCGTCGGGAAAGAAGACGACAGTGTGTCTTTTACACTCTGCTGATAAAACTAGCCTTTGAGAGCCGGTAGTGACATCCCATACACGGATCGTCCCATCCCTCGAACCAGATGCAATGATATTTCCGTCTGGGGAAACCGCCACTGAGAAGATGCCAAGTTCGTGCCCGTGTAATGGATGTAGAATCTCTACCCCCAAAGTCGCGTCCCATATGCGAATGGTCTTGTCCCATGAGCCGGATACTATTCTTCGTCCATCTGGAGTGAATGTCACTGAGCGTACCTCATCCTCATGACCTCGTAGCGTTTCCATAATTGTAAACCCTGAAGTCGCATCCCACACCCGGACTGTTTGATCTTTTGAGCCCGAAGCAATTCGTGTTGCATCGGGAGAAAAGGCCACGGAAAATATGCGGCCAGTATGCCCTTGCAGTGGCGGTAGAGTTTCTATGCCTGCAATTGCGACCCACATACGAATGGAAGAATTTTGCGAGCCTGAAAGTATTCGTTGGCCATCGCACGAGACTGTTGCGATGTTTCCTATCAACGACCCAAGAACAGTCGCGCCAGAAGTCGCATCCCAGACGCGAATTGTATTGTCATATGACGAGGACATAATCCGTGTGCCGTCCGGAAAGAAGACCACAGATTCAACCATATCTTGATGCCCTTGAAGCATGTGCAGCAATGGAGGCCAAGATTTATTAAATCCACCCACAATATAGGGATAGTTACGATCAACGAACGTTGTGTACAGTAGTGTGTCGATGGGGGAGAAGGGCAGTGCGGTTAGATAAACCTGTAGTGGATGCTCTTCAATAGAACTAGCAAAGGTCTGTACAAATCGTGACGCATCCCGCAAGAGTTCTTGGAGCTTCGTGCGAGATGGTAGCCGAATCTGTCACAATTCATTCAAAAGTCGATGCAAGGAGTAAAATTGAATCCACATACATGTACCCACTCAAGTAGGCGATTAATTGATGCGATAGTAGTCCTGGATTTCTTCAATATGCTCATGGCCTCCAGCCAATGCACGAGGTGCTGTAAAAGAAATTGTTCCAACATATCTCCAATCATTTCTGCATGCTCCGCGACCATGCAAACATGATCGATCCACGAGATACATGCATATGACGTTGCTTCAGGAAGTGTCTCGTGGACAGGGGATGATGTAATGGTCAAGTTGCTGATATTTCTCCTCAGAATTAACCCCAGGTGACGCAAGCAGAGGACAGCTACGTGTCGGTTATGTAGGAGTGCATCAACATACCACATGCCACAGCGGAGTGGACTTGATAAAAATTCAGCAAATGACGGGTGAAGGATGCGAACTAGTTCAGAGTCGTTCCAATGTAGAACACATCCTAATCGTGAGATGGTATGGCGAGACGGACGCTCAAGAGATAGGAGTGCATCAATGGTCCTATCAGAAATGGGATTCCTCGCCACAAGGATAGTGCCCATGATAGAGCAAAAATCGGCTCGAAAATATTCATCATGCCACCTGTCCGCCACAGCAGATTCAAGCGCTGTCCTGTATAAAATATCGAGAGCTGACTCTGCCGTAGTGCTAATACCGCCCCGCAAGATAAGTTCGAGATTCCGACGGGGATCATGACCGTCCACGAAACGACAGGCCGTCGACGCCCACACGAATAATCCTGCTGCGCGTTTGTTTAAAGCGAGTATTGCGGTATCACCCGGCCAATCATGCACTAGCGGAAGTGAAGTGTTTTTTAACCGTATCTCCGCCATTCTACTTTGGAGGAAGGACAAGATGTCCTTCATATTGTCGTCGGACGCAAGTGTCAGCTCGCGCATGAGAACGTGCGGCTGGACTTCGAATGCACGTCGGATATCAAATTCAGCCCCACTCGTAATAAGAATGCGAATAAAACATGGTAAATGGACAGACTCTGCTGAAAGAAGGGTCAGCAGAGAGCTGCGATCTTCGGCACTACCACACTCATCCATTGCATCCAGAATAAGGATGATGGGCGCTTCAGTTATGGGGAGATTCGAAAGGGGCTCGATAAGAAGTTTCATGAACTGGAAGCTAAGAGGAGACTCTGAAATACTTGGGATGTTCTCGATGACCGCTGCAACTAAGGCACCAATGCGAGCGTCAAACGATGCCAAACGATACGCAAGAATCCTGACCACATTTGACGGCTGGCTTCTCTCCTCAACATCTCAATTGAAGAAGATAAAAGCCCCGAGGCGTCCATTTTCACGAATGAGGTTTGCAACAGTAGTGGAAATGGTGCTCTTCCCGGATCCTGCAAGTCCGTAGAGCCAGAGCACCCGCTGCTCAGACAAAGTAGATGACCAATCCACAATGAATTGTATGAGTACTGTGCGAGTCCCATAAAGACATTCTGAACGAGTGGAAGCGTCCATTTGGACAGGATGCAGTCTTTGCAGAGTCTGATCCAGTGCTGTGCATGACGGGATAAGGCTGTATCAGATTATATGCAGTCCTTCAGAGTGCTCACATTTGACCTGTGTGATATTGTATTGATCTCGTTCAGCATTATTGAGTATACAGTATCTGATGTCAGTGTGACTGGCGATCTGAAAAGTCATGGTTGGGGTTAACAGTCAGAAAACGATAGTGCACTAGCTAGCCGTACTACACGTTGACGACAGACATCAAATTCAGAATCACAATATGCATCCGGACTTCCCACGCTTTTCCGATCTTAAGTTATAGTAAGGCCTCGTGCCTACCATGCTTGCAACCAACTTGTAACGGCCCATAAGACAAGTACCATTATCGGTACTTAAAATGCGAGGCAAAAAGCACGAGACGAGTAAAGCTTATGTTACATTACTGTACCATTTCGACCAAGTGTTCAGTCACGGGTCACAAATGACTTTGAATTGAACACTTCAGGTGTTTCATCACGGATCACGCTCAGTAAAAACGAAAATTCGTGTGGCCGTATGGTCACGGTCAGGTGCAAGTCAAGTGCAAGTCAAGTTTTACTGAGACTTGACTAAAATCCATATAATATCATTCACCCGACTGCAACTTGACTGCAGCACTCGCTGGTTTGTCGTGTGGATGTCAAATAGCTTGAGATGGTTTCTGAGATGTCCCGACGCATTAGTCGGGTGTTAGTCATATAGAAGTTGTTTGGCAGTATTGTAGTTTCGCAACTGGTCTTGTACATGTCGTGTTCCATTCAAGTGTCTGTCCTGGAATTGCCTCATGGCAGTCTTGTGTCAGTCACAATAAGTCGTGCCCCAGTCATGCCAAAGTCGTGCCAAAGTCGTGCCCCAGTCGTGTAAATGTCATCAAAGTCATGTATAATTATTCAAACCGATCCATAATACAGCCTAATGATAACGAGCTACAAGGACCAGACAAGAACCCACAGAAACCTTCAAGTCTTTACTGTAGTGCGTGCCGCTGCCTTCTTTGCTTTGCACTAGGAGGAGCAAGGTGTTAGTTAATGACCATGACATCCGCACTTCATTGAATAACTTACCGATTGCACAATCTCGTTGATGTCTTGCTGCGAGGGGTGCTGATCTTGAGGTGCTGTGAGTATTACTGACAGCAAATCTAATGGAGCATTTATGAGTGCTGCATCTGGGTGTAGTCCAAATGATATTGAACTCACCACTTTTTGGACGCCTCTCAATCCCTGTACAAATCAACTTGCGAGCCTTTATCAGTTCCTTCAATTCTTCCTTCGTTAGCACCTGAAGTATCTCCTGTGTGCAGATGCCGTTCTGACTACCCGTCGCAAGCACATTCGGTGCTGGTGAAGGTGTATGCGAGCTTGTCGTTTCCAGACCGGTTGCACGATCGACCTCGGGTAGTGTTGAGATTGGAGTACCTATGGGATCGTTGGGCGCAGCGGAGGATGAGGCCATCGAACTTTGGTTTGCCGCTGTGGATGACTGCAGTAGATATAGTTAATAGAATCAGCGGCACTCAATAAATCATACTCAAATCAACTTACACCTTGTTCCGTATCCTTGCACAATTCCCAGAGCAATTCGACAATGTTAGACAAGTAAATATCACTTAGGAATGACGTGGGTTTGAGTTGCTTTGAGTGGCAAAGATGCCGTGCGACCCGAGACGTTTTGATCGCAGCTGCGATCAACCGGCATGCAAAGCTAACACTGCCAACATTGCTCCACGACGACAAAACAGATTTGCACGTTAACGATGCTGCCGTGAATTGAAAATGTCCCCAAGATGCATCGTTGTCGTCGTCGGAGATGTCAGGGGAGTTGGCATTGGCATTTTCGATCCGGTCCAGGAAAGCGACCATGTCATCTGATGGCTGTCCGCAAGGGAGTGAAGCCCTTTCCAGGCACTTCAGGAGGTCTGCAGCTTGCATAATCAAAGGAAAGTCTGTAGATAATATTGCTATTGGGATGAACTTCGTCAGCTCACAACCACAAAAATAGTGAATAGACACCACCTCGGAGGTTATCAACTAATAGAAGCACATAGTTCAAACTTTTGAAGAATGAAATACAATGCGGAAAACTTACCTGACGAACTGACTTTGATGAAGCTCATGTCTATGGTAGGCAGCAGCGCAATATGCCCCGCCTGGCGAGACCACGGCGTCTCCACGTCCAGCTGCATCTTCGATTTCTCAAGGGATTGTGAACCTTCCCCGCCCGATATGCCGTTGACCGACCCTGTGTGCCCTTCGTTTGACAAAGCTGCATTCTCCCGTGAGCTGGGGGTCTTCTGATGGGTTTCTGGCTGCTCGGTGGGTTTTATGATTGGGAGTTCTGAGGCAAATACATTTGTGAATAAGTCATTACATATGAGTTGATATCAATAGCATACCGTGTTCGCTATCCGTTTGCAAAGCATCTATCGCCGTCGTCTTCGTCACTGCCTTCCCTGTCTTCACCTTCTTTGCCCTACGAGTTTGGTGAACACTGGAGCGCTTCTTTCCTTCGGCGGACTTCGTCAGCTTGGTTGATTCTGTTGTGGCGTCCAGCTCGTCATCGGTGTCATCCAAATCCCCGGTAGGAACAATGATTGGGACGAGAAGGGTGTTGCCTAATACGTGATCGGCTTTCCAGTGGGCAGCGCAAAGTGCAAGTAAAGGTTGCTGAGACTCCATCTTCTGGATCGCCGCCTCCCACTCCGTTCGATAGAATGACCGAAAGTAGATTTTGGTTTTCTTTTGACCTTTCGCTCGTCGGTCTCGGGGGTCTGGGAGTGCAAGCAGCTCCACTTTCACGAAACGTGCTGTCGCCTTAATAGCAGCCCATTCACCCAGCGATATCATGGTGCCATCCTCGTGGCGAATTGCCTGTTCCATAGGCGGTCTGGACGCGTTCGTGGATGTGGTTCTAACATCCGGGTCGTCCTTGCAATCCTCGAGGGTCCAAAGAACTTCTACTGGGTAACGAGATGGTCGTGTTGCGGGTTGATGTATGGTCCAACTTAGCTGGGAATGGCTCCGGTTCTCCGAGTGTGATGCGAAATGTGACATTGAGTCGCTTGGGGTAATTGATGGGCTGCGTAGAGATGCTCAGGTATCCAATCTGTAATATTATACGCTCATAATCTTTTTGATAATATAATAAGGACTTACATGCTATCCTGCCGAATTTTCTGCAATTCCTTCACCTCTGCATTAAGCCGACTGTTCTCTTGATAAAGGCTCTGTTGTATTTGCACTCCCTGCATGACTTTGTCGGTTGCTTCTTGTAAGGTATTATACATACGTTGCACAATGGGATTCTTCATGACTTCCGCCAGTGAGAGAGCCTCGACTTGAACGGGCGGAGCAGCAAGGGATGAACCGGCATTGAAGTTTGAGCTCTGGGCAGGATTAAAGTCGCTATTTTGTCCCGCATTGAAGCTAAAATCGAATGGGAATGTGGAACTCATGGACTTAGAAGAATTTAGTATTTGTGAACGTCGCGCCAGACTGAAGCTCCCACGCCACATTCTCTTATCTAGACTATGGCCACAGCAG
>Ga0193716_1001564_pt1 | contig 13213 bp, 11 predicted proteins | sample U2c1metaG_FD_145901 | JGI IMG/M metagenome (GOLD analysis project Ga0193716, IMG submission 145901) | Soil microbial communities from a riparian zone of the East river system, Colorado, United States - U2c1 | ecosystem: Environmental > Terrestrial > Soil > Riparian zone | place: USA: East River...
GGCCGCCGCCGAGACGGCGGCGCACTTCGCGCCGGATACTGCGATCACGGTCAAATGGCCCAACGATGTGCTGGCCGACGGCCGCAAGCTGGCGGGCCTGTTGCTGGAGTCCGCGCCCGGCTGGCTCGCCATCGGCATAGGCATCAACCTGGCGAGCCATCCCGAAGGCACCGAATTTCCCGCCACATCCTTGGCGGATTTGAACATTGCAGTCCCGTCACCGGATGAGGCCCTGACCGTCCTCGCCGCGCGCTTCGCCCACTGGTATACAGCCTGGATGAATGAGGGGTTCGAGACAGTGCGCGCCGCCTGGCTGGCGCGGGCCGGAGGATTGGGCCTGCCCATCCGCGCCCGGCTGCCGCATGAAATCAGAACCGGTGTGTTCGAAGGGATCGACGCGGCCGGTGCGCTGCTGCTCAACGAGCAGGGCCGGGTGTCGGCCATCGCCGCCGGCGAGGTGTTTTTCTGATGCTGCTCGCCATCGATGCCGGCAATACCAACATCGTCTTTGCGCTCTATGAGGGCGAGAAAATGCGTGCCCAGTGGCGCGCCGTGACGCAGGTCTCGCGCACCGCAGACGAATATGCGGTGTGGCTGGGCCAGTTGCTGGGGCTGGAGGGGCTTTCCTTTACCGATCTCGATGCCGCGATCATCGCCACGGTGGTGCCGGCCGTGCTGTTCGACCTGCGCGACATGTGCCGCAAGTATCTCAAGACCGAACCCTTGCGGGTGGGCGATCCGGCGCTGGACCTGGGACCCAAACCCAATGTCGACAGGCCCGAGACGGTGGGCGCCGACCGGTTGTGCAACACGGTGGCGGCGCATGAGCGCTATCCCGGCGCGGTGATCGTGGTGGATTTCGGCACCGCCACCAATTTCGACATCGTCTCGGAAAGCGGCGCCTTCGACGGCAGCGTCATCGCGCCGGGCGCCAACCTGTCGATCGAGGCACTGCACCAGGCGGCCGCCCTCTTGCCGCGGGTCGCCATCCAGCGCGCCCAGAAGGTGATCGGGCGCGACACCATCACCAGCATGCAGTCGGGCGTCTATTGGGGCTATGTCGGCCTGATTACCGGCCTGATCAACGGCATCAAGGCCGAGTACGGCAAGCCGATGACCGTGGTCGCCACCGGCGGCCTGTCGCATCTGTTCCGGCCCGATATTCCGGCGATCGAGCATATCGATCCGGATCTCACCATGCGCGGGCTGATGCTGATCCACGCCCGCAACGTCAGGAAATAATGGATCGCTTCACCCAGGACGAACTGGTCTTCCTGCCGCTCGGCGGGTCGGGCGAGATCGGCATGAATTTCAACGCCTATGGCTTCGGCCCGGAAAGCGACCGGCAATGGATCATTGTCGATTGCGGCGTGCTGTTCGGACGCGAGGGCAACACGCCGGGCGTGGACCTGTTGATGCCCGATATCCGCTATCTGGTGGAGCGGCGGGAGAATGTGCTGGGCATCATCGCCACCCATGCCCATGAGGATCATATCGGCGCCATCGCGCCATTGTGGCCGTCGCTGCGCTGTCCGATCTATGCCACGCCCTTCACCGCCCGGCTGATCACCGGCAAGCTGGACGAGGCCGGCCTGACCGGCAAAGTGAAGGTCAAGGAAGTGCCGGTGGGCGGCAACCTCAAGCTGGGCCCGTTCGAGCTGGACTTCATTTCCATCACCCATTCGATCCTGGAGCCCAATGTCCTGGCCATCCGCACGCCCTTGGGCGTGGTGGCCCATACCGGTGACTGGAAGATCGATCCCAATCCCATGCTGGGCGAGGCGACCGACACGGCCGCGTTGGAAAAGCTGGGTAATGAAGGCGTGCTGGCGCTGGTGTGCGATTCCACCAACGCGCTGGTGCCGGGCAGTTCCGGCTCGGAACAGAAGGTGCGCGAGACCCTGACCGAACTGATCGGCACCCTGAAGGGCCGGGTGGCGGTAACGGGCTTTGCCTCCAACGTGGCGCGGCTGGACACCATTGCCCGCGCCGCCAAGGTGCATGGCCGCCGCATCGCGCTGGTGGGGCGCTCAATGCAGAAAATGGTGTCGGCAGCGCGCGAGACCGGCTACCTGAAAGACTTCCCCACCATCCTGGACGAGACCGAAGTGGCCGAGATGCCGGCGCACAAGGTGCTGTACCTGTGCACCGGCAGCCAGGGCGAGCCGCGCGCCGCGCTGGCCCGCATCGCCAACGGCAGCCATCCGCATGTGGCGCTATCGGAAGGCGACACGGTGATCTTTTCCAGCCGGGTCATTCCGGGCAACGAGCTTTCCATCGCCGAGATCCAGAACCAGCTGGCGGGGCGCGGCATCAATCTGCTGACCGCCGAGGATCATTTCGTCCATGTCTCGGGCCATCCCTGCCGCGACGAGCTGGCCCAGATGTATCGCTGGATCAGGCCGAAGCTGGCGCTGCCGGTGCATGGCGAGATGCGCCACCAGGTGGCGCATGCCAAGCTGGCGCGCGCGATGCAGGTGCCCCAGGCCATGGTGCCGGAGAACGGCCAGATGTTCCGCCTGGCGCCGGGCCGCCCCGAACTGATCGACGAAGTGCCGGCCGGCCGCGTCCACATGGACGGGCGCATCCTGGTGGGCGAGGGCGAAGGCCTGTCCAAGGACCGCCGCGCCATGGCCTTTGCGGGCCTGCTGGTGGTGGCGCTGGTGATCGACGGCAAGGGCCGGATCGCTGCCGATCCGGTGGTGCTGGGCGAAGGCATGCCGGAACCTGTGGAAGAGGCCGTGCTGAAAGCCGTGATGGCGACGATAGACGGCAACAAGCGCAGCGATCCCGACGACCTGGCCGAGAATGTGCGCCGCGCCGCGCGCCGGGCCGCGCACGATGCCTGGGGTAAGAAACCCATCACCCGCGTGCTGGTGACCGAGCTGTGAGGGTGGCGCTGTGACCATCGCCGGCGGCCTGCATTATGTCGTGCTGTTCAGCGCCTATGCGGTGTTGTGGTTCCTCTGCCTGTTCTGCCTCTTGCCGGTGGGGCTGGGCAGCGAACGCGATCCGGAGAGCGGCGCACCGCTCAATCCCATGCTGCTGAAAAAGGCCAAGATCGCGACCGTGATCGCGGCGGTGCTGTGGGGGTGCTTCTACGCCGCCATCGGCTTTCATTGGCTGGAGCTTTAGACCAATCAACTGTCCTATTTTGACGAACTGGGCGCGTTTGTCTTTTTCTTCCTTTTTGCCTTAGCAGGTTTGTGAAGATTTAATCTCGGCTTAAAAGTTGGATAAAGGCCGCTTAATGTGTCGAGCATTCCGTTGATAAGGGCTGCTGCGTCCGGAATGATGGAAGGCATCTTCACAATCGGCGGCGCCGGTACACGGTGAAATCTGTGTAGAGGGTTCACGCAGTTGACAAAGACTGTAGACCGTACGCCGACCCAATGTCCGTGAGTGTAACCAGACGACCAATCGTAGAATTTGTTATAGGTGCTTAACACGCCCGCATCTTCCGCCATTTTGCGAAGGTTGAGGTTTGCCCAGTTTCCGAGCTGAATGTCCTGAAATTCCATCCACATATCTTCGTTGGCCAACTGCTCCATAAGCTTTAGATCCACAAAAGACGGGATCTTTTCCTCTCGAATATTCTTTAGGAAGGCCAATTTGGCTTGGCCAGTGCCATACTGCCGATACTGTTGCCAAAGTGTTGGATCGTCTTTGCTGGCAAGATATTGCAGCGTAATAAAAGCTTCGACGATAGTCCGGAGAACTATTCTGCCTTCCACGACCTCATGGCCGTAGCCCATCGCAGAATTCAGGCACAGAGATATCGCATATAACGTAATGCCGAAAGCGCCTTCATGGCGCGCATCGGGGGCAGTCGTAGTGGCAGTATCGTCAAAATAATCCTGAACTGCTCGAAAAATATCCGCTAGCTCCTGGACAACTTCTTTTGATGCCCGAGATGGCGGCTTGAACTCATAAGGAGCGATGCATTGTGTTCTTGCTTTCATTTCACGCCAAAAATCTGCCTGATGTCCTGGAGGCAGCTTCACACCTTTTGGCACTTCCTCGCCGAACTCGAACTGCCGAAATGCAATTTCGGTGGCTCGAATTGAAGGGCGTACTGCGCGCATATCCCCTTTATCTGGGTACAGTCTGTATTCTTCCAGCCGTCCTGCCATGCTGGCTGGAAAGCTGACCCTTCCCGCAATAATGTGATACATCAGCTTCATCCATCTAATATCGGTGGACCTCTCGGACTGATGATCAAAAGTTCTAGCGACCGCCGCTGCGATCTTCGGGCCAGCTATATCTCCGGTGGGCATTTCCAACCGGCGCGCCCAGTGGGCATTGTCGGGCAAAGATGTGATAAGCCGGAGCGGGGTCAAGCATTGAGTTGCCTCATCGTCTTTTAGCACACCATCAAAAATTTGATCGAATTGGTCGGGGGTTAAGAGTGAGAGAAAATTATGCGTAATGAAATGATTCTTGGGGTTGGGCAGAGTCCTTTTTGCTTTTATGATGACATCTCGGAAGTGCGCTAAATATTTCGTCCTATCCAGATGAGCGGATAGGAGGCATGCCCAGAGAATGTTGGGAATGCATTCACCGGACCAAGAACTCCATTGCATAGGCCCTGGTATTTTCGACCACGGCGAACGGACTGTCTTCCCTTTGCGGTCATGGCTTTCTAGGGAGGAAATATTCCTGCCGCGAAAAGCTTTCTGTTTAATATGGGGTGTTTGCTTTTTCTTTTTCATGCGAATCCTACGCAGAAGATCGCTCTTGGCATTTTAGGATGCTTATTATTTTGCCCCTAGCTTTTATAATTTAAACGTCACCTTTACCGCAAACGCCAGCGCGATCACTGCCACGCCGGGACCGATTTCGCGCCAGCGGCCTGACAGCAGCTTGATTCCGGCATAGGCGAGAAAGCCGATTCCGATGCCGGATGCGATGGAAAAGGCGAAGGGGATGGCCAGCGCCGTGATCAGGGCGGGCAGGCCTTCGGTGACATCGTCCCAGGCCACGTCCTTCAATTGCCGGCCAAACAAGGCGGCGACGAAGATCAGGGCCGGTGCCGTGGCATAGGCCGGCACCGCGCCCGCCAGCGGCGCCAGCGCCAGCGCGGCGACAAACAGCACCGCCACCGTCACCGCCACCAGTCCGGTACGCCCGCCGACACCGGCGGCGCTTTCGATATAGGCGGTGACGGGCGAGGTACCCAGCACGGCGCCGATCATGGTGCCGGTGGCGTCGCTGACCAGGGCGCGGCGCGCATGTTTGAGCTTGCCGTCCCGCATCAGTCCGGCCTGCTGGCCGACCGCGGTCAGGGTGCCGGAGGTGTCCAGGAAATCCAGCAGCAGGAAGACCAGCACCACCGAGGTCAGCGCGCCCATGGAGACGCCGCCGGTAAAATGCAGTTGCAGGAAAGTCGGGGCGATCGAGGGCGGGGTTGCGGCCAGCGCGGGCAGGGGCGTCAGGCCCAGCGCCATGCTGGCGGCGGCGGCGCCCAGAATCCCGATCAGCACCGCGCCGGTGACCTTGCGCGCCCACAGCGCGGCGATCACCAGGAGGCCGCCTGCCGCGATCAGCGCCTTGGGATCGGACAGGTTGCCCGGCTGCAGCAGGGTGGCGCTGCTGGCTTTCACCCAGCCCGCGCCTTCAAAACCGATCAGTGCGAGGAAGAAGCCGATGCCGGCGCCGATGGCGTGCTTCTGGCTCTTGGGAATGGCGTTGAACAGCCATTCGCGCGCCGGGCTGGCCGACAGCGCCACGAACGCGATGCCGGAGATGAAAACGCAGCCCAGCGCCAGCCGCCAGTCGCCCGCCAGCAGCGGGACCACGGTGAAGGCGAAATAGGCGTTCTGGCCCATGCCTGGGGCGAGGGCCACTGGCAGGTTGGCATACAGCCCCATCAACGCCGTGGTCAGGGCGGCGGACAGCGCGGTGGCCATGAACACCGCGCCCGGGTCCATGCCAGCGGCGGAGAGGATCTGCGGATTGACGAACAGGATATAGGCCATGGTGAAGAACACCGTGACGCCGGCCAGGATTTCGCTTTTCGCCGTGACGCCTTCGCCCCGAAGGCCGAACAGTTTTTCCAGCATCGAAGAGCCCCCGCTCCGCAAACGAAAAAGGCCGGAGCATCGCTCCGGCCTTTGGAATTCTCCCCGAACTTGGCCGTTCTGCGCGGTCACGTTCTTTTATTGTGTGGTTTGATATAGTGCTTCGCGGGACGTGTCACGTAATAATTGGACATACTGCAATGCAACATGCGCAACTTAATGTCGTACGCAATGTGGCCATTGCCATCGCGCTTTTGGCGGCTTTGCCGGCCATTGCGGGCACCATCACAGGGCCTTCCAAGCCCGATCCGCTGCTGGATGGCGGGCCCACGGCGTCCTGCGCGGCGGGCGCGGACTATGCCGCCGGAACTGACGCCAACGGCAAGCCCGTAGCGCCCGCCGATGTGGGAGCCCAGCCGGTTCCGGTGCCCGACCAGATCGCGATTCCGCTGGCCCAGGCTGGTCCGCGCGGCCGGGTGCGGCCCGGGATGGGCGACAGCGCCTATGTCACCCTGGACGGCAAGAAGCTGGCGCCGCTGTTGAACCCGCCTTCTTGCCGGAACTAAGCGTCTGCCGTTAACCACCACCGTCATCCGTCCCTTTCCGGCCGCCGCTGCCTGCTAAAAACAAGGTATGCGCGCCCTGCTCGCCGTCCTGATCCTGATTGCCGGTTGCGCCGCGGCGCAGGCCGCGCCGTGGCGTATCACCAAGGATCACTGGGACGCTTCGGACGAGGCCGGCTACGGCGCCTTCATCACCGCGCTGGGGGATTCGGGCTGCTCCTCCTCGCAAAGCTGCCTGCGCGATCCGGCCAATCCGTACCGCGGCAGCGATGGCCGCTTCCTCGACATCGACGTGGACTGCGCCAAGCTGCCGTATCTGCTGCGCGCCTATTACGCCTGGAAGAACGGGCTGCCCTTTGCCTATGTCGATGGCGTGGCGGGCTCACGCTTTGGCCATGCCTCCAACCATATCGTCAGCCGTGCCGGAATGATCGACCATGGCGGCGGCATCGATGCCCCCGCCGCCATCCGCGCGATGCTGGACAGTGTCTATTCCGGCACCTTCCGCACCGATGCGGCCAATGACGGCGCGATCCCGGCCGACTTCTATTCGCCGGCGCTGCAGCCAGGCAGCATCCGCCCCGGCACGGTGATCTATGACACCAACGCCCATGTCGGCATCGTCTATCGGGTGGATGGGTCGGGGCGCATCTATTACATGGACGCCCACCCCGATTTCACCATTTCGCGCAGTGTCTATGGGGCGCAGTTCGGCCAGAGCCCGGCGGCACTGGGCGGCGGATTGAAGAACTGGCGGCCGCTGCAATTGCAGGGCGCGCGGTTTGTGAATGGTGCGCTGGTGGGCGGACACTATGCTTGGGCGCGCAACAGCCAGATCGCCGATTTTTCATTGGTTCAATATCTGGGCACGGCACCGGGTCCGGCTTGGAGCTATAACGGCGCGCGGCTGGGCTATTACGAATATGCCCGGGTGGCGGTGTCGGGCGGCAAAAGCGATTTCAACCCGGTCTATGAGCTGCAGGCCACCATGGGCACTCTGTGCAACGATCTGAACGATCGCGCCCAGGCGGTGAACCAGTCGGTGGCCAACGGCATCTCCGCCAAGCTGCATCCCAGCATGATCCCGGCCAACATCTACAACAGCGACGACGGCGAATGGGAAAGCTATGCCACCCCGGCGCGCGATGCCCGGCTGAAGGCGGCCTTTGTCGCCTTCCGCAATGATCTCGCCCGCATGATCCAGCTATGGCTGAACCGCGACCCGCGCATCGTCTATGACGGGCTGGACCTCAAGCACGACCTGCTGGCGGCCTATGACCGGCAAAGCGCGGCCTGCACCATCACTTACCTCTCCAGCGACAAGCGCCCGGTGCCGCTGAGCTTCGACGATGTTTCCCACCGCCTGTTCGCCATGTCATTCGATCCCTATCACTGTGTGGAGCTGCGCTGGGGCAATGACAGCCCGGCCTGTCCCGACCAGGCCGGCAAGCGGCGCTGGTATGCCACCGAAGAACAGGCCCGGCATGAAGTTGACCGCGACAACCACCTGTCTGCGGGGGCCGAGGACACCGATATCCGGGGCCTGATCGCCGCCATGCCCGCCCGCGCCCCCTGGGTTCAGCGGATGCCGGGCGATAACCGGCGGTCCTCGCTGCCGTAGCCGGCGGCCATGTGGTGCATTTTAGGACGCTTCTTAAAGCGACGGTAACCGGTCTGTCCTAGCATTGTGACAACGATGCTGAGGGGCATGACGATGTTTCAAGACAGCTGGGGTCTTTACGAGGCCCGCCATCCCAAGAAGTGGATTTTCCATCCGCGCAAGCGTTCGGTGGTGATGCCGATGCTCACCATCATGGCCGCCATCGCGGTGGTGTTCGAGGCGGTCAGCCGCTTCTAGCAGGCGTCTGCGATTTCATGGGTTTGCGCCTCGCGAAGATTACTTCGCGTCCGCCGCGCTGATGTACAACAGGTTTTCCTTCCGGGACAAATAGAGGTGCAGCTTGCTCAGCACCGACAGGCCCAGCACCGCGTCGGTACAGCCGAAATTCTGCGTCAGGCGCGGCTGCTCGGTGGAATGAAGCGTGTTCTCCGGCTCGGTGAAGTGCGTCGCCTCCTTGCATTCCGGGCGTGGCGCTTCGTCAAAAACCAGAATGTCGGGGTTGTTGACGGTGAGGCCGGCAGCCGTCAGCGTCTTGAAAGCAAAGCGATAGGTCTTGTGGCCCAGCAAATCTTGGCCCACCGCCGTCAGTTGCGGCGAGGTTTCGTCCACATGGAATAGGCGGCGCATGGCGTCCATGCCGATGCGCGACCGCCCCACGGTGCTGAAAGAGACCGTCAAGGGCTGGCCATCCAGCACGAGTTCGGCGCGCAGATAGCTGAAGTCCTTGGCCGGCTTCAGGGGCAATTGTGCATAATTCCTGGTCCAGTAGACCGCCTTGCCGGGACAGTGATCCAGTGCAAAGAGGTTGAACTTTCCGCCCGCGATATCGAGCTCGAGATCGACCTTCTCGAACATCTGCGTGCCCAGATCGCCCGCCACGCCGCCCGGATAGCGGCCGGGCTTCAGCATCAGGAATTCCATATCGCCAATGGTCAGGCGGCCCAGATGCATGTCCCGCACATGGGCGATGCGGTTGAGCTCCTCGCCATCGCGACGAAAATGGACGTTGGGCGGCATGGAGGTGATGTGCAAATCCAGTTTGCCGGCGACGTCTCCGCTGATGCCGCTGGCTGCATCTTCCATCCGGAAGACCAGTTTTTCCGGGGTGGCGCCGAAGCTGACCGGCAGCAGCAGATGATCGGGATAGACCTCCATCGGAATGGATTCGATCTGCTTGAGGGCGCAGTCCTGTGCCTGTGCTGAAATGCTGGCGAGCAGCAAGGCGCCAGCCGTCATGATCCATTTGAGCATTTCCGGCCCCGTTTTCGTCCCCGCCCCATATCAGCCTCCCGACTAACGCCGGTCAAACGTCGCCCGTCGATCTGACGAATTCTCAGATTAAGTATTCGTAAATTCGCAAAACCTTCCTGGGCAAGGCAACATCGCGGCAAAGCGGGGGATGGGATGCGTGGCCTGATCGCTATGGTTCTTGTCATGCTGGCGCCGGCCGCGGCCGCCCAGACCACGATGATCACGGCGCCCAATCCGGCCTGCACCAGTCCGGCGGCGCCGGCCGCCGCGCCGCAGCCCGCCACCCCCAGTGTCGCCGCCGGCACCCTGGCTGCGCGCAACCGCGATTTCGCGCTGGCGCTGGTCAATTTCAAGCCGCTGGCCGAGACCGGAGATGCGGATGCCGAGCGGGCGATGGGCCAACTACTGATGCAGAACTGTACTGGGCTTCAGGACAAAAGCGCGGCCGTGGCGTGGCTGACCAAGGCCGCCGCCGCGGGCAATGTCCCGGCGCAAAATCAATTGGCCTCCGCCTATCTTCGCGGGTTTGGCGTCACCCAGGACGATGCCAAGGCCTTCGCTCTCTTCAGCCAGACCGCCGCGGCCGGAAATGCCGGGGGCGAGTCAGAACTGGGATATCTCTATTTTGCGGGGCGCGGCGTGCCGCAGGACAGGTATCAGGGCCTGCAATGGACGGTGAAGGCCGCCGAGCAGGGCAACGCCGGGGCGCTCTCCAATATCGCGGCTTCGTATATCCATGGCGAAGTCCTGGCGCGGGATCCCGATCGTGCGGCGTATTTCCTGGCGCTCACCAATGAGCGCGCGAGCCCAGCAGAGCGGGCCGGAATGATGGGGCTCAGCCAGCAAATCCGCCAGGCCGTCAGTGAGGATGACCTGACGCGGGCCGCCAAGCGCGCGCAGCGCTGGACGCCGGGCGCGGGAAGTCTGCGTGATGTGCTGTCGGACGCCGAGGATTTTCGCAAGCAGAAGAAGTAGCGTCACCGGTCAATAAGCGCGGCCGATCAGGATTTCTTCTACGCCCGGTGCGCCGGTGAACAGGCAGGGTGCGAAAGACGCGGGCTGCTGCAGCGGCGCATTGCGGATGGTGAGCTTCAGCCCCTTGAGTTTGGTGTCGACCGCGTCCAGCGCCGCGCCGCTGGGCTTGGACCAGGACACTTTCAGCCAGCCTTTGAAATCGTCATCGCCGCCGGCGTAATAGTCCTCGACGCCCTTCCAGTCGGTAACGCCGCTTTTGATATTGGCGTCCAGCCGCGCCTTGGCCTCGGCATAGAGCCCGGCCTGGATCTCGCACAGAAGCTGCACGGCATTTTCCAGGAAATCCTGGCGCGGCTTGGCGATGGTCTTGACCTTGTCGCCATCGCGCAGGTCGTCGCGCCGCATATAGCTTACCACGCCGCCCGCGGCATCGCGCGGCCCGATCTCGATGATGATGGGCGCGCCGCGGCGCACCCAGTTCCAGCGCTTTTCCGCCGACTTGATCTTCTTGAGGTCGAGGAAGGCGCGCAGCGGCTGGCCGAAGGCGTGTTCCTTGTTCAGCGCCGCCACGATCTCTTCGCAATATTTCAGCACCTCGGCATCTTCGGGCTTGTCGCGCAGCATGGGCACGATGACGATCTGGCGCGGCGCGATGGCGGGCGGCAGCCGCAGGCCGTCATCGTCGCCATGGGTCATGATAACGCCGCCGATCAGCCGCGTGGAGACGCCCCAGCTGGTGGTGTTGCACAGGGTCAGCGTCCCGGACTCGTCCTGGAATTTGATGCTCTGGGCTTCGGCGAAATGGGTACCCAGGAAATGCGAGGTGCCGGCCTGCAGCGCCTTGCCGTCCTGCATCATGGCTTCGATGGAATAGGTGTTCACTGCGCCGGGGAAGCGCTCGTTCTCCGGCTTCTCGCCCGCGATCACCGGCATCGCCAGATAGTCTTCGGCAAAGCTGCGATAGACTTCCAGCATCTTCAGCGTTTCTTCCACCGCTTCGCCCTCGCTGGCATGGGCGGTATGGCCTTCCTGCCACAGGAACTCGGTGGTGCGCAGGAACAGGCGAGGGCGCATTTCCCAGCGCACCACATTGGCCCACTGATTGATCAGCAGCGGCAGGTCGCGATGGCTCTTGATCCAGCGCGCAAAGGCGTCGCCGATGATGGTTTCCGAGGTCGGGCGCACCACCAGCGGTTCTTCCAGCTTGGCGTCCGGATCGGGCTGCAGCTTGCCGTCGATCAGCTTCAGGCGATGGTGCGTGACGATCGCCATTTCCTTGGCGAAGCCTTCCACATGCTCAGCCTCCTTGGCGATGAAAGAGAGCGGGATGAACATGGGGAAATAGCAGTTCTCATGCCCGGTGGCCTTGATGCGGCGGTCCAGCTCCTGCTGGATCTGCTCCCACACGCCATAGCCCCAGGGCTTGATCACCATGGCGCCGCGCACCGGCGAGCTCTCGGCCATGTCGGCGTCGCGCACCACCGCCTGGTACCAGTCGGCGAACCGGCTGCGGTTGATGTCGAGGGCGCGCTGCATGGGAAAGCTCCGTGTTTGGCCGTTCTTAGCCCGGCTGGCGGGGCCTGAACAGGAGATAAGTGGCCACGCCGCAGATCCCGAACAGGGCCATCAGCCCGGTCAGCGGCACCGGGGTGGTGGGGGTGACGAAAGCGCCCATCAGCGCCGAGGCCAGGGTGCCGCCGCCATAGAGAAAGATCCCGATCAGGGCCGAGGCCATTCCGGCGGCATGGCCGAAATGGTGCATCGCCAGGCCCGAGCCCGTGGCGTTGATCGAGCCGATCATGGAGCAATAGACGAAGGTCCAGGGCAGCAGGCCGACAAGGCCCGCCCAGCCGGTGAAGCCGAACAGCAACGCCAGCACGCCGGCCGCCGCATTGGCGATCAGGGCGGCGAAGAACAGCGGCTCGCCCGGATGGGTCTTGAGCCAGCGCGCGGCGCTTTGGCTGAAGATGATCAGCCCCACGCCGTTGAGCACGAAGGTGAAGCCGAAATATTGGGGCGCGACGTGGAACAATCCGATCACGACATGCGGCCAGCCGGTGAGAAAGACGTAAAGCCCCGCGCCGGTGAGGGTGGCGGGGATAATGAAACGGAAGAAACGCCTATCGCGCGCGATGGCCCAGTAATCCATCATCACATGGAAGGGATGCAGCCGGCGGTCGGAGCCGGGATGGCTTTCGGGCAGCAGCCGCCAGACAAAGCCCCAGGTCAAAAGGGCCGCGGCGCCTTGCAGCCAGAACAGGCTGCGCCAGCCGGTGAGGGGCAGCAGCCAGCCGCCGACAAAGGGCGCGAACAGCGGCGACACCGACAGGATCAGCAGCATCTGGGCAAAGATGCGCGAGGCTTCCTGCGGCGGGAACAAGTCGCGGACACAGGCGCGCGCCAGCACCGTGCCGGCACAGGCGCCCAACGCCTCGACGAAGCGCGCGGCGTCCAGGGTCAGCGGGCCCTCAGCCAGGGCGCAGCCGGTGGCGCCCAGCACATAGAGCGCCAGGCCGATCAAAATGGGCCAGCGCCGCCCGAACCGGTCGGAGATGGGACCGACCATCGCCTGGCCCAGGCACAGCCCCAGGAAAAACGCCGCGAGCGAATGTTCGATGGAGGAAATCGGGCTGCGGAATTCCGCCGCGATGGTGGGCAGCGCCGGCAGGTACAGATCGATGCCGATGGGCGTGAAGACCGTCAGCACCCCGAACAGGACGATCAGCTCGATCCGCCTTATTCCGGTAATGGCGGCGGGGGAATCGCTGGGGGTCATGAATGGC
>Ga0193716_1001566_pt1 | contig 13208 bp, 10 predicted proteins | sample U2c1metaG_FD_145901 | JGI IMG/M metagenome (GOLD analysis project Ga0193716, IMG submission 145901) | Soil microbial communities from a riparian zone of the East river system, Colorado, United States - U2c1 | ecosystem: Environmental > Terrestrial > Soil > Riparian zone | place: USA: East River...
GCAGCAACGCCACGGTCCGCGAGATCCTCACCACCGGCACCATCGCCGCACTGCTTGACGGCACCCTGGCCACCTTCTACCTGATCGTGATCATCGCCCTGTCGCCGACGCTCGCGGCACTGGTCGCCGTGCTGGGGGTGGCGCAGGTCGCGATCCTGCTGTCGGCGCGGCGGCGCAACCAGCACCTGATGGGCGAGGCGCTGGCTACGGAAGCCAAATCGCAGTCCTACGCCTACGAGATGTTCTCGGCGATGGAGACATTGAAGACCGCAGGCGCCGAGCGTCGAGCCGTGACGCACTGGACGAACTTGTTCATCGCCGAGATGAACGTCTCGCTGCGCCGTGGCCGGCTCTCCGCCGCCGTGGAGACCGCGCTCCACGGGCTGGGCTTGCTGTCACCGATCGCGGTGCTGCTCGTAGGTGCCTATCTGGTGGGGTCGGGTCAACTCTCCCTTGGCACCATGCTGGCGCTGGCGGCACTGGGCGGCGCTTTCCTCGAACCGCTCCCCGTTCTGGTCGGCACCGCAATGCAGGTCCAGCTGCTCGGCAGCTATCTGGCCCGAATAGAAGACGTCATCAACACCCCGACCGAGACCGACGGGCGCGACCTGCAACACGCGCCCCAACTGACCGGGGCGGTGCGCGCCGAAGGCCTCACCTTCCACTACCAGCCGCACGGTCCGCCTGCCGTCGACGGCGCAGACCTCGACGTGCGGCCCGGACAGTTGGTGGCCATCGTCGGGCGCTCGGGCTCGGGCAAGTCCACCATGGGTCGGTTGTTGTTGGGTCTCTATGCGCCGTCGGAGGGTCGTGTCCTGCTCGACGGCATCGACCTCGCCACCCTCTATCCGCGCAGCGTGCGCTCCCAGATCGGCGTGGTCACCCAAAACCCGTACATCTTCGGGCTGTCGGTGCGCGACAACCTCGTACTGGGCCACCCCGACCTGCCGCTGGAGCGGCTCGAGATCGCCGCCGAACTGGCCGGTGTCGCCGAGGACATCCGGGCGATGCCGATGGGGTGGGACACGCCGCTCGTCGACGCGGGCGCGTCCCTCTCGGGTGGTCAGCGCCAGCGACTGGCGTTGGCCCGAGCGCTCGCGCCGTCGCCGCGGATCCTTCTGCTCGACGAGGCCACCAGCAGTCTCGACACCGTGACCGAGGCTCAGGTACATGCCAACATCGCCGGCCTCGGATGCACGGTCATCGTGATCGCGCATCGGCTGGCCACCGTGATCGACGCCGACCACATCGCCGTGATGGACGCAGGCCGGGTGGTCGAGGGTGGCCGCCATCGCGACCTGCTGGCTGCGGGCGGTCACTACGCCCGTTTGGTCTCCGGGCAACTCGTCGGCGAAAATCCGGGGTAGGGAAGGGGATTGGGGTGCGCGGTCGAGGAACGGGCGTCGCTGCGTCGTTGATGGCGAGCGGCTTCTTCGTGATGCGCGCTCCCTTGTTGCCGCTCGAGGAGCTGGATCGACTGCGTGCCGATCCCACGTACTGGCGCAGCCTGGCGGCGCGACCGGAGGTCAACGAGGCGCTGCATCTGGCTTCGCCGGGATTGGTGCGCCGCTTGGCGGACGGAAACCCGGATGCCAGGGTGGCCGCCTCGGTGACCGCCTATTTGATCCGAATGTGTACCCGTGCAACGCCTTTCGGTCTGTTTGCGGGCTGCGCGTTGGGATCGTTGGGCGAGGAGACCGCCTTGCTGGTCGACGGCCCGGACGGGACCACTCGGCACAGCAGGCCCGACACCGAGGTGCTGGCATCGCTGGTCGAACGACTGCTTGCAGACCCGTCGACCAGGTCGGCGATGGTCGTCGAGCCCAACTCCAGCCGCTACCACGTGGCAGGCGCGATGCGACTGATCGAGAGCCGATTGAAGGAGGGCCGTCGCAGCCATCACCTGGTCGTCATCGAAGACGATTCCCCGCTGCGCGTTGCGTTGGACGCCGCCTCGGGCGGATGCGTGGTGGCGAAGATCGTCGAGGCCGTTGCGGCCCACGCCGACGTCGAGGCGGATGAGGCACGCGAATACGTCGATGCGCTGGTCGACGCCAAGGTGCTGACCCCGATGGCTGAGCCGGCCGTGACGGGCCCAGAACCGTTGGCGCACGTACTGTCATCCTTGAGCGGGCAGGGTCTTGCCGCACCGTCGGAGGCGCTGGGACGGGTGTCCGACGAGCTCGCACGCTTGGACGCCGCCGGGCTCGGCAACCCGCCGGAGGCCTACCAGTCGGTCGCGGAGACGCTGCTCGGCCTCGCCGGCGGCAGCGACGACGCCCGGCTGGTCCAAGTCGACCTGCACCGGGCAGGGTCCGGACTGACCCTCGGGCACGATGATGTCGCGCAGCTCGCCGAGGCGGTCGAGCTGCTGCACCGGCTGTCCCAGGGGTTCGAGGATCCGGCGCTGACTCGGTTCAAGGCAGAGTTCGGGGCCCGGTACGAGGACCGCGAGGTCCCGCTGATGGAGGCGCTGGACGAGGAGATGGGCATCGGGTTCGACCGGTCGACACATCCCGCCGCCGACGAGTCACCGCTACTAGCTGGCCTCGATCTCGGTGGCGTGCTGGGGAATTCGACCTTCACCGGGCGTGACGCGAACCTGCTCGATCTGGTGCTCCGCGCCCGCGACGGCGGCGCGGACCGAGTCGAGCTCGACGCCGATACCGTGGCCCGGCTAACGACGGGTACTCCGTTGCCGCTGCCTGACGCGCTGGCCGTCTTCGCCACCATGCTCGAGGACGGCATCGAGGTACACGCCGTCACCGGCCCGTCGGGTGCTGAGCTGCTCGGGCGGTTCTGTCACGGCGATCGCGGGCTGCACGACGCCGTGCGCGCCCACCTGCGCGCCGAGGAGGCCCACGCGCCCGGGGTCGTGTTCGCCGAACTCGTCCACTTGCCGGAAGGACGGATCGGCAACATCTTGGCGCGGCCGGTGCTACGCGCGTATGAGCTTGTCCTACTGGGCCGTTCGGGCGCACCGGAGGAGCGTCAACTCAGCGTCGACGAGCTGACCCTGCGCACGGACGGCCAGCGCCTCGTCCTCTACAGCCCCCGGCTGGACGCGGAGGTCCGGCCGCGACTGACCACCGCGCACAACCCGGCGTGGCGCGGCTTTGGCGTGTACAGGTTCCTGGCGGCTCTGCAGCGGGCCGGAGTGGCCGGCGGGCTCGCGTGGGACTGGGGTGCGTTGGCAGGTGCGCCGACGTTGCCACGCGTCACCTCAGGTCGGCTCGTCCTGGCCCGGGCGCGCTGGCAGCTATCGGCCGCCGAGCTGAGCACCGTCACCGGATCCGAAGCGGCCGACGGCTGGGCGGTCCTTGCCCGCGACCGCGGCCTCCCCAACGAGGTGTTGATCGCCGACGGCGACAACCGGCTCTACGTCGACACCGCCAGCCCCGCGCTGATTGCGGTCGCGGCCAAGGTGTTGCGCGGACGTACCGGCGCGCTCGTCGAGGAAGTTCTGGCCGACGGCGTCGCTACCGGGCCGCAGGGCCGCTTCGCCCAAGAGCTCATCGTGCCCTTCACCTGCCGCACCGAACCCGCACCCGTGCCCACGCACCGGCGCACGCCCGAGGTGCAACGCACCTTTGCGCCGGGCAGCCAGTGGCTCTACCTCAAGGCGTACACCGGTACCGCGTCTGCCGACCGGATCCTCACCGACACAGTCGGACCGGTGATAGCTGGGCTACTGAGTACCGGGGTCGTCGACCATTGGTTCTTCCTGCGCTACGCGGATCCCGAGCATCATCTGCGGCTGCGACTGCATGGGGACCCGGCCGCACTGCACGACCACGCGCTGCCCGCCCTCACCGGTGCCCTTGCCCCATTTCTCGGCGACGGCACGGTGTCGACGGTTGCGCTGGACACCTACCACCGCGAGCTCGAACGCTACGGCAGTGACGAAGGCATCGAGCTTGCCGAACAGATCCATGCCGCCGACAGCGACGCCGTGCTGAAGGTATTGGGCATGCTCGACGGCGAAGACTTGGCCGACGCCCGCTGGAAGCTGTGTCTGTACGCCACCGACCGCCTGCTGGCCGACGCCGGCCTCGACATGAAGCAGCGCCGGGACTGGGTGAAGGACGGCGCCGCCGGCTACCGAATGGAATACCCGGGCGCGCACAACCTCGACGCCGGAATCGGTGCACGCTGGCGCAACGAACGCGCACAGTTCGCCGCGTTGCTCGACGACACGCAGGACCACCCGTACGAGCCTGCGCGCCAAGCATTTCGGCAGCGGTCCGAGAAGCTCGCACCGCTACTCGCCGAGCTTGCGGACCGTGACCGGCGCGGCCTGCTGACCCAGCAGTTCCAACACCTGATGCACAGCTTCAGCCACCTCAACGCGATCCGGCTGCTGCGCTCCGCCGCTCGGACCCACGAGCTCGTCATCCTGAGCTTCCTCGACCGTCACTACGCCAGCCAGATCGCGCGGAAGCCCCGTCCGGACGTGTCCGACAGTCCGACCTGACGCGCACCGATCGGCACCAAGAAAGTTCCAAGTGCGGCAGTCGATGCTCTTTCCTAACGCGAACCAACCAGGGCCCGCGAATACGAAAGGAAGCATCATGAACACCAATCGCAACAAGCTGGCCCTCCGCCGGCAGAGCATCCGCACGTTGACCGACAGCGAGCTGCGCATCGCCCATGGCGGCGGCCCCAGCGTTGCCCCGGCCCCCGGCACGGACAGGCAGACCATCGGGACGTCGGGTACGTCCGTCATTCGTGGGTCGCTGTCCGGTGGTACGTCGGTCATCCATCCATCGGGTACGTCGGTGATCAACCCGTCGGGCGGCCGCGCGCTCAACCCTTCGGGGGGCTAGCCTGCGGAGCGTTCACCCTCCGCTTCTGAGGCGGACGACGCTCTCATGCACCGATCCGGCGCCACTCCACCGCCCATAGCTGACGCTCTGGGCGGTGGTTGCGTCGTTGTTCAGAACATGATTCGTCCGGTCGGTTTCATCGTGAAGTCTATCGTCGACCGGTTGCGTTCCCCCCTTTGGGGTTTAGTGCCTGGCGCGGGATTTGGCCGGCGTAGTAGCAGAGTCGGTGTAGCCCGCGTAGGCCGTCTCGGCGAGCGCGTACAGGCGCATCCCAGACGTCACAGGCACTCAGCGAGGTTGCCGGCCGTCCTGGCGATCAGGCGCGCCGCGCAGCGCTGAGTGACTCGATATCGAGGTGACTCACGGTCCGGCCGATGCCGAAGGCGTGTTGGCACACGCAGGAGCCGTTGGTGAGATCCGGCGGTTGACCTTGTTCATTCCCGATCTGGTGGGTTCGACGGCGCTGTCCACCCAGGCGGAGCCTGAGACGTTTCGCTTGGTCGTCCGGCGGTACCGCGAACAGGTGGTGCGCATCGTGAGCGGATACGGCGGGCATATCGGCTCCACCAAGGGTGGATTGCTGGCCCGCAGGCACGCAGGTGGGGGAGGTTCGCCGGATCCTACGGCCAGGCCCGCGCCTCAAGCGAGAGCCTCACTTGGAATATCCCTCGAAATAGGAGGGAAATTCGATCCCATCGGGGGATGAGAACTGGTTGGCGACATGGTCGGATGGTGACAGCGAACAAGTAGCAAGAGGATGACTCCGATGGAATGCATACAGGAATCGTCACGGCGACAAGGGGAATTGCACCCTCACCGCCGCAGCGATGACAATATCGGCCGCCGACGGAAGCAACGGTCCTGCAGCGGCCAGGTCCAATTTCAGCTGGAATCGGGTGCGAAATGCGTGATGCACGTGGCAATGAACTCGATGAAGGACACCGCTCATGTCCGGGCTTGATCCGCTGCGGCGCGGTACCGTGAACGAGCTGGCGTGGGACCTAGTCGAACAAATCCGCTCGCATCTGGATGTCCTGCAACTCAATACGGTGTTCGTCAAGCTCGGCGTCGGAGACTATGAGTTGGTGATCCGGTTGGTCCTGAGATGGTTGCCTCGAATCCGCGCATCGTTGACCCCCGAGCTGCTCTCACGCTCCCGGGCGTGGATCGACGGCTATCGATATCACACCGACTACCCTTGGCTTCTCGAGTTATTGGCCGCAGCGCACCCCGTCGGCAGTCGTGACGAAGCGCCGATGTGCGTGATCCGGTAGGCCGCACAGTGCAAAGGTTCCGACACGCACAATGGCCCTTGGGAGACTACGTGAACAGCCCCGTACGGTATGAACTCGACAACACCGTCGGCACAGTCACTCTCGATGACGGAAGGGCCAACGCGTTGTCGCCGTCGCTGCAGCGGCACATCGGCGCCGCACTCGATGCGGCCGAGCAGGATGCTAGCAAGGCCGTCGTCATCGCTGGCAACGAGAAGTTGTTCTGCGGCGGGTTCGATCTGTCGGTGTTTGCGGCCGGCGACACGATGGCGACGCTGGACATGCTGACCGGAGGTTTCAACCTGTCGGTGAGGCTGCTCACGTTCGGCAAGCCGATCATCATCGCTGCGACCGGGCCGGCGATTGCGATGGGTGCGTTTCTCCTACTCAGCGGTGATCACCGGGTTGGATCGGCCCGGACCCGGTGTCAGGCCAACGAAGTGGCAATCGGCATGACGCTGCCGGTCTCTGCGATCGAGATCATGCGAATGCGGCTGACGCCGGCGGCATTTCAGCGGGGTGTCGCCATGGCTGAGTCATTCAGCGGTGACGACGCGATCGCCGCGGGCTGGCTCGACGAGATCGTGTCACCCGAAGAGGTTCTTTCCCGGGCGCAAGCGGTGGCGGGCGAAGCGGCGTCACTCGACGTCCGTGCTCATTTGGGCAGCAAGCGCAGGGCACGCGAGTCCGCCGTCAGGGCAATACTCGCCGGAATGGACGGCCTGGCCGCGGAATTGGATGACATCCTCGCGAGCAGGGCGCAGTAGGAGGTTCGTATAGGCGCCTGGCGGGTGGGGTATCAATCAGATTAGTGAGGCAAGCTCGCGGATGTGGGCCGGCGATCGAGCGCTGAGCACCATCGTGGTGACTCCCGCGGCTTCCCACACTGCGATCTGGCCGCCGACACAATCTCGGTCACCGACAATGGCGATGTCCTCGATCAACTCGTCTGGGATGACCTGAGCCGCTTCTTCTTTGCGGTCAACGCGAAACAATCTCGTGACCTCGTCGACCACGTCGCCGTAACCCATCCGCCGGTAGAGATCGGCGTGAAAGTTGCTGTGCTCGGCCCCCATCCCGCCCACGTAGAGCGCCAGCTTCGGTCGCATCGCGGTGAGCGCGGCACGACGGTCGTCGGTGATGACGATCTGTGCGGTCGCGCATATCTCGAAGCTCGCGCGGCTGCGGCGTGCACCAGGTCGTGCGAAGCCCTCGTCGAGCCACGAGTTGTAGGTGTCGGCCAGTCGGGGTGTGTAGAAGATCGGTAGCCAGCCGTCGCAGATCTCGGCGGCCAGCGCAATGTTGCGGGGTCCTTCGGCGCCGAGCATGATCGGGATGTCGGAGCGCAGCGGGTGGGTGATCGACCGTAGCGGCTTACCCAGACCAGTCGTCCCGTCGCCCGTCATGGGCAGGGGGTAATGAGCGCCGTGGCCGATGACCGGTGCGTCACGCGCCCACACCTGCCGAATGATGTCGACGTATTCGCGGGTACGTGCCAGCGGCTTGGGGAACGGCTGGCCGTACCAGCCTTCGACGACCTGCGGCCCGGAGACGCCCAACCCGAGGATGTGCCGCCCGCCGCTGAGGTGATCCAGGGTCAGCGACATCATGGCGCAGGCGGTGGGGCTGCGCGCGGAGATCTGAGCCACCGAGGTGCCCAGTCGGATCCGCTGCGTCCGGGCGCCCCACCACGCCAACGGGGTGAACGCCTCGGAGCCCCAGGCCTCGGCAGTGAAGACGGTGTCGAAGCCGGCGTCTTCCGCGGCGCTGACCAGCTCGGCGTGATTGGGCGGCGGCGCGGAGCCCCAATAGCCCAGCTGCAGTGCGAATTTCATCACCCGTGGTGTCTTTTGGTGAATTTCAGTAGGAGCGCGGCAGATTCAGACTGTGCTGGGCCACGTAGTTGAGGATCATTTCTCGGCTGACCGGTGCGATGCGCAGGAGCCGGGCAAGGCCCCACTGCGGTATCAACCCGTATTCAGCGGACACCCCGTTGCCGCCGTGGACTTGGATGGCGCGGTCGGCGGCGGAGACGGCGGCGTCGGCGGCGGCGAATTTGGCGATGTTGGCGGCTTCCCCCGCAGGGTGACCGTGGTCGTAGAGCCACGCGGCTTTGGCGGTCATCAACGCGGCCAGGTCAACGGCGATCTTGGCTTCGGCCAGAGGATGAGCGATCCCCTGGTAGGCGCCGATCGGTGGCCCCCACACCGTGCGGGTGCGCGCATAGTCGGCGGCCTTGGCCACCGCGTGTCGTCCGATGCCGACGCACACGGCGGCACCGGTGATGCGTTCGGGGTTCAGGCCGTCGAAGACTTGACGAAAGCCTTCGTGTTCGGTCCCGATCAAGGCAGATGCCGGCAGTCGGACGTTGTCGAAGTGCAGGGTGTACTGCTTCTCCGGAACGGAGATCCCCACCGGGAGCCGATGTTTGATCAGACCTTTCGCATCTGTGGGGACGAGGAACAGCGACAGCCGCTCGGGGGCAGTGCGTGTCACGACGATCAGCGCGTCTGCTTCGTCGACTCCGGAGATGTAGTACTTCGTTCCGTTGAGCAGGTAGTCTCCGCCATCGCGTGTCGCGGTGGTGCTGATCTCGTGGGAGTTGGATCCGGCGTCGGGTTCGGTGATGGCGAACACCACCTTGGTATCGCCGGAGGCCATGCGGGGCAGCCATTCCCGGCGTTGTTCGCTAGTGCCGTACCGGCTGAGGAGTTCACCGGAGATGGCACTGGACACCAGCAGCAGCAACAGCGGGCAGCCGTGCGCGGCGGTCTCCTCGCACACGATGGCCAGTTCGGTCATGCCAGCGCCGCCGCCGCCGAACTCTTCGGGCAGGTTGATGCCGATGAAGCCGTGCCGCGCCAGATCGTGCCACAGCTCTGTGGTCGGTTCGTATGCGACGGCGCGTTCAGCGAAGTAGTCGGCGCCGTACTTGTCGGTCACTGCGCCGATCGCATCGCGCAGGTCTCGGTGTTCGGACGGTTCGGTGAAATCCACTACGGCACCAGCTTGTCGGGAATGTCGGTGTGCAGGGCGCGGACGTACTCGCCGAGCCCCTTGGCTTGCGGGTCGGTCTTGGTACACGATGCCACGCCCTCGCCGAGGTAGCCGACGATGACGAAGTTGAGTGCGTTGAGGTTCGGGAACTCGTAGCGGTGCACCGCCAGGCCGGCCGCCTCCTTGACCAGAGCGCGGAATCGATCGATCGTGAGGTGATGGCGCAGCCAGTCCCACCGTTCGGGGCTGTCGGTCCACAGTCCGACGTTGGCGTTGCCGCCCTTGTCGCCCGATCGGGCCGAGACGACGTCACCCAGCGGACGTCGGGTGGTCGGGCCGTAGTCAACGTCAGGTGTGGCCAACGCCGCCGGTAGCGGGGAAGGGCCGATGGCGTGGGCGCTGTGCGGGATGACTTCGCGATCACCATCGTGATGGATCACGGTGTGCTCGACGGCGGCGGCTGGGACCAGGGTGGGCCAGTAGACGCCGAACTCGCTGGCCGACCCGGGCGGCGTGGTGGTGTGGAAGCCAGGGTAGCCGGCGACGGCGAGTTCGATGACGGAGTTGGAGAAGGCGCGATCCACCTTCGCTCTGTCACGGTCCTTGACGGTGATGCGCAGGTGGGCGGTGGCGTCGACCAGCGAGGCGGGGTCGGGCTTGTCGTAGCGCAGCAGTTGAACGTCGGCGTCGTCGAACTGCTCGCGTCCGCCGAGGATGCCGAAGAGTTCGTCGATCGCCCACGCCGCCTTGTCCTCGATGTTGAGCCCGGTCAGCACCAACGTCATCGTGTTGCGGTAGCCGCCGACGTAGTTCATGGCCACCTTCAGCGTCGGCGGGGGCGCGGTGCCCGTGGTGCCGGCCACTCGGACTCGATCGGGGCCCTCCGATGCGATCGTCAGGGTGTCGAAGTGGGCCACGACGTCGGGGTTGACGTAGTTGGGGGAGCCGACTTCGTAGAGCAGTTGGGCGGTGACGGTGCCGGGGGAGACCAGCCCGCCGCTGTCGGGGGTCTTGGTGATGACGAAACTGCCGTCGTGGGCAAGTTCGGCGATCGGTGAGCCGGGGTAGCGGCGGTCGGTGATCTCGGCCAGCTGTGAGTAGTTGCCGCCGGTGGATTGTGGCCCGCATTCGATGACGTGGCCCGCGGCGACGGCGCCGGCCAGCGCGTCGTAGTCGTTGCGATCCCAGCCGTGCCACCAGGCACCGACGCCGACGACCAGTGCGGCGTCGGTGACGCGTCCGGTGATGACGACGTCGGCGCCGCGCGAGAGTGCTGCGGCGATTCCCCATCCGCCGAGGTAGGCGTTGGCCGACACGGGTTGTACGCCGGCGTCGCCGAGGGCAACACCGGTGTCGAGGTGGGTGAAAAGCTCACCGGCCGAACGCAGATCAGCCAGATGCGGCATCAGGTCGTCGCCTTCCACGTGGGCCACGTTGAGATCGAGGCCGGCGTCGGCGATCAGGGCGCGGACCGCGTCGGCCATGCCTGCGGGGTTCAGGCCGCCGGCGTTGACGACGATTTTGATGTTCCGCTGGGCGCATGCGGCGCCCACCTGTTCGAACTGCGTGAGGAAGGTGCGCGCGTAGCCGGTGGTGGGGTTCTTCTGCCGGGCCTTCCACAGGATCAGCATGGTGAGCTCGGCCAGGTAGTCGCCGGTGATGACGTCGATGTCGGAGGTGTCGACGAGATGGCGCATGGAGGCCTGGCGGTCGCCGTAGAACGCTGAAGCGTTGCCGATCCGCACCGGCCGGTTCATCGGGGCACTGCCCGGCGGGTAGGGGCCCCGGCGAAGGCCTGGGCGATGTCGAGCCACCGTGTGGCCACTGGTCCCTCGGCGACCAGCGCGGTCTCGGTCCAGTGACGTCGCTGTGTGACGGTGAGCACGAAATCCTCTGCAGAGCCGTGGATTTGGTTGACCGCGTCGCTGGGACCCCACCTCCACAGATCTCCGGTGACCGAGCGCAGTTCGATGAATACCGGTTCGTCGGGAACGTCGATCCCGTGCAGGGCGTGGGAGAACGCGAACGTCGACACGCCGAGATGGGCGATGCTGCGCAGGCCGGGACTGGCGGGGTGTGCGACATCGAGGCTGTCGTAGACGTCTCGCCCGTGCGCCCAGGTCTCCATCAGCCGGGCGGTGGCGCTTGACGCCACACTCATGTCGGGGCCAAACCACGGCACTCGCCGCTTGGCTTCCTCGCAGGCAAGGGTGTCCAGCAGTTCGTAACGGGAATCGATGAACCAGCTCAAGACGGTGTCCGAGGCGAAGGCCCGATGCTCCTCGGCGATCCGGTCGGGGAAATCCATGCCACCGGCGATCAACGCGTCGGCCTCGACGCGGAAGTCGAGGGGGAAGCGCAGCGCGATGATGGTGGCGTCGTCGAAGAATGCGAGATGTGTCACTTGGTCTTTGATCGACCAACCCTCGGCGGGGGAGGGTAGGTCCCACTGCGGCTTCGTGAGGGCTCTGAGGTGTTCAAGCAATCGTTCGGATTCGTAGCGCAGCTCAGCTAGCAGCCCGGGGTAGTCGAGAGCCATCACATTCCCTTCCATGCGGGGGCACGTTTGTCGGCGAAGGCCTGCATGCCCTCTTGTGCGTCGGCACTGAGATAGACCGGCGCCCAGAGCTCTTCGGCAGTGTCGAATGCCTGGCTCAATGGGTGTTCGGCTGTCAGTAGCGCGGTTTGCTTGCCCGCCGCTACCGACAACGGGGCGTTGGCGGCGATCTGGCGTGCCAGCTGCTGGGCGGTGTCGATCAGGTCGTCGGGTTCGGCGAGGCGGTTGACGAAGCCGATGTCGTAGGCGCGTTGCGCGGTCAGTGGCACGGCGGTCAGGAGCAGTTCCATGGCGATGCGGCGCGGGATCATCAGCGGAAGCGGTGCGGCCCAGGGTGATCCGCGGCCGACCCGTGCCTCGGTGATGGCGAAGGTGGCGGTGGTGGAGGCGACACAGAGGTCGCAGGTCTGGGCGAGCAGGAATCCGCCGGCGAAGGCGACACCGTTGACCGCGGCGATGGTCGGTTTGTCGACGCGGATGTTGCGGCCGAACTGGGGGACGAAGTCCACCGGCGGGATGGTGAGCCGCTCGCCTGACATCTCCTTGAGATCTCCGCCGGCGCAGAATGCCTTGTCACCGGCACCGGTCAAGACCAGGACTTGGGCGCCGTCGTCGGCGTTGAATGCGTGTACCGCTTCGAAGAGGCCGTCGCGCACGGCTTTGTTCAGGCTGTTGCGGGCCTCGGGCCGGTTGATGGTCACCCAGGCAATGCCGTCACGGACCTGGTAGGTGACGCTCATTGTTCGCCTGCATGCACGACGGCGAGGACTTGTCCTGAATCCACTTGGTCGCCGGCTGCCACGGAGATCGAGGTGACCAGACCGTCGGCCGGTGCGCGCACCGTGTGCTCCATCTTCATCGCTTCCAGGACGATGATGGCTGCGCCCGCGGTGACCGGGGCGCCTTCGGTGACCTCGATCCGCACGACGGAGCCGGGCATCGGGGCCAGCAGCGAACCGGCCTCGGCGAGAGCGCTGGGGTCGGGGAACCGTTCGGTCTCGTGCAAGGCGGTGGACCCCAGCGCGCTGTCGACGTAGTGCATTGCGCCGCTGCGAGTTACCCGGTAGCGCCGACGGACACCGTCGATCACGGCGTCAACGAGCGAGCCCGTGGCACTGATCAGTTGGACGTCGGGGTGCCAGTCACCCACCGACACGGTCAACGCGGCGCGGTCGAAGCGGTAGCTGACCTCCACGCTTGCGTCGCCGGCAGTGAAGGACACCACGTGCGGCTGGCTGGGCAATGTCCGCCAACCGGACGGGAGACCGGGCAGTATGGCGGTGGCGGCGCGCCGTGCGCCCTGGGCTGCTAGCGCGGCGACGACGGCGTGAGCGTGCTCTGATGCCTTGCCGTCGGTGCCCATCAGTGTGGCCGGGTCATGGCGTTCGAGGTAGCCGGTGTCGATGGCCCCGGCGCGGAATTCGGGTTCCCGCAGGATGCCTACCAGCAGGTCGCGGTTGGTAATGACTCCGTGAATGTGAGTGTCGCGCAACGCCCGAGCCACTCTGCTGCAGGCTTCGTCACGGTCGGCGCCGTAACCGATGACCTTAGCCA
>Ga0193716_1001567_pt1 | contig 13206 bp, 12 predicted proteins | sample U2c1metaG_FD_145901 | JGI IMG/M metagenome (GOLD analysis project Ga0193716, IMG submission 145901) | Soil microbial communities from a riparian zone of the East river system, Colorado, United States - U2c1 | ecosystem: Environmental > Terrestrial > Soil > Riparian zone | place: USA: East River...
GACTCTGATGACCGACACCGCATCGGTCATCAGAGTCACTCTCGACAAGCTGCAGGACAGATGGCTGGTGTCGAAGTTCGAGCCGATCTAATCGGGGTCGCGCCGTGTGGTGAGGGTGGACCGGGCCGATGTCCTCAACCGATCCGAGAACCTTGCCCGGCTGCCAGGTGCCGGCGTGTGTACGGCCACCACGGTCTACGGCCGTCAAACCCTTTGAGGTGGTCGGCAACACAACGACACCGACACCGAGCGTTCGTGACGATGGCTGGACAGGCGAAGCTTGACCGCGTCGCGGGGCTAACCCCTGACATCGTCAGATCCTCCCGCCAAGAGCAGCTCGGCATCGTCATTTCACGCTTGAAGCGACCGTCGTGCCCGCGGAAACCCCAGGTCGGGCAACTCTGCAAGAGTGAATTCATCTAAATCTTTTATGTGATGTACTTCTCATGATAGATTCTGCCAAGCAATCGCCCGGGTGCCTGATCGGGTCAGGTCTAGACGAACCGGCGGTAGCGGTCAGTGCAAGTGTGCACTCGACATGTACGCCACGTGGATCATGTTAGGAGGCATGCATGTTCGGCGATTTGGCGCTGTCAAGCGCTGCACCCACGCATCCCACGGCACACGGTGACCGAAGGTCGGGGCGACTGCGCCGCGGTACGCAGCTGGGCCGCAGCTGGAACCTTGTCGGGAACCGTCCTTCGTCGAGCTCGGCAGTGCGGATCGAGGTTTTGTGACCGTAACTTACTCGGGTACCGCACACCCCGGGTGGTGGGCGTGTGGCCTGGTTTCCGCGGTGACGTCCATGGTGGTGTTGAGCGGCGCAGCGTTCAGCGGCGAACTTCACCCGTCGGAACCCATCACGCTCGTGTCGGACCGGGCCGGCCTGGTAATGGACACCGGGGCCAAGGTCAAACTTCGCGGCGTCCAGGTGGGACGAGTCGACGCCGTCAACGCCCACCAGGGCGGAGCCACACTGAGACTGCAGATCGACTCCAACTCAATGAAATTCATTCCGGCCAATGTCGAGGCGCAGATAAGGGACACCACGGTGTTCGGCGCAAAGTACGTGGACCTCGTTGTCCCTGAGCAGCCCAGCACTCGGCCGATCAGTGCGGGAGCCGTCGTCGACTCAAACAGGGTGACTCCCGAGTACAACACCCTCTTCCAAAAGCTGAAGGCGGTACTCGATCAGGTCGAACCGGGAAAACTCAACGCGACGCTAACCACGGTCGCCGATGCCCTACGAGGAAAGGGAGAGCGAATCGGGAACGCCCTGGTGGATGCGAATGAAGTCGTGGCCGACCTCATTCCCCGCGTCACCACACTTGGAGACGACGCCCGATCCGTCGTGCGCGCCAGCGATGCCTACGGCGCGGCCGCAAACGACATCTTGACAAGCCTCTCGTCCCTGGCGACCACGAGCACGACCATCAGCAGGCAATCACGAGATCTCGATGCGTTGTTGCTGGGCACCATCGCTCTCTCACAGAGCGGCACAGCCCTGTTGGAACCCAACATGAACAACTTCGTCAAGGCATTCAATGACCTGGCACCGACAACGGCGTTGCTCGGCAAGTACAGCCCGTCGTACACGTGCACGCTTCAGGGCGCGAAGTGGCTCCTCGACAATGGCGCGTACGACGCGACCGGCGGCAAGAACGGGACGATCATCCTCGACGTCGGAGCGACTCTGGCCTCAGATCCGTATCGGTACCCGGACAATCTACCGATCATCGCGGCCAAGGGTGGCCCCGACGGCAAGCCAGGCTGCAACGGTCTTCCCGATGTAGTCGACCACATGCCCGTGCGCTATCTGGTGGCAGACACGGGGTGGGGCACCGGTATGGACCTGCGGCCCAACCTAGGAATCGCCCACCCCTATGGTGTGAACTATTTGCCGACCACCAAGGCGATCCCTGAGCCACCACGGATCTGGGGGGACAAACCTCCCGCAATCGGCCCGGTGCCGTACCCAGGCGCACCTCCCTACGGTGCGCCGCTCTACGGCTCTGATGGAACACCGTTGTGGGCCCCGCCCCCGCCCGGTGCTCCGCCACCGATCGTTCCTGGTATTCCCAACCCGCCTCCGCCGTACGGGACCGGCTCGGGCCCAGGAGGTCACTCGTGAGCAGGGGTGTCAGTGGCGCGCTGCTCAGAGTCGCCGTGTTCGTTGCGGTGTGTTTGGTGGCGATGTTCGCGCTCGTGGCGGTATTCGGTCAGCTGCGGTTTGGCTCCAAACCGACCTACCGAGCCGAGTTCACCAATGTCAGTGGTCTGGTCCCTGGCAATTTCGTGCGGATCGCCGGCGTGGAAGTCGGGAAGATCGAGAAGGTCACGATCACCGAACAGGCTACTGCGGTCGTCGATTTCACCGTCGATGACACGGTCGCGCTAACCCAGGGAAGCCGTGCGCTGGTGCGCTACCAGAACCTGATTGGCGACCGCTACCTTGCCTTGGTCGAAGGACCTGGAGAGCTGAAGAGGTTACGACCCGGCGACACGATTCCGATCAGCCAAACCGCGCCTGCTCTTGACGTCGACGCTCTAATCGGAGGTTTCCGCCCACTGTTTCAGGCGTTGAACCCCGACCAGATAAACACCTTGACGGGGGAGATCATTCGTGCCTTTCAAGGAGAAGGGGGCACCATCACCGCGTTGCTCGAACAAACTGCGGAGTTTACGAGCTCCTTGGCCGACCGCGATCAGCTCATCGGTGATGTGATCAAGAACCTGAACACGATCCTCGGATCGGTTGCGAGCCAAAGCAAACAGTTCGACACGGCGTTGACGTCCCTGTCCGACCTCGTCGGAACACTCTCGGCCCACAAGGGCGATGTCAGCGACTTCATTGGCAACGCCGATACCTCGGCAAAGACGATCACCAGCCTGCTCGCTACCGCCCGCCCGCCCCTACAAGACGTCGTGCACGAAGCAGACCGGGCTGCGACTTTGGTCGACGCCGACCACGAATGGTTCGACAGCTTTCTCGGAAGCTTGCCGGATGCCTACAAAACGATTGGCCGCCAAGGACTTTACGGCGACTTCTTCAACTTCTACTTGTGTCAGATCGTGATAAAGACCAACGGAAAGGGCGGCCAGCCAGTCTATGTACCTGTGGCGAAGCAGGTAAGCGGACGGTGCACACCAAAGTGAAACCGCTAACAGAACGCAACCCGATCATCGTCGGAGCCGTGGGGATCGCCATCACGGGCGCACTCGTCCTGATCGCGACTCAGTACAGCAATCTCCCATTCTTGAACTCGGACAAGCACTATTCGGCGCTGTTCGCCGAAGCCGGCGGCCTGACCGCCGGAGCGCCGGTGCAGGTCGCTGGCTACCAGGTCGGCAAGGTCTCGGACGTCTCATTGGACGGAGCACGGGTGAAAGTCAGTTTCACCGTGGAGAAGTCCATTCGCCTTGGCGACCGCACGGAGGCTGCGATCAAGACGAAGACGTTGTTGGGGGCACGAATGGTGGAGGTCTCGCCACGTGGTGACCATGAACTGAGCGACACCATCCCGCTCGATCGAACGACCTCACCGTACGAACTCCCCGAAGTACTCGGTGACGTGTCACGGGCGATCGGTGGCTTGGACACCGATCAGCTCAACAAGTCGCTCACGACCATGGCCACCGAGTTTCAGGGCAGTGCACCGGCTCTGCGCGACGTGATGAGTGGCATCGGGCGCTTCTCGCGAGCCATCAATCAACGGGACACGGAGTTGCGGGGGTTGCTGGACTACGCGAATCGTGCCACGGGTGTGTTGAGCCAACGAAGTGACCAGATCGTTTCGCTGGTCAACGATACTGATTCGCTGCTGGGTCAGCTGCGAACCCAACGCAGTGCGCTCGATGGGCTCCTCACCGACGTGACCGCGCTCTCGCAACAGCTGTCAGACGTGGTCGCGGAGAACAGAACTCAGCTGGGGCCTGCGTTGGAGAAGGTCAACAACGTGTTGGCGATCCTCGACAAGAACAAGGTCGCGTTGCAGCAGTCGATTCAGATGGCGAGCAACTACTCGGCCGCACTGGGCGAAGCCGTCGCCAGCGGGCCCTTCTTCAAGGGATATCTGGCGAACCTGGTGCCTGGGCAATTCCTACAACCCTTCATCGATGCAGCGTTCTCCGATCTCGGTGTGGACCCGGCGACGTTGCTTCCTTCGCAGTTGACGGAACCACAGACCGGCCAGGTCGCGACACCAGCGCTGCCCGTGCCCTTCCCAAGGACCGGGCAGGGCGGCGATCCCGCACTCACGGTGCCCGACGCGATCACCGGTAATCCTGGCGACCCTCGCTACCCGTACCGTGAACCGCTGCCACAGCCACCGCCTGGCGGGCCACCGCCAGGTCCACCTCCGGGTTTCGATCCATCGGCTCCCGCGCAGATCACTAGCGCGCCGACCTCCGTCGAGGTAGGTCCCACGCCCTACCTGCCGCCGATTCCGACGTCTGGAGCAACGCCGTGACGAAGGTACGGATAGTGGTCGGCGTCGTGCTGGTCGTGATGCTGGCTGCCGCGTCGGTGATCGTCGCGTTGGTGTCTTCCGATCATCATCGTCTCCAGGTGACGGCATACTTCCCGAGCACCAATGGGCTTTACCCCGGGGATCAGGTGCGGATCCTTGGGGTACCGGTAGGTCAGGTGGAGACCATCACCCCGGTGCCCGCCGACCTACGGGTCAAGGTCACGTTTTGGGTCGACCGCAAGTACACGGTCCCGGCCGACGCGCAGGCCGCCGTCCTCTCGCCAGGCGTGGTCAGCGCCAGGGTCATCCAGTTGGTACCCCCGTACACCGGCGGAAAGACGATGGCGGACAACGCGGTAATTCCGATCGAACGCACCGTCGTTCCCGTCGAATGGGACGAACTGCGGAAACAGCTCGGCAAGCTGGTGGACGCCTCGCAGCCCGTCACGCCGGGCGGCACCTCACCGTTGGGGTCATTCATCAACACCGCCGCGGACAACCTGCGCGGGCAGGGAACCAACATTCGCCAGTCGTTGCTGGAGTTGTCGCAGACGCTGTCTGCGTTGGGCGACCACAGCGATGACGTCTTCTCCACTGTCCAACACCTGTCGACCCTGGTGTCGGCTCTCAAGTCGAGCTCCGAGGTGCTGGCTCAGCTCAACACCAATTTCGCCGACATCTCGGGACTGCTGACCAATCAGCCAAACGAGGCGGGAGCTGCGCTCAGTAGCCTCGCTACGGCCATCACCGATGTCAACGGATTCATCGCCGACAACCGCGGGGCAGTCGGCACCACCACCGAAAAGTTGTCGTCGATAACGAGCGCGATCACTGCCAGCCTCGGTGATGTCAAGCAGGCATTGCACGTGACCCCGAATGCACTGGCCAACTTCCAGAACATGTATCGGCCCGCTTCGGGCGGCATCACCGGAGTGTTCAACCTGCCGAACTTCGCAAACCCCTTGCAGTTCATCTGCAGTGCGATACAGGCCGCATCACGCGAGAATTACGAGCAGTCGGCCAAGCTTTGCGTGCAATACATGGCCCCCATCTTCAAGAATCGGCAGTACAACTTCCCGCCGATAGGGACCAATATGGGTCTTGCCAACGGGATCCCGCTGGCTACGGCGTCGGCCCGACCGAACGAGATCACCTACAGCGAGGACCGGCTCCGGCCCGATTACAACTACCGCCCAGGCGTATCGGACGCGCTTGCCCAACCGCCGCCATCAAGCCAACCCGGTTCCCCTCCAGACGGATTCGCCGCTGAGGCGCCGGGCAACGCCGGCCCACCAGCAACGGGGCCAGTAGCTACCGACCCCGCAGCGGGCCTGACTGGCCTCATGGTTCCTCCGGTTGGGGGCGGACAATGACCGTGCACATGCGATGGCGCCAAATGTGCTGTGCCATCGGACTGCTGCTCGCACTGTCCGGATGCGAGTGGCAGGGGCTAAACGGGCTACCGCTGCCGGGAACCGCGGGCCGGGGGTCGGGATCCTTCGAGATACAGGCCCAAATCCCCGATGTCACCAATATTGAACGCAATTCGCGCGTCCGCGTAGGCGATGTGACCGTTGGGAACGTCATCCGCGTGGAACGACAGGGCTGGCACGCTCTGGTGACCATGGCCATCGACGGGGGAGTGGTCCTTCCGTCGAATACGACGGCTACGGTGGGCCAAACAAGTCTGCTGGGGTCGTTGCACATCGAACTCGAAACGCCCGCCGGCGTCGCTCCAGAGGGTCGACTCGTCAATGGATCACTGATCCCGCTATCAGCGGGAGGCAGCTATCCGAATACCGAACAAACATTGTCGATGGTGTCGATGCTGCTCAACGGTGGCGGAATTGGCCAAGTGCAGGACATCACGACCGAACTCACAACCGCGCTGGGCGATGGTCGCGATGCCGACGTCGCATCGCTCGTTGAACGCCTGAACGAGTTCGTCGGACGCCTCAACGATCAGACGAAGGCCATCATCGACGCCGGGGAGAGTCTGAACAATCTCACGAGTCAGTTCGCAGCGCGGCGGCCGGTCATCGACGAAGCGCTCCGAACCCTGCCGGGCGCATTGGCAACTCTTCGCGACCAGCGTGTGAATTTGGTCACTGCACTACAAGACGCCAGCAAGTTCTCAGGCTTGGCCGGAGATGCGGTCGGGCAGTCCCGCGAGGCGCTCGTCCAGGAGCTTAAAGATGCTGCGCGAGTGCTCAAGTCGTTGGCAGATGCGGGTCCGGCCTTGACGCGCTCGCTCGACATGCTTGGGACCTTTCCATTCCCGAGGGCGACGTTGGACAAGTTCATGCGCGGCGACTATTCGAACGCGACTGCAATCGTCGATCTGACGCTGAGCCGCATCGACCAGAATTTCTTTACCGGTACCCGCTGGGAAGGCGACCTCACCGAGCTGGAACTGCAGTGGGGGCGCACCATCGGTCAGTATCCCAGTCCGTATTCAGCGGGAAACCCCCTGACTGCGCCGTATCACGAATGGCAGGGACCCTGATATGCGCTTACGTCGCGGGATAAAACTCCAACTCGCCATCTTCGTGCTCGTCGCGGTGGTTGCCATCTCCATCCTCACACTCCACTTCGCGCGGGCAGGGCAGCTGCTCTTTGGGACCGGTGGATACCAAGTAACACTTGAACTGCCAAGGGCAGCAGGTCTTTACGATCGCGCCAATGTCACCTTCATGGGCGTGCCGGTCGGACGGGTGCAGCGTGTCTCCCTTACCGAAACCGGAGTCCAAGCGTCTCTGTTCCTCGACTCGGACCTCGATATCCCTTCGGGCGTCAATGCCGAGGTGCACAGTCAGTCAGCGATCGGCGAACAGTACGTCGCGCTGGTACCTCGTGATTCGTCGTCGCCGCCACTTCGCAACGGATCCGTGATCGCGGCAGCGAATACGTCACTACCTGGCGACCTCAACGATCTGTTCGACAAGGGCAACACCGCGCTTTCCGCCGTCCCCTTGGAGAACGTCAAAACGGTGATCGACGAAAGCTATACCGCCTTCGGCGGATTGGGCCCCGAGCTGTCTCGGATCGTGGACGGTACGACCAAGCTGGCTTCCGGTGCGCGCGAGCACCTCGGGGAGCTGAACAATGTGATCGACAATTCAGCACCATTGCTGGACTCACAAGGCCGGTCCGCCGACTCCATTTCGGCGTGGGCAGCGCACCTAGCGACCCTCACCGGGCAGATTCAGAAGAACGATCCGGCTTTCTCGCAGATACTGACCAATACTGGACCGGCCGCCGAGCAGACGAAGGCTCTGATCGACCAAATCAATCCCAGCCTCCCGCTGATCCTTGCCAACTTGGTTGGTCTCGCCGATGTCGGCCTCGTCTACAACGCGAACCTCGAACAGATGTTGGTGCTATTTCCACAGGACCTTGCCCTGTTCCAAACCGCGGCGGTGGCCAATGTGCGCACCAAGCAGCCCTATATCGGCGCATACGTGCAAGCCGTCACCAACCTCAACGTCCCTCCGACGTGCACCACCGGTTACCTGCCCCCAAGTCAATGGCGTTCACCGGTTTTCGAGGATGCGCCACCTCGTCCGCCAGGGAACCTGTATTGCCGCATCCCTCAAGACTCGCGCAACGCCGTCCGGGGGGCGCGCAACATTCCCTGCGCTCAGAAACCCTGGAAGCGAGCGCCGTCCGCGGCAATGTGTGAAAGCGACGAGAACTACGTACCGCTCAACGATGGGAACAACTGGAAGGGAGACCCGAATGCGACACTGTCCGGTCAGGACATCCCCCAGTTGCCGGCGCTGCCAGGCCAACAGAGGGTCACGCCCGGCTCCGCCCCCGTATCCGCCGACGGCGCCCCACCGCCCGATGTCGCACCTGGCGCTCTCGGGTTCGCGGATTACAACCCGGCCGACGGAACCTACCTCGGTCCCGATGGTCAGATCTACACGCAGGGAAATCTGGCCCGCGATGCACGACCGCCGACGTGGCAGTCTCTCCTCACACCGCAGCCGACCCCTTGATGATCACCTGCAGTCTTCGGCTGCGAGATCAGGATGGTCTCGCAGGTCCCGTCACCCGGACCAATGAGAGTGGTCCAGGGGTCGCGGGGTTAGGCCACTTTGACGAGATGGAACGAAGTCGTGGCGCTACCTGGCGGGATGGGCGGACTCCCGCAGGCCGCGCCGTGGCTCACTTCTACGGTGCCCGTGAGGGATTCGGCGTCCCAGTCCCACGTGGTGTTCGACGGGGCGGTGCTTCCATCCGGGCAGACGAATCCCTCGGGCCGGCCAACCCACACCATTACCCACCGATTCCCGCCCAGTTGGGCGACCTGATTCCAGCCCTGGTCACTGGCCACGTAGGCGAAGCAGCCGGCCTGGTTGCAGGACGAGCCAACACGCCATTGACTCTGCACACCGTCGTATTGGGCCACGAACACCCCGTTCATACTCGGCAAATCTGCCGAGGCAACGGGAAGCGAACAGCAGGGGGTCAGTGCCATGAGGGCCACCGCGACTTTGCGCACTCCGGACAGCATCGCGTGCTCCCTTTCCCGTTCGTCAGCTATTTCGATTGGACGCCGATTTCGCGACTAAGGCTGCACCATACCGCCAGATGCCGGTTCAATGATATAAATCAGTTAGAGGATAGTGTCTTGAGTCTCACTACCAGCAGGAGATGCGAGTGAATTCCGGTGCCTTAGCCAAGCCGCTGGCCGGGGTCGGCGAGTTCTACGCGATGTCGGCGTCGACCATCGTCGCGACCTTCAAGAGGCCCTTCGCGTGGCAGGAGCTGGTTGTCCAAACCTGGTTCGTCGCCCGCGTCGCCATCATGCCGACCGTGCTGCTCTCCCTGCCGTTTACGGTGCTTACCGTCTTCATCATCAACATCTTGTTGGTGGAGATTGGGGCGCAGGATCTGGCAGGCAGTGGAGCAGCGTTGGGAGCCGTCACGCAGATCGGCCCGATCGTCACCGTGCTCGTCGTGGCGGGCGCAGCCGCAACGGCCATGTGCGCCGATCTCGGATCGCGTGTAATCCGAGAAGAATTGGACGCCATGCGGGTCATGGGCATCGATCCGACGCAGGCGCTGGTCGTGCCGCGTGTGCTTGCGGCAACCGTCGTGGCGTTTCTCTTGGCGCCGGTGGTCAGTTGTGTAGGGCTGCTCGGAGGCTTCTTCTTCTCCGTCTTCCTGCAGCATGCCACCCCTGGTGCCTTCGTTGGCGGACTCACCTTGGTCGTCGGGCTCCCCGAAATCGTGATCGCGCTGACCAAGGCTGCGTTGTTCGGCTTTGCGGCAGGTCTCATCGCCTGCTACAAGGGGATCTCCGTTGGTGGCGGTCCAGCTGGCGTCGGCAACGCCGTCAATGAAACCGTGGTCTACTCCTTCGTCGCGCTGTTCGTCATCAACGTGCTCGTCACCGCCGTCGGTGTGAAGGCCACCTCATGACCGTCGCCACCCCAAGCACCCTGGCGCCTCGACTGCGGCGTTCCACGGTGACGTTTAGAAGCGCCTGGGTCCGCATCGGTGATCAAACTGCGTTCTACGCCAAGACGGTCACTTCGACTATCGACGTATTCACCCATTACCGAATCGAACTCATGCGCCTCATCGCAGTGATGAGCCTTGGCACAGGAGCCCTGGCCATGGTCGGTGGCGCCGTCGTGGTGATCGGGTTCTTGACACTGTCGTCTGGCGCACTCATCGCGGTACAGGGCTACAGCTCGCTATCCAACATCGGCGTCGAGGCTCTAACCGGTTTCGTATCTGCCTATCTGAACGTACGGCTCATCGCGCCGCTGGTCGCCGGGATCGGCCTGGCAGCCACGATCGGGGCCGGCGCCACAGCACAACTCGGCGCGATGCGCATCAACGAGGAGATCGATGCGCTGGAAGTCATTGGCATCCGCACCATCGCCTACTTGGCCTCGACACGACTGATTGCCGGGGTCGTCGTGGTGATGCCGCTCTACGCCGTTGCCGTTCTGATGTCGTTCTTCGCGGCGCGATTCGGCACGATCTTCATATACGGCCAATCCTCGGGGGTCTACGACCACTACTTCGATACGTTCTTGAACCCCATGGATCTGGTGTGGTCCTGCCTCACTGCAGTCTCGATGGCCATCGTGATCATGCTCGTGCACACGTATTACGGATTCACTGCTACCGGCGGCCCCTCGGGAGTCGGAGAAGCCGTAGGACGCGCCGTACGGACGTCGTTGATCGTCACGGTCACCGTCGTGTTGGCCATCACGCTGGCGATCTATGGCAGGACACCCGGGCTCAACCTCTCCGGATAACGGCACCCTCTACGGCGGATACCTTTGCCCCTGTGATGTTTTCGTGGTTCCGGCGCAGATCTGGCAGCTACACCACTCCGCAGCGGGGTAACGGCCACCATCACTCTGACTTTCACGGCACTGGTTGAGGGGATTACATGAGAACCTTTCTGCGGGGCACCGTAATGGCGATGTCGATGATCATCGCCGTATCGGCAAGCGTCCTTTACGCACCCTCAGCATGGGCGGACAACAAACGGCTGAACAACTCCGTGGCCGCCAACGTCTACACCATCCAGCATCAGGCAGGTTGCACGAGCGACCTCCACGTCAACCCGCAACTCCAATTGGCTGCCCAGCGGCACACCGACGACGTGCTCACCAACCGAAACCTCGACGCAGACATCGGTTCCGACGGGTCCACCGCCCAAGACCGCGCCCTGGCCGCCGGATTCCATGGGACCGCCTCCGAGACAGTAGCGATCAACCCGGCTCTTGCGATCAGCGGCGTCGAGATCATGAACAACTGGTACTACCGGCCCGACTACATGGCCATCATGTCCAACTGTGCCAACACCGAAATCGGTGTCTGGTCGCAGAACAGCATGGACCGCACCGTCGTCGTCGCGGTCTACGGTCAACCGGCGCCATGACGACTGCCCATGAACACCGTCGGTCGGCCCCCTGCGAGCGACTCGTTCACCTACACCTGCCGTCCGTGACGCAATGAACGCTCCGCTGGCCGGAATCACCATCGTCGCGCTGGAGCAAGCCGTCTCGGCGCCGATGTGCACGCGTGTGCTGGCTGACTTCGGCGCGCGCGTCATCAAGGTGGAGAACCCCAAGGGGGGCGACTTCGCCCGCGACTACGACGACGTCGTAAATGGGCCGAATGGTCTTGCAGCCCATTTTGTTTGGGCCAATCGCGGTAAGGAGTCGGTGACGCTGGATCTGAAGTCGCCGGTGGGTATGAACATCCTGCACCGCCTGCTGGACCGCGCCGAGGCGCTCGTCTCCAACCTTGCCCCGGGGGCGACCGCCCGGCTTGGACTTACGGCGCTGGAGTTGCGCGAGCGACACCCCAACCTGATCCCGGTCGAGATCGACGGGTACGGCCCCGGCGGGCCGTTGTCGCACAAGCGCGCCTACGACCTGCTGGTGCAGGCGGAGTCCGGAGCATGCGCTGTCACCGGCCAGCCGGCCATGCCGGCCAAGCCCGGTCCGCCGGTGGCAGACATCTCGACCGGCCTCTACGCGGCGCTTTCGATCATGGCGGTGCTGATCGGACGGGTACGCACCGGTGGTGCCGACGTGGCCGCGCCGTCGGTGGCGGTGAGCCTGTTCGACACGATGACCGACATCATGGGCTATCAACTCACCCACGCCCAGCATTCCGGGTTCGACCAGCCGCCGTTGGGCATGAGCTCACCGGCAGTGGCGCCGTACGGCGCTTTCGGCACGCGCGACGGTCAGACGGTGGTGCTGGGTACCACCAACGATGGGGAATGGCAGCGACTAGCGCGCGACGTCGTCAACCGAAGCGATTTGGCCGCCGACCCGCGCTTCGCCACCAACTCTGATCGCTGTGCAAACCGGGACATCCTCGATGAGGCCATTGGATCCTGGTGTACCCAACACGATCTCGAACACATTCAAGAGGTTGCCGACGAGGCAGGCATCGGGAACTCTAGGTACAACAAGCCCAGCGAGGTGGTCGCACACCCCCATCTGAGGGCTCGCCAACGCTGGCGGACCGTCGATACGCCCAAAGGTGAAATCGCGGCGCTACTACCACCGCCGGTGATATCCGGGTTCGAACAGCCGATGGGCGCGGTTCCCGGGCTGGGAGAACACACCGACTCCGTCCTGCGGGAGCTGGGCTTCGCCGACCGCCAGATTGACGAGTTCCGCCGCGACGGGGCGATAGGTCAGTAATCGATGGCGCCGTTCAGTGAGGCGCGCGCTGCCTTGTCCCATTTCCGTGCCGGGGCGCGGTTCGGCACGGTCGTGATCAGTCACGGTCAGTCCACATGAGCGCTGGCCGGTGAACGCAGGCGTGCCTCAAGGCGTTCCGACCATCGGGTGAGTTCGGCGGGCAGGTCGAAATCGGGCTCGACGATCCAGAAGTAGGAGTAACCGATGGCGGTCGAGAGGAACTCCCGAGCCTCTGCGTCGGCGTCGAGTTCGGCGGCAATGCTCATGTCCGACTGGCCTGCCCGGACTGCGTCGTCGACGCCGCCGAGGTAGTGATCGAGCCATCGCCGGATGCGCGTGCGCAGATGATCGTCGGCTTGGGCAGCCTCGAAATTCAGTACGAGCATGGCCCGAAGCAGCTGACCGTCTTCCTCGGCGAAGCGACGCATCCTGGCGATTCGGCCGAGAACACGGTCGAGCCCGGATTCGCTTGGGTCGTCCGCGGCGTCGAGTCGGCTCTCGTACTGGGAGGTGAGGATCGTATCGAGCAATGCGTCCTTGGT
>Ga0193716_1001570_pt1 | contig 13198 bp, 13 predicted proteins | sample U2c1metaG_FD_145901 | JGI IMG/M metagenome (GOLD analysis project Ga0193716, IMG submission 145901) | Soil microbial communities from a riparian zone of the East river system, Colorado, United States - U2c1 | ecosystem: Environmental > Terrestrial > Soil > Riparian zone | place: USA: East River...
ATCGCGGCGCGCGGGTACGCCTCTTCACGGGAGCGGAGGCCGTCGAGATCACTGAGGCGCGGGCGGCGTTGGAAACCCTCGTTGCGGCCAAGGCTGCGGAACGTGCGACCGCGGAGGATATCGCGAGGCTGGAGGATATTCTCGCCAGAATGCGGACGGCGAACGCTGCGGACGACTTGATCGGATACTCTGCCTTGAATGGAGAGCTTCACATAGAAATTCGCCGCATTGCCCGGCACGCCGTCACAAGCAAGTTGCTGCTAATGCTCAACTCCCAAAGCGTCCGCTTCCAGTTCCGCGCGATCCTGATCCCAGGCCGTGCTGCGAAGTCGCTGTCCGAGCACGAGGCTATCGTGGACGCAATTAGGTCGCACGATCCCGATCGCGCGCGCGCCGCCATGACAGGTCATCTCGCTCAGGTCGTGGATACTCTCCGGCATGCGATCGTGGCCCAAGAGTCACCGCTTGGTATGGCCGCACCGGACGCTGTCGTCGGGATGGGGTTGCCTATATGGGACATCGAGTCTTCACGCTGATTTCCGCGTAAGTGTACGTCTGGATCGGTTCTTTTCTGCTTCGCTAGCGCTATTCTGACTTGCGCCGATCGCGCTCGATACGACGAAGACAGCGAAACACGCATGGGAGGGACTGCCGTGGTTCATGCAAGGTTTTTGACGCTGCTTGTCGGCATTCATTTGGCTGTTTTCGGCGCGTCAAGCGCACTTGCCGCGCCGACCGCGACGGAGAAGGTCCAGGCGGCACTGGAGGTGTGGCTTCGAGACCGTTCTCCGATCGAGAAGGTGACGGGCATCGCCGCCTATGTCAGCCTCGGCGATCCTGGCCCGGCGATCGAAGCCTTCGCCGGCAAGATCGGTCGAGCCCCCGATGATCCCCCCGTAAGCCAGGACACCCTGTTCCACATGGGAAGTACGTCCAAATCCTTCACCGCGGCCGTCATCCTCAAGCTTGAAGCGGCAGGCAAGCTTTCGCTCGACGACACGGTCGGCAAATGGCTGCCGGCCTATCCGGCCTGGAAGGACGTCAATATCCGGCGACTGCTCAACATGACGAGCGGCATACCGAATTATTCGGAGACCGAGTTGATCTCGCGTGTCTGGGTCAAAGAACCGAACCGCGACTTGACCGCCGAAGAGCTCGTCAAGGCCGCCTATCCAACCGGCTCCAATGATCTGCCGGTCACCAAAGGCTATCACTATTCGAACACCAACTACATCCTGGCGGGCATGATCGCCGCCAAAGCCGCCGGCAAATCCTATCGCGATCTTGTCCATGAAATGGTGATCGAGCCGGTGGGGCTTTACGCCACATTTTACGAGAGCGGCACCTATCCTGATTCGGTGACCGGGCGGCTTGCACATGGCTATTTCGAGAACAAGGCCTGCGCCGACTATCAGCCGAGCGACTGCAAGGAATCCTGGAATCTGCCGATGATCGGTCGGGACATCCGCGGCACGAGCTTGTCGTGGGCTCAGGCGGCGGGCGGCGCGATTTCCAGCACGCGCGACGTCGACCGCTGGACGCGGGCAATATTTGCCGGCCGCTTTATGCCCGGCCGGCAGCAGGCTGAATGGCTCCAGATGATCTCGACCAAGACCGGCCAGCCCATCTCGGACGTCTCGACCGACGATCCACAAGGATTCTCGCTCGGCCTCGGCCGCGCAATTCTCGGACAGTTCGGGGCGCAATGGTTTTACGAAGGCGTAACGCTCGGCTATCGAACCCTTTATGTCTGGTTCGCAAAAGACAACATCATGATTACCGTTCAAACGAACTCGCAGCCTGATGCGGGTACCGACAAGCTCAACGAAGCGATCATCGCGCTATATGATATCGTGAAACACAACGCGGCTCCCAACTAGGGCACGGGCAGGCGCGGCGGCGGTACGTCCGGCGCCTTTCATTGCCGGACCGCCGGCACCGCTAACGCAGTGCGGAAGAATTTGACCGCCGCGCTACCAACTGTTTCGTGGATGGCGGCGCGGTCCACCCCCGGCGCATCGATGCACGCTTCGGGTAGCTCGTCACGCCCTTCTTCGTTGCATTCGTTCACGAAAATCTCGTGGTCCACCAGGCCGGGAATGATCGCGAGCTGCGCATGGGGAATGTTTGCGGCGGCAAATTCGGCATTTGGCCCGGCCGGTGTTTGAGTGTCGCGAGCACCCACGGTGAGATAGGCCGGTATCGGCATCTTGCGCAGACCCGCCTCGTCCATGCCAAATGCCTTGACGACACCCGGCGCCATGGCAAACGCCGCCTTGACACGCGGATCGCGCACGTGGAGCGCAGGCTCGGGATCGAGCGGCAATTCGCGACGGAGGTAGTCGGGCACCATCCGGTTGTTGCGCCAGCCTCTCTGGAAGGCGAGATAGCGATCGCTGCTGACTTCGGCGCCACCAACCCAGAGCGCCGTGAAGCCGCCCTGTGAGTGCCCGGCCACGCCTATCCGATCAGGGTCGATCATGCGCCCCCAGCTGGGGTCCCCCAGGAGGAACGAAATTGCCAGCTGGATATCGACCGGACGTTGCCACAGCCTGCTCGACAGATAGGCGATATTGGAATCGTAGCTGTTGGCGCGGTAGTGGTTGATGGCCGCCACGATGAAGCCGCGCTCGGCGAGATACTGGGCAAACCACGCGTAGAGCAGGCCGTTGCTGCCTCTTCCATGAGAGAACATGATAAGCGGACGCCTCGTCCCATCGAGGGACTGCGGCGCATCCGGCAGCACATTGATGTTGACGAAGAACGGCATGAAGAATGGCTTGGCCGTGCTGTCGCCGTTGGCCGGATAGAACAAGGCGAGCGATATCGTTCTGTCGCCGTCTTTGAATTCGATCTGGCGTATCCCCACCTGACCGGGCTTGTCTTGAGCGTGGGCGACTCCAACGACGAGAAGCAATGCGCCGTACAACAAGCCGCGTACAACCCTGGATAACCCAACCATTTCCACTCTCCTCCGGATCATTTCTGAAGGACTTCGGGAATCTGGTCGGGCGGCGCCGTCTCGTCCAGCCAAGCCCGAGCCGAAGCAAAGTCACGGAAGATCTGGACCGGCCTCTCCGCCTCAGCGGCTGCCTGGAAGATCCGGGCCGCTCCGGCAACGCCGTCCGTCGAGACCACAACCGCGATCGGCCCGAACGGCTGCCCCGTTGCACGGACCTTCATGCGCTCTCCCACCAACCGCAGATCCGCCTGGGACATCGTGCCCGTAAGGCGGGTGAGGTCGAAAAGCTTCCGATAGGTATTGATCCCGGTTCGGGCAAACGTATCGGCGCTGTAAAGGATGTCCGTGGCTGTCACTCCCTCCTTGCCGTAGGCGATGATCAGTCGCTCGGGATGCGAGACCTTCCATACAATTGCCATGACCCCCTCGGGAAGACGCTATGCGGCGTTCCGTCGTCTTCGTGCAAAGGCTATCACGAAACCCGTGTGGTTTTGGCCGTGAGAGCGGGAGAAAGATCCTCCACGACAGCCATCGGTTGATCGCCATCCAGTTGTTCTCGAGCCACTTCGGGCACCAGGTTGGGAGGCGCAATCTCGTCCAGCCAGACCCGTGCCGCATAGAGGCTGCGAAAGATCTGGACCGGTCGCCGTGCCGCCGACGTCTCTTCGAAGTGCCGGGCAGATCCGGCAACGCCGTTCGACGAGACAACGATGGCCACGGGTCCGAACCCCTTGCTGTCCGCCATGGCCGCCATACGCATTCCGACCGATCGAAGATCCAGCCTTGGCATCGTGATCCCGAGGAGGGTCATATCGTAAATCTTACGATAAGAGATCACGCCGGCCTTCAGCATGCCGTCCACGCAAAAAAGGATGTCTGTCGCCGTGACCGAATTCCGCCCGACGGCAACCACCAACCGCTCCGGATGTGAAACTGTCCATATGATTGCCATGACATCCTCAGTACCGGCGGACGAACCCCAGCGTGGTCTACCCCAGCATGCAAAGGTTACAAGCAAAACATGTGCTTGGGGATGGGCAAGGTGAATCAGATTTTCTATTTTTCCGGGCCGATGGCCCTTGAAGAGGCCAGAGGATGATCTGTAATGGGGCGGAGGGGAAGAGGCTCTCAGCCCGTCTATTTTGCGGGTTTATTACTCTGCGGCGCGTAATGGTTCAATCGGATTGAGTATCGATCGAAAGGCCTCCTCGTAGACGTCCTGCCAAGGCTGCTCTTCAGGGGCGAGCAGATCACCTGATCGCGCCCGGCGCACGGCCTCCGGATTGTCCACCAAAGGCGGTATGGTATTGGTCTCCGCGAATGCCCGCGCCGCATTGAGAAGGCGTCGCCTTGTCATCGTAATCATTCGATCCGTTGGCGCGAGGTGCTCGATCGTCCGATCGACGATGGCACCCATGCTTTCGGTCATCGCCATGTCCTGCTGAGTGACGCCCGTGATGCCGGAAAAGCTTTGGGTGCGCTGGACTTCGCGGTCGATCAGATAGTCGTTTTGTGCGTTCGTGGTGAGGCGCCACCGGCCGAACCAGTCCGTCGAGTTGGGTAGAGTTTGCGGCGACCTGCCCAAGCCCGTGATCGCTTTTCCATCCTTCATCAAGGCAAGCGGCGGCGTACGCTTCTTCCACGTGATGTTGAAGACCATGGTGTGGTCGTCGTCCATCGGAATCCAAGCATTCGCCACGACGTTGTCCCGCAACGGGCCGTTCGGATAAAGGGTCCAGAATGGCATCGCAAAATGAGCGAAGCGATAGTAGAGCCGCCCGGCATCGGCCGGTCTGTATGAGCCGCAGGCCGTTCCCCAAGGCGAATCGATCACGTGAAAAAGAGGAGCGCGGTTGAGGAGCTGGAAGCGATCCGGATTATCCGGATCGATGCTGTCGGGCCTGACGCTCCCGGCATGTAGAAAGCCGAAATGCGAGGTGTCGAGATCCCCTTCGAGCGCCTGCAGCCAATTGCATTCGCGCAGTCGGCAACTGATTGCCGTCTCGTCCGGCCGACAAAGAGTCGCTTCGATCTCAGGCAGAGGCGGCAGTTCTTTACGCGCGCCCATATACACGTAGACAAGTCCGCCGCGCTCGCGCGCTGCGTAGGTGCGCGCCTTGACCTTATCCTTGAAATCCTGATCGGGCGGCACGTTGGGCATGTCGGTGCAGTTGCCATCGACATCGAACTTCCAGCCGTGATAGACGCAGCGAATCCCACCCAGCTCATTGCGTCCGAAAAACAGCGAGGCACAGCGATGTGGGCAGCGATGATCGAAGACGCCGAGTTTGCCGGCGCTGTCGCGGAAGGCGATGAGCTTCTCGCCAAGCAGGGCCAGTCGCAGCGGCGGTCCGTCGACCTCGATTTCCGACGAGAGGCATGCAGGAACCCAATACTGACGCATCAGGTTACCCATCACCGTACCGGGTCCGACGCGTGTCAGTTCTTCATTATCGCGTACGGTGGTCATGCGAACTCCGATGCATGCGTCAATTCCCGGGCATACGACGCATAAAACATGCCATCGCCAGCAATCAGAGGTGTTGATAACCGGGCTTGTTTGTGTGCCGCCGGTTGCCGACCGGTCACCGCGGCATACTTTTTGCTGCCCTAAGAGGCGGCGCTTATCAAACCCACTCTTTTGAAAGCCGGACACATGATCAAGAGGTTTATGTCGTGCAGCGCCGCGCTTTTCCTATGCGGGAGCATTTGCGCCGGATCGGCTTGGGCGGCAGACAAGGCATCCGTTCGGCTGGATTGGATCCCGACCGCAGCCCATGCGTTCGTTTATCTCGCCAAGGAGAAGGGCTATTACGCAGCGGAAGGGATTGATCTCGACATCATTCCAGGCGATGGCGGGGCGACGGTCGTCAAGTTGCTGGGCAACGGTGATCTGGATTTCGGCTTCCTTGACGGCTCGACCTTGGTGCGGGCATGGGAAGTGGGCGTGCCCCTGACGTCGCTCTACATACAATTTCCCGAGACGCCGACGGTCATCTTCGCATCGAAGAAATCGGGCATTGCCAAGATACAGGACGTCTGCGGCCACAAGTTCGGCGTCTACATACAGAGCTCGACCTATAACCAGGCCAAGGCGATGCTCAAGGCGGCCAACGTCAGCTGCACGCTGGAGGAAGTTCCCGTGACGATTCCCGGCACGCGGGAATTCATGAGCGGCGCCGTCGACATGATCCACACCTTCAGCTTCAACGAGCCGGTGTTCAGGATGCAGAACTTCGACGTCGTGCATTTCGACGTGCGCGATTACTACCACCTCTACAGCATGGTCATTGCCGCCGGCGAAAAGTCGATGAAGCGAGGCGACTTGGCACAGAGGTTCATGCGCGCGAGCCTGAAGGGGCTGCGGGACAATCTCAAGGATCCGAACGAAGCGCTGGCGGCGCTGGGCCGGGCGAACAAGGATCTCAAGCTGGAGCTGGAAGCGCCCAAGATGCCGATGCTGCTCGAACTCATGACGGTGCCGGGCGACGGCGGCCGCAAGCTTCCGCAGCAGACCGCCGCCGGCTGGAATGAGACCATCGACAATCTGATCAAGCTCGGCGTGATCAAGAAGAAAGTCGATCCGACCGGCCGCTTCGTTTCCGCCGAGCAATGATCCGCATCGTCGCCGAACAGGCGCGCAACGCGTTACCGTTCGTGTTGCTGCTGGTCATCTGGGAAGGTTTCGTCCGGTTCACCGATATCCCGGCCTATCTGCTGCCGGCGCCGTCGCAAGTGGCGGCACGTTTCCTGGATTCCTGGGCGGTCTTGCTGTCGGATGGCTTGTACTCGCTGACGTCGATTCTGGCGGGCTTTGCGGCCGCCATCGTCAGCGGCTTTGTGCTGGCGGTCGTGGTCTCCTATTCGCGCTGGTTGCAGCGGCTGCTGGAGCCGTTAATCGTCGTTCTGCAGGTGCTGCCCAAGGTCGCGTTGGCGCCGCTGTTCCTGATCTGGTTTGGCCATGGGCTGACGCCCAAGATCATCATTGTCGGAACGATCGCCTTCTTTCCGATCCTCATCAACGTCATCGTCGGCCTGAAGTCCGCGGAAAGCGACGTGATCGAGCTGATGGACTCGATCGCCGCGAACAAGGCGCAGATCTTCTGGAAGATCCGGCTGCCGACGGCGCTGCCGTTCTTCTTCCCGGCACTCAAAATGGCGGCTCTGTTGAGCGTCGTCGGCGCCATGGTGGCCGAGTTCGTGGCCTCGGATCACGGCCTCGGTTTCCTGATGGTGCGCGCCAACGTCAACCTGGAGACGGATCTTCTGTTCGCCGCGCTTGTGGAAATCACCCTGATCGGCCTCGTGCTTTACGGCGTGCTGGCGTGGCTCGAGCGCCTAGTGCTCACGCGCTTCGGCGATGGCGACAGCCGCCAGCTTGTGCCGCTGTAATGTGGGCATCGTGACCGCGTCCTCCCACGCGACGGCCGACCTTGCCGATGTGTCGAATGTTCGGCGGCCCGATGAAGCCACCGAACGGACGCTGATCCGGATGAGGAAGGCGGGCGTGACATTCGCCGGCAAAGGTGGGCAGGTCGTTGCCGTCGAGGATCTCAATGCCACGGTCCATGCGCGGGAATTCATCTCCATCGTGGGACCGTCGGGCTGCGGCAAGTCGACCATCCTGCGGATGATCGCGGGCCTGATTCCGCTGACCTGCGGCTCGATCGATATCGATGGCGAGTCGCCCGAGGAAGCGCGGCTCTCCCGGCGCTTCGGCTTCGTCTTCCAGCAAAGCGTGATGCTGCCGTGGCGAACGGCGCTGGAGAATGTGATGCTGCCTTCGGAGGTCATGGCACAGGCGACGCCGGCCCGTCGCCAGGAAGCGCTTCTCTTGCTGGAGCGCGTCGGGCTCAAGGGATACGAGACCCTCTATCCGCGCCAATTGTCGGGCGGCATGCGGCAAAGGGTGTCGATCGCCCGCGCGCTGTCCTTTCGGCCACCCATCATGCTGATGGACGAGCCGTTCGGCGCCCTGGATGCCCTGACACGCCAGAAGCTGCACCGCCTTCTGCTGGAATTGTGGGAGGCGAACCGAAAGACCGTGCTGTTCGTGACTCACGACGTGGCCGAAGCTGTCTTCCTGAGCGACCGCGTCTTCATCATGACGCCGCGGCCGGGCCACATCGATTGCGAGGTCAGAATAGATTTGCCGCGCCCGCGGACCGATGCGACACGGTCGAGTTCCGATTACCTTGCCTTGGTGGAGCAGATCCTCGGTAAGCTGGTGCATTGATCGGCGGCGGTGTCAGTCCGCGCCGGCAACGGACGGAGCGGCATCGGCGATCATTTCCCAAAGGCGGCTCGGCGACAGCGGTAAATCGTAGATCTGGACGCCGAGCGATCCCAGGGCGGCGGAAACCGCATTGGCGATGACGCCTCCTACAGGAATGATGCCGCCTTCGCCGGCGCCCTTGGCGCCGAGCGGATTGATGGGCGAGGGGGACGTCTCCGTCACGTCGGCGCGGATCGTCGGAAAATCGAGCGCCGTCGGCAGCAGATAATCGGCGAGCGTGCCGGTGAGCAGCTGTCCATGTTCATCGTAGACAAGATGCTCGAGAAACACGCCGCCCAACCCCTGGACGATCGCGCCGACAACCTGGCCGCGCAAGGTCAGTGGATTGATGATCCGGCCGACATCCTCGATGCCGACATAGTCCAGCAGCCTGACGTGGCCGGTTCTCGGATCGACCGCGACATGCGCGGCATGCGCGCCATAGGCATAAGTATGACGGTGGTTGGAGAAGCTGCCGTCGGCGATCAATCCATCGCCGCGCAATTCCTGCCAGGACAGGCGGGAAGCATCGGGCCCGTGAGCGATGCCATCGGCAAGAAGCACCTGTGAAACAGTGCAGCCGAAGCGGACCGAAGCGCGCTTTCGGATCTCCTCCTGAAGCTTTGTCGAGGCATCCAGGATGGCGGATCCGCCCATGACGACGGAGCGCGAGTGAAAAGCACCGAAGCCTTCCGCCAAAAGTGTCGTCGAGCCGTGCAAGACGCGCAGCCGCCCGATCGCGATCCCCAGCGCGTCAGCGGCGATCTGTGCGCAGATTGTCTCAAGGCCCTGCCCGATGGCCGCCGAGCCGACATGGATGGTGATGAAGCCATCGGGCTCGACGATCAGGCGCGCCGTTTCCTTGGGACCGATGCCGCCGCCCTCGACGAAGCAGCCGACGGCGATGCCGTGATATCGGCCGTCGATGAACCGACCTTGGAGGGAGCGCTTGTCCGCCCACTTGAAATCGGCAAGGCAGCGATCGAGGGTAGCCTCGTAGTCGCCGCTGTCGAACTCGTCGTTCTTCTCCGGCGACGACAGGGTCGCAACGCGACAGGGCATCTCGGCGGCGGTGAGCAGATTGCGCCGCCGAAACTCGACCGGGTCCAGGCCGAGATCCGCGGCGACCATGTCGAAAAGTCTTTCGCGAAAGAAATCCGCCTCGAATCGTCCCGGCCCGCGATAGACGCCCAGAGGCGATTTGTTCGTCACGACGACGGTCGCTTCGACATCTATGTGTGGAATGCGATAGGGGCCCGACAGGAACTGTGCTGCGTTGCGGGGGCCGATCGGCCCAGCGCCGCGGACATAGGCGCCGGCGTCGACAAGAAGCCTGCCATGCAGACCGAGGATCGTCCCGTCGCTCCGGCAACTCAACTCGATCGTGGCTTCCATGTCACGCGCATGGCTGCAGGCCAACAAATGCTCGCGCCGGTCTTCCACCCACTTCACCGGGCAGCCAAGGTGGCGCGCTGCGAAGGGAATAAGAAAATCCTCCGGGTAGAATTCACCGCGAATGCCGAAGCCACCTCCCACATCGATCTCCAGCATGTCGATGGCGTCTTCGGGCATGTTCAGCATGCCGGCCAGGGTTTTGCGGCTGGTGAAGGGCGCCTTCGCAGCGCCGAACACCCTCAATCGCCCGCGGGCACCGTCCCATTCGGCGAGAAACCCGCGTGGCTCCATCGGTACGCCCGTATGCCGATGAACCCTGAGCCTCTCGCGTCGGCGATAGGCCGGCAGTGTAGGTGATCGCCTGGTTGGTCCTACATCCGTCAAACAGAAGCGGGCCACCGTTGGACGCCTCTTGCGCATCGACGACCGCGGGCAAGCTCTGGACCTGCAGTTCGATCTTCTCCGCCGCATCTTCGGCAAGGGCCGCGCTTTCCGCGATGACGACGGCGATGGGCTCTCCGACATAGCGGACTTTGCCCGAAGCGATGACCGGTTGAACGTAAGGCGCGATGGCGGGCACCGCCATGACCCTTGTGCCGATCGTCGGCACGGGCGCGCCAACATCCTTTGCCGTCAGGATGGCGTGCACGCCCGCACTCTTCCTGGCGGCCGCGACATCGACTTCGACGATGCGGCCATGGGCGATGGGGCTTCGGAAGATCGCCGCGTGAAGCATTCCGGGCTTGTCGAGGTCGGAGACAAATTGACCTTCGCCGCGCAAAAGCCGCAGATCCTCGAGGCGCTCGATGGAGCTTCCGACATAGTTGTTGCGCTTGCTCACAGGGGTGCCTTCGCCATAGCAGGCTGGTAGGCCAAGCGGGCCTCGCAGAGAGCCTCGACGATGCCGATATAGCCCGTGCAGCGGCAAATATTGCCGGAAAGGACCTCGCGGATACGATCTTCGCTCGCGTCCGGCTCGGCAGTGAACAAAGCGTGGAACGTCATGAGTATGCCCGGCGTGCAGAAGCCGCATTGCAGCGCGTGATGCTTTCGGAACGCCTTCTGCAGGGGCGTGAGCCCGGTGACGGCGTTCAGCCCCTCTATCGTGACGACCTCGCCGCCGTCGGCCTGGACGGCGAGCATCAGGCAGGAACGGCTGGCCGCGCCGTCCACGATCACTGTGCACGCGCCGCAGACACCATGTTCGCAGCCGATATGCGTCCCGGTCAGCCGCAATGTGGCGCGGAGGAATTCCGCGAGCGTCAGGCGCGGCGACACGTCCTTTTCGATAGAGACGCCATTCACCTCCAGGCGGATCAGCATGCCGGTGGTCTTTCAACGGCATCGTGCAGGGCGCGCTCCACCAACGTCCCGATCAGGGCGCGGCGGTAGCGCGCGCTTCCGTGGAAATCATCCGGCGGATCGACGGTGTCACGCGTGGCGGCGGCCGCGGCGGCGATCGTGCCGTCATCGATGAACTTGCCGTTCAATGCATCTTCCGCTGCGGTCAGGCGGCGTGGAAATTGTACGGCGCCGAACGCGCCGATATGGGCCGCAACCACTCGACCGTCGGATGCCAGGTCGAAATGCAGGCCGACGCCCGCCAGCGCAAAGTCGCCCTGGCGACGGGCAAACTCTCGGAATCCCCATCGACGGGTTTCAGGCCAGCGCGGAAAGCGAATTCCCACGATCAACTCGCCGGATCGCAAGCTCGTGGTCAAGGTGCCCACGAAAAAATCGGCGGCACTTATGGTGCGTGTGCCGTCGACGCTGGCCAAGGTCAGTTCTGCGTCACAGGCGACGGCGATACCCGGCAGTTCAGCGGCAGGATCTGCATGGGCCAAACTGCCGCCGACGGTGCCGCGATTGCGGATCTGGTAGTGCGCGACATGCCTTACAGCTGCGACAAGCAGCGGATGAGCCTTGGCGAGGCCGGGATCGGTCTCGATGTCGCGCCACCGGGTCATGGCGCCCAAGGTCGTGCCGTCTGGGCCGATATCGATATGCCGCAGATGTCGAAGGTGTCTTAGATCGACCAGCAATGCCGGGCAGGCCAATCTGAAGGCGAGAACAGGCATAAGACTCTGCCCGCCAGCGATCGGACGCGCTGCATCGCCATGCTTTTCCAGGACCGATAGCGCTTCTTCCAGCGTTTGCGGCGCCAGATAGTCGAAAGCCGGCAGGGTCATGATGCTTCCAACGCAAATTCTCTGCCAATTCAGATCGTCGGACGACTGCGACTGGCCCCTCGCATGCACATGCGGTTGGCCTATGATTTTCAGCTTGGCGGACTTAGATCGGGTTTGCGCGGACCGATACATCGACGTGTAATCCGGTGGGATCGTCTGAATTGCCGATAAAGCCGCCCGATATCGGCAATGCCTGCTCCGCTTCTCTGGTCGCGCCCACGCGGATCAGGTTGGCGCCGGCGATCAGGCCGTTCGTCGGGTCGTATTCGACCCAGCCCGCTCCCGGAAGATAGGCGCTGCACCAGGCATGCGTGCTGCCACCGCCCTGGATCGCGCCGGAGGTATCGTCATATAGGTAGCCCGTCACGAACCGTGCGGCGAGACCAAAGCTGCGCAGCGCTTCCATCATGAGCACCGCAAAATCGCGACAGGTACCGGAACCGAGCTCCAGCGTCCGGGCGGCCGTCTGCGTGCCTTCCTCATGGCGAGCGCCATAACGTATTTCCTGCTTGATCGCGTGCGTCATCGCTTCCAGCACCTTCAGGGTCTGGTTGCTCCCCGCTTCGGCAACAATGCGGCGGGCCCACGCATCGACCTTGCGATCCGGGTCCGGCAGCTGGCGTTCGGCAAGGCGCGCGAGATCTGGGATCTCACTTGGTGCGTAGGAGAACGGGAATAGTTCGGCGGTCGAATCGAGGGTATAGACGGGAAGAGATTGACCTTCGGGATGATGCATCAGATCGAGCGTCGAAACGATGCTGAGACGCTTGGTTCTCAGTGTATCGGGCCATTCGAGAAAGCAGATGGAGTTGTCGAAAGCGTCATGCTTCCAGTACATCGCGGCGGGCTTTGGTTCGACCTCGAGCGTCGCGTGATGCAGCCGTAGGTCGTGGCTGTCGTCGGGGCGCACCATCAGCCGATGACGCAGCAGACCTACCGGATTCCGGTAGGTATATTCCGTCGTGTGTACGATATTGATCCTCACCATGTACGTTCCCTCCGAAAGGGCCAACCTCTTTCTCTTTTCCTCTCTGTAGCATAGGAGGCTTGAGTTGGGAGCGACCGGGCGTCGTTCCTGGAACGGAACGCATCGATGAACCTGGACCTCGCCCTCGTACTACTCATGCTTTCGGCCGCGATTGGAATGTTCGTGGTCAACCGGCCACGCATGGATGCGGTCGCACTGCTGGTGCTCGTGATGATGCCGTTCACCGGCATCATCACCATGAATGAAGCATTGGCGGGGTTCGCCGATTCATCGATCGTGCTCATCGCCGCGCTCTTCGTGATCGGCGAAGGCCTCGTCTTGACCGGCGTCGCCCGGCGGCTCGGCGATTGGCTCGACGCGAAGGCAGGCAATAGCGAGAACCGGCTGTT
>Ga0193716_1001571_pt1 | contig 13189 bp, 12 predicted proteins | sample U2c1metaG_FD_145901 | JGI IMG/M metagenome (GOLD analysis project Ga0193716, IMG submission 145901) | Soil microbial communities from a riparian zone of the East river system, Colorado, United States - U2c1 | ecosystem: Environmental > Terrestrial > Soil > Riparian zone | place: USA: East River...
CAAGGTTGCGACCCTGAGACTATCCTCACGGCAAATCAGAGCTGCCTCTCCGTCATCGCTGACGGAGCCTCTCATCACGAAGAGCCGAAGTGGCCATGCGTCGCCGTCGGTGGCAGCGTTCGGGAGGAGCGTGGCGATGAAGGACATTCCACTCTCGCGACTGTGTTCCAGAGACTACGTCCGGACTGTCGGCCGGATATGGGAGAAGTTTGTCAGCGGTTGCTCGGTGGACGATGAAGAGGTGCGCGACGTCGTGATGGATTCGTGGCGCCGCTGCCGGCGGAATGGCGTGAACCCCGCGACGAAGTCAGCGCCGCTTCAGGTCACCGGCCCGGGTGTCGATCGGCTTTTTCAGGAGAATGCCGAGTTCCACGACGCCATCCGCACCTGCGTGTCGCCGATCGTTCCCCATCTCGTCGGCTCGCAAACGATCCTCATCACAAGCAACCCGCACGGCACTCTGCTGTCAGTCGACGGCGATCCGCAGCTGACCGACTACATGGCGTCGGACAATATCGTTCCCGGTGCGGCCTGGCACGAAGGTGGCGGCGGGACGAACGCCGTGGGCACGGCGCTTGCACTGGGCAAGCCGCTGCACATCCATGCCCAGGAGCATTTCTGCGAAGTCGCCAAGCGTTGGAGCTGCACGGCGGCCGTCGTTCGCGATCCGATCGACGGGAGTGTCGTCGGCGTGGTCGACATTACCGGGCCGCCGGAGACGGTAACCGCGCAGACCTGGCCGTTCGTGATCTCGCTGGTCGGGCAATTGCAGGCGCATCTTCTGCAGCGGCGGCTGACGGAACGCGGATATCTGATGGGACGGTTCGAGGCAGTCATCAAAGGCGGCGAGGCCGCGGTGCTTTTCGACCAGCGCGGTCGCATGGTTGCGCAGACGGCGCGTGCCGCTTCGGCGTTGCGGGCCCTTGGCATCATGGCGGCGCCGATCCTGGGAGCGCTCGCCGTCGATCCTGCCACCGCATTCGATCCGGCCCACGCCGCCTTGCCGCCGGGGATCAGGCCCGAATGGCTGTTGCCGTTGCGACGGGACGGGCGCTGCATCGGCGCCGTTCTGCGGCTTCCCGAGAAAACGGTCGGCGGCAGCCGCCACGTGGCGCGCGCCGAGGCCGTTGCGCCGCTGGCGCCGGCTTTCCGGCGGCTCGCTCAATATTCGCCGTCCCTGGAAGGCGTGCTGCGGCAGGCCGAGCGCTTCGCTCGCACCAAGACGCCCGTGCTGCTGGAAGGCGAGACGGGCACCGGCAAGGACGAGTTTGCCCGTGCCCTGCATGCAGCGGGTCCGGTGTGCGCGGGGCCGTTCGTGCCGGTCAATTGCGCGGCGCTTCCGCGGGAGATTCTGGCCAACGAGCTGTTTGGACACGCGGATGGTGCATTTACCGGCGCGCGCCGCGGCGGCGCCAAGGGCAGGTTCGAGCAGGCCCACGGCGGCGTGCTGTTCCTCGATGAGATCGGCGATATGCCCTTGGACCTGCAGCCCTACCTGTTGCGCGCACTCGAGGAAGGGGCAGTGTGGCGGCTCGGTGAGGGCACTGCCCGGAAGATCGCGGTCCGGATCATCGCCGCTACCAATCGTCCACTGGCCAAGGATGTCGCGGCGGGCCGTTTTCGCGCCGACCTCTATCACCGGCTCAATGTCGCGGCGCTGACCTTGCCGCCGCTGCGCGACAGGCCGGCCGACATTCCGCTCCTCGCCGAACGCTTCTTGCGCGATCTCACGAACACGACGGAAACGCCGCCGGAAATCGCGCCGGATGCGATGGACCTGTTCCAGCGCTACGGCTGGCCCGGCAACGTTCGCGAGCTCCGCAACTGTCTCGAGCGGATGGCGCTGCTGAGCACGGATGGTGTGCTGCGGGTCGAGCATTTGCCGGCGGCGATGCGGGCCGACGCGACCGATGACAGCGTGAAAGGGTCCACCGCGGCGTCGACGATCAAGATGGCGGAGTGGCGGATGATCCTGGCCTCCATCCATCGCGAAGGCGGCAATCTCAGCCGCGCCGCCCGATCGCTTGGCATCGCGCGGACCACGCTCTATCGCCATATCCGGCGGCACGGGACGGTCGACACCGACGCATAGGGGCTTGTTCGGCGTCCGTCGAAAAAGATCGTATCGTCCTGCGAAGCGACAGGCACCCGACGTGTGTCAGCCACGACCGTTCCCGGGCGGCGCCGGCCACACCTTCCCGCTCATGTCGACATAGACGCGCCCGCTTCCGGCCGTCAGTTCCCATAAGGGATAGAATGGCGAGCGGGTGGCGCGCGAGGGCGCCCACACGCGCCGGGCCGCCGCATCGTCGGGATAGGCGGCGCGCTCGATCGCCTCGGCCTTTCCCGGAAGGCGGTGGCGTTCGACCCGTTCCAGCCGCGCCGACGAGAGCACCTCGCCCGTCACCGCATCGACCGCCGCGATCAGACCGACCCCCCCGGCTTCTGCGAGCACTACCAGGAAATAGGAATTCCCGGCATCCAGGCGCTCCACCAGATCGGTCGTCAGAATCGCGGCGTCGTTCGCGCGCGCGAGCGCCAGGGCGCGGGTGGCCGCCTCGGCCGGCGTGATCAAGGCGGCCGCCGCATCGCTAGATCCCACGCTCCATATCGTGCAGCGCGGTGAAGATGGCGCCGTCGCTGCGCACATAGATCCGCTCCGCGCCGATCGTGAAGAGATGGAACGGGTAGAGAGGGGAGAGCGACTCGCGGCACGGCTTCCACACCAGCGTCGGATAGTGGCAGATCGCTTCCTCCCTCACCGGAAGGCGGCCCCGTCTGTCGGGCAATTCCACGACCGAACCGACGATCGAGCGCGCCACCTCTGCGCGGCTCCTTACCGCAAACACGCTGCGTTCGTCACTGCGGTGCACCGCCGATTGCAGATAAAGGCCGGTCTTGGCGTCGACCAGGACGGCCAGCGGAAAGCTCCCGCCCGCGCCGACCGGCACGACATAGTAGAAGGTGTCCGGCAGATCGAGCCGCTGCACGAGGACGGCCTCGCCGAACCTGGCACGCCGCAGCACGCGCTCATAGCCTTCGCGCGCCGCGAGGCCGTAGACTTTCAGCGATTCCTCGGCCCGCCGCGCGGCATGCTCGCCCTGCAGCAGCCGGCCGGAATATCTCAGCGGCTCGAGGAGCGGCCGCGAACGCACGCCGCGGCCGGCCGGCGGCGGCGCAGGGTCGGCCACGGCAACGAACTTGCCGTTCCAGTGCCCGCCGGGAATGCCGGTCATGTAGGTGTTGTGCCAGGCCGTGTAGCTAATGTTCTCATTGACGAGGCCGCGGTCGCCGCCGGTGCCGCAGTCGTCGGTTCCGTCCGTATGCGGTGGCGGCGGCGCGAGCGCGGCATTGGTCGCGCTCGGGACCGGCGGCCACGGATTGTTCACGTCGAACGAACTGATCGAATAGCCGGTGTCGCCGCTGCCGGACGGCGCGGCGCTGGCGGTATAGCCGCGCACCACGATCCAGTGGTTCGATCCGTACACCATGGCGATCGGTGCGGCCTTGTAATGATGGATCGTCCACACGATCTTGCGCGAGATCGCCTCCTCGGTATCGAGGGCGAAGAGGACGAAGTTGTAGGAGCCATAGTGCGGCGGCCCCGGGGGCGCCGGTGGCTCGTAGTTGTGCATCGTCCATTGCAGCCCGTCGGGCGCCGTGTACCAGCCGCTCTCGGTCGTGCTATGGCTGTGGTTGTCGTTGTAGAGCTGATCCTGATCGAGCAGTCCTGTGCCGAGCGAAGCCAGCACCATCTGGGCACAGGCCGCCCCGCAATAATAATCCGTGTCCTGCTGGTGATAGGGCACCGATAGATTCTCGGTAACCGGCATTTCAGCCTCCCTGCTTGGTTTCGACGAAACAAGCGCCCGGCTCGGTTGAATATCGTAGCACGCCGGCAGCCATTCTCAAGGCGCGACGCACGCCAGGCAACTTTCGGCAGACGGTGAATATGCCTAGCGCTGCGTCGAAGCTTTCAGCCTGCGGCGTGCCACGAACAGGGCGATGCTCTCGGCCGTCAGAAGCACCGCGAACATTCCCAGGCCCGATTCCGACGCCGTCCAGCCATACTGGCGCAGCGTGTGACCGGCGACCGCCAATGGCACAATCCAGCACAGGGCCCCGACACTTGTCGCAAGGAGGAAGGGCAGCAACGGCAGCTGAAGCACGCCGGCTGGAAGGGCTTGGTAAATCCGTATCGTCGGGATCAGTTGGCCAAAGAAAGTTATGCCAAATGGCCAGCGGCGATAGGATGCGCCGATGCGGTCGTACAAATGGGGCGACAGGAAGATCCAGTGTCCGTAGAGCCTGATGAGGCGCCGAATGCGCAATGGACCAATGAGTTTACCGAGCAAATACCAACCTGCTGCACCACCGACCGAGCCGACAGTCGCTATGACGCATCGAAGCAGAAGATCGACAATACCGGTCGCTCCCATGCCAATCGCTGGAAAGAGCACGTAAGAGGGAAGTATCGGTATGAACTTCTCCAGCAGCGCCGCCAGAAACACGCTTTTGAGATCGATTGCTTCCAGCAACCCGTCGACCATCGCGGCGATATCCACACTATTCGGAATCATGTGTGGGCGTTCCGGATGATGCCGGCGCGATGGTCTGCGAGGCGGTAAACCCAAACCCGTGCCGGCCAAAGATTGCGCCAGACCATCATCGAGCCATGCGCCCGCAGGCCTGGACGTGGCGCTGGAACAGGCGAGCGGACGAAATAGGTAAACTGGACGAAAGGAGCCTGGGGCGCGGCGTTCCGAAGGCAATCGAGCACGAGCCTCAGGCGCTGCCTGGGCGGGCGCACGAGCAGGGGCAATCCCGCGACTACCGCCGCCGCGGGATCGTCCAGCGCGCGGATTATGGCCGGCGCCGTATAGGCGTCGGTCTGGAGAACGCGTGCGCGTGGCCAGCGCTCGCGCAGCAGCCGACAGAATACAGGGTCCGCTTCGACCAGCACCAGGCGCGACGGATTCACGCCGCATGCGACCAAGGCGGCTGTCACGGCGCCGGTGCCTGGCCCCAGTTCGACGATCGGACCCGGCATCGACGGGTCGATTCGTGCAGCCATAGCGCGCGCCAGGGCGGCACCGCTTGGCTTGAAAGCCCCGGCCCGCAACGGGTCCTCCAACCACGACCGGAAGAACAGCGCATTGTCCGACGGCCGCTTCTCGCCGACCGCCGCGTAATCGACGCGAATGGTCAGATCATGGTCCGTTATGGAATTGCGGCGCTCTTTGACTGGAGAGTTGTCGACGACTTTCATGTACTGGCTTTCCTGGAAAGGGGTCAGCCAACAGAGCCGCGTATTGTTTCCGCGAGATTTCGACTCGATCCGGGGACTCCGATTGCCGGAAATCCGGCAGAAACAATCGAATGGTGCCATGTCGGCAAAGCTTTTAATGAGGCCGTCGGATGAGCGATGCCGTTAATATTCTCGTCGTTGATGATGATCCTGGAATTCGCGATGTCATCGCCAAGAGCCTGGGTGCCCATGGCTTCCAGGTCTTCACCGCGCCCGATGCAAAATCGATGGACCGTGCGATCGCGGCACGCCGCATCGACCTGGTAATCCTCGACGTCCTCATGCCGGGAGAGGACGGGATATCGGCATGCCGCCGTCTCGCTGCGGCCGGTCGGCCGCCGATCATCATGTTGAGCGCGATGGACAAGCCGATTGATCGGGTCGATGGTCTGGAGAGCGGCGCCGACTATTATCTCGGCAAACCCTGCAATCCACACGAGTTGCTTGCCGTCGTGCGCGCTACCTTGCGACGGAGCACGGCCGTCGACCCTGCGCAACATCGGGCGCGACGCGTCGAATTCCTCGGATGGACCGTCGATTTCTCGGCACACGAATTGAAGGACCCGGACGGCGTCCTCGTGCATCTGACTGATGGCGAGTTCGTGGTGCTTCGCGCATTTGTCGAGAGGCCAAGGCGTGTCCTCAGTCGCGAGCAGTTGCTCGACGTCGCACGCGGTCCGGACTCCGAATCATTCGACCGTGCCGTGGATGTCCAGGTGAGCCGCCTTCGCCGCAAGTTGAAGGCTGCAGATGATCAGTTCATCCGTACCGTGCGCAACGAGGGCTACATGTTCACGCCAACCGTGCGGAAATTGTGAGAGGAAACGACGATGACCTTCCGCCGCCTCCCCCTGGCCATCCGGATATTCCTGCTTCTCGTAGCCAGCGTGCTCGCGGTTCAAGCCGCGAATCTGGGGCTCCTGCTCATGTTCCCTCCCGCGCCGGAACCCGTCTTCTCGTTTGCCGAGATCAGGGCGGCGCTGGTCGAAGGTACGTCAGTCGTTCATCTGCGCATCAAGAACACGGCCCCCGCTGAACTGCGCCCCCAGGACGGCCAGCTGCAAGAACTCCGCGACCGGCTCGCCGCCCGGTTGGGAATTGCGCCCGGCGACTTGAACGTGGAGTTTGCAAAGCCTTCTTCGCGTCACGAAACCAAAACCGACAAGGGGATTTTCGAGGCCTCCAGATTGCTTCCCAAAGAGGCGCCGCGATCCGCACAGGTCGATCCGGAGACCCTCAGTTTCAGCGGCGACTTCAAGATCGGACGCTTTCTGGAAGACGGCAATTGGCGCGTCGTCAGCCCGGCCGATTCCTTGCGTGCCCTCTGGCAGTACCAAGCAATCATCTGGCTCACCGGCACGGTGCTACTCTCGATTCCGTTCGCCTACCTTGTTGCCTCCTGGCTATCGGCGCCGATCCGCCAATTCGGGGCTGCTGCGGAGCGGCTTGGCCGCAACCTGCGCGAACCGCCTATCGGCCTCGACGGTCCCGCCGAGATCGTTGGTGCCGCAAAGGTCTTCAACGAGATGAGTGCACGGCTCAGCCGATATGTGGACGATCGCGTGTCGATGATGGGCGCCATCGCCCATGATCTCAGGACTCCGCTGACGCGTCTGTCCTTCCGTCTCGAGGGCGTACCCGATGAGGTGAGGTCGAAGGCCGGAGCGGACATCGAAGAGATGAGGGCGATGCTGGCGGCCGTTCTGGCCTTCGTCCAGACGATGCAAAGTAACCGCCCCAGGCAACGTCAGGAATTGCGATCGTTGATCGTCAGTATTGCCGACAATCAGATGGATATGGGAAAAAGCGTGATTGTCGAGGATGGTCCCGATGTCGTCCTGTTGGGCGACGACCTGGGTCTCCGCAGCCTCTTCACCAACCTCATCGAGAATGCCGTCGGATACGGCGGCAGCGCCTGCATCAGACTTTGTCAGCAGGGTAAGGAGGTGATCGTGGAGGTCGATGACAACGGCCCCGGCCTCCCAGCCGACGAGTTGGAGAGGGTGTTTGAACCGTTCTACCGCTCCGAACCGTCGCGCAGCCGCAAGACAGGCGGCATGGGGCTCGGCCTGGCATTGGTGCGGTCGGTGGCGATTGCGCACGGCGGCTGCGCCATGCTCGAGAACAGGGTCGGCCGAGGATTGCGGGCCCGCGTAGCCTTGCCGGTTTAGGTCACGGTGAGACCGCTGCCGTCTTCGCCGGCGCGACCGCGGCATTCGAATGGAAACACCGGAGACACATCGGGGTGCGATTGAGCATGCCGCTCGAAGCTGCTCGCGCGCTTGGCGACGAAATGCCTCCAGACGCAGTGAGCATCGCCACGAGCAGAAATGGTCTTCAACCTCAACCGAAGGAGTTCTCGATGCGACTTTCAGCGTTCCGGCTTGCCGCCGCGGTGACGGCACTTCTCGCAGCCTCTGCCAACGTTGCTTACGGCGCCGACAGACCCAATGACGGTCGGGGGCAGGGCAATCCGGGTCATGTGGGCAAGTCGGGCGAAAGCAAGTCCGGTTCCGGCAACAAGGACAGCGCGCGCGATTCCACCGACAAGAATGGCGAACGCGGGATGAGGAACAATGATGCACGGCGCGACTAAGTCGTGAACTCATGAACGCGCAGTCATTGGCGGATGGATGCCAGCTGCACGAACGCGAGGTGGTTTGCCGTGAGCTTGTCCTGGCGAGCGGCGCTCCTACGGCAGTCCTTGATCTGTTGAAGAGCCGTTCCACTCGATTGCGCGTTCCTCATGCTTGCTGCCCTTTTTGAACGAACTTGCGTTCGGTCCCATGTCTGAACCGCGCGCGATAGTCTTCCGGGGTGATGCCAAGCTGACGGCGGAACGCGCGCGCCAAGGTTGCTGCGCTGCCCAACCCGGAGCGATCGGCGATGCGCGCGAGCGGCCATTTCGTGGTCTCCAGCAATAGTTTGGCGCGATCCAGGCGGACCAGCTCGACGTAACGTGCGGGCGTCATTCCGGTTTCCGCGGAAAAAACGCGGCCAAACGTGCGCTCGCTCATGGCCGCACGCTCGGCAAGATGTGGAATGCTCAGATCGTCCGCGGGATGTTCGGAGATCCAGGCGAGGAGACCGCGCAAACCGTTCGCTGCCTTGGCCTGGGCGGCGAGGGCCGCGCTGAACTGCGATTGTCCACCGACGCGGCGGAGATAGAGTACGAGCTCACGGGCGGTGCTCAGCGCGACGATCGGGCCGCAATCCTGCTCGACGAGGGCCAAGGACAGATCGATGCCGGCCGTTACCCCGGCGGATGTGTGGATGTGCCCGTCGCCGATGAAGATGGCGTCCGGGACGACTTCCGCCTTCGGGAACAGCGATGCGAGCAACGTTGTCGCCGACCAATGCGTGGTCGCGCGCCGTCCGTCGAGCAGGCCCGATCCGCCGAGCAGGAAGGCGCCGGTGCAGACGCTGGCGACGCGTCGTGTCCGCGGCGCGCGATCGGCGATCCACTTGAGAAAATCGGTATTCGCCGCCACGTTCCGCAGTGCTGTCTCCGACCCTCCCGAGATGAATATGGTGTCCAGATCGTCATCCAGCTCGCTGATCGCCCTGGTTCCGGAAATTTGCAGCCCGGAGTTGGAGGTGATGACGCCGCCCCCGGGACTGGCCACGATCAACTCATAACGGAACGGCGAAGGACCAGGCTGTGGGAGATAGCTTCCGGCTTTGGTGAACACCTCGAGCGGTCCGGCAATGTCGAGGATTTGGAAGCCGTCGAAGCCCACGAACGCGACTTTACGCGATGCGCCGTGGCTCTGCGGCGGCGATGATCGTTTGACCGGGTGGATTTCCATGAGAGCTGCATCCTTCGCAGGAACCCGCTGGCCCGATGGTCGACTAGTTTTGCGCCAGCCGCGCCTGTTGTTCGGACCAGGGATACTCCATTGTCAAGGCAACGAAAGCGGCGGTCGGACCATCATATCGCGACACAATGCGCGCCAGCTCGCGGTCGAGCGTCCGGACCGGCTGATCGCTTTGCAGTTGAAGCACGGTGTCGGTGCCGGCGGCCGCAGCCGGAGCGTCCGGTCGGAGGCGGAGGCCGCGCCGGCTTTGCACAAACCCGCCAGCCCCGCCGACGGTGACCACCTTGGCCAGCTCCGTCCTCGAATTGGCGTCGACCATGAGCCCGAGCGCAATTTCGTCGACATTGTCGTCGAGCTTGATGCCAATGGTTTCGTGCCGCCAGAAGGCCAACTTGTTGCGAACGAAGGTTTTCCGGTGCTCGAAGGTGAGCTGGAAAGCCGAGCTGCTGTGGCGAGCATCCCAGTTGGCCACGCCCAGGCGCATCGACAGCTTCTCCGCCTCGGCGCGGCCGCCGATTGCTTCGACCAGCGCCATCATCAGCGGAATCGAGGCCGTGATGCCGGTCGATGTCGCGACGCCCCGGTCGACCACATAGCGCCGGTCGCGCATCCATTTCATCGTCGGGTGTTCCGTCTGGAGCTGCTTGATGGAATACCAGTGGCCGGTTGCCCGGCGTCCGTCGAGCAGTCCTGCCGCCGCCAGCGTCAGCGAGCCGTTGCAGATTGAAACGATCTTCGCGCCCTTCCCATGCTGCGCCTTGATCCAGGCGATGATGGCCGGGTCGTTGTGCGGCTCCATCGCGGGAACGACGACGTAGTCGGCGCCCTCGGGATGGGACGCGTCGAACCGGGCCGTCGTCGCCTGTGTCTCCACCCTGATGCTCGGATAGAGCCGGATCGGATCGGTCCGGTCCGCCACGACGGTCACGTCCGCGACACCCGATTCCGCAAGCACGCCATAGGCGCTGAGGAAGTCGGAGACCTCCGTGCCCTCGTTCAGAGCGAGAATTGCGATGGCTGGCCGTTGGCGCTTGGGCGGCTTCAGGGCTTCGATCGTCTGCCGGTGCTCGGCGGGCGAGACGCGGTCGGGTGCAAATGATGCGGTGGGTTCGCCGCGCGGCGCCAGCAAGACCGGCAAGAAGCCGACGGCAAGCACCGCGGCGGCGCCGAGACTAATGAATAGGGTGCGTCTGCGCATTGGGGCCTCCTTTGTTGCTGCACCGACGATGCCACCTTCGGGAAATGCCGTTGCGACAGAGAACGTGCAGTTTCCGCCAATCGGGCCCGGCAACCCATCACTTCCGCATTTCGAGCCTCGCATTTTGCACCCCGGCCTTGTCGTCGCCGGACCGGCTGTGTCACGATCCCGCCAACGGTCGATGGAACAATAAGCCTTCAAAGGCAGTCGGTTCGGGAGGGAACATGGCAAACAGCATCACTGTCGCGAAATTCCGTGACGTCGCCGGCGGCCTGCAGGCAGGCCAGTTTGCAGTGGGCGACCGGGTCAAGATCGACGGCCTGGCAGATCTCGATCCGATCTACAAGGCGCTGCTCGACCGGCCGATCACCGTCACCCTTGGCCTGATCGGGCCTGATGGCCGGATCGGCCTGACGCCGATGTGGTTCGATTACGAGGGCGACAAGGTATTGGTGAATACCGCCTCGCACCGGGCGAAGTGCGACTGGATCCGCAAGAATCCCAAGCTCACGATCCTGGTCGTCAATCCCGACAATGCCTACCACTGGGTCCAGCTCAAATGCACGGTGGAACGCGAGGAACGCGAATCGGAACCGGGTGGCGCGCGTGTCACCAAGCAACTCGACAAGATCTGGACGAAATACACGGGCAACCCGGCGCCGTATGGATTGCGCGATCCCGCCATCGACGAAAAGCGCGTCCTGTTCATCTGCAACGTCGATCGCATCGCGACGTTCGGCAAGCCTTGACCGTGGCGGCGATCGCCGTCGGGTCGCTTCAGCACTTTCCGTTTTCGTAGACCGACCAGCTCCCCGAGGACTTTCGCAGGACAGGGTCGCAGGCGCTGGCGGGGAAAAGCTTCGCGGGCAGCGGGCCGGTATTACGGACGAAGAAGTACCGGTAGTCGTCGGTCGGCTTCCTGCCGTCCCGATATCGCACGACCTGCGTCGGGAAATACGCAAAGTTGAAATCGACGAACCCTGACTTCTCGGCCTGGTACCACAGCGGAAAACTGACATAGGCCATCGGGTTCTGCGCCGATGGGCTGGCGATATCCAGGACCAGTCCCAGCGCGCGATATCCAGGCGTGGTCGCCGCGAGGACGTCATCGAACGACTGGGCTTCCGTGGCGAAGCTCCTCAGGCGTTCGACATGGATCGCGAGAAAGGCCCAGCACAGCGCAGGAATGCCGAGCATGACCCATGAAGTGCGCGCGCGTGCCGGTCCGGGAGCGGAAAACAGGAGCGCATAAAAAGGCAGAAGAAAAACAGCAAAGCGCGATTCGATAAACCAAGTTTCCCTGAAAGACTCCGGCACCAAGGCAAACCACAGGAGCAGGACCGATATCGGAACAAACGCCGGCTTGTTCTGCCAATTGACGCGGCACCCCAGAAGCAGGGGAGCGCAGAGAAGGAGCGGCACCAGAGGGGCGCACACCCAGTCCAGGCGAGGCGCACCGATCGGAAAGGAGAGCAGATGCTTCAATCCACTGAACAACCCGGGCCAGACAGGGATCGCTTGGTCGGCAGACGTGCTCCGCGCGTCAGGCAGGCCGAGGAGAACATAGGCAAGACACAGCAGACCAAGCGCCGCGTAGGGAATGGCGCTTGCCAGCAGGCGCCCGGCAGAACGGCGCCTCAGCAGAAGCAGCGCCACGCCTATGACGGCGGCGAATACGAAGAGCAGGCCGTGGGAGAAGAAGAGCGCCACACCCGTGAAGCACAGGATTGCGCCCGAAGCGGGTGCCGGGCGCTCGGCATGGCGATGGGCAAGTGCCACGAAGGCCACGCCGATCGGCAGCGCGATGAGAAAGGGATAGATGCCATACTCATAAGCCAATCCGAAGAAATCTGTGATGAAGAGCCAGTCCAGTCGCCTGTCACTCCCCATCCAGCGCCGCAACAGGACGCACGCCGCGACGAAGGCGTAGTACGAAAGCGCAAGCAGCAGCTTCAGCGCCGCGGCCACCGGCATGACGAAGGACAGCAGCAAGGCAAGGCCGCTGCCCATCAGATAGGGCGTGAAATAGTTTACCTGGACCAGCGACTGCCATTTCGACGTTCCCTGCAACAGGTCGCGCCATAGCGCGATTTGGCCCGCATGCTGAGGCAGGTCCGCCATCGGCGGGCGCGGCGCAATCCAGAAAGTCGCGCCGGCAAAGAGGACGGTAAGCCAAAACGCAACCCGTTCGATGCCGGCAACGGGAGGGGCTGAAGGGGAGTGCGCGCCTTGCATCGCATGCTGCAATAGCACCATGAGCGGCAAAGCCATCGCCTTATCTATGCCTGCCAGGCAAAAAGCCCCTGCCGAAGCTGCCGACGCGTGGCTTTAGCCGCCGACCGTCTGGACTTCGAACACGTTTATCTGCCAGGCGGCTTGATCGATATAGAGGCCGCGGCTCGTCAAATCGCTGCCGTCGCGCTCGTAGATTTCGTCGCCGATCCGGTCCACGAGGCGAAGGCGCCGGCCGCGCAGTTCCGGGAAGGGCAGGACGAGGTAGCATTGGCCCGATGTGTCGGCGTAATTGACGACGACGACATGGGAAAGTCCGTGCTTGCCGGCCCAGGCATAGGCCACGAAGTCGTCCGCGCTCCCATTGCCCGGCCAGGCGGGCAGCGGCTGCAGTTGCGACCAGTCACCGTCGCGGAACGCATCCGTCTCTTCCAGCACGCGCAGAAGCCGGTCGTAGAACGCGAAGCTCTCCGCGTCGATCGGTTCGAGCGGTCCGCGACACAAATGCGCCGGCACGCGGACGCGTGCGCCCTCGAACTCGCCCTGCTGGAAGAAGCGCAGGCCGGGTGAGAGGAAGGTGATCGCCGCGGCGGCCCGATGCTGCGGCCACGTGAAGGTGGACGCGGTCCGCGG
>Ga0193716_1001572_pt1 | contig 13184 bp, 15 predicted proteins | sample U2c1metaG_FD_145901 | JGI IMG/M metagenome (GOLD analysis project Ga0193716, IMG submission 145901) | Soil microbial communities from a riparian zone of the East river system, Colorado, United States - U2c1 | ecosystem: Environmental > Terrestrial > Soil > Riparian zone | place: USA: East River...
AGACCAGGAAGATCACGACGCCCAGCAGCAGCGCCGCCGCCAGCCATCGGTTCAGCTCCGGCGAGAGGAAATCGATCGGCGAGATCGCGTCGGGCTGGAACAGCACGCTGAGCCCGAAGGCGGTCAAATTGCCCAGCCAGAAGGTCAGCCCGGTCAGGAAGCAGATGTTCGCGACATCAAGCCCGCCAAGACCGCTGGCCGAATAGATCCGGTAACGAATCACCGGCGAGATCAGTGCCACCGCGCCGATGCCGTGGGCAATCGGATAGCTGGTGAAGCTCGCAAGCGCCGCGATCCGGTATGGCACCCCGGTACGCCCGATGGTGCGCAGCGCCAGCAGATCATACAGCGTCAAACTGCCGTAGGACGTAGCCACCAGCATCAGGGCCAATGCGATCACATGCCCCGGGGTGCGCTCGACGACCGCGAGCACCTCGTCGTAGTCGATATGCTTGATCGCATGCGTCAGCGCGAACACGGCCATCGCGGCGATGGCAAGGCCGATCACGACACCCAGGCCTTTCAGCCGGGTGCTGCTGAAGAGCGGCTTCTGCAGCACATTTATTGTCAGGGTGGGCATCCATTCGGGCGACGACTTGCATGGTCGTGCCACCTGATTCGGCGCGGTCAAACCCTGCATTGACACGTTGATGTGACAGCCACGTTACCTGCCAACGTCAGCCACCCGCGTTTTTAGAATCGCTTCAAGCACCGGAATCCCGGCGCATTGGCGTCGCACCCCATTCACGCGGCCCCGGTAAGACCCGCGCGAGACAACCTGATCGATTCGAGGAATCATGAACGCCGAATTCGACTACGACCTCACTCTGGATCAATGGGAAGCGCTCAAGACGCTTCGTCTGCCGGTGCCGGGAAGCCGCCGCCTGAACAAATTCGTGGTGGAGAATCTCGTCGCGCTGCAACTCGCCGCTGTCATCGATGAGTGCCCTGTGATCACGCCACGCGGGCGCAAGGTGCTGGTGCGCGGTTCGTCGCGGTTATGGGATCTCGCCGCCTGAAGGCAATGTCGATCACCTTGCGTTGATGAATATTGCCATCAACGTGAACTCATTTGAACAGCCGGTCGCTATTTATTTATCGCTTCATTAGTGCGCGTCACAACGCGGCGAGCGCATCTGCTTATCGAACCAATTTCATGGACGCGACACGCATCGGCCAAATCTCGCGACATCCAGGAAGTGCTATCGCCGCACAAGGACATCGTCTACTCCTCCCGCATGCACGAAGTGCATCGCGAACTGGATTACTGATTTCCCGGAAGTGACGACCTCATGGTGAGGAGCGCGTCTTCGCGCGTCTCGAACCATGTATACCAAGCGGCCATCCTTCGAGACGGCGCTTCGCGCCTCCTCAGGATGAGGGCGTCGATCGTTTCACGGCCTGTCGGGATGAGGCACCCTGTGCAGGTCTCATCGGATCACCACATGGAATTCCTGGCGCGTTCCGGCCATTCACGGTCATAGTTCTCGCCGCCGACGGTATTGTCGCTCATCGAGGCCAGGATCTGCCCCGGCGTCGGCAGACTCTTGGGATCGACGCGCTTGTCGGGATTCCACAGGTCGGAACGCACGATGGCGCGGGCGCATTGGAAATAGATCTCGCTTGCCGTCATCACGATCACGGTGCGCGGCGCCTTGCCTTCCATCCTGAACGACGCCAGCAATTCGGGATCGTTGGATACATGCGCGTTGCCGTTGATGCGCAGCGTGCTGCCGGAACCCGGAATCAGGAACAGCAAGGCAATCCGGGGATCGCGCACGATATTGCGCAGCGAGTCGATCCGGTTGTTGCCGCGGCGGTCCGGCATCATCAGCGTGGTCTCATCGTGGATGCGGACGAAGCCCGGCAAGTCGCCGCGCGGCGAGCAATCCAGTCCCTCCGGCCCTGACGTCGCCAGCGCCGCGAACGGCGACTTCTCGATCAACACGCGATAGAGCGGCGTCACGCGATCGGCGACTTTCACCGTGGATGCAGCGCCTGGAACGCCGTAGATCGCCTCAAGTTGCTCAGTCGACGCGATGATCGACATGGCCGTTTCTCCTCGAGCTATTCGTCCCAGCGATCACCCCTGATGGCCCGGACCAACTGGCGGGCGTGGTATTCGGCGCTGCAGACATTCATGATGGTGACATCCGGCGCCGCCGCGCGATCATCGACCGAGCGTCCGAGCCGTTGGCTGATATTGCCATCGCTGGCGCGTCTCCGCGCCGCCACACGTTGCGCCAGCACGTCCGGTGGTGCCGTAATCGAGATCACAACGACATCGGCATAGACGAGGCGCATCGCCGAAATCACGGTGCGCGAGACGTTGGCGATCACAATGCGGCCGGCACGGATATCGTCATCGATCGCGCGCGGCAGGGCATAGCGATGTCCATGCGCTTCCCAATGCATCGCGTAGGCATCCGCTGCGAGCGCCTGCCTGAACGCATCGGGGCTGATCTGTTCGTTGTCCTCGAATTCGGAGGCTTCGCGGGTGACGATACGACGCGGAAACACGATGTTGGCGTCATCCGCGCAGGCCGCTTTCGCCAACCCGAGCAGCGTGTCCTTGCCGGCCCCGCCCGGACCGACCACCAGAACGAGCCGGCCGGGCCCGATCGCTTCAGGTATGGTCAGGGCTTCGCTCACGCCACCCGTCGCCCTTCGCGCCAGACCTCACGAACCACCGGAATATCGCGCGCGAGATGAACGCGGATCACATCGGCGCGCTTGCCGACCGCGATCTCGCCGCGGTCATGCAGGCCGACGGCTTCCGCAGGCGCCTTGGTGACCGTGCGCACCGCCGCCGCAAGATCGATGGCGGCAACATGTTGCGGCAATTGCAGCGCGCCCATCAGCAGGCTCGACGGGATGTAATCGGATGACAGAATGTCCAACAGTCCTTCGCGCGCCAGATCGACCGCAGCGATGTTGCCGGAATGCGAGCCGCCGCGCACCACGTTGGGCGCGCCCATCAGAATACCAATGCCGGCCTGATGCAGGCCGCGCGCGGCTTCCATCGTGGTCGGGAATTCCGCCACTGCTACCCGATCGCGGATCGCATCGGTGACATTTTCTTCCGTGGTGTCGTCATGGCTCGCCAGCGGAATGTCGTGCGCCTGCGCCAGCGCCACGATAGCGCGGAGGTTCGTCTCCGCGTACGTCTTTTGATACCTGAAGCGTCTTTCGAACAGCACGTCGAGTTCGGCGTCGGTCATGCCGGCGCCCTTGCCGCGGTAATAGACACGCAACTTGGCTTCATCGCGAAACTGGCGTTGCCCCGGGGTGTGGTCCATCAGCGACATCAGCCGAATATCCGGACGTCCGACCAATTCCTTGGCTTCTTCGACCACGTCGGGCATCGGAATTTCGCAACGCAGATGCAGGAAATGGTCGGCGCGCAGCAGATTGGCATCGCGCGCTGATGTAATCGCCCCAGCCAAAACGCCGGCGCGCCCGTCGACGTCCTCGGCGCCGTCCTCGCGCCAGACCCGCAGCGAATCCAGCACCGTGGTAATGCCCGACGTCGCAAGCTGCCCGTCATACGAGACCACGGCCGCGATCGGATTCCAGTACACCTTGGGGCGCGGCACGTAATGCGCCTCGAGGTGATCGGTGTGCAGCTCGATCAGGCCCGGCATGACGAGATCGCCGCCGGCGTCCTCGCTGCCGGCGGGCGCTTTGCCTTCGCCGATCTCGGCGACCTTGCCATCGGCAAAGGCGACCCAGCCGCGCTCGATCACGCGATCGGCCAGAACGATCCTGGCGTTGCCAATGATGGTTTCGGACTTCGGGTTCATCTCATCTCTCTTCAGGCCGCGGCGGCAAACGAGGTCACGTCGACGATCCGGTCGGCGATCTCCTGGCGTATCTCGTCGTCATGCACGATCGCCACCATCGCGACGCCCTGACGTTTCTTTTGATCGATCAGTTCGACCACGACCGCGCGATTGGCCGCGTCGAGCGAGGCGGTCGGCTCATCCAGCAACAGGATCGGCAGGTCGGAAATGAAGCCCCGCGCGATATTGACGCGCTGCTGCTCACCACCCGAGAAGGTCGACGGCGGCAGCGCCCAGAGACGTTCGGGAATGTTGAGACGGCGCAGCAACGCGCCGGCCTTCTCGCGCGCCTCGGCGCGCGCGACGCCATTCTCGATCAGGGGCTCGGCCACCACGTCGACGGTGGCAACGCGCGGCACCGCGCGCAGGAACTGGCTGACATAGCCGATCGTGGAGCGGCGCACGCTCAGGACCTGCCGCGGTTCGGCTTTGGCGAGATCGATCTCAGTACCCTGGTGCCGGATGCCGATCCGCCCGCTGTCACAGCGATAATTGCCGAAGATCATCTTCAGGATCGAGGATTTGCCCGCGCCTGACGGCCCCGACAGCACGACGCATTCGCTCCGATTGACCTGAAACGAAACGCCGCGCACCACCGGCAGCTCGATGCCGCCCTGCAGATGCATCACGAAACTCTTCTGGGCGTTGGTGATGTCGATCATCGCAGTCATTGAGGGCTCATGCCGGCAAAATCGAGGAGACAAGAAGTTGCGTATAGGGTTCGCGGGGATCGTCGAGCACCTGATCGGTCAATCCGGTTTCGATCACCCGGCCGCCCTTCATCACCATGACGCGATGCGACAATAGCCGCGCCACCGCGAGATCATGGGTGACCACGATCGCCGCGAGGCCAAGTTCGCTGACGAGGTTGCGCATCAGATCGAGCAGGCGCGCCTGCACCGACACGTCGAGACCGCCGGTCGGCTCGTCCATGAACACCAGGCGCGGCTCGGTAACGAGGTTGCGCGCGATCTGCAACCGCTGCCGCATGCCGCCGGAATAGGTCCGCGGCGCATCATCGATGCGTCCGGTATCGATCTCGACCCGCTCCAGCCAGGACGATGCGGTATCGCGGATGCGGCCATAGTGTTTCCAGCCGACCGCCATCAAGCGCTCGCCGACATTGGCGCCGGCCGATACCGCCATCCGCAGGCCCATCGCCGGGTCCTGGTGCACGTAGCCCCAATCGGTGCGAAACAGAAATCGCCGTTCGGCTTCGCCCAGGCCGGCGAGGTCGCGCATCACGCCATCGCGCATCCGGTACGACACGCGCCCGGCGCTCGGTGCCAGTTGTGCCGACAGCAATTGCAGCAGCGTCGACTTGCCCGAGCCGGATTCGCCGACGATCGCCAGCACCTCGCCCGGATACAGCGCAAAGGACACGTCGCGGCAGGCCTTCAGATGGCCATAGGATTTGCCGAGACCTTCGGCGGTCAGCAGCGGCTGATCGCTATCCCTGTCCTGCTTTTGCTGGTTCTCACCCATGCGCCCGCTCCTTGTGTGGCGCCGCGCTCTCGCTGCCGCGGTGGCCCTGGCTCTGGCGGGTCTCGCAATAATCGGTATCGGAACAGACGAACATCCGGCCGCCCTTGTCGTCGGTGACGATTTCATCGAGATAGGACTCGTCGGCGCCGCACAGCGCGCAGGGCGCGTCGAACCGGTAACGCGTAAACGGGTGATCCTCGAAATCGAGCGACACCACCGAAGTATGCGGCGGGATCGCATAGATCCGCTTTTCGCGCCCGGCGCCGAACAATTGCAGCGCCGCGCAATTATCCATCTTCGGATTGTCGAATTTCGGCGTCGGCGACGGATCCATCACATAGCGCGCATTGACCTTCACCGGATACGCATACGACGTCGCGATGTGGCCGAAACGCGCAATGTCCTCATACAGCTTGACATGCATCAAGCCGTATTCGCCGAGCGCGTGCATGCGCCGGGTCTCGGTCTCGCGCGGCTCGAGAAAGCGCAAGGGCTCCGGGATCGGCACCTGATAGACCAGAACCTGCCCGGCATGCAGCGTGGATTCAGGAATCCGGTGCCGGGTCTGGATCACCGTCGCATCGGCCGTGCTGGTGGTGGTCGCCACGCCGGCGGTCTTGGCAAAGAACTTGCGGATCGAGATCGCGTTGGTGGTGTCGTCGGAGATGACTTTCAAAACGTCATCATGGCCGAGGATCGCGGCGGTCACCTGCACGCCGCCGGTGCCCCAGCCATAGGGCATCGGCATCTCGCGGCTGGCGAACGGCACCTGATAGCCGGGGATCGCGATCGCCTTCAGGATCGCGCGCCGGATCATCCGCTTGGTCTGCTCGTCGAGATAGGCGAAATTATAGGTCGGCGCGTTCATTCCGCGGCCTCCTGCATCGGCGGTGAGCCTTGCGCGTTGTCCCCGAATTCCTTGCGCAATTTGCGCAGCAGGCCGAGTTCGGACTGGAAGTCGACGTAATGCGGCAGCTTGAGATGCTCGACAAAGCCGGTCGCCTGCACATTGTCGGAATGCGACATCACGAACTCCTCGTCCTGGGCGGGCGCCAGAACTTCCTCGCCGAGTTCGCGCGCGCGCAACGTGCGGTCCACCAGCGCCATCGACATGGTCTTGCGCTCGCTGTGACCGAAGGCGAGACCATAGCCGCGGGTAAAACATGGCGCTTCGGTCGCCGAGCCCTTGAACTGGTTGACCATCTGGCACTCGGTCAGCGTGATCGGGCCCAGCGGCACCGCGAAACCAACGTCCTCGGCCAGGAATTCCACCTCGACTTCGCCGAGCCGGATTTCGCCGGCAAAGGGATGGTTGCGGCCATAGCCGCGCTGCGAGGAATAACCCAGCGCCAGCAGGAAACCTTCATCGGCACGCGCCAGATTTTGCAGCCGCAAATCACGATCGGCCGGAAAGCTGAGCGGCTCGCGCGTCAGATCGCCCACCGGCGTATCGGCATCGGCGCGCGGCGCCGGCTCGATCAGGCCGTCGCGGCCGAGAATATCGGTGACGCGCGGCATCGCGGTGGACGGCGCCTCTGAGGTCGCGGGCCATTCGGGAACGGCGCCTTCGGCCAATTGCGGATCGAGCAGCCGATGGGTGTAATCGAAGGTCGGCCCAAGGATTTGCCCACCCGGGATATCCTTGAAGGTCGCGGAAATCCGCCGCCGCACTTCCATCTTTCCGGTATCGACCGGCTCGGTGGCGCCGAACCGCGGCAGCGTGGCGCGAAACGCTCGCACCAGGAAGATCGCCTCGATCATGTCGCCGCGCGCCTGCTTGATAGCCAGCGCCGCCAGTTCGCGATCATACAGCGAGCCCTCGGTCATGACGCGATCGACGCCGAGGCTGAGCTGTTCGGAGATCTGGGCCAGCGATACTTCCGCCACGTCGCGATCGCCGCGGCGCTCATGCGCCAGCAGCCGATGGGCGTTCTCGATGGCGCGCTCGCCTCCCTTGACGGCGACATACATGATCAATCTCCCTCGGCGACAAGCCGCGTCGTACGCGGGATCGCGACAATGGCATCATCGGCGACCAGCACCACGTCGATGCCGCGCGGAAACAGCGCGGCGTTGATGGCCAGCCGCGCAAACAGATCCAGCGGCTCGATCCTGGCCTGCAGCACCGCCGTGCCATCGATACCCGGCCCGCGCAACTCGAAAGCCAATCCTTCCCGCAAGCTCTCGACCTGCAGGATCAGCGTGGTCGAGCGATCGGGATATTCGTTGGTGCCGAACGAGAAGCGATCCAGCTCTGGAAGCTCCTCGGCATTGGCGATCAACGCAAAACTGCAGATCGAGGGATCTGAAACAACCGGCGCGCTGGTGTGGAATTTGAGCCATTTCGCGACTTCCGAGGCTTCGGACATTCGCGGGTCAAGCCAGAGCGGCGTGTCGTGATCGAACAAAGTGAGCGCGATCGCGGCGGTGCCACGCATCATTCCAGGCGGCGTACCGGCGGCCGAGGTGATGCAATGCACGCTGCCCGGCCGCGCCATCGCATCCATCACGGAGCGGAAGGTCGTCTGCGCCGACAACACCTTGTCGGCAAACCCTGCTGGCAGTTCGGCAAATGTTGTCATCGCTCAGCCCTCGCCACGCACCATCGTGTAGAAGTCGACCCGCGTCGCCGCGGTTTCGGAAGCCTTTCGATTGCGCTCGGAAGCGATCGCCGCGCGGAGCGGCGCCAGCACCTGCGTCTCGATCGGGCCGGCATGATCGGAGGTCTGGATCAGCGCATCGCATAACGCGATCATCCGCGCCTTCTGCCCGTCGCGGCCGAGCACGTAGCCAAAGCCGACTTCGCCGCTCGCCAGCCGCACCGCCGCGCGCGAAACCGTGGCTTCGCCCAGATTGAACGGCGCGCCGTCACCGCCGATGCGGCCCCGCACCATCACCAGGCCATTCTCCGGCTCGCGCAGATTTTCGTGGGCCGGCACCGCGATCGTTTCGAGCCGTGCGGCGATGGCGGCGGCGTCGGCATGGGCCAGCACCGCCATCGCGGCCTTGCGCTTTGCCTGCTGGCCATTCTCTTCGGTCATCAACATCAAGGCCGCCTCGACATCCCAAAACCTGAACAGTCTTGCCTGAATCAAGTTGTCTATGATACTAGACAACTTGATAGCCCGACGCCATGACTGTTTCGTGACAAAATGATGATTTTCCCGATGCCCCTCCCCGGCGGTTCCAGGCCATGACCCTGCAGGAACCCCCATCCGGCGTGGCGCTGTGGCGGCAGGTGGCCGATGGAATCGAGCGCGGAATCGCCGATGGCCAATTTACCGCCGGCGAAAAGCTGCCAGGCGAAATGGAAATCGCCGAGACCTATCGCGTCAACCGCCATACCGTGCGCCGCGCTTTGGCGACGCTGGCCGAGCGCGGCCTGGTGCGCGCCGAACGCGGCAGCGGCACCTATGTCGAGGCGACGCGGCTCGCTTATCCCCTGCGCTCGCGCACGCGGTTTTCCGAAATTGTCGGCGCCGGCGGCCAGGAACCGCAGGGGCGACTGATCGATGCTTCGGAAGATGTCGCAACGCGAGAGTTGGCGCGGGAACTGGGGCTGAAGACCGGCGCACCGCTGATCCGGATCGAAGCGTTGCGGCTCGCCGACCGCACGCCGATCTGCGTCAGCACCACCTGGCTATCCGCGGCCCGATTCCCGGATGCCGGGCGTGTCTTCGCCAGCACCCGTTCGATGACCAAGCTGCTCGCGCATTACGGCATCCGCGATTATCGGCGGGGCACGACCAGGATCACCGCAGCCGTTGCCGACGCCACCGACGCGGCACGGCTCGACCTGGCGCTAGGCCGTCCTGTGCTCGTGGTTGATAGCACCGACGTCGATCCCGACGGCAAGCCGCTCGTGACCAAGCGCTCGCGCTTCGCCGCCGAGCGCATCGAATTTGTGGTGGAGAACAGTTGAGCGAGAAATTGAGCGAACGCCCTCCTTCCCCTCTCCTGCAAGGGGAGAGAGGACGCTAAGCAACCGCGCGCGGGCCGATGATGGCAAAGCGCAGCTTGCTGGAAATCCAGTCGATCGCGGCAACCGCGATCAGGATCATCAAAATCAGGAACGACACCTTCTGCCATTCCAGCACGCGGATCTGTTCGGCCAGTTGCAGGCCGATGCCGCCGGCGCCGACGATGCCGATGATGGTGGCCGAGCGGGTGTTGGATTCGAAGAAATAAAGCATCTGCCCGGCGATAACAGGAAATACCTGCGGCATCAGGCCGAAGCGGATCTCGTGCAATGCGTTGCCGCCGGACGCACGAATCCCCTCGACCTGCTTCTTGTCGGCGCCTTCAATCGCTTCCGAGAACAGCTTTCCGAGTGCGCCGAAATCCGACAGCGCGATGGCGAGCACGCCGGCGAACGGACCGAGGCCGACGACGTTGATCCAGACCAGCGCCCAGATCAGCGTGTCGACGCCGCGGATGGTGTCGAGAAAGCGCCGGATCGGAAACCGGAAGATATTCGACGGCACGATGTTCTTCGCCGCCAACAGGCTGACCGGGAACGCGAACACCGCGGCCAGCGTGGTGCCCAATAGCGCGATCGACAAGGTTTCGCCGAGCGCATTGAGATACAGCGGCAGCGACGTGCCGGGATTGGGCGGCAACATCATCAGCGAAATCCAACCGAGCTGATGCAGGCCGTTCAGCATGCGGATCGGCGAGAAGCCGAGATGGATCAGGCCGAGCACGAAGATCGCGAGCGCTACGAACAGCATCAAGGGCCATGCCAGCCGCGAAGAGGCCGGCCGGTTGAAAACCTCCGGGTACCGTGCGCGCAGGCCATCGGTCTCCAGCATCGAGCGTTTGGTCATGCGCGCCGCTCCTGGCCGAACAATTTTCCACGGACCCAGCCGGTGCCGATATCGATGACGAAGACTGTCAGGATGATCAGCAGCAGGATCGCGCTGACATCGGAATAATAGAATTTGCGGATCGCGGTGATCAGCTCAACGCCGATGCCACCGGCGCCCACAAAACCCATCACGGAGGCGCTGCGCACATTGATTTCAAAGCGCAGCAGCGTGTAGCTGGCGAAGCCGGCCACGACCTGCGGCAGCACGGCAAATCGCATGCAGGCGATCCAGCTGGCCCCGGTGGAACGCAACCCCTCGACCGGCTTCATGTCGATATTCTCGACCATCTCGGCGTATTGCTTGCCCAGCGCACCGATCGAGTGAATCGTGATCGCCAGAACGCCTGCCATCGGACCGAGACCGAAGGCGATCACAAAGATCAGCGCGAACACGATGTCAGGCACCGTGCGGCAGAATTCCATCAGACGCTTGATGACAAAGCGCAGACACGGGCCCGGCGAAGTATTTTCAGCCGCGAGGAAGTTGAGCCCAAAGCCCAGCGCCGCGCCGAACAGCGTGCCGACATAGCTGATCAGGATGGTTTCGCCCAATAACAGCGACCATTTCTTCCAGCCCCAGAGCCACTCCGGAATGTTAGTCCAGACCCGCTTGCCATCGTCCAGTGTGAGGAGACGATCGAAATAGCTGACGAAGTGGCCGAAATAGGTGAACAGCGTCTTCAGGTTCACTTCGGCGCCGACCGAGGCGATTATCAGCGCGGCAAAGAAAACCGCAGCCCCCAGCGTGACACGCAGCCGCTTGCGCGCGACCGCCTTGCGGTAGACCTCGTTCAGCACGGCGAGTTGCTGATCAGGAAGTATCGTGACTGCGAGGGTCATGGTGCCGTTATCTTCAGGCCGTCAAAAACAAAAGAGCCGGGTCGATGGACCCGGCTCTTGCGTCAATTTCAGCGATCAGGAAGCCTTCTTGCGCAGGCTGTCGACGAACTTAATCAGCTCGATGGTCTTGTTGTAGTCGTCGTTGGTCACCGCCTGCCACGGCAGGTTCTTGCCGTCGGAGAGTTTCTTGAACGCGTCCTTGTCCTTGTCCGACGCTTCCAGGAACGCCTTCTTGATCGCGGCCTTCATGTCCTCGGGCAGATCGCTGAGATAGGCATAGGGCGAGTTGATGATGAGGTCGGACTTCAGGATGATGCGGAAGTCTTCCTTCTTCAACGGCGTGCCGTCGCTCGACTTGACCATGTTCTTGGAGAGCATGCGGGTCAGGTTGCTGTCGTCTTCCGCGTTCCACCAATTGGCGCAGACGTCGACCGTGCCCTGTGCCAGCGCCAGCACGGCGTTTTCGTGGCTGCCGGTGAACACGACTTGCGAGAAATAGGTATCGGGATCGACCCCCATCTGGTTCATCTTGAAGCGCGGCATGTTGTTGCCGGAGGTGGAGTTGGGATCGACCAGGCCGAGGTTCTTGCCCTTGAGGTCTTCCAGCTTCTGATACGGGCTCTTGGCGAGCACATAGAACACCGAATAATAGCCCTTGGAGCCGTCGGAATTGACGTCGATTACGAAGGCGTCGGTCTTGACGTTGGTGACGCGGGCGCGCGCGAACGATGCCGGGCCGTAATAGCCGATATGGATGTTGCCGGCGCGCTGGCCTTCGATCACGGCGGCGTAGTCGTTGGCGACGCGCAGCGTCACCTTGATGCCGAGTTCCTTGGACAGATAGTTCACGAACGGCGTGAAGCGTTCGGTGACACCCGAACCGTTCTCGGCCGGGATCACGGCGAAGGTGATCTCCGGATATTTTGCCTTCCAGTCTTCAGCTGCGCTGGCGGTACGGACGAAGGCCAGCGACGCAGCGCCAGCCAGAACGGTACGACGATTGATCATGATGAATTCCCCTGTTGCAGTGATACGCGTGCGATCCGCTACAGCCTTGTAGCGGCCGCACTTGACAGTCGCGTTACTTCAGGCCGCCGCAGCAGTGCCCAGCGCCCGATCGGTTACGTCGGCGGGCGCGTGGACCGGCGCTCCGCCCATGACGTCATTGGCTTCGAGATCGTAGAGTTCGCGCGCGATCTGATCGGTCAGCATCGCCGGGACGTCGTCGAATACGACGCGGCCGGCCGCCATGCCGATCAGCCGATCGCAATAGTTGCGCGCTAGATCGAGCGAATGCAGGTTGCAGAGTACCGTGATGCCGAAATGCTTGTTGATGCGCAGCAGCGCATCCATCACGACCCTGGTATTGCGCGGGTCGAGCGAGGCGATCGGCTCGTCGGCGAGAATGATATCCGGCTGCTGCACCAGCGCGCGCGCGATCGCGACCCGCTGCTGCTGACCGCCCGAGAGCTGGTCGGCGCGTTGCGCGGCCAATGAGGCGATATCGAATTGCTCTAGCGCGGACATCGCGAGCGCCCGGTCCTGGTCGGGCCAAAGCTGTGCCAGCGAACGCCAGGCCGGGATTTCGGCCAGCCGTCCCATCAGCACATTGGTCAGCACGTCGAGCCGGCCGACCAGATTGAACTGCTGAAAGATCATGGCGGAACGGGCGCGCCATTGCCGCAGCTCTCTGCCGCGCAACGCGGTGACATCCAGGCCGTCAAACAGAATCCGTCCCGAGGTCGGATCGGCGAGGCGGTTGATCATCCGCAGCATCGTCGACTTGCCGGCGCCGGACCTGCCGATCACGCCGACAAAGCTGCCGGGCGCGATCGAGAACGAGGCATTATCCACAGCGGCCTTGGTGCCAAATCGGCACGTCAAACCTTCGACCACCAGCATGTATTGCTCCAGCAAGCCGGACTGACGGCTATCTGGTTCTATCGCTAGCGCCCGGATTCTACAGTTATGTGACAGTCTGCTGCGGCACGGCTACTGTCCACACGCGCATGACCGTCATCCAGCCGTCATGTTATCGTCATCAAGCCCGCCGATGACGGGCAGCGACGACATCAACCTGCATCATCTATGGAAGCCCGCATGGCCGGCAAAAAGCTCTCCGTCGAACCGACGATCGACCCTTCCGCGAA
>Ga0193716_1001573_pt1 | contig 13183 bp, 13 predicted proteins | sample U2c1metaG_FD_145901 | JGI IMG/M metagenome (GOLD analysis project Ga0193716, IMG submission 145901) | Soil microbial communities from a riparian zone of the East river system, Colorado, United States - U2c1 | ecosystem: Environmental > Terrestrial > Soil > Riparian zone | place: USA: East River...
GCACTCTTCTCCGACGTGAAGAAGCGGCCGCGGCTCACCATGTTCGACGACTTCGGTGGTCGGGTGCCGTCGGACAAGCCGCCGATCAAGACGCCCGGCGAGCTGGCCATCGAGCGCGGCGAGGAGTGGCCGCAGCCGGCACCCGAGCCCGCCTTCAAGGTGGCCATCGCGGCCGCGACCAAGGCCGCAGAGGCCGCAGCGCGGCACAACGGCTCGAATGGCGTTGGCGGCAACGGCTCTCCGGTCAACGGCAACGGCGGGCACCCCAGTGGGGCGCCAGGAGCCGGACCCACCCAGCCCGACTACGGCGCCCCCGCGGGCTGGCACGCGCCGGGCTGGCCACCGCAGCATCCCGGTCAGCACCCCCAGGGTTACTGGTACCCGCCGCCACCGCCGCCTCCGTCGGGCTGGCAGCCTCCGCCGCATGTCGGCGCCGGTGCGCCTCCGCAGGCCCCGTACCCGCCCTATCAGCAGCCATACCCACAGCCTGGGCATCACGTCCCGCAGAGTGGCGCACCCGCCACCCCGCATGACGAACAGGGTCACGGCGACCGGTCAGACGACCGCCACAACCCGCCACCGCCTGGCTGACACGAACGGAGCCACCAGATGACGCGGTCGCAGATCGATCCGGCCACGCTCACCCTCCCCAAGTTCGACCAGGTCCGAGCCGAAGCCGCCGTGCGCGAGCTGCTGATCGCCATCGGGGAGAACCCGGAGCGCCAGGGCCTGGTCGACACCCCGGCGCGGGTGGCAAGGGCGTACCGGGAGATGTTCGCCGGCCTCTACGTGGATCCCGACGACGTGCTCAACACGACGTTCGACGAGGAGCACGACGAACTGGTGCTGGTCAAGGACATCCCGATGTACTCGACGTGCGAGCACCACCTGGTGTCCTTCCACGGGGTGGCGCACGTCGGCTACATCCCCGGGGTGGACGGCCGGATCACCGGTCTGTCCAAGCTCGCCAGGGTGGTGGACCTGTACGCCAAGCGGCCGCAGGTGCAGGAGCGACTGACGGGGCAGGTTGCCGATGCGATGATGCGCAAGCTCGATCCCCGTGGCGTCATCGTCGTCGTCGAGGCCGAACACCTCTGCATGGCGATGCGAGGCGTCCGCAAGCCGGGGGCCACCACCACGACCTCGGCGGTGCGTGGGCAATTCAAGACCGACTCGACGTTGCGATCCGAGGCGCTGGATCTCATCCTGCGAAGGTGAGCCCGACGCGGACCACCTCAAACCCCGTCGCTTCGCTCGCCCCGCTGGTGATGGGGGTCGTCAACGTCACCGACGACTCCTTCTCCGACGGTGGGCTCTTCCTTGACCGCGATCGCGCCGTCGAGCACGGACTGGCGTTGGCGGCACTCGGTGCGGCGATCATCGACGTCGGCGGTGAGTCCACCCGCCCCGGTGCCACCCGCGTTGACGCGGCCATCGAGACGGCCCGGGTGATACCTGTGATCAAAGAACTTGCCGGGCAAGGGATCACGGTCAGCATCGACACGATGCACGCCGACGTGGCACGGGCCGCGCTGGAGAACGGCGCTGGGATCGTCAACGACGTCTCCGGCGGCATGGCCGATCCGGCGATGGCTCCGTTGCTCGCCGACGCGGGGGTGCCATGGGTGTTGATGCACTGGCGCTCGGTCGGCGCGGATCTTCGGCCGCACCAGGCGCCCGAGTACGGCGACGTCGTCGCCGACGTCCGCACCGAACTCTTGCGCAGCGTGGACGCCGCGATGTCGGCCGGGGTCGACCCCGCTCAACTGATCATCGATCCGGGACTGGGTTTCGCCAAGAACGCCGAGCACAACTGGTCGCTGCTACGTGCGCTGCCGCAGTTGGTCGCAACGGGGTTCCCCGTGCTGGTCGGTGCGTCCCGCAAGCGCTTCCTCGGGGCGCTGCTGGCCGCCCCCGACGGAACGCCGCGGGATCCGGCAGGCCGGGAGACCGCCACCGCGGTGATCTCCGCACTGGCCGCTCAACACGGGGTGTGGGGTGTGCGCGTGCACGACGTAGGGGCGAGCGTCGACGCGATCAAGGTCGTCGAGGCGTGGGACGGTGAAGCTAGTGGCTGATCGAATCGAATTGCGTGGCTTGACGGTTCGGGGCAATCACGGCGTGTTCGAGCACGAACGACGGGACGGGCAGGACTTCGTCATCGACATCACGGTGTGGATCGACCTCGCTGCTGCGGCGGCGAGCGACGATCTCGTCGACACGCTCGACTACGGAGTACTCGCCCAGGACGCGGCCGACGTCGTGGCTGGGCCGCCGCGCAACCTGATCGAGACCGTGGCCGCCGAGATCGCCGAAGGCACGATGACCGACGAGCGGGTGCACGCCGTCGAGGTCGTCGTGCACAAGCCAAGCGCGCCGATCCCCTTGACGTTCAACGACGTTGCCGTCGTCGCGCGGCGGTCGCGTCGCGGTAACCGGGGCGACGCGTGAGTCGAGTCGTGCTGTCGATCGGGTCCAACCTCGGCGATCGGCTGGCGCTGCTGCAGTCGGTGGTCGACGGGCTCGGCGATGCCGTCCGGTCGGTGTCACCGGTCTACGAGACGGACGCATGGGGCGGGGTCGAACAGGGCCCGTTCCTCAATGCGGTCGTCGTGGCCGACGACGACGCCCTTGACTGTCACGGCTGGCTGCAACGCGGCAAGGAATTCGAGAATGCCAGCGGGCGGGTCCGCGACAAGCGTTGGGGCCCACGCACACTCGACGTCGACCTGGTCACCTGCCATGCCGGCGCGACCGAGGTGCGGTCCGACGACGAGGCGCTCACCCTGCCGCACCCGTTCGCGCACGAGCGCGCCTTCGTCCTCGTCCCGTGGCTCGCGGTGGACGCCGCCGCCACGCTGACGGTCGGCGGCCAGGCGCGATCCGTCGCAGATCTGCTGGACGCGTTGGACCCGGCCGAACGCGACGGGGTGCGTCGCACCGACCTGGTACTGGTGACCTGATGGAGCCGACCCGCATACGTGACCTGACGGCGGCGACGGTAGGCGCAGCGATCATCGGCTACGTCCTGGTGTACGGGCTTCACCGATGGTTCCCGCCGATCACCGTCGCGACCGGGATGTCTCTGCTTGCGGTCGCCGCGGCCGAGGGGGGCTGGGCGTTCTACATCCGATCGAAGATCAACAACGGCAAGATCGGCCCCGGTCCTGGCCGGCTGCATCCGCTGGCCGTCGCGCGTTCGGTCACGATCGCGAAGGCATCGGCGTGGGTGGGCGCGCTTGCGCTCGGCTGGTGGTTCGGAGTGTTGGCGTACCTGATCCCGCGGCTCGACGTGCAGGCCGCAGCGGAGAACACGGCGGGCGCAGTGGTGGCGGCGGTGAGTGCACTGGCGCTGGTGATCGCCGCCCTCTGGCTCCAGCATTGCTGCAAGGGTCCGGAGGACCAGCCGGAGAACCCCGACGGCGTACCCGAGTAGCCAACGCCGCCGGTAGAAGGCCGAATCGCCGCGGTGGTCGACACGCTGGGTGACCTGTGACGGGTACAGTCAGCCCATGACCGAACCGACCCGCGGACCACGCCCTCGGCGTGGAAACCGCAGGCCGGGATGGGTTCTGCTGACGGCGTTGCTGGTGCTCGCGATCGTGGCCAGCTCCGCCCTGGTGTTCACCAATCGGGTTGAGTTACTCAAGCTTGCCGTCATCATCGCGCTATGGGCCGCGGTGGCTGCCGCGTTCGTGTCGTTCATATATCGGCGTCAGTCCGATGTGGATCAGGCCAAGGCGCGAGACCTCAAATTGGTCTACGACTTGCAACTCGACCGCGAGATATCCGCGCGGCGCGAATACGAACTGTCCGTCGAATCTCAACTCAGGCGGGAGCTCTCTTCGGAGCTGCGTGCCGAGCGGGCCGACGAGGTGGCCAGCCTGCGTGCCGAGCTGGCCGCGCTGCGCGCCAACCTCGAGATCATCTTCGACACCGACCTGCAGCATCGCCCGGCCATCGAGACCGAGCGCACCAGCGTCCACACCTTCCCGGACTGGTCGAACGCCCAGGATGGGCCCGCAGGTCGGGAGCGCAGCGATCCGGGTCCCGGCAGGGTGATCAGCAGCCGGCTCGATACCGACGACGGGGACGACGCCGATCCCAACACCGAAGAGAGCCCCATCATCGACGTGCCGGAAGAGCCGCAGCCGCCGGAACACGAATGGGCGCCGCAGGTCGTGCCCGGCGGTGCACACCGCAGACCGTCGGAGATGGACCCCGCACTGCGCGGCTGGCAGCCGCAGCCCGAGCCGCCGCGGGCCCCCGAGCGCGAGGTCCAGTCGCCGTGGTTGATGCCTGAGTCGCCGCCCCCACCGACTCCGACTCCGACTCCGACTCCGCCACCGCCACCGCCACCGCCACCTGCGGCGCCTGCACAGCAGCCGTGGCAGGAGCCCGAGCCTGCCCGACGCCACAACCTGGGCGGTGACCCGGATTGGCGTCCGGCGCCCGCGGAGGGGCAGTTCATCCCTGCGGGCAATCCCGGCAGCAACTGGCTGTCCGAGGTGGCCGAGAACGGCTCGTCCGCGCATTCAGAACCTGCCACACCGGAGCCGCCGCCCGAGGCGCCCACGCCCGAGCCTGCGATGACGCCGCCGCCCGCCGAGGTGCCGCGAGGACGCCACTCCAACGCAGCCTCAACCGACGCCGAAGCCCCGCGGCGCGCGAGGCACTCCGCGCCCGCCGACGTCGACCCCGGCCGACGCCAGCACGCACCGACGTTGGCCCCGCCACCCGCGCCGCAGCCACCGCCCCCGCAGCCGTCCGAGGACGAACGTGCTGCACGTCACCGTGGGCTCGAAGAGCTGGAGCCGGACGACGGCCAGCACATCGGTGGCCAGCCACTATCCGAATTGCTGGCACGTTTGCAGGTCGGGTCGACGGGCGGCGGCCGGCGTCGACGTCGCGAGGAATGAGTTAATCTCTTGTCGACCGTCCGGTACCCGCAGCGCGGGACTGGAACGAAGTAGCTCATGACGTCAGCGAGGTCGTCTGCAGTGGGGACCCCCAACGGATTCCGTCCGGCTCGGCTTGCCGTCGGCATCGTGTCCGCCGGTCGGGTGGGTACGGCCCTTGGTGTGGCATTGGAGCGTGCCGAGCACGTCGTGGTTGCGTGCAGCGCCATCTCGCAGGCCTCGCGCCAGCGTGCCGAACGCCGGCTGCCCGACACCCCGGTGCTCGCCGTGGACGAGGTCGCCCGCCGGTCGGACTTGTTACTGCTGGCCGTTCCCGACACCGAACTCGCTGCTCTGGTGTCCGGGCTGGCCGCGACCCGCTCGGTGCGGCCGGGTGCCATCGTCGCGCACACCGCGGGCGCCGCAGGCATCGCCGTGCTGAACCCGCTCACCGAACAGGGCTGCGTGCCACTGGCGATCCACCCCGCGATGACGTTCACCGGTTCCGACGAAGACATCGTCCGACTGTCCGACGCGTGCTTCGGCGTCACCGCGGCCGACGAGGTCGGGTACGCCATCGCGCAGTCGCTAGTGCTCGAGATCGGCGGCGAACCCTTCCGCGTCCCCGAGGAGGTCCGCGCGCTGTACCACGCGGCGCTGGCGCACGCGGGCAACCACGTGCTCACCGTGCTGCTCGACGCCGTCGAGGCACTGCGCGGCGCGCTGAGGGGACAGGGGCTGCTCGGTCAGGAGTTGGTCGGCGACGAGCCAGGTGGCCTTGCCGAGCGCGTGATCGGCCCGCTGGCCCGCGCGTCGGTGGAGAACGCCTTGCGGCGCGGCCAGGCCGCCCTCACCGGACCCGTCGCCAGGGGCGACGCGGCTGCCGTCACCGCGCACCTGCGGGCTCTTCGCGAACTGGATCCCGAACTGGCGCAGGCATATCGAACCAACTCATTGCGCACCGCCCAGCGCGCGCACGCTCCAGCCGACGTGTTCGCCGCGTTGGCCGAACCGTCGACGTCAGGAGGGCAGCCGTGACCGCCCGCAGGCCACCGAAGTTCACCGCGGGCGAGCTCAACGTCTACGCGCGTCCCCAGGACGTGTCCGACGTGTCGCGCGCGCTGCGGACCACTGGACGGCGCGTCGTGCTGGTGCCGACGATGGGTGCGCTGCACGAAGGCCACCTGACGCTGGTGCGGGCGGCCAAGCGCGTTCAGGGTGCGGTCGTGGTGGTGTCGATCTTCGTGAACCCCTTGCAGTTCGGCGCGGGAGAGGACCTCACGGCGTACCCGCGCCCGCTCGAAGACGACCTGGCCTCGTTGCGCACCGAAGGCGTGGAGGTCGTGTTCGCGCCGACCGTCGCCGACATGTACCCCCACGGCCAGAGAACCACCGTCATGCCGGGGCCGCTCGGAGCCGAACTCGAAGGTGGTTCCCGGCCAACGCATTTCGCCGGGATGCTGACGGTGGTTCTCAAGCTGCTCCAGATCGTCCAGCCCGACCGCGCGTTCTTCGGCGAGAAGGACTACCAGCAACTGGTGCTGGTGCGGCAGATGGTCGACGACCTCGACGTCGAGGTGAAGATCGTCGCCGTGCCGATCGTGCGTGAACCGGATGGCCTTGCCATGTCGTCGCGCAATCGGTACCTCGACGAGGTGCAGAGGGAACAGGCCGGCGCGCTATCGGCCGCTCTGCTCGCGGGGATGTACGGAGCGTCGCGGGGAGCGTCCGAGGCGCTGGAGGCCGCACGCGCGGTGCTCGTCGAGGTGCCCGCCATCGACGTGGACTATCTAGAGGTACGCGATACCTGGCTGGGTCCGGCGCCCGTCGAGGGAGTGGCCAGGCTGCTGGTGGCGGCGCGTCTGGGTCGGACCAGGCTTCTCGACAACATCGCAATAGACATCGGCGCATCGGCCGGCATCGACGGGCACTCCCGGGTCGAGTCGGACCAGAACCACGAATTACCTTGGAGGAATTGATGTTACGAACCATTTTGAAGTCCAAGATCCACCGGGCCACGGTGACGCAGGCCGATCTGCACTACGTCGGCTCGGTCACCATCGACGCAGATCTGATGGACGCCGCCGATCTGCTCGAGGGCGAGCAGGTGACCATCGTCGACATCGACAACGGCAACCGGTTGGTGACCTACGCCATCACCGGTGCGCGGGGCAGCGGTGTGATCGGGATCAACGGCGCGGCAGCGCATCTGGTACATCCAGGCGATCTGGTCATCCTCATCGCGTACGCCTCGATGGAGGACGCCGAGGCCCGCGCCTATCAGCCGAGGGTGGTCTTCGTGGACGGGCAGAACCGCCAGATCGACTTCGGTCACGATCTCGCCTTCGTACCTGCTGATGCAGCCGACCTGATGTCTCCGCGGTAACGACGTGCTGCTAGCCATCGACGTCCGCAACACCCACACCGTCGTCGGCTTGGTCGAGGGCTCCGGCGACCACGCCAAGGTCGTGCAGAACTGGCGGATCCGCACCGAATCCGAGGTCACTGCAGACGAATTGGCCCTCACCATCGACGGACTGATCGGCGACGACGCCGAGCGGCTGACCGGCGCCACCGGTCTGTCCACGGTGCCCTCGGTGCTGCACGAGATCCGCGTGATGCTCGAACAGTATTGGCCATCGGTGCCGCACGTCCTCATCGAACCCGGCGTGCGGACTGGGATCCCGCTGCTCGTCGACAACCCCAAGGAAGTCGGCGCCGACCGCATCGTGAACTGCCTCGCGGCCTTCCAGCGGTTTCATTCGGCCGCGATCGTCGTCGACTTCGGGTCGTCCATCTGCGTGGACGTCGTGTCGCACAAGGGCGAGTTCCTCGGCGGTGCGATCGCCCCTGGCGTGCAGGTGTCGTCGGACGCCGCAGCGGCGCGCTCGGCGGCGCTGCGCCGCGTCGAGCTGACCCGGCCGCGGTCGGTCATCGGCAAGAACACTGTCGAGTGCATGCAAGCCGGCGCGGTGTTCGGCTTCGCGGGCCTCGTCGACGGACTGGTGACCCGGGTGCGCGAGGACGTCGACGGCTTCGGCGGTGACGACGTCGCAGTGGTGGCCACCGGGCACACCGCGCCCCTGGTGTTGCCCGACCTGCGCACCGTCGAGCACTACGACAAGCACCTGACGCTCAACGGCCTGCGCCTGGTGTTCGAGCGCAACCGCGACATTCAGCGCGGCAAGCTCAAACAAGCCCGCTAACTCGCCAGACGAGGGGGCGGATTCACGCCTGTGCCAGCGGGCCCAGCGGGATCCGATTCAACGGCTTGCGCGGACTGCCCGACGTGCATCCCGAGACCGCGATGTGGCTGCCCGGATTCTGCGCCATTGCCTGATCCTCAGCGTCCTTGCGGGTCGCTCCCGTCGCGGTATTCCATTCCTGCGCGCCAAGGATGGCCATCGCCGCGCAGGTGTTCGTGAACGTCCCGAACCAGACGCAATGGTTGCCGCCACTGTCCTGGCAGATTGACAGTGAATCGATCCTGGACTGGTCGTAGACACCCCTTACGGCAATCCCCGGGATGCCGCTCTGGAACGAGTAGGCCAGCCCGATGTGGAGGTCCGGCGCGGCGTTGGCCGGTGCGGCCGAACCGAGGGTGACCGCGAGTACGGCGCCCGCGGCCAGCGTCGCCGCCGCGATCCGAGGTCGGTCGATCGTGTGGTCGTTCATGGTGCTCTCCTTCGTGTGACGGGTCCGCCCGGTATTGGGCGGTCGTCTATTGGAGAGAGCGGGTGCCCCGGAAATCACACTTTTGCCGTCAACTCCGGCCTAGAAGAACGTGCGGATGAGGTCGACCACGCGGCCGTCGTCGTCGAGCACCGGGATCAACTGCCACTTGTCGAACACCGTGCATGGGTGCGAGACGCCGAACTCGAGCCAGCTCCCGACACCACCTGCGCCCACACCGGTCAGCGCGCCGTAGTCCCGCGGGTCCGTGAAGAGGCGACGTGCGTGGGTACAGGACGTCGTCGTGGGTGGGGTAGCACCCGCTGCGCAGGATCGTGCGGACCCGTAGGCCGGTGGGCCACCTGCCGGTCCAGCGCGGCGACGCGTGGCGCATCGAATTCGGGGGACATGACTTTCATTTAAGCTGGCACCCCGTGAGCTCTGCCGATATGCCCGACCCCGACCTTCCCGAGCAGTTCCGGATCCGCCAGGCCAAGCGTGAGCGGCTGCTGGCCGACGGCAAGGACCCGTATCCCGTCGAGGTGGCGCGCACGCACACCCTCGCGGAGATCCGCAAGAACTATCCCGATCTGCCTGCAGGCACGGAGACCGGGCAGAGCGTCGGTCTCGCGGGCCGCGTGGTGTTTGCCAGGAACTCCGGCAAGCTCTGCTTCGCGACGCTGCAGGAAGGCGACGGCACCCAACTGCAGGCGATGGTCAGTTTCGACAAGGTTGGCGCCGAATCACTCGACGCCTGGAAGGCCGACGTCGACCTCGGCGACATCGTGTTCGTGCACGGTGAGGTGATCAGTTCGCGGCGCGGAGAATTGTCTGTGCTTGCTGATTCCTGGCAAATCATCTCGAAGGCACTGCGACCACTTCCCGTCGCGCACAAGGAGATGACCGAGGAATCGCGCGTCCGGCAACGGTATGTCGACCTGATCGTGCGACCGGAGGCCAGGACCATCGCACGTCAACGGATTGCAGTCGTGCGCGCGGTACGTTCGGCATACGAGCGACGGGGCTTCCTCGAAGTCGAAACTCCGATGTTGCAGACACTCGCCGGCGGTGCTGCCGCCAGGCCATTCGTGACGCACTCCAATGCCCTCGATGCCGATCTCTTCCTTCGGATCGCACCGGAGTTGTTCCTCAAGCGGTGCTTGGTGGGCGGTTTCGAGAGGGTCTTCGAGTTGAATCGGGTGTTTAGAAACGAGGGTTCGGATTCCACGCATTCTCCGGAATTCGCGATGCTGGAGACATATCAGGCGTACGGAACCTACGACGATTCCGCCATCGTGACGCGCGAGATAATTCAGGAGGTCGCCGACGAGGCGATTGGCACGCGAGAGGTGCCACTGCCCGACGGCAGCACCTACGACCTCGACGGAGAATGGGCCACCGTCGAAATGTATCCCTCACTGTCGGAGGCACTGGGTGAGGAGATCACCCCCGACACACCTGCCGACCACCTGTGGTCGATTGCAGACCGGTTGGGCGTCGAGATTCCGCGCGACCGTGGTTATGGCCACGGAAAATTGATCGAGGAACTCTGGGAACACACCGTGGGGGAGACGCTCTGGGCGCCGACCTTCGTCCGCGACTTCCCCATCGAGACCACGCCTCTCACGCGATCGCACCGCAGCATTCCCGGCGTCACCGAGAAGTGGGATCTGTATGTGCGACGGTTCGAGTTGGCCACCGGCTATTCCGAACTGATCGACCCCGTGATTCAACGGGAACGATTCGAAGCCCAAGCCCGCGCGGCAGCCGCCGGTGATGACGAGGCAATGCTTCTCGACGACGATTTCCTTGCCGCATTGGAGTATGCGATGCCACCGACCACGGGCACGGGAATGGGTATCGACCGCTTGTTGATGGCCCTGACGGGACTGTCGATTAGAGAGACGGTATTGTTCCCGATAGTACGCAGACACGGCAACTGATCTCCCGAGATTGCATCACTTGTTGAATGGCTTGCGTTCCTATGTCAGCATTGTGGTGGGGTTCGGGATCAAAACGACTGCGTTCCCAGGCAGAAGGGTCAGTGTGAAGTAATGGCAAAAAAAGTGACCGTCACCTTGGTCGACGATTTCGACGGTGAAGGTGCTGCCGACGAAACCGTCGAATTTTCGATCGACGGCGTGAGCTACGAGATCGACCTTTCGTCCAAGAATGCCGCAAAGCTCCGAAACGAACTGAAGCAATGGGTCGAGGCAGGCCGCCGCGTCGGTGGCCGCCGAAGGGGCCGATCCGCCGGTTCCGGCCGTGGCCGGGCCTCCATCGACCGGGAACAGAGCGCCGCCATTCGGGACTGGGCACGCCGTAATGGACACAATGTGTCCACCCGCGGGCGCATTCCGGCCGACGTCATCGACGCCTTTCACGCGGCAACGTAGGCAGAGGTTGCCAAGGGCCCGGCGAACGAATCCGGGTCCGTACGCGCTTTCGCTAGCGGCGAACTCATCGGCGCTCATCGCGGAAACGTTTGACGCCTACCAGGCGTTGGTCTCTTGCAGCGCGGGATGCGTGGCGCCGAGGCCCTGGATAAGTCCAGGGACAGGCACCGCACCCCGGGCCGCCGCCCATTAGAGTGGACGGCACGTGCAGGATGCGGGACGCCGTACGGGGTAGTTCCAAGAGCTGCGCTACCTATGGAGAGCAGGTAACCACCGATGTTCGAACGCTTCACGGACCGCGCACGTCGCGTCGTCGTCCTGGCGCAAGAAGAAGCCAGGATGCTGAACCACAACTACATCGGCACCGAGCACATCCTCCTTGGGCTGATCCACGAAGGTGAAGGCGTAGCCGCCAAGTCGCTGGAGTCGCTGGGCATCTCTCTCGAAGGTGTCCGCAGCCAGGTCGAGGAGATCATCGGCCAGGGCCAGCAGGCACCGTCGGGCCACATCCCCTTCACCCCGCGCGCCAAGAAGGTCCTCGAGCTGAGCCTGCGCGAGGCGCTGCAGCTCGGCCACAACTACATCGGCACCGAGCACATTCTGCTCGGCCTGATTCGCGAGGGTGAGGGCGTCGCCGCCCAGGTCCTGGTGAAGCTGGGCGCCGAGCTCACCCGGGTGCGCCAGCAGGTCATCCAGCTGCTGAGCGGGTACCAGGGCAAGGAGACCGCCGAGGCAGGAACCGGCGGCCGTGGCGGCGAGGCGGGCAACCCGTCGACGTCGCTGGTGCTCGACCAGTTCGGCCGCAACCTGACCGCGGCGGCGATGGAGGGCAAGCTCGACCCCGTCATCGGCCGCGAGAAGGAAATCGAGCGGGTCATGCAGGTGCTGAGCAGGCGCACCAAGAACAACCCGGTGCTGATCGGCGAGCCCGGCGTCGGCAAGACCGCCGTCGTCGAGGGTCTCGCTCAGGCAATCGTCCACGGTGACGTCCCGGAGACGCTGAAGGACAAGCAGCTCTACACCCTCGACCTCGGTTCGCTGGTTGCCGGCTCGAGGTACCGCGGTGACTTCGAGGAGCGCCTCAAGAAGGTGCTCAAGGAGATCAACACCCGCGGCGACATCATCCTGTTCATCGACGAGCTGCACACGCTCGTCGGCGCGGGAGCCGCCGAGGGCGCCATCGACGCGGCCTCGATCCTCAAGCCGAAGCTGGCCCGTGGCGAACTGCAGACCATCGGTGCCACCACCCTCGACGAGTACCGCAAGTACATCGAGAAGGACGCCGCCCTGGAACGACGCTTCCAGCCCGTCCAGGTGGGCGAGCCGACCGTCGAGCACACCATCGAGATCCTCAAGGGTCTGCGCGACCGCTACGAAGCGCACCACCGGGTGTCCATCACCGACGGCGCGATCGTGGCCGCGGCCACCCTGGCCGACCGGTACATCAACGACCGGTTCCTGCCGGACAAGGCGATCGACCTGATCGACGAAGCCGGCGCCAGGATGCGGATCCGCCGCATGACCGCACCGCCAGACCTGCGCGAGTTCGACGAGAAGATCGCCGACGCGCGCCGGGAGAAGGAATCCGCGATCGACGCGCAGGACTTCGAGAAGGCGGCGAATCTCCGTGACAAGGAGAAGACCCTGGTCGCGCAGCGCGCTGAGCGGGAGAAGCAGTGGCGCTCAGGCGATCTCGACGTTGTTGCCGAGGTCGACGACGAGCAGATCGCCGAGGTGCTCGGCAACTGGACCGGTATACCGGTGTTCAAGCTGACCGAGGCCGAGACCACGCGCCTGCTGCGCATGGAGGACGAGCTGCACAAGCGGATCATCGGGCAGGAGGACGCGGTCAAGGCGGTCTCCAAGGCGATCCGGCGAACGCGTGCCGGCCTGAAGGATCCGAAGCGCCCGTCGGGGTCGTTCATCTTCGCCGGACCGTCCGGTGTCGGTAAGACCGAGCTGTCCAAGGCGCTGGCCGAGTTCTTGTTCGGCGATGACAACTCGCTCATCCAGATCGACATGGGCGAGTTCCACGACCGCTTCACCGCTTCGCGGCTGTTCGGTGCCCCTCCCGGGTACGTCGGCTACGAAGAGGGCGGCCAGCTCACCGAGAAGGTGCGGCGCAAGCCGTTCAGCGTGGTGCTGTTCGACGAGATCGAGAAGGCGCACCAGGAGATCTACAACAGCCTGTTGCAGGTGCTCGAGGACGGCCGCCTC
>Ga0193716_1001574_pt1 | contig 13179 bp, 10 predicted proteins | sample U2c1metaG_FD_145901 | JGI IMG/M metagenome (GOLD analysis project Ga0193716, IMG submission 145901) | Soil microbial communities from a riparian zone of the East river system, Colorado, United States - U2c1 | ecosystem: Environmental > Terrestrial > Soil > Riparian zone | place: USA: East River...
GCTCGCCGCACGCGGCGGCGACCACCAGATCGGCCATCGACGAGGCGATGGCGTCGAGGGCGTCCTGCCCGACCTGGTCCCCGAGGTCGAGATCGAACCCCGCTGCGGCGGCATGCATGCGGCCACCGGGCTCGATGCGGCTGACCTTGCCGCCTTCCACCGCGATCAGCCTGCCGCCGACGTGGAATGCCGCGGTGGCCAGTACCCGCCCACCATCGATCAGCGCGAGTTTCGTGGTGCCCCCGCCGATGTCGACGTTGAGGATGCGTGCGCTCCTGTCGTGCGACGACAGCGCTGCCCCCGACCCGTACGCCGCCAGCATCGCCTCCATGTGGTGGCCGGCGCTCGCGCACACCAGGTCACCGGCGCGCTCGGCGACCACCGACGCGATGCGCTCGGCGTTGCGCCTGCGCAGGGCCTCTCCGGTGAGGATGACCACGCCGGTGTCCACGTCCTCGGGCTCCCGTCGCGCCTCGGCGTATGCGCTGTCGAGTATGCGGCCAAGTGCGACGGCGTCGATCTGCATGTCGTCGGTGTACGGCGTCAGCGCCACATCGGATTCGAAGAGGGTGTCGCGGGCCACCACGACATAGCGGCTGGTGAGATCCTCACCGCGACGGCGCAGCTGCAACCGTGAGAATGCCACCTGGGTGCCCGAGCTGCCGATGTCGACCCCGACGCTGTGCAGGGTGACGTTGTCCTGCAGCCAGATCGGGTTGTCCTCGATCGGCAGATCGGGTTCGTCGTGCTCGTGGTCCGCATCGTGGCTCATGCCGGCTACGACACCGCCACTGCTTCGACCGGCTTGGGCGGCAGGTCGGGCAGCTCGGCTTCGTAGGCCTCGTCCATCTTGGGCACCAGCCCGCCTTCGGCGAGCGCCTTGGCGAAGGTCTCCCGGATCACTGGCGATTCGTCGGCGTAGTCGATCTGGTCTCCCCCGATCCTGCGACTGATCCACGCCTTCGGCACACCCTGGGCGTTGCGCATCGACACCACCTCGTGTTTGAACGCCAGGTAGCGGGCGGGATCGGCGCCGGTGTTGAAGTGCTGGTGAAACCACATGTTCGGCGGCACGATCAACGTCCCGGTCTGCCATTCGTAGCGCCGCGGCTCCTCGCCTTCCGGCCACATCAGGCTGAACCCCTGCCCGCTGAGGATGATCACGTGGGCGCCGGGCCCGTGCCGGTGCCCCTTCTTGTACGTCGCGGTGCCGAACTGCGAGATGTGGCTGTTCATCGAGCCCTTGGCCATCGAGAACCTGATGTGGCCGCCGCCCGCGCCACGTTCCTTGGCCGAGATCAGCGGCAGGTCAATGGCATTGGCGACGAAGTTGGTCTTGAGTAGCAGCCCGTCCTGCTCGTCCTTGGGGGCGAAGTAGTCCGGCTCGCCCGCGAAGCGGCCAGGGAAGTCGTGTGCGGTGTTGAAGACGAACTCGGCTTCGTCGTACAGGTTGATGACCGGCGGCATGTTGGTCGACGACACGAACCGGGCGGCCTCCCTACCGGATCCGTTGAAGTGCTGATGCCAGGCGTTGAGCGGGATCGCGAACAACGCGCCAGGTCCCCACTCGAAGGTCACCTTCTCCCCTGCGTCGTTCCACACGGCCGTCGAGCCGTGCCCCGACAGCACCATGATCATCTCCTCGAACAGCTGCCGCTGCGGCGCGAGCTCGCTGCCCGCGGGGATCTCGCAGACGTAGCAGTCGTTGGAGGTGCGGGATGCCTCGTGGTTGATGAAGACGCCGCGGCCGCCTCGGCGTGCCCACGGCTTCAGCTCGACGGTGTTCAGGTTCGGAATGTAGTGCGCGCTGATGATGTCGAGGCCCTCGTCGCGAACCCACCTGACGTACGGCGAGTCCTTCTCGGTCGCGAACTTCTTCGCCAGTGTCTCCGAAACGATTGCGTCCTTGGCCACGTCCATCCTCCGTTTTGAGCTGTTCGAACTAATGGTATTACCAATAGGGTAGGTGTCAACCCACTTCGGGTTGCTTTCCGGCCGCAGCGGTCTCGGTGCCGCGTTCACCAGCCACTCCGGTGTACGCGAGCACCGGGTTGGGCCGGATGAGGAAGCCGCAGGCGTACACCCCGGCCAGCGCCCCGCCCAGCGTCAGCGCGAGCACCGGGCCGAGCAGACCGGCCACGCCCCCCATGATCGTGTCGCCGAGCGCAGGGCCGCCGCGCGATGCCATCTGATAGATCGCCGAGACCCGGCCGCGCAATTCGTCGGGGGTCTCCAGCTGTACCGCGGCCTGCCGGATCGTCGTGGCCATCGCATCACAGGCGCCGATGAAGAGGCCAGCCAGGATGGCGATGGCGAACAGGTGCGCCTGGGCCAGAAAGACATTCGACACTCCGTAGAGCACCGTGGCGATCAGGAGGACGCGGCCAAGCCGCTGCGTGCGGTCCACGACGCGGAAGATCGTGTAGGTGGCAAGGAGCGCACCCGCCGACGGTGCCGCCGACAGCAGCCCGTAGCCCTGCGGCCCGACGTCGAACACGGTGGCGCACAACGCGGGCAGGGCTACCCGGTACGCGCCGAAGACCGTCGCGGACAGGTCCAGCGACATCAGCATCCAGATCATCCTGCGGCCGCGGACGAAGGAGGCGCCGTCGCCCAACTGCCGCCACACCGACACGGCGGTGCCAGCGCCCTCGAGTTTGGGCACCCGCAGCAGCTGCAGGATGACCACAAGGGCGGCGTAGGTCACCGCGTCCACCGCGTACACCAACCCGGGGCCCTGAACGGCGATCAGTACACCCGCGATGGCAGGGCCAAGCAGGACCGCGACCTCTCGCGACGGATTGATCAGCGCGAACGCCTGCGGCAGCTGGGTGCGTGGCACCATCGCCGGGATCAGCGCCTGGCGGGCAGGTTGGTCGAAAGTCGCTGCCGCCGTGGTCAGTACCACCGATAGCACCACCTGCCATGCGGCGATGTGACCGGCAAGCGTCGCGGTGGCCAGTACCCCGGCCACCGCCATCGCGACCGCCTGTGATGCCTGCAGAAGGCGCCGCCTGTCCCAGCGGTCGGCGAGCACACCGCCGAGCGGACTCAGGACCAGCAGCGCGACGGCCTGACCCGCACCCACCAGGCCGGTCTGCGCGATCGAGCCCGTCAGGTGATAGACGTGATAGAGGTTGGCCGCGACCGTGGCACGGGTGCCGATCTGGGACAGCACGACGCCAGCCCAGTAGAGGTTGAAGTCGCGGTTCCTCAGGACAGCTGGAACGCCCATCCCCTCAGTCGACCGGGACCAGCGCCAGCTTGCTGGCATCCATCTGCAGAAACACCGACGAGCCTGGCGCATGCGATACGTGGGGCAGGCAGCGTGCACGGATCTCGTGCTTGCCGACCGCGATCACGTGGTCGACGGCGTCGCCGAGGAAGGCGCGGGTGGTGACGTTGCCCTCCCACACGTTCTCGATCCCGATGGGGCGTTCGGTGGTCAGCTGCACCGACTCCGGACGGATGGAGACGATGACCTCGGTACCGACGGGCATGTGCGCTCCGGACTCCAATACCAGGCGCCCGTCTCGGGTTTCGACGATGTGGAGGTCGCCGTCGCTGGAGGCCACGGTCCCGTCGATGAAGTTCGACGTACCGATGAACTCGGCGACGAACTTGCTCCGCGGATTCTCGTAGATGTCGCGGGGCTTGCCCAGCTGCACGACCTCGCCTGCGCGCATCACCGCGATGTTCGACGACAGCGACAGCGCCTCGATTTGATCGTGGGTGACGTAGATCGACGTGATGCCGAGTTCTCGTTGCAGTCGCTTGAGCTCGAAGCGCAGGGACTCGCGGAGTTTGGCATCCAGGTTCGACAGCGGCTCGTCGAGCAACAGCAGGGATGGCTCGATGACGATCGCCCGCGCCAGTGCCAGCCGTTGCTGCTGCCCGCCGGAGAGCTTGGTGGCCTGGCGATCGGCGTACTGAAGCAACTCCATGGTCTCGAGCACCCGGTCCACGCGCTCGGTGATCTCCCGCTTGCTCGGACGCTGTGAGCGCGGCCGCACGCGAAGCGGGAAGGCGACGTTCTCGAAGACCGTCATGTGCGGCCAGATCGCGTAGGACTGGAACACCATGCCCAGCCCGCGCTTGTTGGCGGGCACGTTGACCTTCTTGGTGACCGAGGCACCTGCTGCGAAGAGCACCCGCTCACCGACCGACACCGTGCCGGAATCGGGTGTCTCCAGTCCCGCAACCGATCTCAGGGTTGTGGACTTGCCGCAACCCGACGGCCCGAGCAGCGTGAACAGCTCGCCGGGCTTGACCGAGAAGCTGATGTCGTTGACCGCGAACACCCGCTGCGGCGGTGTGCCGTTGGACGACGGCTCGGAGCCACGTTTGCGTTTCTGGCGATCGCCGTCATAGGACTTGACGAGGTTCTGGACTTCAAGCACGTCGGGTGTTCCTTTCAACCATCTCGAGAATCAATCCTGCTTGAGGCCGACCCTGGCCCCGAGCTTGTAGGCGATCGTCACCAGCAGCACGAGCGTCAGCACCATCACGACGCCGAGTGCCGACAGCACCGTGAACTGTCCGTTCTCGAACTGTTCGAAGATCAGGATCGACAGCACTTCGTTGCCGGGGCTGTAGAGCAGGATCGAACTCGACAGCTCGCGGAATGACACAACGAGGATGTAGATCCAGCCCGCGACCACACCAGGCATCAGCAGTGGCAACAGCACGCGGCGGAACGTCTGCCACCAACTGGCACCGTTCACCAGCGCCGACTCCTCGAGCTCGTTGGAGATCTGCTGCATCGAGGTGACGGCATACCGCATGCCGTAGGGCAGATACCTGGTGCAGTAGGAGATCAGCAGGATGAACAGCGTCCCGTAGATCGGGATCGGGCTGCGCAGGTAGACGAAGCTGAGCGCAAGACCCATGACGAGGCCGGGGACCACCAACGGCATGAATGCCAACGCGTCCAACACCTTCCGGCCGCGGATCTGCGACCGCACGACGATCCACGCCGCCACCGCCATGAGCGCCATCACCAACGTCGCCGAGGCCAGACCGAGGATCAGCGAGTTCTTCAGCGCTGTGAGCGCGGCAGAGGTATGGATCAGTTGCCGGTAGTTGTCCAGCGTCATCGTCGAGAAGGTGTCCTTCGACGGCGGCGCGTAGAACCGCAGCAGCGAGGTGTAGAGCAGCACCAGCAGCGGCGCCACGACGGTGAGCAGGAAGTAGCCGACGATCAGCAGTCCGGCCACCGGCCGCCACCGGCCGAGTTCCATCGGACGTGGCCGAAATCCCTTGCCGGTCACCGTCTGGTAGTTCTTGCTGGCGCGGCCGGCGTAGTTGGAGATGATCACGCCGATGATGGCCAGCACGAGCAAGCCGACGGCAAGCGCTCCTGCCGCGGAGAGGTCGGGCGGATAGTCGCGGAGCACGAAGTAGATCCGGCTGGTGAACACGTAGATGCCGTTCTGCAGTCCCAGCAGGGCGGGCACCTCGAAGCTCTCGAGGCTGCGCACCACCATGATCAGGATCGCCGCGACGATGGCCGGGCGCGCGAGCGGAATGGTGACCTTGCGGAACACCGTCCACCGGCCGGCACCCGACATCAGCGCGGATTCCTCGAGCGATGGATCCATCGCGCGGAACGAGGCGACCATGAGCAGGAACACGATCGGCGAGAGCTGCAGACCCTCGACCCAGATCATGCCCCAGATGCTGAAGACGTCGATCACCGCGCGCCCGAATATCGGCTCGAGGTAGTGGTTGAGCAACCCGATGTCGGGGCTGCCCAACAGAATCCACGCGATCGTATACAGGATGCCCGGTATCACCAGCGGGATGATCGACGCCGCGAAGAACAGTGCCTTGAACGGCACGTCGGTTCGCACCTGCAGGTAGGCCAGCCCCGTACCGAGCACCAGCGACAACGCGGCCGCCCCGACGGCGAACCACAGTGAGTTGCCGACGAGGTCGAAGATCTGGTCGTTGCCGTAGGCGCGCTTGAACCCGTCGAGCGTGAACCCGGATGCGTCGAAGAACGTCCCCCAGAACAGGTAGTAGAGCGGGACGATCGCCAGGTAGGCGATGATCAGCGTCACCACACCAAGGGTCAGGAACTTCGGCGTCGGCAGGATGCGACGCCAGAGCGGCGGCTCGGATGGTCCACTTTCGATCGGCGGCATCGGGGCCGACGGCCGGGTTGGCGCGAGCGTCATGCGTTCACCTTCGAGCTAGTGGGGCGAGCGAAGCGACGGGAGTAGGTCGTAGTGGGCACGGTTGGGGTCTGGCCGGGCAGGTCAGCCGAGTTTGTCGCTCTTCTCGAGCAGCGCGTTGTACTGGTCACTCCACTTCTTCTGTTCGTTCAACAGCTTGTTGACATCGACGGAGATGACTTCCAGTCCCTCCAGCGGGTCCTTCAGTCCCTGCGGCTCGATCGATGGCGTCAGACCCAGGTCGACGAACACCTTCTGCCCCTCGGTGAGCAGCCAGTCCTCGAACAGCAGGGCGGCCGCCGGATGTGCGGCCGAATTCATCAGCGCAGCGCCCTGTGGCCGCGCGATGACCGGCTGCACCAGCGGCTGATAGGCCACCGGTGCACCCTTGTCCTGCGCGCGCTGGACGAGGTAGGTGTAGTTCGACGCCGCCACCGAATACTGTCCAGCAGAGAGCAATTCGCCCATCACGGTGTGGCCCTTGACCACCTTCGCACCGTTGGCCATGTCGCTGAACAACTTGTCGATGTCGGCGGTGCTCTTGCCGTGCTGTTGCCAGTACCCGTAGAGCGTCAGGTACCAGTCGTAGTCGCTCAGTTCCATCGCCAGTTGACCGTCGAACTTCGGATCGGCAAGGGCCTCCCACGACGTCGGCTGCGTACCGGCGGGCACCTTGGTGGTGTTCCAACTTGGCGAGAAGAGGTTGTAGCGGCTTGCAGTCCAGTTGTCGAACTGCCCCTCTTTGCCGACCAGGTCACGCCGCTCGCCGGTATAGGGCGCGATCAGCTTCTCCTTGCCGAGTGCGGCCATCTCGAGTGCGTCCGTCTCCACCACGTCGGCACCGGCATGCCGGGCGCTGGACTCCTGCAGGATCCGCTGCAGCACCGTTTCGGAGGCGGCCCGGTAGAGGTTCACCTTGACACCGGTCTGGTCGGTGAAGGCCTTTGACACCGCTTCCGCGACGTCGCTCGTCATCGAGGTGTACAGCGATACCTCGCCCTCGGCCTTCGCGTCCGCCATGAGTTTGTCGCGACGATCCTGGCCCTTCAGCGCCTCGTACTGCTCGTACTTCGATGCGTCCGCACCGGGGCCCGAGTTTCCGTTGGAGGCCGTCGGCGAGCCGCCGCACGCAGCCAGCGCCAGCGTCAGACCTATCGTTGCGATCAGTCGACCGGGTCGGGTTGCCATGAACCTCACGTCCTATCTGCCTCGGGCTGGAGTGGACTTATTGTAGGACCATTCGAGTGTGATGTCCACCATGTTCTGATCTTCATTGTGAGGCTACTTACACCCGTGAGCAGGCATGATGGCACCCCACCGGGATCTAGTCGACACACGGAGCGGGGGCGCTGTTGCGCGGTTTGCGGTGGAAGTTCGGTCCGGCGGCCGCCGTCGGCAGACCGCCGGACCGAAACGTGTTGCGCCGTGGTCAGGCGCTGGCGTCGGCGAGTTCGCCGACCGTCGCGCCCGCACCGGATGCCGGCTCGAAGTAGTGCGCCTGGTCGTAGCCGAGGTGCTTGAACACGCGGTTCTGCGCATTGAACAACCGCATCGGCTCCGCGCCGTCGGCGAAGATCTGGCACACGTGGTTCTGCGGGACGTACAGGGTGTCGCCCTGCTTGATCTCGTAGCGCTTGGGCTTGAGGGCGATGCGCGCGTAGTACTTCTCGGCGATCTCGGCCTCGACCTCCCACTGGAGCGCGTAGCCACTGCCCGACAGCACGTAGAACACCTCGTCGGCCATCTTCCAGTACTTGCCGGAGTGGCCGCCCGCCTCGATGTCGAGCTCATAGGCGTCGATGCTGAAGATCCTGGCGTCGGTCTGCTCCGGTGACGCGATCATCCGGGTGCGGCCCAACGGCGTGTTCTCCCACTGGGTGTCGGCAGGGCCGATGACCTTCTTGCGGTCCAGCACCCCGCGGGTCCAGATCTGCGACCAGTCCTCACGCGGGCCGAAGGCCTCCTCGTTGTCCACGGGACCACTGCGACCCTGCTGGATCAGGCCCATGAACATCCACGTGCACTTCGCCTTGACGACCAGCGCCAGCGCCTTCTCGTCGTACGGGTTGAAGTGCCGGTGCACGGAGTCGGTGTGCACGAACACCAGATCGTCCTTCGACCAGTCGTAGCGCTGGTCGTCGTGGATCTCGTAGCCGCGGCCCTCGAGGATGTAGAAGGCCGCCTCGTTCTGGTGGCCGTGCCCGTGGTTCGAAGACTGCGGTGGCAGCTCGACGAAGTGCACCTGGATGGTCTGCGTCAGGAAGTCCTCGTCACCAGGCCCGATCCGCCACCAGGTGCGGGACTGTTCGCTGTCGCCCGAGTGGGCCACCTTCGCGTCGTCGACGACGAAGTCGTCATCGCGGACTCGCTCGACTTCCAACTGCTGGCGGCGGAACTCGCCGAGACCGTATGTCTGGGAGGTGAGCCCGCGGACGAATACCCGGCCCTTCTTGCCCATTCTGTTCTCCTTCAGCCTTCTTGATGTCCAATGGTTTGACCATTCAACATGGTAATCGTCGTCACACCCGCTGTCCAGCGGCTATCCGGACGACCGGTTGCGGTACCAATCCCAGGATGACGTCATCGACCGAACGCACGTTGCACATCCGCGGAAACACCTTCTCCAGGAAGAACTCGCGCTGCTCGGGGAACCCGTGGCAGCACTCGGACACGATGGTGATCTGGAAGTCTCTGTCCCGCGCGTCGAAGGCGGTCGACGCGATGCCGACGTGGGTAGAGCCGCCGACGAGCAGGATGGTGTCGACGCCGCGGCTGCGCAGCGAGAGCTCGAGGTGCGTGCCGTAAAACGCCGACCAGCGGTGCTTGGGTACGTCGTAGTCCCCCGGCCGCGGTGCGATCTCCGCGAGCACGGAGAGTTCGGCCGCGCCTGAGGCATGCGGCGGGACGGTCGGCGGCGGGTTGGTGCGTCCCCACGGCCGGAACTGGCTGTCGGTGTCGGCAAGGGTGCGTGCGAAGTCGGCGCCGTCGGCGCGATGATCGGCGCGCGCGTAGAAGATCGGTACCTCGACGCTGCGGCACGCCTCGATCAGCCGCGCGGTCGGCGCGAGGGAGCCTGCCGCTTCGATCGGTTCGCGATACGCCTCGAGCATGTCGAAGACCACCAGGGCCGTCGACCGGTAGTCGAAGTGGATCATCGGAAGTCGGCCGGTATCGGTCATGTTCGCTCCTCGGGGCTGTCTCAGTCCATCGCCGCGAACAGATCGTCGGCGGTCAGGCGATCGGGGTCGCGCGTCACCTCGCGGCGCTGCGTCAGCGCGGAAAGCACCAGTTTGCGCACCCGCCGCCCGTCCAGCCCGGCGCAGGCGTCCGCAAGCTTGTCGTGCAGGACTTCGTCGGAGGCCAGCGGGGCGATACCCGGCCACAGCACCGACAGCTCGACGAGGCTGTGCCCGATGATCCTGGCGATCGTCGGAGTGTCGGGCAGCTCCAGCGTCACGACCAGGTCGGCGCGTGACAGGAACGCCTCGTCGACGGCGTCGGCGAAGTTGGTGGTCGCGACGAACAGCACGCGCGGCAGATCCGATGCCACGGCGTCGATCCCGGCCAACAGGGCGTCGGTGGCGCGGTGCACGTCGACCGGGTTGGCGGCGAAGGATGCGCTGGACCTGCGCACTGCAAAGCTCTCCACCTCGTCGACCAGCACGATGGTGTGCGGGCGACGGGCGGCGAGCTCGGGAATGGTGTCGGTCATCAGCTTGGTGATGTTGCGCTGGCTCTCGCCGAGCAACTCACTGGGGAACGCGTGCGGGTCGATCTCGACGTACGTGGTCGCACCCCGCGGGGCGACGGTCCGCGCAGCGGTCTGCGCGAGGCCACGTGCGAGTGTGGTCTTGCCGGTGCCCGGCGGCCCGGCCAGGATGATCAGGCCGTGCGGGAACCCGGCCAGCGTGCCGAGGGCGGGACCGTGCAGCAGGGTCAGCAGCGCGTGGTTGAGCAGCCGGTCCTTCACGCCATCGGCGGTCAGGATGTGATCCCACGGACCGTCGTGATGATCGGCGGGCAGCACGTGGATGGACAGCACGCCGGGCGGCAGCGCCAGCGGCGTCACGGCCATGTCGGACGCTTCACCTCCGGCCACTCGATGGTGGTGATGTCACCGGCCTGCGCGTCGCGGATGTGCTCCGGCGGCTCCTCGAACAGCACCATCGGGTCCATCAGCACCCGCATCGTGTCGAGAAGGCTGTCGAACATGTGGATCCGCACCACTTTTGCCGTCTGCTGGGGATCGTCGTTGAAGTGCTGGTGCCATAGGAAGTGGTCGACGACGATGAGGTCGCCCTTCTTCCACGGGTGGTTGGTGCCGCCCTCGGGTTCGGTGCCGAGGTAGCTGTGGCCGCTGCCCTCCAGCACGTACAGCCAGGCCTCACCGGCGTGGCGGTGCATCGACTGGCCGCGGCCGGGGCCGAGCTCGAACATCGCCATCGAGATGCCCGATGCCTGGTAGCCGGTGGCCCGGTCCAGCAGGAACGTGGTGCGGGTTCCGCGCGGGGTTGGCAGCAGTTCCAGTTCGTCCCAGTCGGTGTGCAACCGGCCCGATCGCCGCGCGGACTGATCGCGCGCCAACCGGCGCAGGCGCCTCGCGTAGGGATCGTCACCGGTCACCTCAGGCGAGTAGGCAGGTCGCGGCGCGAGCTCGCTGAACGGTGTGTGGCCTGCGTCTTCGATGACGGACATGCCCATGGTCTCGAGCAGCGGTTCACTGGAGAACGTCACGTACCGCGCCGTCAGGTCGCCGTCGTTGCCGGAGCGGTGCCAGGCCCACGCCGGAAGGTGCAGCGAATCCCCAGGGCCCCAATTGATTCGCTCGCCGTCGATCTCGGTCCAGCCCCGGCCTGCCACCACCAGGACCATCGCGTCCCAGGAGTGCCGGTGCACCGTGGAGACCACACCTGGATCGATCTCGTGTGCGAGGGCATCCATCGAGCGGGTGGGACGGTCACCGTCGGATCCGACGTACACCCCCACCCGCGTGCCGCGGGCGGTCTCCACCATCGGTGCGTCTTCGAGTGCGACCACGGTCTTCTGGTAGCCGCGCCACTCCTCGATGAAGTTCGCGCGGCGGTTCTTCTGGACGTAGTAGTGCGAGACCTTGGTAGTGGTGCGCGAGACCATGGCTTGTCCGGTTCCTCCCTGTCGGTGTGGCTGTCTTGCGTATGAGGCGTTAGGCGTGCGGTGCCGCTAAGTTTTACCGCCGCCGTCGGTGATGGTCTTGTAGATGTCGCTCCACTTCTGCGGGTTGTCCAGCAGTTCCTGCTCGGGCACCGACACCGTCTGGACACCGGCAAGCGGATCGTCTGCGGTGGGGATGGCGCCGATGCGGTGCGCGGCGGCGATCTCCTGCTGTCCGTCGGTCAGCAGGAAGTCCATGAAGAGCATGGCGGCCGCGGGGTGTTTGGCGGTCTTGAGCAGCCCGGCCCCGTTGGGCCGCACCACCACCGGCTGAACCGGCTTGCCTGCCACCTTCCACGCGACGGGTGCGCCCTTCTCCGCGGCGTTGTCCACGGTGTGGGAGTAGATCGACGCCGCGACGTCGAACTGGCCGGCCGAGAGCAGCTCACCCATCACGGTGTGCCCCTTGGTGATCTTGGAGTTGGTCGCCAGTTGATGGAAGAAGTCCATGACCTGGTCGTCGTTCATGCCCTGCGACTTGTAGTAGTCGTACATCGCGGCGAACCAGTCGACGTCGCCGATCTCGAGGCCGACCCGGTTGCGCCACTGCGGCTCCGTGAGATCCTTCAGCGACTTGGGTTCGGTTCCTGGAGCGACCTTTTCAGTGTTCCAGCCGATGACGAAGGCATTGAACCGGTCGGCGGTCCAACCCGCCTTCTGCCCCTCGGGGCGGACCTTGTCCCGCAACGCGCCCTCGTAGGGGTAGAGCAACTGCTGGGACTCCAACGCGTTCAGCTCGCCCGCGTTGGTCTCGACCAGGTCGGCGCCCTGATAGTTGGCGCTGGACTCCTGCAGGATGCGTTGCAGCACCGTCTCGGAGTTGGCGCGGTACGTCTCGACTTTCAGCCCGTACTTGCCCTCGAAGGCCTTGACCAAGTCGTCCATGTCGGTGTTCGACGTGTACAGCGAGAGGTTGCCGTCCTTCTTCGCGAGATCGAGAAGGGTGTTGGTGCGCTCCTCGCCGGTCATCCCGTTGATCTGGTCGTAGATCTTTCTGGCCTGCTCGGCGCCGGGCGCGGCCGCGGCACCGCCTGGCGGGCCCGCGGTGGGACTGCCGCACCCCGCGATCAGAAGAACGAGGGCCAGTACCGCGTAGAGAACCGAATGCTTCCTCATCACCACTCCTGGGATTCAGTGTGTCAATGGACTGACCTCAGACCATTAGTGTGATTTCTATCATGTTGGTCGCGCCTCGTGAAGTACTTTCGCGAGATCAAATGCGCTAGATGACGAACGCTTCTGCCGTCTCCGGCGCGAACAGGTCGGCGGGCTCGTAGCGTTGCTTCGACAACCCCTGCTCGTGGTGATAGCGCAGGAACACGTCGAGCACCTTCTCGTTCGAAGACAGTCCGTAGGACCAGAAGTCGTTTCCGAGAAGCTCGCGAGACTGTTCGATGTGCTGGATCAGCCACGGCTCCATGAACCGCAGAGCAGACGAGTCGTAGACACGGCGATATGCGTCGTCCCGCGCAGCCACACACGCCTTGTACAACGACTGCGCCATCCACCGGTGTCGCTTGTAGACGTCAGAGCGCAGCACGACGACGTGCATGATCGGGAAGATTCCGGTGGCCGCGTAGTAGTCGCGCTCGACGGTGACGACGTCGTCGAACAGCCGGCGTACCCTTCGATCTCCTTTGGAGAACGGGCTGGGCACCCGCGGCGTCTGCAACGCGTCGAGCTCACCGTCGGCCAGCATCTGCGACAGCGTGGCGCCTGGTGGAATCGGCCGGATGTCCAGGTCGGTCTCCACGGCGCCCTTCTCGATGCGGCCCGGCGTCTCTTGGCCTCCGGTGAGCTCGACGCGTTGCAG
>Ga0193716_1001575_pt1 | contig 13178 bp, 14 predicted proteins | sample U2c1metaG_FD_145901 | JGI IMG/M metagenome (GOLD analysis project Ga0193716, IMG submission 145901) | Soil microbial communities from a riparian zone of the East river system, Colorado, United States - U2c1 | ecosystem: Environmental > Terrestrial > Soil > Riparian zone | place: USA: East River...
TCATTTTGAGGGTAGTGTGACTACTGGACGAGATAAAAGCGGGGAAGATTCTTCGCTCTGCTCAGAATGACACCTGTGGAGTTGTCATCCTGAACGAAGTGAAGGATCTGATTTTGAAATTGAGTCACTATCCTCTCCTAGCGCGGGTTTTTTGGAAGTGTTATAAATCGATAAACTAAGTGGAGGATAAGACGATGGCGAAGTCGGTAATTATTTATACCCAACCCGGATGAGGTCCATGTCATCAAGAGGTAGAGTTTCTATCTCAAAAGGGCATCGAATTTGTCGAGAAAAACATCCGCGCGGATAAAGCGGCGTTGAAAGAATTGCTCGCCGCCGGCTTTCAAAGCGTACCGGTGACGCTCATCGATGGGCAGCCGGTGGTCGGTTTCGATCAAGATAAAATTCTTGAGCTGTTGGGATTAACCAGCTGATATCGAAGCGATAATGCAGGATCAACGTGTTTAGAGCCATGGAGAGGGTGCTGGCGCGGCGGAAGCTGACGGCATTGTTGAACGCCGCGATCGCTTTCTGCAATAAACGTAGAGGAAGTCTCGCCAAGCTGGTTTTTGCCGCGGCAAGTTTGATCGTTATCGTTTCTGCCGTCGCGCAGGAGTTCCGTTACAACTTTAACGACCAGCCTTATCCGGAGGCCAACGTCATCGTAATTTCTCATAAGCTGGTCCCTAGAGAATCCAGTCAATGGTTTCTTGAAGGCCGGGTGTTCAATCGCGGCGTTAAGACCGCGAAAAATGTCCGGGTGGTTTATTCCATGATCCGGTCGGGAGTGAACATGCCGGGAAATCCAATTTATCTTAGCCCGTCAGATATTCCTCCCACCAGCAGCGCCAATTTTCGCGAACGGCTGCCGCAAATCTCCGATCCTCGCGACGTTTATATTACGGTTAACGCCGAATGGGACAATTAGCGCGGCACGGCTTCCAACGGCCCAAGCCTCGCCACTTCCTTACCCTACTTGCGATTTCCAACCGGCTGAGCTCAGCATCTTGGCGCTGACGCCTTTCGATTCATCAGAGGCGAGATAGACAAAAACATCCGTCACCGACTCCGGTTTACTGCCGTTAAATCCGGTGAGTTTAGTGGCGACGTAACCGGGGTCCACGGAATTGACTCGAATATTTGACGAACGCGCTTCGGCGGCAAGGGTTTGGCTGAAACCCTCTAACCCCCACTTCGAGGTTGCGTAGGCAAGGAAGTTCGCGTAGGCGCCGCGGCCGATCATCGAGGATACGTTGATGATCGAGCCGCTTTTTTGTTTCATCATAATCGGCAGCACGGCTTGGGTTATCAAAAATGGCCCGCGGAGATTGACGGCAATGGTGTAGTCCCATTTCTTAATATCCACCTCGGTCATCGGCACAGGGCGGGTCATGACGCCGGCGTTGTTGACCAGGACATCGATGCGGCCAAATTTCTTGAACGTCCTGGCGACAAATTCTTTCGCCGAATCCTCCAGCGCAACGTCGCAGCTCCAGCCCTCGGCTTCGGCGCGCAGAGCGCGGAGCTCGCCGACTGTTTGATCGAGCTCGGCGGCAGTGCGTGCGCATAGCGCCAGTTTGGCGCCTTCGCGCGCGTAGGCCGTGGCGATCGCTTTACCGATGCCTCGCGCGCCACCGGTAATCATTGCAACTTTGTTTTCGAGCTTCATGGGAACTCCTCAGCCTAACGTTTAAATCAATTTCTACATGGATCGGACGTTGAAGCCAACAATTTCATGCTTGAGCCTTTGGGTCCGAGACGGTAGAAGAATTGCACGGAGGATTTTGCCATGGATGTACTGAGTGTCACCGGTTACCTGAAGCGCACGCCGCATGTAGTGGCCGAAGAAAAAGGATTTTTCGCCAATGAAAATCTGGAAATTCGTTTCCATGAGACGACCTACGCGCCTGATCACAATAAGGGGATGGCCGAGGGGCGTTGGGATTTTACTCTTAGCAGCGCTGATACGATGATTGCGCGCACGACAACAGATGGCGTGGATTATATGCTCTTCATGCAGGCCGAAGAGGGTTTGAGCGCCTATCTGATCGGACAGCCAGGCGTCGATTCCATCGCCAAACTGCGGGGTCAATTGCTTGCCGGCGATCCGGGCGATTCCAATCTCGATCTGATCCGCAAGAAGATTCTCCGCACCCATGGCATGGACGACAGCGAATATCGCATCGAAATTATCGGTAGCTCGCCCGTGCGCCTCGAAGCATTCTTAAAGCGCCGCGTGCTTGCGGCGATGCTGACGCCACCGGCTTCCGACAAAGCATTGGCCGCGGGCGGAGTGCTGCTCGCCAATTCGGACGATTACGTGCCGGGCTGGCCGCTCACTTGCGGTTGGACGCTGCGTCCTTGGTTGATGGATCACCGCGAGCTCGTCGTGCGCTTTATCCGCGCTTGGGCGGGCGCGACTGATTGGTTGTTGCAACCAGGGAATCGCGAGGAGACCGTAGCTTTGATGATGAACAAGGAAAAACTCAGCCGGGCCGCAGCTGAAATCGCCTATTCGAAGGTAGTGCCGAAGGCGCGGATCAATCCGGCGGCGTTGCAGACCGTTATTGAGTTGCGCAAGGAGATGGGCGTTTACAAACCGCCGTTCGATCCGCCTGAGCGTTTTTATGACGCGAGCTTTTGGGAAGAAGCAACCGGGTTGCCTGTGAAATAAGTCTGCTGGTTACACTAACAGCGAGCGCAGGATCATGCTGACGATGCTGAGCAGTATGGCGCCGAAAAAAGCCCACCAGAAGCCGGCGACATAAAATCCGGGCACCAGATATGCGGCAAGTTGGAGCATGAGCGCGTTGATGACGAGCCAAAATAATCCGAGCGTCAGCACGGTCAGAGGAAGGGTCAGGATCTTGAGCACGAAACCGACGGTGGCATTGACCAGACCGATGACAATGGGGGCGATAAGCGCAGCGCCGATTCCTTCCAGGCGAATGCCAGGCAGTAGATAAGCGACAACCATCAAGCTCAGGCTGCTGATGAGCCAGTGAAGAAGCAAGGTGACCACGTCGGATTGTTAACAGAATGTGCATTCGCGCACAATCGCGCGCTAGCACTTGCGACAGGCAACGCACCATGTAAAATGGCCTTCAAAAATATGCAAAGGAGGGATGATCGCCATGTCAAAGCAGGAACTCGAAACCATAGCTCAAGCGATGGTAGCGAAAGGTAAAGGAATCCTCGCCGCCGACGAGAGTATGGGGACGATCAAGAGGCGCTTCGACAGTATCAAGATTGATTCCAGTGAAAACAACCGCCGTGACTACCGGGAAATGCTGTTCGGAACCAAAGGCCTGGAAGAGGCGATTAGCGGCGTGATCTTGTTCGACGAAACCCTGCGCACCGCGGCCAGCGATGGCACGCCGTTTCCTCAATTACTTTCCAAGAAGGGCATCATGCCCGGCATCAAAGTCGACAAGGGACCGGTCGACATTCCCGGATTTCCCGGCGAAGTGGTTACCGAAGGCTTGGACGGTCTGCGCGGCAGGGTCAAAGAATATAAAGAGCTCGGCGCGAAATTTGCCAAATGGCGCGCCGTGATTACCATCGGCGATTCGATACCGAGCTATACCTGCTTGGAAGCCAACGCGCACGCGCTGGCGCGCTACGCCGCTCTTTGTCAGGAAGGCGGGATCGTGCCGATCGTCGAGCCCGAAGTCCTGCTCGACGGCAATCATACCATCGAGCGCTGCCAGGAAGTGACCGAACAAGCTCTCAAGATTACGTTCACCGCGCTCTACTTACAACGCATCCATCTCGAAGGCATGATTCTCAAGCCGAGCATGGTGGTTTCCGGCAAAGACAATCCCAGACAAGCGGGCGTCGACGAAGTCTCAGAGCGAACGATCCAATGCCTGAAGCGCACCGTGCCGGCGGCGGTTCCCGGTATCGCGTTTCTGTCCGGCGGTCAAAGCGCGGTCAGCGCCACTGAGCATTTGAACGCCATGAATAAGCTAGGGCCGCATCCCTGGCAAGTGACCTTCTCCTATGCGCGCGCATTGCAAGATCCGGCCATCAAAGCCTGGAAAGGTGAAGCGGCCAATGCCGCAGCGGCGCAAAAAATATTCTATCACCGCGCCAAGATGAATAGCGCAGCGCGCAACGGCAGCTACACCAAACAATTGGAGGACGCCGCGTAGATTAGCGCGCCGTACCTGGCTACCTTCGCGACAAATGAGCGGAGGGAGGCAGCGCACCGTAATGTAATGTGGTCCTGCTGCCTCGCTCTGCTTTTTATTATTCTAGAGGGCGGCAGTTTTGTTTTTCGTGTTCCGTTCCGGCACTTTGTGACTTCACAGGTATACAGATTTTCCGACGCACCGGATGACATCGCATGTTGGCGTGGTATCATAATGACGCCACGCGCGCACCGAAGGGTTGCAAATCGCCATTGGCTGCAATGTTGTCAGGTATGCTTCTCACAAAGATTGCGTTCAGCTTTTTCTTTTATTGTTTCATGACCGCAATAGCGTGGCGTCGTGAGTGAAACCAAAGTTCAAGAAATAGAGGCGGGAAAGGTCGATTGTGAGCGACGACTCGTTATTGTGTCGAACCGCTTACCCTTCAACGCGAAAGTCGAAGGCGGCGAGCTGAGTTTTCAGCCCAGCGCTGGCGGACTCGTCAGCGGTTTAGCGTCTTACCTGCAGGGGACTCGGCAAACAACGCGCTTCTCCGGTGACTACCTTTGGGTGGGGTGGCCGGGAACCAGCATTGACGAGTCGCTGAAAGATTCGTTGATCCAGCGCGTCCGCGAGCAGTTTTCTTCCTATCCGGTGTTTCTGACCGAAGAGCAGATGGAGCGATTCTATCTCGGGTTTTGCAACGCGACCCTCTGGCCGTTGTTTCACTACTTCACTTCGTTCACGGTCTACGACGCGGACTATTGGCAGCAATACAAACAAATCAACCAGAGCTTCTGTGAGGCCCTAGACCAAGTTCTCCGTCCGGACGATGTCGTGTGGGTGCACGATTATCACCTGATGTTGTTGCCGCGGTTGCTCAAAATGCGCCGGCCGGAATTGTCGGTGGGATTTTTTTTACACATTCCCTTTCCCTCCTACGAAGTGTTTCGCCTGCTGCCCGGAGAGTGGCGCCGGGAGATTCTCGAAGGCATGCTCGGCGCCGATCTCGTCGGCTTTCATACCTATGAATACACCCACCATTTTTTACAGGGCGTGCTGCGGATATTAGGATACGAGCATCACCTCGGCGAAATCTTAAGCTCGGATCATCCCGTGAAAGTCGATACCTTTCCGATGGGCATCGATTTCGAAAAATTTGCCGCCGCGGCCGTAGACAGCGAGGTCCAACGCGAACAGCAACAGCTCAAGAGCACGCTGGCGGATTTCAAGCTGGTGCTGTCGGTGGACCGGTTGGATTACTCCAAAGGAATTTCACATCGTCTCGAAGGCTTCGAGTGTTTTCTCGAATCCTATCCCGAGTACCACGGCAAAGTCGTGCTGCTGATGGTCGTCGTGCCGTCGCGCATCGGCGTGCGGCAATATGACCGGATGAAGCGACAGATCGAAGAAATGGTAGGTAAGATCAACGGTCGATTCGGCCGGGTGCAGTGGACCCCGGTGGTTTATCAGTACCGCAATGTGCCGTTTGAATCCCTGATCGCGCTGTATTCGGGGTCGGATATCTGTTTGGTCACGCCGCTGCGCGACGGCATGAACCTGGTGGCGAAAGAATATGTAGCGACGCGGACGGACGGCAGCGGCGCCTTGGTGTTGAGCGAAATGGCCGGCTCAGTGAAGGAGTTGCCGGAAGCCTTTATCATCAATCCGAACAATCGGGCGGAAATCGCCCAGGCGATCAAGGAGGCGCTGGAGACCCCGTTGGAGGAACAAAAGCGCCGCAACCGGATCATGCAAAACCGCCTGCGCCGTTATAACGTGACTCGCTGGGCGGATGATTTTCTCAACGCATTGGTCAGCGCCCGCGAAAGTCATCATCGCATCGAGGCGGCGTTGCTTTCGCCGTCGGACCGGGACGCCATCATCCAGCGCTACCGGAGCAGTCGCCGGCGGTTGTTATTTTTGGACTATGACGGCACGCTCACGCCGCTGGCACGCTATCCCAGCATGGCTCGTCCCGATGAGAAAAAGCTCGCGCTCTTGCGCAGCCTTGCCACCGACTCGGGCAATGAACTCGTGATTATCAGTGGACGGGATCGAAACACTCTCGACACTTGGTTTGGCGCTTTACCCGTCGGTTTGGTCGGAGAGCACGGCGCGTTGGCGAAAAATTTCGATCAGCCGTGGCATCCCGTCAAAACGTTGGTCAATGAATGGAAGGAGCAGGTCCTGCCGATACTCGAAATCTACACCGATCGACTGCCGGGTGCGTTTATCGAGGAAAAAGAAAATTCCGCCGCCTGGCACTATCGTCTAGCGGACCCTGAACAAGCCGGGATACTGGCCGGCGAGCTGACCGATCATCTGAACCATTTGATCGCAAAAACGGACCTCCAGGTGATGCAGGGTAGTAAAGTGGTCGAGATCCGACATTCCGGCGTCGATAAAGGCAGCGCCGCGCAGCAGTGGCTCGCCAATAACGAGTACGATTTTATTCTTGCCATCGGTGACGATTCAACCGACGAAGACCTGTTTCGCGTCATGCCGGAGTTGGCGGTGACAATACGCGTCGGCATCGCCGCCACCCACGCGCGTTATAACCTGCGCCAGAGCAGCGAGGTGATCGCATTGCTGGAATCCTTTGCGCAAAACTCGACGCCGGTCAATGTCTCTCGCTAGTCGACAGAAGCAAATCCGTATGGCTGCTGAATGGATCAAACATGAAGGTGGCTGTCACTGCGGTCGTGTGCGCTTCCACGTCCTTGCCCCCGCGGAACTTGAGGTCCGCGAGTGCAATTGCTCAATTTGTCGCAAGAGCGGATTCCTCCACTTGATTGTGCCGAAGGCTAATTTCACCCTGCTCAAGGGTGGCGATTCGTTATCCACTTATTCGTTCAACACCGGTGTAGCGCAGCATTTGTTCTGTAAGATTTGCGGCATCAAATCGTTCTATGTGCCGCGTTCGAATCCGGACGGCTACAGCGTCGACGTGCATTGCCTCGACGGCGGCACCATTGAGAAATTGACCGTGACGCAGTTTGACGGGCAGAATTGGGAAGCTCACGGCGTTGAGCTGGCCGCCTTGTCCAAGTAGATCTCGATATTGCGCTTTCACCATTCGGCCGACCTAACGTGGAGGAAAGTTCTATGCGTGTTTTCGACATCGGTTGACGCGCTGCCGATCATTTCGTATCGTTGCGGCAACGACTTCGAAGCGGATCGAGTCAACAGCAACGAGCCCTGCGGGCTCCAACAGTGTGGACGGAGGACCAAGTTTTATGGCTTACGATCTAATTATTCGCGGCGGGCGCGTGGTCGACGGTTCCGGTCTGCCTTCTTTCGTCGCCGACGTCGGCGTTAAAGACGGTAGAATTGCCGAAGTGGGTCGGCTGAAGGATGGCGCCGCCCGCACCATCGACGCAGCGGGCTTGGCCGTCTCGCCCGGTTTTATCGATCATCATACCCATTTGGATGCGCAGATGCTTTGGGATCCCTACGGCACCTGCGAGCCGCAGCACGGTGTAACCTCGGTCGTGATGGGAAACTGCGCGCTGTCGCTCGCTCCGGTTAGAGCGGGCATTGAAGACGCGATCGTCAAGAGCTTCATTCGGGTCGAAGCGATTCCGCGTATCGCTTTGGAGCAGGGTGTAAAATGGAATTGGCATAGCTACGGCGAGTATCTCGATAATCTAGAGGGCAAAGTCGGCATCAACGTCGGCGGTCTGGTCGGTCACATTGCGGTGCGCCACCACGCCATGGGCGAAGAGGCCGTCGAGCGTAAAGCGACCGGAACGGAACTGCAAAAGATGCGCGGACTGGTGCTCGATGCGATGGAGGGCGGCGCGCTTGGCATGTCGACTAATCGCAACGATCGCCATATGCGCGAAGACGGCAAGCCGGTGGCCAGCCGCTTGGCCGATGACGAAGAATTTTTCGCTTTGGCCGACGTTTTAGGCGATCGCAATGCCGGCGTGATCGAAACTATTCTTGGCCGTAACAAGATCGAACATTTCCAATGGTATCACGAGCTCGCCAAGCGCACACAGCGGCCGATTCTCTGGCAGAGCTTGCAGCATCGCTGGGCTGAGCCCAATCTCTGGCGCGAGCAGCTGGCGGCGGTCGAGCCGATCTTCAAAGCCGGCTACCAAGCCTACGGTTTGTCGCATACGGTACCGCTGGTGCGCCACTTTACTTTGAAGGACTGCCAAATCTTCGACGAGTTTCCGGTGTGGAAGAATCTGATGTTCTTGCCGGTGGAAGTGCGCAAGCAAGCCTTCGCCGATCCCGAGACGCGGAAGAAACTTAGAGCCGATCTCGCCAGTTCTGCGCCCACCAACTTTCACAAACGTTGGGATATTCCGAAAGTCGAGAAGGTCGTCAAGCCGGAAAATCAGAAGTACGTGGGTAAGACCATCGAAGAGTTGGGTAAGATGCGCAATCAAGACCCGCTCGACGCTTTCCTGGATCTGGCCCTCGAAGAAGATTTAGGCACGATTTTTTGGAACGCCAACAACGGCGGCGACTGGAACGCCATGGGCGAAATTCTGCGCAGCCCGTATGTTTTGATCGGCACCTCTGACGCGGGCGCGCATGTGTTATTCGGCGCTGACTTCGGTTACGGCACGACGTTGCTGGGATTGTGGGTGCGCGAACGTCGAGTCATGACCTTGGAGCAGGCTATCTATAAACTGACATTTCATCCGGCTTCGATTTTCGGTCTGCAAGGACGCGGTTTGCTGCGTCCGGGCTATGCCGCGGACATCGCAATCTTCGATCCCAACACGGTTCATGCCGAGGAGCCGGAGTGGGCCGATGACTTTCCCGCCAATAGCAAGCGCATGGTGCAGCGCGCGGTCGGCATGCACTACACCATCGTCAATGGCACTGTCATCAACGATCACGAGCGCATGACCGGAGATTTGCCGGGGCAGGTGCTCCGTGGTCCCCTTTACCGGCAACAGAAAGCGGCGGCGTAAAACGCCTATGGGGGTTAGCTATATACCGGTGGCGCGCGTGGGAGAGTTGTCCGCCGGCGCTATGAAGGAAGTCGATCTCGGCGGACGCCAGGTTCTCCTGGCGTTCGTCGAGGGTAAATATTTCGCGTTTTCCAGACAGTGCCCGCACGAGGACGCCGATCTCAAGGCCGCTGGCCAATTGCTTGACGGCAATAAGATTCGCTGTAACAACCATAGTTATTGTTATGACCTCCAGTCCGGCGAGTGCACGCTGCCCAAAGGTGCGGCGCCGCTTACGGTGCTTCCTGCCGAAGAACGAGGCGAAGAGATTTGCATTCGCCTCGAGTGGTAGCCTCTTCTCCTGCTCGCGATTCGAATGATTTGGGAAAAGCTTCCTTGGGTTCTCTCAAGTGTCCCTCATCTTCGGTTGGTCTCAAGCCGTTGCTCAAACTCTGGCGAAGCCCTTGAGGAAAAGGTAAATTTCCGAAAGCGGATTGAGCCAGAAGGCGGATTCATGAAACAGAATCTATCGACGGTCGCGCAGCGCAGGCCGAGTTTGATTGTTTGGCTTCTTATGTTGGCCGGTATCTTTGGCTCGATCGCATATTCGCGTCCGCTCAGCGCTCAAGAGAAGAGTTTCCTTTGGAAGGTCAGCAAGGAGGGTAAGTCGATCTATCTCTTGGGCTCGATTCACTATCTCAAGAAGGAGAATTTTCCGCTGCGAAAGCCAATTCTCGACGCGCTGGCGAGCAGCAAGCGGCTCGTGTTGGAGATCGACTTGAATAACACGCCGGCCGGCTCCGCGCAGCGCGCGACGCTCGAGAAGGCGGTTTATCACGATGGCTCGACGTTGGAACAGAATGTCGAGCCGGATGTTTTTAAACTCGCATCGCGCCGCGCCACCGAACTGGGTATCGACCCGCAGGTGCTCAAGCCCATGAAGCCGTGGTTCGTCGCATTGACGATGATGGCGATCAAGTTTCAACAGTTGGGTTTGGACGCCAATGTCGGCGTCGATCGATATTTAGCCGAGCGCGCCAAAGCCAGCGGAAAGCCGACCAGTGGTTTAGAGACGCTCGAGTTCCAGCTGACGTTGTTGGACCAATTACCCAAGCGCGATCAGGAGATGATGTTGCGCGAAACCGTGACGGAATTGGATCTGCTCGATAAAAATATCGACCAAATCGTGCAGTCGTGGCTCAAAGGTGAAAGCGCGTCCTTGGAAGCGCTGCTCATGGCGGGGATGAAGGAGTATCCCGACCTTCATCAAAAGATTATCCTCGACCGTAACCGTCGCTGGCTGCCGAAGATCGAACAAATCATCGGTCAGGGCGGCGGCGCCATGGTGGTCGTCGGCGCGGCGCACCTGGTCGGCAAAGACGGAGTTGTCGAAATGTTGAAAAACCACGGATACGAACTGGAGCAACAGTGATGGGGAACGCGCAAAAAGACAATCAGACGATACGAGTAGCTGAATGGATGACCGAGACCGTGTTGTCGGTGGAGACGTTTGACAGCATTGCAATTGCGCGCCAACTCATGGCGAAGCATCGCGTCAATCAGCTGCCGGTACTCGATAACGACCATCTGGTCGGCATCGTCACTGACCGCGATATCCGCGATGCTTATCCAACCAGCATGATGATCAACCGCGGCAAAGAGATCGATGACTTCGCCGAGAAGATTACCGTGGAAGAAGTGATGACCCATGATTTATTTATCGTGCGTCCCGATACCCCGCTGGCGGCGGCCGTCGGACTACTGCGGCGCCATCGGATCGGCTCACTGCCCGTGGTCAAAAACCGCCGGATCGTCGGCATTATCACCCGAAGCGATATCCTCGAATTTGTCCTAAGCGGCGGCCGAGCGCCCGCGTTAGAAAAAAAGAAGATGCCAATTAAAAAAGTCGCGGTGAAGAAGACCAAGATCACGCGCAAATAGATGAATGCCGGTCATAGCGGAGGAGAATGAGTGCCATGCCATCGTTCGATATCGTCAACCGCATCGATCTCCAGGAAGTCGATAACGCCGTCAATATTACCAAGAAGGCAATTTTGACGCGTTACGATTTTCGCGAATCGAAAACCGAGATTTCCTTGGACAAGAAAGATAAAAAGATTCGCGTGGTGACGGAAGACGAGATGAAGCTGCGCGCCGTTCAGGACACGCTGATCGAAAACTTGGTCAAACGCAAAGTCGACCGAAAATGTCTCGAGCCAAAAGGCAGCGAGATGGCGGCGCAAGGAATGATGCAGAAGGAAATTGCGATTAAAGAAGGCGTGGATTCGGACACCGCGCGCACGATCGTCAAGATGATCAAAGACAAGAAACTGAAAGTGCAAGCGGCGATTCAGGAAAACCAAGTGCGCGTGACCGGCAAAAAGATCGACGATCTACAAGAGGTGATTCAAATGCTGCGCGGCGCGAGCATGCCGATTCCGTTGCAGTTCATCAATATCCAGCGTTAATCATTGCGGGTAGCCAAATACCGGCCTGATTGTGAGGAACCAACCATGAAAGAAAAAATCACCAAAAGCGACGACGAGTGGAAGAAAGAGCTCACCGAGGAACAGTTTTACATCGCCCGCAAAAAAGGCACGGAGCGGGCGTTCACCGGACAATACTGGGATAATCACGATGCGGGGACTTACCGCTGCGTTTGCTGCGGCAACGAACTCTTCGGCTCGGATACGAAATTCGATTCCGGCACGGGCTGGCCGAGCTTCTGGGCGCCGGCATCGGCTGAAAACGTCGCAACCGAAGAGGACAATAGTCTATTGATGCGCCGGGTCGAGGTGATGTGCAGTAAATGCGGTGCGCACCTAGGCCATATTTTTGACGACGGGCCGAAGCCGACCCAGCTGCGTTATTGCATCAACTCGGCATCGCTAAAGTTCGATAAAGACAAGTAACGTCGGGATGGCCGAACCGGCTTTTCAAGATCAGGGCTCAGTGCATCATTGTCATGGTTGCGGTGCCGACAATGAGCGCGGCTTGCGTCTTAAAAGTTACTGGGACGGCGACGGTGCGGTTGCCCATTGGCAGGCCGAACCTTATCACTGCGGCGGCACCCAGGGTAATCTTAATGGCGGCATTATTGCGTCGTTGATCGACTGCCATAGCTTGAATCTCGCGATCGCCCACGCCTATCGTGTGGCGGGGCGAGCGATCGGCAGCGCGCCGCGCATCGGTTACGTGACCGCGAGCTTGCAGGTGACTTATGCGAAACCGACGCCGATCGATCAACCCCTAGAGCTACGAGCGCGCATCACCAAATTGGAGCAGCGCAAGGCTTGGGTGAATTGTACGCTCAGCGCATCGGGGGAAGTACGAGCGACCGGAGAAGTGTTAGGGGTGCGGGTGGAGTGGCAATAGAAGATTGTGTTCAAGACGTTCAAGCAGTTCAAATCGTTCAAGTCGTTTGAAGAACCTCCAAGACGTTTTGAACGGCTTGAACTTGTTGAACGATTTGAACCCGAAAGAAGAGCATGGAATACACAACTCTTGGACGAACCGGATTAAGAGTGAGCGTCGCCGGTCTTGGCTGCGGCGGGCCGAGCCGGCTCGGCATGCGCAACGACCCGCAATCAGCGGACAACGCCGTGGCGTTGGTCAAACAGGCGCTTGATCTCGGCGTCAACTTTTTCGATACCGCACAAAACTATGGAACCGAGCCGATCCTTGGCAAAGCGATCGCCGGCGTGCCGCGGGATCGTTTGGTGATTTCCACGAAGAAGACTTTACCGGCAGCGGACCACGCGCATCCTGAAGAAGAGGTCGTCCAAGGCTTGGAGCAGAGTCTCAAGCTGATCGGCACCGACTACATCGATGTCTATCATCTGCACGGCGTCGAACCGAAAGGTTACTCGTTTGCCAAGGATCGGCTTATGCCGGCGATGCGCCGCCTCAAAGAGCAAGGCAAGATTCGCTTCATCGGGGTCACCGAGAATTTCAATCCCGATCCGGCCCACACGATGTTACAGGAGAGTTTGCCGGAGGATTTGTGGGATGTCGTCATGGTCGGTTTTAGTCTCCTGAATCCATCGGCGCGGATGACGGTTTTGCCGTTGACCCAGAAGCACGGCGCCGGCGTGCTCGACATGTTTGCCGTCCGGCGCGCCTTGAGTCA
>Ga0193716_1001576_pt1 | contig 13178 bp, 11 predicted proteins | sample U2c1metaG_FD_145901 | JGI IMG/M metagenome (GOLD analysis project Ga0193716, IMG submission 145901) | Soil microbial communities from a riparian zone of the East river system, Colorado, United States - U2c1 | ecosystem: Environmental > Terrestrial > Soil > Riparian zone | place: USA: East River...
CAAAGCCGAAATCATGACTGATCCGCAGACTGGCACCGCCATTTTTGTTGTCAAACAAAGGCTGGGCGCCATTCGACACGTTCCACGGCGAGCCGAACGAGGTGGGCAAATTCTTGGCGGCAGGTAAATTCGATGCCCCTGCAACCAGCGAAGTCGGATTGTCAGTATTACGCTGCTGGGAGTAGTCGAAGATCATGCTGATCTTGGTTAGGTCTGAGGGAGTCCAGACCCACTTGGAGCGGACGCTGAGAGTGCCGTCGTTTCGGTAGATTTCCCGGCCGGTGGCAACGTTTCTGCCGTAGCCTTCTCCTGCCTTGCTGCCCTGAAGCGCGATGTCGACCGCGAGATTCTCGGCAACGCCTCCCCCGAGGTAGAACCCGCCGTTGGCGGTCTGGAAGTTGCCGTACCCGACATTGGCATCGAGGTGCGTCGTCTGCGTGGGTTCATTCGTCGTGATCTGAATCAGGCCGCCCGTTGCATTTCGTCCAAACAGAGTGCCTTGCGGACCTTTTAAGACTTCGACATTCTCCACATTGATGAAGTCGAACAGGGACGAGTTGGCGGACGCATAGTAAACACCGTCGACATACAGAGCAATTGGATTTTCGATTCCAGGTGCGTGCGCGCTGCTGCCGATGCCGCGCAGATGAGTGATCGCGGAACCGAGATCGTTCGATATGACCAATCCGGGCACAAGAAGCCCCAGATCCTGAACATTGGTCACGCCGGCGGTTTGAAGATTCTCCGCCGACAGTGCCGACACGGTGAGCGGGACATCCTGAAGTCGTTCGGAACGCTTCTGCGCCGTAACTACGATCTCCACTAACTCCCCTGACTTCCCCGACGCTGCCTGCTCCGCTATTTCCGCTTGCGCGAACGCAAGTACCGGCATTGTCATGAGACTACCGAAAACTCCGCCCAGCCAGTAAGCCTGTTTTTTTTGCATGCCGCACCCCCTAAGAATTTTTTTTTCAACGCAATATGGACTGTTCGTGTGCTCAATCTGCCGGGGGCAGCTTGAGTCCAAGTTTGTGGCGCATTTCCGTGGCCGTCGCGAGTTTAGAGCCCAAGTCTTCTGCCATTCGCTTGGCCTTCTCCACCATGGCACTGTTGGAGGGGGCGAGAATCCCTTTGGAGATATAGACCGCATCCTCGAGTCCGATCCGAATGTTGCCGCCGGCCAGCACGGCTTGAGCGAGCAACGGAAAGGCGGATTTGCCGGTGCCGAAAGCGGTCCATATGGCACCTGCGGGCAGCAATGACCTGGCGTAAAGCAGCGATTCGATTGTCGATGGAAATCCGTACTTGATGCCGAGCACCAGCGAGCAAAGCGGTGCCGCCTCGAGCGTGCCATTGGCGACGAGATCGTGAAGGAGGACGATATCGCCACTGTCGAACAGTTCGATCTCTGGTCTTACGCCGCAGTCGCGAATTATCTTGGCCATCCGTCGAATGTTGCCGGGCGTGTTGATGACGACCTCTCCGCCAAACGTCATGGTGTTGAGGTCCAGCGTGGCTATGTCGGGACGCAATGCGGCGACATGCTCGACGCGGCGTTCGGGCAGCAATAGATTGGTCCTGGGGCCAGGGATCACGGGATCGTGCTCGGAAGGCTGGAAGCGCCCTCCCGGGCCTGTGGTGAGATTGATTACGACCAACCGGTCATGGCGGCGGATCTGCTCAACGACTGCCGCATAGTGCTCAAGAGACATTGACGGCAGCCCGCTGGCAGGGTCACGGACGTGGATATGTACCGCAGCCGCGCCGGCTTCAGATGCCGCGAGGCTGGCCTCGGCTATTTGGCTGGGGCTTATCGGCAAGCCTGGGTGCTGTTCGAGGGTGGTGTGGTTGCCCGTAACCGCACATGTCAGAAAGATAGCCATCGCACCCCCTGTTAATCATATATTGTATGATTATCATAAAGAGGTCAATCTATATATAAAAATGACCTTATAGCGACATAATCGATGACATAGGAGTTTGTCGGTCGGGCCTCGCGATCATTAACGGGTGCCCTCGGCACGTGCGAGGGAGGGCACGCCCAAACGGTTTACGCTTTCACGGACCGGATAATGATCTCGGTGGTTTGGCTTATGTGGAGGTTATAGGCTGAGATCAGCCCGTCGGTATCACGAGCCAGCGCCAAATCACCCATCCCGATGTGCTCGTCGGCGACCTCGCGGGCTCGGACCTCGGCGGTGGCGGAAAGATATTGATGACGGTACCGATCGGCGCAATCGAACAGGTTGGCGTGATAGTCCTTGAGCCAGCGGGAAGGGCATGCCTCCATCAATGCCAAGTGAAAATCCCGATGGCGCCGCTCCCATTCGGGGTTGATGGCACCAGTATTTCCCCCGAACACTCGCGGCGTTCGGCTAAGATAGTGGGTCGCGAGGATCACCCGTTCCTCCCACCGAGTATCTCCGGCTTTCAGCGATTCGCGAACAACCAACTCATTGAGCCAGTAACGGGTTTGGGTCAGTTCGCGCAACTCGTCTAAGCTGACCGCCGGCACGTAAAAGCCCTTGCGATCCTCCAGAGCGACGAAGCCCTCCGCTAGCAGTCGGTTGAGAGCCTCCCGAAGCGGGATCGGTCCCACCCCGTAACGTTCCCGCAATCCATCAATACGCAGCTTCGCGGATGCTTTTAAGGCACCTTGAAGGATATCTGTGCGCAGCCGCTCATACACCAGCGATGCGCTGGTGAGAGTTGCGGGGGCTTCGTCGGTCATCTTCATCTCCCAATCCGGGCCATTACCCGCAAAACTAGCCGCGTCGCGCCTCTCCTCTTCGCAATTAAATATATTAATGTTGTAATAAACGACATATTATATATAATCTCCCGGGATTGGCATTATATCAACATTAACACTGGCGTTCGAAAGTTAATGGAAAGCAGAGTTCTGATCGTCGGTGCAGGTCCAGTGGGTTTGTCGCTCGCACTCGAACTGGGAAAGCGGGGCATCGAGGTAGTAATCCTCGAAGAGAAAGAGCGGGCGGGCGCGCAACCGCGCGCCAAAACGACCAACATACGTTCGATGGCACATTTTCGGCGGTGGGGTCTGGCGGACGCCGTGCGAGGCGCGTCGCCACTGGCAGTGGAGTATCCGCGCAACATAGTGTTCGCCACCCGCCTTTTCGGTCACGAACTCGCACACTTTCCCAATGCATTCTTCGGTGAGCAACTGCTACGTGATGCACGTTTCCCTGAACCGGCGCAATGGATCCCGCAGTACTGCATCGAGCGTGTGCTGCGCGATGCCATCAGCGGGTTGCCGAATGTTTCGCTTCGTTTCGGCCATCGGCTGATCGGGGTGCATCAACAAACTGATCACATCGAAGCAGAGATTGCCCAAGGCGCCATGCAGCTGACGCTGAGCGCTCAATACCTCGTTGGCGCTGATGGTGGGCGCAGTACCGTTCGCAAGGCGCTCGACATCCCCATGGAAGGTGATCACTCTTACATGAACAACTTTCTGGCAATCTATCGCGCGCCAGGTTTGAGCGAGAGGGTTCCGCTGCGTCCGGCGATTTCATACTGGCTGGTCAATGCCGATGCCCCGGCCGTCACGGGTCCGATGGATCGCGGCGACACTTGGTTCTTTTCAACCCAGCTAAAGCAAGGCGCGGAGCCCTACGACCAGCACGAGGCTCGACGTCGGATAGGTTCGGCGATGGGCGCGAATGTCGAGTTCGACATTCTCGAGACCGATACTTGGTCGGCTCATCGCCTGCTGGCCCGTCGCTATCGTGTGGGTCGGGCGTTCCTGGCGGGGGACGCCTGCCATCTGCATCCGCCCATGGGCGGATATGGCATGAACATGGGTATCGGCGATGCTGTCGACCTCGGCTGGAAGCTGGCCGCCGCGTTGCAGGGCTGGGGCGGTGAAACTCTGCTCGACAGCTATGAGGCGGAACGCAGACCTGTCGCCCGCCGTGTCATCGCGGAAGCGTCGAGCAATTATTCCTTCGTGACACATCACATGGTGCGGGATCGCATCGAAAATGAGGATGCGGCTGGAATGGAGGCGCGTCGCACCCTAGGCGATGCGATCATGAAGGACAAGGATCGCGAATTCCATGCAATCGGAGTACTGCTGGGAACGAGTTACTCAGGCTCACCCGTGATCATTTCAGATGGTACCCCCGAGCTGCCATGGGACCCCATGGAATATATCGCCGCCGCACGTCCGGGAAATATTGCGCCACATTGTTGGCTTGCTGACGGGCGATCCCTCTATGATCTTTTGGGTCAAGGCTTCACCCTGCTAGCCACCAGCGAGAACGCACTGCCGCTCGCTGCACCGTTGATCGCAGCCGCGAAGCAGCGCGGATTTCCCCTCGCTCTAGCCTTTCCGAACGCCGGCAAGCTTCGCGACCTTTACGGGGCAGCACTTGTGCTCATACGACCCGATCAGCACATCGCCTGGCGCGGCGACGCGCTGGATCGAACTCCTGAAATGCTGCTGGATCACGTGAGCGGGCACACGACGCGGCGAGTCTGTGGGGAGTCGCCGACATGACCGATGGCGAGCAGCCACGGGTCGGCCTCATCGGCCTCGGTCGCATGGGCCGTGCTCTCGCGGAACGGCTGGTCGAGCAAGGTGTACCGGTCATCGCCTGGAATCGTACTGCGGGTCGGGCGGCGGATCTTTCCGGGGTTGCGGAGGCTCGATCGCCCGCCGCGCTCGCATCAAAGGTTGATCTCGTTCTGGTCATTGTTCGAGACGCCGCCGCCATCCGTGATGTCTACCAAGGCCGTGATGGTCTGACCGCCATCGATCTGCATGGCAAAACCATTGTCGAAATGAGCACCGCATCAATCGACACGATTAAGGCGGCGTTGGGTGCTGCCGCCGCCGTCGGTGCAGCGGTAATCGATGCTCCCGTCTCCGGGAGCGTGGCGCCGGCCCGCAGCGGACAGTTGCTCATCATGGCGGGCGGGCACGCGGCAGCGTTACAAGGGGCGCGGCCTGTTCTGCAACGGATCGCCCGACGCATCGTCCATGTAGGCGCCCTGGGCAGCGGCATCACAATGAAACTGGTCGTGAATCTGCCGCTTGCGTCCTATTGGCAACTCTTGGGCGAGGCCCTCGGGCTCGGATTGCGCAACGGCCTCACCCTCGAAGAGATGATCGCGGTGATTGTCGACAGCAAGGCGGCAATCGGGGCTCTGCCCGGTAAGTGCGAGCGGATCTTGGATCCCTCGCTGCCTCCCGAGTTCGACCTAGCCGGGATGTGTAAAGACCTCGCGACCATATGCGAGAGCGCGCGCTCCGTCGGATTGAAAACTCCCGGCTGTGCGGCTGCGCTGCAATCCGCCACGGATGCGGTTGCAGCCGGTCTGGGCGGGCGGGATCTCGCACAGCTCGTTCGTTTTGCGGCCAACATTCCAGACCCTTAGGTAGACGACTCCATGACCCAACGTTTCGCGAGTTTTGTCGATTCTGATGGCAGGTCCAGTTTCGGCCTCGTTACCAATGCGGGCATCGTTGACCTGCGAAAACGCGGGCTTGCGCCCGACCTCAAGACGCTGATCGCTGATGAGATGCTCAGCGAGGCGGGGCGGTTCAGTGCAGAGCCAATTGACTACCCGACCAACACGGTGCGACTGCTGCCTGTCATTCCATCACCGTCGCAGATCCTGTGCGTCGGGCTCAATTATAAAACCCACATCCAAGAGACCGGCCGGTCCGACAGCGAGTATCCAAGTATCTTCCTGCGTTTTGCATCTTCGCAGGTGGGGCACGCCAGTCCCTTAATCCGTCCGCGGGAATCCACCAAATTCGATTATGAAGGCGAGCTAGCGATCGTTATCGGCCGAAGCGGCCGCCGCATCTCGAGGGACGCCGCGCTTGATCATGTCGCGGGCTATTCCTGCTACAACGACGGCTCGGTGCGCGACTGGCAGAAGCATACCTCTCAATGGGCGCCTGGCAAGAACTTCGAGGGGACGGGCGCGTTCGGACCTTGGATGATCCCAACGAACTCCCTTCCCGATCGAAACAGCTGTGCTCTCGTCACAAGGCTCAATGGCAAAGAAGTGCAGCGCGCCATGCTGTCGCAGATGATCTTTTCGATCGAGGACATAATCGCCTACGTCTCGGTATTCACGACTTTGCAGCCGGGGGACGTCATCGTGTCAGGCACGCCGGGCGGGGTCGGCGACAAGCGTGACCCGCCCCTTTACCTGCAACACGGCGACACGGTCTCGGTTGAAATCGATGGGATCGGTCGCCTGCAAAATTCCATCGCGGACGAGAAATGAGTGATCGGTCCTCCCTCCGCTTCAGCCACATGGGCCTGTTTTGTACCCATCTGCCGCCCATGGTCGAGTTTTACACGGGCTCGATGGGATTCGTCATCACCGACCAAGGCAGCTTGCCCCATGCCAATCTCTGCTTTCTCAGCCGTGATCCAAAGGAGCATCACCAGCTGGTGTTGGTGACGGGACGACCCGAGGGGCTGCCCAATCGCATCGTCAACCAGATTTCGTTTCGTGTCGACACCCTGGCGGAACTAAAAGTTTTTTACGCGAACCTGCCCTTGGCGCGGGTGAGTGATATCGACCCGGTGAATCACGGCATCTCTTGGTCGCTCTACTTCCGCGATCCAGAAGGCAATCGGCTCGAGGTGTTCACCGACACGGAATGGTATATCCATCAGCCGATCAAACAGCCGCTCGACCTCTCCCTGAGCGAGCCCGAGATTCGGCGGTGCACGCTTGAATATTGCGAGGGTCAACCAGGATTCAGAGCCCTGGCGGACTGGCGGCGCGACATCGCGGGGGACATTGCAAGCCGCTTGAAAAATACCGACGCCAACGTTTGAAGCTGTGAGATAACTTAATGAGCCACCACGAGACCTTCATTCGGGATACCCGACCTCCGCACGAAGTTATGCCGGGCGGCAGCTGGGACTGTCAGGTTCATGTCTACGGCGATCCGGCACGGTTCCCGCCACGCCGGCAAGGCGCCTACGCTCCCCCTCGCGCCTATTTTGAAGACGTGCACAAGATGGCGAGCATCTTGGGCGTAAGTTTCGTCTCAGTGGTGCAAGCAAGCATCTATGGGACCGATCACAGCGCTCTCGTAGACGCCCTCTCTCGCGGATCGGGTGGCATGTTCGACGGCATCACTTATCGCGGCATCGCTATTGTGAATGACGAGGTGAGCGATCGCCAGCTAGAGGACCTGCATGCAGCCGGCGTGCGCGGCTTGCGGTTCAACTTTTGGAGGCGGCTCAATGTCGTCCCCACCGTGTCCGCGTTCCGCCGCACACTGGAGCGGGTTGCTCCGTTCGGCTGGCATGCGCGGGTGCACGTAACCGAGCCCGAGTTGTTGGAATTACAAGAGGAGTTCCGAGCTGTCACCACTCCGATCGTGCTCGATCACATGGGGCACCTCCCGTTCGCCGGCGGCGTCGATCAGCCGGGCGTGTTGATCATGCTCGACCTGCTGCGTCGGAACAATTGGTGGATGATGCTCTCTCACAGCGACCGCAATTCAGCCACTGAATCGCCGTGGAGCGACAGTCTGGCTTTCGCACGCGAGTATTATCGCGCAGCACCGGACCGATGTATCTGGGCTACCGACTGGCCACATCCCGAGTATCCGAAGATCCCGGTCAACGATGCGCAGCTTGTCGAACTCCTTTTCCGACAACTCGAGGATACGGATGCCAGGCAACAGGTGCTGGTCGATAACCCGGCGCGATTACACGGCGAGGAATCTTGATGACCGGGCCGGCACGGCGTCCGCGAGATGCCAACCGGTCCGAGGGCGACGCCACTGCCGACGGACGGCATCACGCGGGCGGCATAGCGGTGGGGGACTATCTGGACGGCCTTCGCATCACGCCATTTCACTTTGCGATATTCCTGATTTGCGCTCTGGTCGCGTTGATGGATGGATACGATTCTACGGTCATCGGCATGACTGGCACCAGCATTGCAGCCTCTTTGCACTTGGATATCAAGCAGTTTGGTCCGGTGTTCGCCGCGGCTCAATTCGGCTTCATGATTGGAGGTTTCCTGGGAGGGCCGATCGCCGATCGAAGAGGGCGTAAGCGAACGCTTGTTGTGGCAACTCTGCTCTTTGGCGTTGGCGCCGTCGTGACGGTCTTTGCTACGAGTCTGTTGGATCTCATAGGATACCGCTTTGTCACCGGGCTTGGTCTGGGTGCGGCGGCAACCTGCTTCGTCAGCCTATGCTCAGAGTATGCTCCGCGGCGTACTCGGGGACTGATCGTCGCCAGTCTCTGGGCATTGGTGCCCACGGGCAGCATTGTCGCAGGCGTGCTCGCCTCGATTGTTCTGCCTCGCCAAGGTTGGACGATGATGTATCTCATCGGAGGCGCGATTCCGCTGGCCTCCGCGCTGCTGATTTCGCTGATTGTCCCGGAATCCGTCAAGTTCTTGGTCAATCGAGAGGGCAATTGTGCCCATGTCAGCGCCATCCTCACGCGACTGTCACCGGGGGCGGAACTTCCGGCGGAGTTTTCTGCCGGCCTGGACCCTAAGATAGCCAGTCGCCCGCTCGCATATATGTTCGCGCGCGATATGGTCGGCACGACTCTTGGCTTATGGGTGAGCTTTTTCTGTGTCTGGCTGATCCTGGTCACCACCCTTGCCTGGATCTCGCCGCTGCTTCAGCAGGAAGGGCTGTCGGCCGCGCAAGCGTCTCTGGTGATCGCCAGCAACAGCGTTGGGGGCGTAATCGGCGTTATTGCCGTTGGGCGATTGATCGATCTGTACGACAAATATCTGGTGAACATCGTCATGCTGCTTGCGGGTGCTATGGCGGCGACGGCCTTCGCATTCCTCCATGCGACGTTCCTAACGGCGGCGGGCTTTTGCTTCGCGATGGGTCTGACAATCGGCGGCGCTTCCGGCGGCCTGACAGCCTTGGTAGCGATCGCCTATCCGGTATCTATCCGCTCGACCGGCGTCGGCTGGGCGATGGGCATGGCCCGCTTCGGTGCCGCGATGGGTCCGCTGCTGGCAGGGGCGATCATCCGTTACAACGGCGGTCGCGATCGGGCCTTTGTCGCCATGGCGGCATGCGCTGCAATAGCCGCAATTGCTCTGGTGGGGATTCGCTCGCGCCGTTCTCTCCAGCCCGCGTCTTTGAATGAAGCCACCACAATGATCAGTTCGAATCTGGAAGGAAAGCGAGGTCGATGATGTTCCTGAGAAACGTCTGGTATGCCGCAGGTCACTCTGAAACCGTGGAGTTCACGCCTACCAGCCGGCGTATCTGCGATGAACCCATCATGTTTTATCGAACGGGCAATAGCTCAATATCGGCTCTTCACGATCGATAAAACATGATGGGTGATGCTGACAAGGCTGATGCCGCGCTGATCCCAGACTTCTCGCCCGTCTGTGACGAAGCCTCACTAAGAATCATCCGCGGCTACACTCATGTGAACGCGAACTATGAGCTGATCTCCGACAATTTGCTCGATCTGAGCCATGTGGAGTATCTCCATCCCGATTTCGCGCGCCGCGAAGGCTTTGGCAATTTCAAGTCGGAGATGGCGCGGGACGGTAACACTATAACGGCCTATTTGTGGAAGCCCAATTCCCCGATCACGGCGTTTCAAAGAATGCTTTGGGATACGACCGCCGAGAGAGCCGACAGCCACGTCCACATGCGATGGGATCCTCCATCGCTTCTGTATCTCGATACGGGCGTGACAGAGTGCGGAGCACCGGTAAACGCCGGCGCTAGTTTTCCGTCCGCGCACTTTCTTACGCCCGAGACGGCCACCACAAGCCACTATTTCTGGGTGCTCGGCCGTAACGTGAAGCGCGACGACGCGAAACTTCACGCCAGACTCGTCGAAGTGGGAAATCGCATTTTCAGCACGGAGGATAAGCCCATGATCGAGCGTCAGCAGAGCGCCCTGGGTTGCGCAACTGACCTCTTGGCACAAGAGCCGGCCATCCTCCCGGTGGACAAGGCCGGGCTCCGAGCACGACGCCTGTTGAAGCTGCTGATAAAAAACGAACAGGGCGCTCTTACGGAGCGCTCGCCGGAGCCGACGACTTGTCAGTCGGATCGGACCTGAACCTAGAAGGCGGGACCAATCGCATGCTGGATCTTTATCACAATATCAACGCGGTCTGCGCTCAGAAAGTGCGGATTGCATTGGCTGAGAAGGGACTGACCGCGCAGGAGCACCTGATGACGTTGCGCGGAGATCAGACGGAGCCCGGCTACTTAAAGCTCAACCCCCTGGGTGTGGTGCCGACCCTGCTCCACGACGGTGAGCCGATCATCGAGTCTTCGCTCATTCTCTATTATCTCGAGGAAGCGTTCCCGAAGCCGCCACTGATGCCTTTGGCGCCACTTGCGCGGTACCGGGTGCGCCTTTTTAACAAGTTGATTGACGAGCGGGTCCATGACGCCTGCACCATAATGACCTTCGCCGCGGCGTTTCGACCAAAGTTCCTCGCGATGGGCCGGGAGGTGTGGGAAGCGGACATTGGCAGATCCCCATCGAAAAAGCGTATTGCCTACAAACGGGATGTGATCGAGCATGGCCTTAAGTCTCCCTTCGTCACCGGCGCCGTGGAGCAGTTCAAGGATCTCATCCGCCAGACCGCCTCAGCACTTGATCAGGACAGTTATCTGGTAGGGCCGGAGTTCTCGATGGCCGACGTTGCAGTTGTGCCCTATTTTGTCCGGCTTGAGCTGCTCAAGATGGACAGTTTGTGGGACAAGTTCCCGTCGATTGCGGGCTGGATTGTGCGAATGCGAAAGCGGCCATCAGTGAACGCGGAAATCTTTGAACGCATGGGAGCGGCGGATTGGGCTCCTTTTGAGAATATACAATATAGCCCTCTGGTCGGCATCGATGTAGATTAGTGGTCATAGGCATTCAAGATATTGACGCAGGTCGCCAACCCAACCTAACCCAAATCCCTGGCAGTGCTGCGCGAAGGGGATTCCACCCACATTCATCCCGAGCAGGCCCATTCGGCAGCCAATTTGGGATTCAGAAGAAAATGTGCTGGACGATATCTGAATTATGCGTTTTTGTATCACCAAATCAGCGTTCAAGTCCTGAACGAATTCGCAGCCGTCGCTCTGCGGAAACTTCGGATGCAGTTAAGAGACATCCGAGAAATCCTGAACACGGTGCGCGCTGTTTGTCACGTCGAGGCGGTCACCGTCGCCACTCACGATCGAGGGCTAACCGTCAACGAGCGCTACGAGCTCTCATTGTACGACTCAATGATCGTCTGGTTGTTCTCAATCGCTCGCAACAACGCTTGCGCCGGCCCGGTCGGCTCGCGCCTGCCTCGCTCCCAATTGCGCAGGGTCTCCCAGCACTTCGATCTCATCAAATCGCTTCCAGTGGTATATGAAATACGACGCGGCCCATGCCGCGGCGAACAATCCGATGATCGCAAAGCCGAGCGCATTGAAATGCTCGGCAAGGCGGCTGGCAATCTTCCAGCCGCCACCGGGCAACTCCAGCCTACGGGCGATCAACGCAATGGTTTCGATGCCCCCGATGACTATCGCGACCAGCGCAGATACGCCCGTGATCGTCATGTTGTAGTAAAGCTTCCGGATAGGCTTTACGAATGCCCATTCGTACGCACCGAGCATCAACACTCCGTCGGTCGTGTCGATGAGAGCCATGCCGGCGGCGAACAGCGCAGGAAACACCAAAATAGTCGCGATTGAGACGCCATGAGCCGCCTGGGCCCCCGCGAGGCCAAGCAGCGTCACCTCGGTGGCGGTGTCAAAGCCCAACCCGAACAGGAAACCGAGCGGCGCCATTTGCCAGCTATGCCGAATCAATGCAAAGAGCGGTCGAAACAAACGCGACAACGGGCCGCGTCCGCCCAAGAGAATGTCGAGGTCATCAGCCGAGTACTTGCCTCCTTTGCGAACGGCCTGAAAGCGCTGCCAAACAGTACGCAAAATCAGTAAATTCATGATCGCAATTGCGAACAGAAAGGCTGCTGAGGTTGCGGTCGCGATCACACCGCCGATTTGAGAAAAATTCTGAAAGCGCGCCAGTGCACCCACAGTGAACGCGATAAACCCCGCCGCAATCAACACGATGGTGGAGTGTCCGAGTGCAAAGAAAAAACCGACCGTGAGCGGCCGTTTGCCGTCCTGAATCAATTTTCTGGTTACATTGTCGATGGCGGCGATGTGATCTGCATCAACCGCATGGCGCAATCCCAAGCTATACGCAAGCAACGCGGTGCCGAGCTTCACCGAGTCATTTGAAAAGAGCACGAACGCCCAAACGCCCGCGGCAACGTTGGCGCAAACAAGTACGGTATATAACGCGATGAGACGCGTCTTGAACGAAGTCACGCCTATTCGTCCAGGCATGCGTCAAAACCATTTGCCAGCAGTTTCCGGTCGAGTTCGCGCCCGATGAAGACGAGTTGCGTCAGTCTCGGCCGATCGCCCCACGGCCCGAGTGCGGTGGTATCGACCACCATGTGCACGCCCTGAATGACGATTCGCTCGTTCGCGCCCTTGAAGTTCAGAAAGCCCTTCATGCGATACAGTCGGGTACCCTGCGTTTGTAGCATATGGGTGAGCCATGATTGAAATCGCCCGGCATCAATCGGGCGATCCGTCTCGAGGCTGAATGAGCTGACGAGCGCATCGTGAGAGTGTCCCGGGTCGAAGTTCTTATGCACCCGCGGTGCTAGTTCCGCGTCGCCGCTGTCCTTAAGCTTCAGTGCGAACTCCTCGGGCAAGTGCTGCGTAAAGAGCCAGTACGTGCCGCGCATTTTGATACGCAGCAGGAACTTTGCTTCCGTGCTGCTCCGCGGTAAGTCGAGCAGCCACGTGCGAAATTGTGGCTCGATCACCGCGCCTGGAGAATCGGCCTCGACGGCGCCGGAGAACAAGGCGAATACCCGCTCGGCGGCCTTGGCCGGATCGAGCTCGTCGCTCCCTATCGCCTCGCAGACCGCGATCTTAATGGCTGGATCCGGGCCTTCCCGCAGCAGTAATGTGTAATCCCCCGCCGCGAGTTCGTACGCTCCCGCCCACTCAAACGGATATTCGGGTTCCAGAAATGTCGGCTTGTACTCGAGCGCCCGCGCAAGGTCGAATCCGCCGATGCCGAGTACTGTGCTCATCGGGACGGATGCCCGTCGGGAGGGATCGGCGCGCACGATTCGCGCCAGCG
>Ga0193716_1001578_pt1 | contig 13175 bp, 11 predicted proteins | sample U2c1metaG_FD_145901 | JGI IMG/M metagenome (GOLD analysis project Ga0193716, IMG submission 145901) | Soil microbial communities from a riparian zone of the East river system, Colorado, United States - U2c1 | ecosystem: Environmental > Terrestrial > Soil > Riparian zone | place: USA: East River...
TATCGCAAGCTGGTGCGGCTCGGCGCGTACGGCACCTTCCTCAACGAGTACCTGTGCGGAATCGCCGTGCGAGTGAGCGACCTGCAGGGCCGCACAGCGGAATTCCCGTGGATCCGACAAGAAGGCGGGAGGTGCGCTGACTGATGCTCAGATATCGCCAATCCAACCTGGTGCGTGCAGGGTTCATCGGAGTTGTGCTGATGGTGCTCGTCATCGCCGTCGGTCTACAGCCCGACCGCCTGATCCAGATGGCGACCACGATCCGACATCAGGCACTGTTCGCCGAGGCGGGCGGGCTTGCCATCGGCAACGACGTGACCCTCGCGGGGGTGAAAGTCGGTACGGTGTCTGATATTTCGCTGCAGCACGGCAAGGCGTTGGTCTCGTTCACCATCGACGGCAAGTACCACCTCGGCCGCGACAGCACCGCCCACATCCGGACCGGAACGCTTCTCGGTCAACGGGTGGTGACCCTCGACCCGGCAGGCAGCGAACCGCTGAAATCCACCGACGTGATCCCGGTGACACGTACATCCTCGCCGTATTCGCTGACTGACGCGGTCAGTGACATGACCACCAACGTCGCAGGCACCGACACCGAAGCGCTCAATCAGTCTCTGGATACGCTCTCGGCGACCATCGACCAGATCGCACCGCAACTAGGACCGACATTTGACGGACTCACCCGGCTGTCGCGATCACTCAACACCCGCAATGGCACTCTGGGCGCCCTGCTGAAGAACGCAGGAAATCTCACCGGCATCCTCTCTGAACGCAGCCAACAGCTCAACACGCTGATCCTCAACGCCAACGTTCTGGTCGGCGTGCTCAACGACAAGCGACAGGCGATCGCGTCGCTACTGGCCAACACCTCGGCGGTGGCCCAACAGTTGACCGCGCTGGTGGCCGCAAACCAAGCAACGCTCAAACCCACACTGGACAAGCTGAACTCGGTGACTGCGATGCTGGAGAAGAACCGCGACAACATCGCGAAGGCACTGCCAGGTCTGGCGAAATACCAACTCACCCAAGCTGAGTCCGTCTCCTCCGGTCCTTACTCCTCCGCCAGCGTGGCCAACCTCATACCCGGCCAAATGCTGCAGCCGTTCCTTGACTACGCGTTCGGATTCCGCCGAGGAACCAATGCCGGGCAGCCGCCGGACAACGCCGGGCCGCGCGCGGAGTTTCCCTTCCCGTACAACGGCATTCCCCAGCCAGGAGACCACCCATGATGTCGCGCTCCCGGTTCGTCGCCGCACTGGCAGTCGTGCTGATCGCTGTCTGTAGCGCCGCAGCGGTACTGCTCGGTCGGCAGGCATTTTTCGGCCCCAAGACAATCACCGCCTACTTCAGCTCCGGCACCGGTATCTACGCCGGCGACGAGGTGCGGGTGGCAGGCGTCAAAGTCGGCACCATCGCCGCTGTGGAGGCCAATGCCACCGGCCCCAAGCTGACCCTCAAAGTCGATCGCGACGTGCCCATTCCGGCGGAGGCCAAAGCGGTAATCGTCGCCCAGAACCTGATTTCGGCGCGCTACATCCAGCTCGCGCCCGCCTACGAATCCAGCGGCCCAACCATGGCAGACGGTGCGGTTATTCCGGTACAACGCACCGCGGTTCCCGTGGAATGGGATCAGGTCAAAGACCAACTCATGCGACTGGCAACGGATTTGGGCCCCGGCAGCCAGGTATCGACCCCCGCCGTAGCACGGTTCATCGACAGCGCCGCGAACGCGTTGGACGGCAACGGCGACAAGCTGCGCCAGACACTGGCCCAACTGTCGGGCCTTGGACGCGTCTTGGCCGACGGCAGCGGCAATCTAGTCGACATCATCAAGAATCTGCAGAGCTTTGTTACCGCGTTACGCGACAGCGGCGAACAGATCATGTCATTCCAGGATCGGTTCGCATCTCTGAGCAGTGTGCTCGACGACAATCGTTCCGATCTTGATGCAGCGCTGCAGAACCTGTCTGTCGCCGTCGTCGACGTACAAGGATTCATCGCCGAAAGCAAGGATCCGGCATCCGAACAGATTCGGCGGTTGGCCAACGTGACCCAGAATCTCGTCGACCACAAGACCGACCTGGAGAACATACTTCACGTCGCACCCAACGCAATAGCCAATGGCTACCAGGCCTACAACCCGACCACGGGGGGCACGCTGGGTACGGAAACCCTCACCAACTTCGCCGATCCGGTGGGGTTGGTCTGCTCGTCGATCGGCGCAATCGAGAACACCACTGCCCCTGAAACAGCCAAGCTGTGCGCGCAATATCTCGGACCCGCCCTGCGCTTGCTCAACTTCAACCAGATGCCCATCCCCACCAACCCCTACCTCATGCCTTCGGCCAGTCCCGACGACATCATCTACTCCGACCCGGCCCTTGCCCCTGGCGGTGCCGGCCCGGCACCCGGACCTCCCGAAACTCCACCAGCGGTGTCGGCGTACACGGGCTTGAACGGTGACGTGCCACCGCCTGCCGGCTACGGGCAGCCGCCCGCTGTAGCGCCGGGCCCGTCAGCGCCCGACCACTTGCCGGCAGCTCCCTCACCTGCGTTGTATCCGGGAGCGCCGGTGCCCATATCGCCCAGCTTGACCGACCTGTTGTTGCCTGCGGAACGGCCGACCCCATGACCGGTCGCACTTGGCCAAGCCGCGTGCTCGCACTCGGCGGCTGCGTCATGCTCACCATCACCGGGTGCGCGTTTCAGGGCCTGAACTCGCTGCCGCTGCCCGGCGCGGTGGGGCGCGGCGCAGATGCCCTGATCTACCACGTCGAGATCGCGAATGTGGCTACATTGGAATCGAATTCGCCGGTGATGATCGATGACGTCGTCGTCGGCAGCGTCGGCAAGATGAGGGTCAAGGACTGGCACGCCGACGTCGAGGTGTCGGTGCGCCCCGACATCATCGTTCCCGCCAACGCGGTCGCCAGCGTCGGTCAGACCAGTCTGCTGGGATCCATGCACCTCGCGCTCGACCCGCCTCTGGGTCAACAACCGAGCGGCCGGCTGCAACCGGGCACCACCATCGCGTTGAGCGACTCGTCAACCTATCCGTCCACTGAGCAAACCCTGTCATCGTTGTCGGCGGTGATCAACTCCGGCGGCGTGACTCAAATCGGCGACATCGTTCGCAACTTCAACGCGGCGCTCAATGGTCGCGAAGGCGAGATCCGAGATCTACTCACCCGCCTGGATACCTTCGTCGGCACGGTGGACCGTCAGCGCGACAACATCATCGCGACCATCGAGTCGCTGAACCGGCTCGCCGGTACCTTCGCAGCGCAGCGCGAGGTCATCTCGCGGGCTCTGCGCAACATTCCACCCGCATTGCGCGTGCTGATCAACGAGCGTCCACGGCTGACGACAGCGCTGCAAAAGCTCGGGACGTTCAGCGCCACCGCCACTCGCCTCGTCAACGATTCGCAAGCAGATCTGGTCAGCAACCTGACGAACTTGGAACCGGTGATCCGCGTTCTGGCTGACCTGGGACCTGAGCTGGACCGTGCTTTGGCCGAGATCTTCACCTTTCCCTACAGCCAGTGGTTCGTCGACCACGGCATTCGGGGCGATTACATGAACCTGTTCGTTGTCGTCGACCTGACCCGCGCTCGGCTCAAGCGCACAATTTTTCTGGGTACCCGCTGGGGCGAAGAAGGCGCGAGACTGGTGCCCGCACCTGGCGACCCGTATCAGCAGAACTACACCTACGATCCCCTAAACGTCCCCGTCCAACAGCAGCCGACCCCCGACGGCGCACCAGCACCGGCCGCGACGCCACCGCTGAGCGAGCCGCTGCTACCCATTGCTCCGCCACAGGTGCCTGGCGCGGCGACGCCAACCACCGATGGCTCAACACCAATATTTGCCGGTCCCTATCCTCCCGAAAGCCGGCCGGTACCAGGCGAAGTGGGTGGGCGCTGATGCTGACACGGTTCATCCGAATCCAATTGACCATCTTCACCATTGCGTCGGTCATCGGCGTGACGGCGATGACCTTGACCTACATCCAGCTTCCAACTCTGGTGGGCATCGGACACATGACCGTGACACTGCAACTGCCCGCGACAGGCGGCCTATACCGGTTCAGCAACGTCACCCTGCGCGGTGTTCAGATCGGGAAGGTCACCACGGTGGAACTCACCGACGCCGGCGCACAGGCCACACTGTCGCTTGACAGCGCAGCCAAGATCCCGGCCGACTTGCAGGCCGACGTGCTGAGCATGTCGGCGGTTGGCGAACAGTTCATTGACTTGAAACCACGCTCGGACGCCCCGCCGTACCTGCACGACGGATCCGTTATCGCCTTGGACGACACCACGATTCCCCAGCAGGTGGGGCCCATGTTGGACCAAGTGAGCGCGTTGGTCGGCAGTATCCCCAAAGACAGACTCGGCGCGTTGGTCGACGAAGCATTCACCGGCTTCAACGGTGCCGACTATGACTTCGGATCGTTGTTGGACTCTGGGGCAAAACTGACTCACGACATCAACGGCGTAGCCGACAATGCCAGAGCCCTCATCGATGACAGCGGTCCACTGCTGGACTCCCAAGCCCAAACGGTTGATTCGCTCAGAACCTGGACGCACAGCCTTGCCGGCATCACCGGTCAATTGGCCAACGACGATCCGCAGGTGCGTACGCTGCTGCAGAAGGGCCCCGGGTTCGCCCAGGAAGCCTCACGGTTGCTCGAGGCGGTCAAACCCACGCTGCCGGTGCTGCTGGCCAACCTCACCGCCATCGGCCAGATCGGCATCACCTATCAGCCCTCCATCCAGCAACTGTTGGTGCTGCTGCCTCCCGACGTTGCCTATCTGCAGCAGCTGCCCAAGAATCCCACCGGCATGCCGGGGTTTGACTTCACCTTCACCATCGGTGATCCCAATCCCTGCACGGTCGGGTTCCTGCCGCCGTCACAGTGGCGATCGCCTGCCGACACCACCGACGTCGACACCCCGGACGGCCTCTATTGCAAACTGCCGCAGGATTCGCCGACCGCCGTTCGCGGCGCCCGCAACTACCCGTGTATGGGTCACCCAGGAAAGCGGGCGCCTACCGTCGAAATCTGCGACAGTGACGACCCTTACCAGCCCTTGGCGCTGCGGCAACACATCGTCGGCCCCTATCCGCTGGACCCCAACTTGATCGCGCAAGGCATCCCGCCTGATTCCCGGATCGACGCTGACGACCAGATCTACGGCCCAGCAGCAGGCACTCCCATGCCGCCGGGTGCGGCCGAAGCGCCACCACCCCCCGACCTGCCGCCGACGGGCACACCGCCGCCACCATCGGAGCCCGCCGACACGTCGGGCGTCCCCCCGGGTGTCGCGACCACACCGCCCGCGGACGGGCCACCCGCGGTGCCCGACGAGGGTCTACCCGCGGCGGCGCCGGCCTCCTTCGACGGGGGCGCAACCGGGGGCCCGTCCGTGGCCGTCGTGCAGTACGACCCCCGCACCGGTCGCTACACCACCCCCGACGGACACACGTTCCGGCAGTCCGATCTGGTGGCGTCAGCGACTCCGAAATCTTGGAAAGACCTGTTGCCCACCTGATAGCCGACGGCAGCAAAACAGGTCGCCCGCCGCCATCGCATCGAGTCTGATCATCGCAACGGTGTGGTCGCGCGGGAGCACTGCAAAGTGCAGTGCCACAGCGACACCGAGGAACGCACGTCCTCGATGGCGGTTGCCCGAAGTCGATGATTCCGGTAGCCGCATGTGAAGATCTCTCGAAATCTCCCGATCCGCGGCCAGAACAACCCGACTCATGCCCTGAGTCAGCAATTCTGGGGCAATTGGTTGCCGACAACCACCGAACGTGAGCGCACTGCGCGAAATCGACCACCAAATCTTCGCCGTCAACTCACGTTGGGCGACCCGTCGAACCTGCGCCCACGGCGCTGCACGCGAATCAACGACTCAGGGCAGCTAGAGCGATCGAGCCGGCCCCGACGACGGTGACGAGGTCAGCGAGCTCAAATTGCGTGTAGGGCAATGGCCATCGGCTCGACCAGAGTTGCCCGACGTCACTGTGGTCGCGGACCTAGGCAGTTCTCGGTACTCCAGTCGTTGATCTGGCGCACACCGTGCTGCACGTCGACGAAGTGCGGCGCGATGAACGTCTTGGTGATGGCCATCAGCACCATGATGATGCCGAGAGTGGCAAACCCAGACACGATCGTGGTGCCCAGCGAGGTCCGCTGTCCAGGTTCTTCGTCCCATCGTGGGTAGAACAGCAGGGCAGCGAAATGCCATGCACCGTAAACTAGTACGTTGAGGCCCCACATCCCCGCACTGTTGTCGAAGCAGTAGTTCGAGCTGGTGTAGGCGAACGTTTCTGCAAGCGGCATGAGGGGAGCCAATACGATGCACAAGATCACGTGCCGGGTCACACTGTCACGGCTCAGCACGGTACCGCTGCGGTCGAGCAGCTGGACGATGACGCGGTAGGCGACACCCAAGATGACGGAGTAGAGGCTGAAGATCGTGATGGTGTTCGCCAGCATGAACAGCGGCACACCGTTGGGATTCAGATCCGTGTTGAAGGCGAAGTGCCCGTGCAACACCTCATACCAGGGATCGGTTCCGATGAACCCACCCAGAGATGCCCAAATGACGAGGAATACTGCCATCCGAAACCCATACAGTTCGGGGAGGGCACGACCGCGATCCTCGCGGGCCCGAAACACCAACGGAAGAATCAACGTTCCCAGCGCGACGGGGACTGCCTGGCCCAACAGAAGTGGGTCGTTGGGCCGGTCATAGCTCAAGTTCATCATCACGAGAAGCTGTGTTGGCAAAGCGATCACGAACCACACGAGATAAATGATCTCGGTTCGTCGCTTCCCGGGGTTGTCCGCCAGGACGTGGAATCTGCCGACCTGCTGGATTCCTTCGTCGTCAACCGATGCGCGATCGGTCGGCCCGTTGATTGCCTGATTGTGCGTCATGACTGGCTCTTTCGTTCGTCAACCGCGTGGTGCGGCATCGTCGCGGTCCAAATGCGTTCGCCATCCCGTGTGGGCAACCGTGTGTCAGGTTCCAATCGCGACACGACCGGCCTTCATCGCCGCGACAACACCGCCGTCCACGAGGACATCGGTGCCGGTGATGTAGCTTGCACATGGACCAAGGAGAAATTCGGCCACCCCCGCGACATCGGCAGGCGTCCCGATCCGCTTCATGGGTGAACTGCCGATCATGCCCTTCATCAATTCACCAGTGTCGCTGTCGTTGATCTCGCTGCGACCCATCGGTGTGGAGATGATGCCCGGACTTATCGAGTTGAGCCTGGCCCCCCTCTCGCCCCATGCGATGGACGCCGCAGATACTCGAAGTTGGTTGGCGCGCTTGGCTATTGCGTATGCCATACTGCGCGTCGACGCGTCATCACTGCAGGACTGGAGCAGGGCGCTCACCGCAGGAATCTGCGACAGTTCCTCGGCGGGCGCTGTGGCCAACAGCCGTTCAGTCTCTTCACCCAAGCCGCTACCCAGCAGATTGCCGGCCATGCTTGCGATGACCACGCCGGCTCCATTCTCACCGATCGCGCATGCGAACTCGTCGAGCACGTAGGCAGTACCGACGAGGTCGACGGCAATGATCCGTGCCGGCGAGGCCTGCACGGGTGAGACACCTGCCGTGTGCACGACGCCGGCGATTTGGCCAATGCTACTTGCCTTTTCGACCATGGCCCGTACTGATGCGCGGTCGGAAAGGCAAGTAGCATTGGTCGACACGCGGTATCCATCGTCGCGCATGGACGCGTCTGTGGCAGCCAGCAGTTTCTCATCGCGGTCCGCGAGCAATATCGCGTGCGCCGGGCCCACCCGTCGCGCGACGGAGGCACCCATCCCGCCGACCCCGATGACAACCAACACATTTGGCGTCATCGCACTCGAAGTACCGTCGTTCACCCGAAGGGTCCTCCCATCACACCTCGTCGCGCCGGGATGCCAGCGAAACACGCGGTGCACTAAAGCGATGTGCTTATTAAGCTACTTAACAAGAGACGTTACGCCGGTCCCCGTGACGCGTCAACGTTCACGCGCCAAACCGACGCGACACGTAATACTGCGAAAAGGACCAGTCTTCAAGCGATCGCGAAAAGCCCTGCCGGCACGATGCACTCGACGTTGACACGACATGCTGAGGCCGATAACTTGGCTGCCATATCGTTGTTAAGCCGCTTAACCAAGTCGTGCGGTCACAGGGTCCGGTGTCAACGCAACAACCGCCTCGGCCGAAACGACGGTCCTTCCCGACCTACACAAAATTGGAGCCGATATGAAGACCAAGGGCGCGATCGTGTGGGATTTCAACCAGCCGTGGTCGATCGAGGAGATCGAGATCGGCGATCCCCGTCGTGGCGAGGTGAAGGTCCAGACCGAGGCCGCCGGCATGTGCCACTCCGATCACCACCTGGTGACCGGCGCCATCCCAATGGCCGGGTTTCCCGTCCTCGGCGGTCATGAAGGTGCTGGCATCATCACCGAGGTCGGCCCCGACGTAGACGGTCTCGAGGTGGGCGATCATGTGGTCTTATCGTTCATCCCGTCCTGCGGAAAGTGCCGGTCCTGTCAGGCCGGCCTACGCAATCTGTGCGACCTAGGCGCGTTGCTGCTCGCGGGGACCTCGGTCGCCGACGGAACCCACCGAGTCCATACCAAAGGCCATGACGTATACCCGATGTCGCTTTTGGGAACGTTTGCGCCCTACATGGTCGTTCACCAGACCTCAGTGGTGAAGATCGACCCGACGGTGCCCTTCGAAGTCGCATGCTTGGTCGGTTGCGGCGTGACTACCGGTTACGGTTCGGCGACACGAACTGCCGCGATCCGGCCCGGTGACGATGTCGCCGTGATCGGTCTAGGCGGCGTCGGCATGTCGGCCCTGCAGGGCGCCGCGGCCGCGGGAGCACGATACATCTTCGCTGTCGACCCGATCCGCTGGAAGCGCGATACCGCGATCAAATTCGGCGCCACCCATACCTACGACACAGTCGAAGCCGCCACCGCCGGGGCAGCAGAGGTCACCGCGGGCGGCATGTGCCGAAAGGTGATTGTCACCGTCGGCGACGTCAACGGACACGATGTCGACAAATGGATGGGGATCACCGCCAAGGGCGGAACCTGCGTGCTGACAGCGGTGGGCAACATGCTGGACACAGATGTCAGTCTGAACCTCGCCATGCTGACGCTGATGCAAAAGGGTTTGCAGGGCAACATCTTCGGTGGCGGCAACCCGCAGTACGACATCCCGCTGCTGCTGTCGATGTATACGGCGGGAAAGCTCAATCTCGACGACATGATTACGGCGACGTACTCGCTGGAGCAGATCAACGATGGCTACCGTGACATGGTGGACGGCAAGAACATTCGCGGCGTTATTCGCTTTACCGACGCCGACCGGTGACGTACCGGCTGCGCGGATCGATGCCACCGTGATGGTGTCACGATGACGGACTACGCCGGTGAAGCACTGAGTGCCGAACAGGCAACTCAGATGCGAGCCACTTTCGAACCACTCACACACGCCGTCCGCGACCTCATCGACGCCGTGATCCGCAGCGAGGCCGACGACAACCTGGTGGCGGCGGCACTAACCGAAATCGAGTCGGCCACTGCTCGACTGCGCAGCAGACAGCGCGACGGGCACTTCGGAGCCCGCCGCGTCGTCGGAGGTGAGCCCGTGGCATGGGGTAACGCGGCGACCGGACTTCGCAACCCTCTGGCGCCGCCCGTTGTCGTGAAACGCGAGCGTTCTGGGATCGCGTCGGCCGACGTGTTCCTCGGGGCAGCGTACGAGGGACCACCCGGACACGTACACGGCGGCTACTGCGCCCTCATCCTGGACCACCTTCTAGGTGAGGTCGCCAGCGGTCCCGACAACCCACGGTTCACGGGCACGCTGAGCTTGCGCTATCTGAGGGCCACGCCGCTAGGCGTCGTGCACGCCGAGGCCAGGATCGAGCGCATCGACGGCATCAAAACCTATGCGGTCGGCCAGCTTTCCGACGGTGACGGAACCACGATCCAGGCCGAAGGCGTTTTCATCCAACCGAGGTGGGCGCGCGGCTAGCCTTTCGGCAGTCGGGGAGGGACCCGGGCCCGCGGGCTAACTCGTCACTGAACCGCCATTGAGCCCGATCGTCTGGCCAGTCATCCAGGACGCCTCCTCGGAGGCCAGGTATACCGCCAAGGCGCCGACATCCGACGGCTTGCCGATCCGGCCCACCGGAATCGTCGCGGCGAGAGCCGCGACAAGGGAAGGGTCGTCGAGCACGAGGCCCAACGCGATCGTGTTGGCCGTGATGCCGTGCTTGGCGTTTTCGATGGCCAGGTGCCGCATGAAACCCGCCGCGCCGGCCTTGGCCCCCGCATACGGTGACACGCCGATCGCCATGCCCACCTGACCAGCGCCCGAGGAGATCGTGATGACGCGACCCCATCCGCGACCGATCATGGATCCGAGCACAGCCTTGGAACAGTTCATCGGACCGAAGAGATTCACCGCGACGATCGGCGCCCAATACTCGGGCGAGAGATCGCTGAACTGCGCCGTCTGCATGGGTTCGGTTGGTCCGCCAGTGCCGGCGTTGTTGACCAACACGTCGACGGGACCGAGGCGAACAGACACCTCCTCAACGCCTGCCGAAACGGCCGCCAGATCGGTGACATCGAACGGCACGGCGATGGCCTGCCCCCCGGATGCAGTGATCTCCTCGGCGACAACTGCAGCTCTATCGGTGTGAAAGTCGTTGACCGCAACTGCCGCACCTCGTGTGGCCAACGCGCGCGCGATGCCCGCACCGACGTTCTGGCCACCACCGGTGACCAACGCTACCCGACCGGTCAGATCGAACATGGTCTCCTCCCACCTTCAATATTCGTCGCTCCGAATGGCAGTTACGCTAAAGCGCAACGCTTTTCCCATCACTGTAGGTTCCGCCCAATGAGACCGGCGACGTGCGCACGTCTGGTTGCGCTCACCGCAACCGCATGTGCACGAATCGCGGTCAGACGATGCCGAAGTACCCGATCACCCCGGCGATCGCGACGATGAACAGCGGGTTGATCTTGCTGCGCACGAAGATCAGCGTGCACACCGCGGTCAGCGCGTACGCCTTCCAGTCGTGGTCGGCGCTCCGGCTCATCACCAGCGACGAGGCCAGGATCAGACCGACGGTCAGCGGCGCGAAGCCCTTCTCGACCGCGATCCGCCATTTCGACTGCTCGGCCTTCTGCCAGAACAGCGTGATGCCGTAGACCAGCGACGCGGCGGGAATCACCATGGCCGCCGTCGCGATCACGCCGCCAAGGATGCCGCCAGCGACGCCGCCGACCGGCAGCCCGGCGGCGTAGCCGATCATGCCGACGATGAGGATGCTCGGCCCCGGCGCGGTCTGCGAGATCGAGAAGAGGTCGGCGAATTGGCCGTTGTTGACCCAATGGTCTTGGTTCACGGCCCGAAGATGCATCTCGGGCAGCACGGCGTTGCCGCCGCCGATCGACATCAGCGACAGCGATCCGAAGAGAACGACGAGTTGCAGATAGGTGCTCACGCCGCGGCTTCTTCCTTGCTCCCCCTAGGCCAGGCCCAGATGAGGGCAAGCGGCGCGACGATGCCAAGCACTCCCAACAACGGCCAACGCAGCACGCCGTTGAGCACGAACGCGAGTCCGAACAGCGCCACCGGGATCACACCGGTCAGGCACTTCTGCCCGGTCTTGATCACCATCGCCACAGTGAGCGCCACGGCCGCCGCGGACGCCCCGTGCAGCACCCCCTTGACCGCGGGCACTTCCTTGAACTGGAAGTAGAGCCACGCCATGAACAAGACGATCGCCAGCGGCATGAAGCACAACCCGACGACCGACGCGACCACCCCTGGCAACCCGCGCATCTTGGTGCCGACGAAAACCGCCATGTTGACCTGGTTGGCGCCGGGCAGGATCCGGCACATGGTCATGGCGGACAGGAACTCGTTCTCGCCCATCCATTTCTTCTCGACGACCAGAATTTCGCGCGACCACGCGGACAGGCCACCGCCGAACGACGCCAGCGCGATGTGGTTGAAGGTCAAGGCCAAGGTCGCGAGCGACACCCGCTCCGTAGGCGGCAACGGCCCCTCACTCATGCACGAGTTCGGGGTCGTGCGGGAAGTCGTCCTCGTGGTGTTGGGCCGGATCGAGCGGGTCGGGCGGGTCGTATTGGTGTGAGAGCCGCCAGTCCTCGTCGAAGACGGCTCGCAGGCGCGCGATCACGGCTGGGTCGGTGACCGTGATACCCAGTTCGCGGCGCAGGTCGAAGGCACTGCGGTCGATGTTCATCGAACCGACAAGGGCCCGCTCGTCGTCGACGATCAGCAGCTTGGCGTGCACCCTGAGGTTCTTTTGCTTGTGCACCTTGACGCCGAACCGGCGCAACGTGCGCAGCGAGGCGAAGGTGTCGAGCATGTCCCAGTCGCTGATGCCGTGCTTTCCGCCGCAGAGCACGTGCACCTTCACGCCGCGCTGCGCGGCGTCGACGATGCGGTCGAGGATCACCGCGTCGACGTACTTGGGGTGCTGGACGTCCAGGCGGTGGGTGGCGGAATCGATGAACTGGGCCATATGCAGTCGTGAGTTGGAGTTGCTCCACGACAGGCCGTGGCTGTCCGACGGCTCCCAATCGCCGTGGCTCCAGTCGGCCTCGAACACCTCGACGATCTGGGCAACGTTTCGGGAGTCGTGGGTGATCACGCCGTAGTCGCGGGTCAGGGTGAAGTACTTCTCGCAGAGGTTGAACGTCGCGACCAGGGCCGCCTCCTCGTCGACCACGATCGACTTTTCGTGCGACACATAGAACTTGGGGTTGGTCCACTGCACGTCGATCCCGGCGGCACGGAACCGCTCAAAGGTCTCGTCATTGGCACGGTCCCCGCCGGAGCGCGCCGCGTTGAGCATCACCCGCACGTCGACGCCCGCGTTCCGGCGGTCGATGACGGCCGCGATCAGGTCTTCGGACGTGAAGGTGAACTGCTTGATCAGCAGCGACTTCTGCGCGGATTCGATGAATTCTCGGACCGGCCCAAGGCCATCGTCGGGTTGGACGATCAAGTGAGGACCGGTGGGATGCACGATTGATGAAGTTAGCACTGGTAACGGCTGTTGGTCGGGACGCGGCATGA
>Ga0193716_1001579_pt1 | contig 13175 bp, 11 predicted proteins | sample U2c1metaG_FD_145901 | JGI IMG/M metagenome (GOLD analysis project Ga0193716, IMG submission 145901) | Soil microbial communities from a riparian zone of the East river system, Colorado, United States - U2c1 | ecosystem: Environmental > Terrestrial > Soil > Riparian zone | place: USA: East River...
CTTCACTGAGAAGAACGTCGCCTTCTGCAACATCGACCAGCCACTGATCGGCCGCTCGCTGGAACCGACGGAGCATGTGACGTCCCCCGTCGGCTACGTACGCCTGCACGGACGAAACTACGACCAGTGGTTTGACGCCGACACCGGCGCTGATCGCTACAACTACCTCTACAGCGAAGCCGAACTGGCAGGATGGAAAGACAAAATCGTCCGCATCGCAGGCAAAGCCGAGGTCACCTACGTCGTCACCAACAATCACTTCGAAGGCAAAGCCGGCGTCAACGCGCTGCAACTCAAGAACATGATCACGGGACAGCGGGTGAAGGCGCCAGAGCCGCTGCTGAAGCACTATCCAGAGTTGAGCAAGATCGCCGACCCAATCTACGACGACACCGCGAGTCCAGAACTACCGCTGCGGGCTTGACTTAAATCCAAGAATCATTTGTCATTCCGAATGCCTCACAGTCGCGGTCGCGCGACGCGAGGCGTGAGGAATCTGCTTTGGCTGCTATCGCAGAAGCGTCAGTAAAAACAGATTCCTCACCGCTTAGGCGGATTCGGAATGACAAGGGATATGGGGTTCGAACGAAGTGAGACTTGAGAAGTTACTTCGCGGCTAACTCTTCTTTGGCGGCGTAGTGCGATTCCACGTAGTCATCCAATATCTGGATGAACTCCGCGACGATCTTGTCGCCTTTCAGAGTGGTGAACAGGCGTCCATCCACGTAGACCGGAGCCTTCGGCTCCTCGAACGTTCCGGGCAGTGAAATCCCCAGGCTGGCGTGCTTCGATTCGCCAGGGCCGTTTACGATGCAGCCCATGACTGCGACTTTCATTTCTTCGACGCCCGTGTAACGTCCCTTCCAAACCGGCATCTGATCGCGCAAGTACGACTGAATCTGCTGCGCCATTTCCTGAAAGAAAGTGCTGGTGGTGCGTCCGCATCCGGGGCAGGCAGTGACCTGTGGTGTGAAGCTGCGAATACCCAGCGATTGCAGAATCTGCTGTCCCACTCGGACTTCTTCGGTGCGGTCGCCTCCGGGGGCAGGCGTAAGCGAGACGCGGATGGTATCGCCAATGCCTTCCTGCAACAGCACGCCGAGCGCGGCGCTCGAAGCGACAATGCCTTTGGCGCCCATACCGGCTTCCGTGAGTCCAAGGTGCAACGGATAGTTGCAACGCGCGGCCAGCGAACGGTAGACATCGATCAAATCCTGCACGCCACTCACTTTGGCGCTGAGAATAATCTGATCGGGACGCAAGCCATACTTCTCCGCCAGGCTGGCCGAATTCAGCGCGCTCACCACCATGGCTTCCATCGTGACTTCACGCGCATCCTTGGGTTCCGCCAAAAGCGAATTCTCATCCATCATCTTGGTGAGAAGCGCCTGGTCGAGCGAGCCCCAGTTCACGCCGATGCGGACCGGTTTCTCGTTCTCGACCGCCACCTCGATCATGGTGCGGAAATTGTTATCGTCCTTGCGTCCGATGCCCACGTTGCCGGGATTGATGCGGTATTTGGCCAGGGCCCGCGCGCATTCGGGGAACTTCTTGAGCAGAAGATGTCCGTTGTAGTGAAAGTCACCAATGATGGGCACGCTGACGCCCTGAGCATCGAGCTGTTCAACGATGGGCGCGACTGCAGCCGCAGCCTCTTCGTTGTTGACCGTGACCCGTACTAATTCGGATCCGGCCTTGGCCAGGGCGGCAACCTGCTTCACGGTGGAAGGAATGTCAGCGGTGTCTGTATTGGTCATCGACTGCACCACAACTGGTGCATCGCTGCCTACCTTTATGCCGCCGATCGAGCCTGTAACGGATTTTCTGCGTTGGATATCTGCCATGGGGAAGCTTTATTTTAACACGGGGAAGGAAGTCTCTCAGCTGTCAGCTCCCAGCTATCAGCGAGTAATGGACGCAGAATGAGCGAGTTACCCGGTGTAGTGTTTGGTGCGGAGCGCCGCCTAAGCACAAGGTCCCTCCACTGCGCGAAGCTGCGCTTCGCGCCGGTCGGGATGACAGAGTTTTTGGAGGAGCTAACAGCTGGAAGCTAGGAGAGCTAGACGCTGATAGCTGACGGGAGTAGGTACTTGTTGAAACTCTCCCCGAAAGCTGAACAGCGATTTTCGGCACTTGAAACCTTAGCTCTGTTTGGGCTGTTTCTTGAGGAGCCGATCTATGGCAACTTGCGGATCGCCAGTGATAATCAGCCTTTCCTCGACAGGGCCGGGTTTACTTTTCTTGCGCTTCGGCTTTGGCTTTTTGCTCATCTAAGTATAGTATGCACAAGATTCCTGTTATGTGGGGCCGCGCCATCCACGATACAAGGGCATTTCTAAGCCCGGACGCGGCACTCTAAAGACTCCAGTAGTTGGCATCGTGCAACGTGATGGTGATGTTCGTTTTCAGATGATGGAGCGCGTTACGGCGGAAAACATCAGCAAATTTATTGCACAGAATGCGGACTTGTCATGCCGCGTGATTACCGATGAATTCAACCTGTACAAGAATGTGGGCCGCAAGTTTGAAGGCGGGCACGAAGTGGTAACGCACCGCGCAAAGGAATATGTCCGACAAGGGACCGACATCCACTCGAACACGATAGAGGGTGTCTTCTCCCTGATTCGGCGCGGCGTAATGGGAACTTTCCATAGCGTCAGCAAGAAACATCTGCCGAACTACTTGAATGAGTTTCAGTTTCGCTGGAACACACGAAAGCTAGATGACGGTGAGCGTGTAGCGAAAGCAATCAAGGCAATTGACGGCAAGCGGCTGGAGTATCGGGAGTCGGTTGAGAATCCTCCCTATCTGCCAAAGCCGACCGGACAGATGGAAGCAAAATTCGAGGAGGAGCCGTTTTGATTGAAAAACCAGTTTCAACAAGTACCTACTCCCGATAGCTGATAGCTGACAGCTGATAGCTGACAGCTGCTCTATGGCATTCTCCCCATGACGCTGGGCAGCATCTTGGCCACGTCGTTGTAGATGACCATCACGGCGAACAACACCAGAAACACGAACGCCGCCTGGTAGATGCGTTCTTTAATCCTCAGGCTGATGTCTCTGCGGATGATGCTTTCGACGAACAGCAGCAGAATCACTCCGCCGTCCATGATGGGAATGGGCAGCAGGTTGAAGATGCCAAGGTTCAGGCTGATGCCGGCGGTAAGCTCCAGAAGCGGGGTCCAGCCCTTCTTACTGGCGGCCTGTCCGGCGGCGCGGCCGATTCCGATCGGGCCCTCGATAGAGCGGATCGAGATCTTGCGCTGAATCATTTTTTGCACCAACTCGAGGATCAGGAGCGAACCCTGCTTGTTCTGCTCCACCGAACGGCGAAAAGCTGCTGCGAAGGGCAATGACGATATCTTCATCGGCGCGCTTCCGATGCCAACGCGGTAGCGTTGATCGCCTCTTATGTCAGACAAGACCGGTTTCACCGTGAAATTCAGAAGCTGGCCGTCGCGTTTAACCGTGATCTGGATCGGTTTGTCCTGGCTTTGCTTCAGGCTTTCGATCATGGCCCCGAGACCGGCCATGGGCTGCCCGTCCACGCTGACAATCTCGTCGCCCAATTTCATTCCCGCCTGTTCGGCCGGCATCCCGGACTCCAGATCGGTAATCGGGAAACTCGGTTCCTTGGGCGCCCATCCGGCAGAACCCATCTGGTTAGGGCCGTAGGCTTCGGGAACGATGGTCTTGGTTATGATCTGGCCCCCGCGCTCGATAGCGACATCCAGCGGTTGGTTCGGGTTCAAAGCCTCGCGCGGAATCACCTGCTCCCAGGTCGGGTCTTGAATGCCCTCGATGCGAACAATGCGGTCTCCGGCCTGGATCCCGGCTTTCGCAGCAGGAGTGTCCTGCAGCACCCAGCCAATCACGGCTTTTTCGTCCAGAACGGCTGGATATTCGTAGTGCACCATGTAGACGCAAGTCAGCAGGCCCACCGCGAAGAGAATATTCATGGCAGGGCCGGCGACGGCGATGAGGAAGCGGTGCCAGCGCGGGTGCGACATGAACTCGCCCGGATCGTTGGTGCGCTCATCCATCGGGTTCTCGCCGCTCATCTTTACGTATCCGCCCAGCGGCAATATGTTGATGCGATAGTCCGTTTCGCCCTTCCTGAAGCCAAACAGGCGCTTGCCGAAGCCAATGGCAAACTGCTCCACGCGAACACCCAGGAGTTTGGCCACGGCGTAGTGGCCGAATTCGTGAATCAGGATCATGAATCCCAAGATCACGCCGACGGAGAGCACCGCGGTTAAGAATCCAGACATATATAAATTCGTCCTACCCTGCTTAGATTGTGGTGGAAACCGGCCTTGAGCCCGCAAAACTTTCCGCCGCTCGCCCGGCTCTTTCCAGGGCAAGTTCACGTGCTGCGGAATCAGCTTGCAACACCTGTTCTATAGATTCCAGTCTACCTGCTTCGGTTGCAGACAGGACTTCCCGGATCACTTCAGGAATTTGGTCGAAGCCTATGCGTCCCTGCAGAAACGCCGCTACCGCAATCTCGTCGGCGGCATTGAGGGCAACGGTTTTCGCACCACCTGCCTCCGCCGCTTCGTAGGCGAGACCCAGACAAGGGAATTTTTCCATATCTGGTGGCAGGAATTCGAGATGTCGTAGGTCCATGACCGGGAAACGCATGCTTGACGGAATACGATCCGGATACGTCAACGCATACAGGATTGGCAGACGCATGTCGGTCACGGAAAATTGAGCAAGTATGCTGCCATCCACGAACTCCACCATGGAGTGGATCGTGGACTGGGGATGCACCATCACCTGCACCCGGCTGGGCGGCAAGTTGAACAAACGACACGCCTCGATCACCTCAAACCCCTTATTCATCAAGTTTGCGGAATCGATGGTGATGCGCTGCCCCATTTTCCACGTGGGATGGTTCAGGGCCTGGGCGACGGTGATCGAAGAAAATTGCGACTTTGGTGTGTAAAGGAATGGTCCGCCGGAGGCAGTCAGCCAGATGCGTTCGACCTCTTCCATGCGTCCGCCGCGCAGGCATTGATGGACTGCGTTGTGTTCGCTGTCGATGGGCAGCAGGGGTTTGCCCTGGCGGCGTGCCTCCGCGGTGATCAGTTCTCCGGCGGCAACCAGGCATTCCTTGTTGGCTAGCCCGACCGCTTTTCCCGCCTTTACCGCTTCGTAGGTAGCCTTCAGCCCGGCCACGCCCACGATCGCGCTGACCACAAAATCCACCTCTGGATGTGTCGCCACCTCCACGGTGCCTGCCGTGCCGTATACGACTTCGATACCCGATGTGCCGGAGGCCTGCAAGCGGGAGCGCAAGATCTCCGCATCGACGGCGGTGGCCATCGAAATAATCTTGGGCTTCCAAACTCGGGCCTGCTCGAACGCGACGTCTACGTTTTGTCCGGCGGCAAGAGCAATGACTTGAAAGCGGTCAGGAAAGCTTTCGACCACGCTCAGTGTGCTGCGGCCAATCGAGCCCGTCGATCCCAGAATGGCAATGCGTTTCATGTAGAGGTTGGCGCTGGCTGACCTTTGAGGGTGAATTTTACTCTGTGCTTCTCGAGATTGCCGCGTAGTGAGATGAAATCCATGTCCTGAGCTATTACCGTCCCCACCTCGTTGTCCAGTCCGAGGGTTTCTCCTTCGTTAGGAGACAGCAACGAGAGCACCATGTCAACGCCACCATTGTGCCAGTGAGTGGTGCCGGTCAATTATAGTTCTGTCCAGCCCCTTGTTTTCAGACATTCCCTCTGTCTCGGTACCAATGAACCACGGAGGACACAGAGGACACGGAGAAACACATAGGCATACAACTTGCGTAGGATTTCCTCAGTGTCCTCCGTGTCTTCGGTGGGTGCATTTCAATGTTCCTGGCCAGGCGCTTCGGTTTATTGCATCACACGCCAGGCAGCGTAGTACCACAGCACGGGAGCGGCAAAGAGCAGGGCATCCACTCTGTCAAGCATGCCTCCGTGACCGGGAAGAAGCGTCCCGGAATCCTTTATGCCCGCGCCCCGTTTGATCAGCGATTCCACCAGATCGCCCAGTTGCGCTGCGATATTCAGGGCCGCTGAGAGCAGAATGACCGGCCAGAGCGGCGCCTTTTCCAGGGCGAATAAGCCGTCCTTCTTTTCGATCAGATGTGCATTGAACAGCGCCGTGCTGATGGGCAGGGCGTAGTTGTATAGCAACATGCCTACGCCGATACTGGCGATCATCGAGGCCGCAGCCCCTTCCCACGTCTTCTTGGGACTGATGCGTGGCGACATCAGATGGCGTCCCAGCGAACGCCCCACAAAATAGGCAAAGATGTCTCCCGCCCAAACCAGCAGAAGCAGGTACAGCAGCAGGAACGCGCCCGAAGCCTGTTCCCGAATCTGCACCAGGCATCCCAGCGGCAGGGCAATATATGCGAAGGCGAATGCCGAAGTCATGGCTGCGGGAAAGCCGGTGCTGAGGTCAGCCCGCCTCATGCCGATTACCAAGAAAACGAACGTGGCCATGCTTGCTACAAATGCAGCGCTGCCTGCAAAAACGGAAGTAGAGAGCAGGGGAGTGTCATGTCCGAGATTCACTGCCAGGAACAGAAAGAACAGGCCGACAAAAATATAAGTGGGCCAGTGAAAGGGACGGATCTTGTAAGCTTCAGAAATCTTGAGCAGCTCTTGTACGGCTAGCAGTGCCACCAGCGCCGTCACCAGCGCCACGATTGCCACAGGCGCACGCAGCACCAGCAACAGGACGATCGGAATCAGGACTACCGCGGTAAGAATTCGTTTCAGTAGTTGCAAGCCGTTTTAGCTCCGGCCAGTCTTGGAAGGATGGGAGTGAGAATCGTGTGCGCCGCCGGCCAGTCCGCCGTAGCGCCGCTCGCGCTTCTGATATTCCGCGATGCCCTCCAGCAGGTGCGTGCCACGGAATTCAGGCCACAAGGTCGGCGTGACATAGATTTCGGCGTAAGCCAGCTGCCACAACAGAAAGTTGCTCAACCGCATCTCGCCACTGGTGCGCACCACCAGGTCGGGATCGGGTAGATGCCGGGTGTACAGATTCTGCGACACCGCGTCTTCGTCAATGCTCAGATGGTCCAGACCGCCGTTGCGAGCGGCAGCGTCCACGATCGAACGGAACGCGTCCACCAGTTCCGTACGAGCGCTGTAATTGAGCGCCAGGGTCAGCACCATGCCGGTGTTGCCGGCAGTCGCATCCCTCGCCCAGGCCATCTTCTCCTGCACTGAAGGCGGCAGTTCGTGCTGCCGTCCGATGTATTCCAGCCGGATATTGTTCTTGTTGAGGGTCGGAACTTCCGCCTTGAGATACCGGCACAGCAGCCCCATCAGGAAATCGACTTCAGTGCGAGGACGCTTCTTCCAGTTCTCTTCCGAAAACGCATACAGAGTTAGCCAGGGAATCCCGATGCGCGCGGCTGTTTCCACCGTCGAACGTACGGACGTGACCCCGGCACGATGTCCGGCCATGCGCGGCAGGTGGCGGCGGCGCGCCCAGCGACCGTTGCCGTCCATGATGATAGCGATGTGTTTCGGGAGCCGTTCCGGATCAAGCCGCTGGTAAACTTCCGCTTCCTTGCGATCCAGTCCGGCAGGAATCGTCGATTGCAAGCTAACCTCTGCTGTTTCAAGAAGCTAACATAGGGTACCAGACCTTGCAATAAGTTGCCCTACGGACTGCCGACTTGGTCACCGAGGGCCGCACAGCAGATTCCTCTCCGCCCTCGGCCGCTTCGCGCGCCTGCGGCGGTTCGGAATGACAGTGATTCGGGGAGAGCACCCGACCAAAAATACCCTTGTCATTCCGAACAGGCTTCAGCCGGTGAGGAATCTGCTGTGACTAACTCTGCCCTAAGCCCTTTACACATCCGAACCCCTCCAATTATCCTCGCGCCCATGAATCGACGAACCTTCCTTCAGACCACTGCCGCCGGCGCCGCCTCGCTCGCCTTCTCCCGACCCTCTTTCGCGGCCGCTGACAATCCCGATCTCTCCGCCATCCAGAAAGAAATCGAGAAACGTCACGACGAGTCCGTGCAGCGGCTGCAGCATTGGATTCGCCAGCCGTCAATCGCCGCCGAGAACCGCGGCATGGACGAAGGTTGCGACCTCGCGATGCGCATGCTGCACGACGCCGGTTTCGACGGCATCACGAAAATTCCGAGCGACGGACAGCCCGGTATCTTTGCCACGCTAGACGCTGGCGCCCCGCGGACCGTCGGTATTTATTTCATGTACGACGTAAAGCAGGTCGATCCCTCCGAGTGGTCGTCGCCACCGTTCGAGGCTGCAATCGTCGAGAAGCCTGGCTTGGGCAAAGCCGTGGTCGGACGCGGAGCTGTCAACCAAAAAGGTCCAGAGTCCTCGTTCCTCGCCGCGCTGCACGCGATTCGCGGCTCCGGACGAAAACTTCCGGTGAATCTTGTTTTTGTTGCGGAAGGCGAAGAGGAAATTGGCTCGCCGCATTTTCCACAGATCGTGCGTCGTCCCGAGGTGTTGGCTGCCTTGCGCAAGTGCTCGGGAGTTTACATACCGTCTGCCGAGCAAGACCTCGACGGAAAAGTCACCATGACGCTCGGCGCCAAGGGAATCGTCGAACTCGAACTGGTTTCCAGCGGAGAGAAATGGGGACGAGGTCCGAAGAAGGATGTCCACTCCAGCCTGAAAGCCATGATCGATAGCCCAGCGTGGCATCTGGTGGAGGCACTCCATACCTTGGTGTCGCCTGACGGCAACACTCCTGCCATCGATGGCTTTGCCGCCAAGGCCCGTCCGCTCTCGGCCGCGGAGAAGAAAATGATCGCGGAAGCTGCCCGGCGCCTGGATGAGAATGTCGCAAAGAAGCAGTACAGCGTCGACCACTGGATCCACGACGTCGGCTATCAGGAGGCGCTGGAGCTGCTGCAGTCGAGGCCGACAGTGAATATCGAAGGCCTGGTGGGCGGCTACACCGGCCCGGGCGGCAAGACGATTCTTCCGCATCGCGCGGTTGCCAAGCTTGATCTTCGCCTGGTGCCGGACATGAAGGCCGACGAAGCCTTGGCGGCACTCAAGGCTCACCTGGCCAAACGCGGCTTCGGTGACATCGAAGTGAACATGACAGGCGGATACGATCCCACCAGCACCTCAGCCGGTGCTCCGCTGATTCGCGCCCAGGTGGCGGTCTATCGCAGCAAAGGCATCGACCCGATCGTTCTGCCGCGCAGCGCAGGATCATGGCCCGGCTACGTCTTCACCGGCGCGCCACTACACCTGCCCGCCGGCCATTTCGGAATGGGCCACGGCAGCGGCGCTCATGCGCCCAATGAGTATTACCTGATCGAATCCACAAATCCGAGCGTGCAGGGAATTCCCCGTACGAATATCCCTTAGGATCCACTGACCGGGAGGGTAAAAATCCTTTCGCATTCTGTGCGAAGGTGTGGGAATTCCCATCATCACTGACGCGTTTTTTAGAATTGACTAAGACCCAAGGGGAGTTCGTCTGTGGATTCCCACCTTTGCGCAAAGGACGCGCAAAGATGGGGCACCCTCGTTCCGTCTCACCGCAAACAACAATCCTATTGCGCTTCTTCGGGTACCACTGCCAGCTCTAATTTTTCCGTCCAGCGCAATACTGTCAGTGAGCTTCTGACGCCTACTCGCGCGTCCGTGAGCAGGCGATGCAAATCATCCACGCCAGCCACGGATTTGCCATCGAGTGCAACAATCACATCGCCTTCCCGCAAGCCTGCCTTCTGGCCGGGACTACCGGCCGTCACCGATATCACCACCACGCCGGATTCCTGGGGCAGGTTGTAGAAGCGCACCAGGCGCCGATGCAGGGGCGTAGTCTGAGCTTCGACGCCAATGTAGCTGCGTCGAATCCGTCCTTCCTGCAGCAGGCGCCCAGCCACAAACTTGGCGGTGTTGATACCGATGGCGAAGCACAATCCTTGCGCGCCCATGATGGTCGCCGTGTTCACGCCGATGACCTGGCCATCGGATGTCACCAGCGGCCCTCCCGAATTGCCCGGGTTCAATGAAGCGTCGGTCTGAATCACGTCATCGATCATTCGTCCTGAATACGACCGCAAGGACCGCCCGAGGGCGCTCACCACGCCCGCCGTCACCGTGTACTGGAAGCCGTAAGGATTACCAATCGCAATCGCCAATTGTCCCACGCGCAGTTTCTGGGAATCGCCCAATGGAGCTGCGATCAGGCTGGGAGCCTCGTGAGTTGGCATGTCCACGCGCACCACCGCGAGGTCCGTTGCAGGATCGTCGCCAATAGTGCGCGCAGGGAAGCGCCGCCCGTCCGCAAAGGAAACCTGAATGCGCGTGGCCTCGTGCACCACGTGGCTATTGGTGAGAATCAGGCCGTCGGGAGTGAATACGAACCCGGAGCCGCCGCCCTGGCGCTCGTGTGGCTCGCCGGAGCGTCCCTTCGCTGACTGGGCAACATCAATCTTGACCACCGAAGGGCTGAGCTTTTCAGCGGCGCCCACGACCGCCTGCGAGTAAGCATCCAGCAAGACGGAGTCATTCAGCGCCCCGCTGCTCGATGCCTGGACCGCTGCTTCGGAATAATTCGCAACAGAAGAGGGAACTACTTCTTGATCCATGTTTGCTAGATGAAAGAAAGTGCGCCCCGGATTCAGCCCCCGGCGCGCTGTCATCCTGAGCGCAGGAATTGCTTTCGTTTACGAAAGCAATTCCGGAGTCGAAGGACCCCTACCCTGTGAAGTACAGCGTCGATCTAAGGTTCTTGCAGAAGCTGAGCAACGTCGACGCGTTCGTGGAAAAGCAGGGGTCCTTCGACTCCCTAAAACGTTTCGCTGCGCGAAACGTTTTACTCCGCTCAGGATGACATTATTGTTTAGGTCGCAGCCGAGTGGCCGCGTTTGGAAGGATGCAGGCATTGGAGGCTTCCGCCAGTGACTGCTGCAACGCCACGCCGACGGCGGAAAGCTCATCCGGTCCCATCAGTTTCTGCATGCCCTCAAACAGTTCGCGTTCTTCCTTGCGGATGTGGGACGCAAGTTTTTCCACCAGCGCCTGCAAGCCCGCTACGTGTAATTTGCGAGCGGCGGCACGAGAAAAGAAATCGCGAAGCAGAACGTGTCCCACGAGAAGTTCCTGAACCAGGGGTTGCAGTTCGGCGTGTCGCGCTGCTACCGGGAACAGCTCTTTTTCTTCAGCGGCAAAATGGAAGCAGATCTCCTGTTCAAACATCTGCTGAATTTCCGCCTGCCAGGCCTCGAGATCGACTCCTCCGGCCTGGATTGCACGGTCCAGCCGCACGCACAGCGCCAGGCAATGCTGGTGCTGATGGGACAGAGGAATCAGGTTCTTGTCGCGAAGCATGGTTACCTATTCTCTTCAGGGCCCGGTCAGAGCGCAACCTCGGCCGCGCCACTGCTGGTGACGCCGGTCACTTGATACTGCCAGTTAAATTGATGTCGGAAACAAGGGAGTCGATTCAAACACTGGCAGCAACGGCCTGCGCCGCTTCCTTCACTGCCGGCCGCAGGGTCAGCCAGTCGGTGCGTACACTGTCCCATTCCTGGATCAAAATACCGTAGGATTCGAAGAACTGGCGAATGCGGGCGCGCTCCCATCCTACCGTTTCCTCGAGGATCGGCCCCAGTACGGCCAGGGCGTTGGTGCTGAGCACGGTCCTGCGCGCGACCTGTGATATGTGCTTGGCTTCCGATACCGCAATCGTGAATCCGTCGCGCATTTTTACGTGCAACATTACATTGATGTCCGAACTGCCGTCGCCGGTGTAAATGATGTGGTCTGGCCCGATCTGTAACTCTGCCTGCAACTGGTCGAGCGCGGCCACCTTGCCATAGCCGGCCGTGGCCCGCACCAGGCTCTCGATCTCGCCCGCGGCGTTGTAGATAAATTCCGTACCGTAGATGTGGTCGCGTGGAACAATGCCCTCGAGTGCCGATTGAATGACCTCTACGGGAGACGCAGAAAGCACGTAGAAGTCGAAGTGATAGCCGTCCACTCCGTTCCTGAGGGCCTCGTAGAGCAGTTCAATGTTTTCTTTCAGACGGATGGTTTTGCCCACCTGGTAAAGATGTTGCTTGCGAACTTTCTTGCGGAATTCCGGATCATGCAGCAACAAGTAAGACAACTCCGCCCCCTGCTGCACCAGGTTCAGCTTGGCCATGCCCTGAGCTTTGCGCTCAAATTCCGCGGTCGGAATGCCCACCAGTTCGCTCAATACATACCCGGAATCATCGAAAGTAAGGGTCTGATCGAAGTCGCTGGCAAACAGGTACCGCTTCAATGGTTTGTCACTCATATGGCTATTAGATTCATTAGAGACCCCGAATGGCCCATAAATAACATCGATAGTGAGTATTACCAAAGTGATAACAGGACATATGAATGTAGGCGCGAGCGCCCCGCTCGTGCGGCAGCGGAAAGGGCGAATCCTGATTTACCGGCTGGGGAACAGGCCGATTCCGCCGTCCCCGCCCTGTATCTCCAAAAAACGGAGAGACGAGGACGGGGCACCCTGTTGCTGGAACGGGCGCATACATGTCCGTCGTGCCTTTACTAATCTGTTCGTACCCTTGAGAATAGATACATCACCCGCAGCGCAAGGCATGGCCCAGCACGAGCGTGGACGCTCGGGCGCCCACATGGACTGGACGGCGGACGACAGGAGCAGATTAACTATGGCAGCTACCGGGGAACTTATTCGACTCATCAACTACGTCGACGACATCAACACCACGCTCCGCCGCATCAGCGCCTCCATCCCACTGATGGAAGCGGAGGAGCGCAAGCGTCTCGCCGAAAACATTCGCTCGGCCGGCAACAACCTCAACTCCGTTCTGGGACAACTGGAAAAGGGGCAGTAGTGGCCGAGGTCCGGACCATCGCCGTCATTGGCGCTGGCCCGGTGGGCCGTGCCATCGCGCAACTGGCGGCCCGGGGCGGCTACCGCACCATTCTCGAAGACCTGCTACCCAACGCCCTGCGCCGGGCGGAGAGTGAAATACGCAGCCAACTCGACCGGGCGGTAGCGTCAGGTGGCGTTTCCGCGGATGCTGCTGGCGCAGCTTTCTCCCGTCTGGAATTTGCCGGCACAGTCGAAGACGCCGCCCGCCCGGCGGATTTCGTCATCGAAGCGGTTCCGGAAGAGCTGGAATCGAAGATCGAGATATTCACTCT
>Ga0193716_1001580_pt1 | contig 13148 bp, 14 predicted proteins | sample U2c1metaG_FD_145901 | JGI IMG/M metagenome (GOLD analysis project Ga0193716, IMG submission 145901) | Soil microbial communities from a riparian zone of the East river system, Colorado, United States - U2c1 | ecosystem: Environmental > Terrestrial > Soil > Riparian zone | place: USA: East River...
GCTCTGCCGAGAGCGAGGCCTTCCAGCAATTCTCCACGCCGACCCCGCTCGGCTTCGCGGCCTTGACCGCAGCCGCGATTGGGTCTGCGGACCGCGTGCTGGAGCCTTCGGCCGGGCGCCCCACCATCCAGTGGGGCGCCTTTTCTTATGTCGGCCACGGCCGCAACGCTGAGAGGGAGAGGGCTGCCGGAACGGGTTTGAGCCGGTGCGGTCCGAGAGAGAGCGCTGGCCGGCTCGCCCGTTCCCGCTCTCCCGAGGCTTCCCTTCATGAACGACCTTTCTCCGATCGCGGCCGACCAGGCCGCGCCGCCGTCGCCTGTCCATCATCCCGACGCTGCCGGCGCCGTCATCGTCGCCGGCCAGCAACTCCTCCCACATCTCGAGCGCGGCCAGCGCGTCGACGCTGCGATCCTGCGCGCCGCCATGGAAGCGGCTTTCGGCGCTTCCGACGCCTCCGGCGCCTGGGACTGGAAGGCGGCCTATGACGCCTGCGAGGCCGCGACCGTCCTCTTCCTCCGCAAATACGGAAAGGCGCTGTTCCGCAAAGCCGACTCTCCGGCTTCCCGGCTTTCCGCCTTGACCAAGATCGCCGGCCTTCTTCCCACCCACACCCGCCGCTCTGCCGAGAGCGAGGCCTTCCAGCAATTCTCCACGCCGACCCCGCTCGGCTTCGCGGCCTTGACCGCAGCCGCGATTGGGTCTGCGGACCGCGTGCTGGAGCCTTCGGCCGGAACCGGCCTCCTCGCCATCCTGGCCGAGATCGCGGGCGGCGCGCTCGTCCTGAACGAGCTGGCCGAGACCCGGTCGGCGCTGCTCACCTCCCTCTTCCCGGCCGTCCCCGTCACACGCTTCGACGCTGCGCAGATCGACGATCACCTCGATCCCACCGCGGTCCCGAGCGTCGTGCTGATGAACCCGCCCTTCTCGGCGATGGCGAGCGTCGCCGGCCGCATGGCCGACACCGCCTATCGCCACATTGCCTCGGCGCTGGCCCGCCTCGCCGATGGTGGGCGGCTGGTGGCGATCACCGGCGCAAACTTCGGGCCGGACACCCCGGCCTGGCGCGACGCCTTCATCCGGCTGCAGGAGCGCGGCCGCATCGTGTTCACCGCCGCGATCGACGGTGCGGTCTATGCCAAGCACGGCACCACGATCGACACGCGGCTAATCGTCATCGACAAGGCGCCCGCCGAGAACCCGAGAGCGCTGCCGGAATCGCTGGGCACTGCACCCGACGTCGCGACCTTGCTCCGTTGGATCGCCGACAAGGTCCCGGCGCGTCTGGCGCTCGCGCCGAACATCGCCATTACGGTGTCGGCCGCTGCCGCGCCGCGGACGGTGCGCGGCTATCTCGCCCGCGCCGCTGGAGCGGGGCCGGCCAAGCCCTCCGTCGCCGATCCGGAAGCGGTCGATCTCGCTTATGAGACCGCCGACTGGACGCCGCTTGAAGGCGCGCGTCTCAGCGATGCGATCTATGAGGAATACCGCCTCCAATCGATCCGGATTCCCGGAGCCCAGGCGCATCCCACTAAGCTGGTGCAGTCCGCCGCCATGGCCTCGGTCGCGCCGCCGAAGCCGAGCTATCGGCCGCGCCTGCCGATCAATCTCGTCAGCAACGCGCTCCTGTCCGACGCCCAGCTCGAGACCGTGGTCTATGCCGGCGAGGCGCATGGCGACTATCTCGCCGGCGCCTGGACCGTGGACGAGATCTTCGATCTCGTCACCGCCGCCCGCGACGATGCGACGAACGCCGTCCGCTTTCGCCGGGGCTTCATGCTCGGCGACGGAACCGGCGCTGGCAAGGGCCGCCAGTCGGCCGGCATCATCCTGGACAACTGGCTGAAGGGTCGGCGCAAGGCGGTCTGGATCTCGAAGTCCGACAAGCTGCTCGAGGACGCCCAGCGCGACTGGTCGGCGCTCGGCATGGAGCGGTTGCTGGTGACGCCGCTGTCGCGCTTCCCGCAAGGCAAGCCGATCCGGCTCGTCGAAGGCATCCTATTTTTAACCTACGCTACGCTGCGGTCCGACGACCGCGGCGAAAAGCTTTCCCGCGTCCGCCAGATCGTCGAATGGTTGGGCTCCGACTTCGACGGAGTGATCATCTTCGACGAGAGCCACGCCATGCAGAATGCCGGTGGCGGCAAGGGTGAACGCGGCGATGTTGCGGCCTCGCAGCAGGGTCGTGCTGGCTTGCGCTTGCAGCACGCCCTGCCGGACGCCCGCGTCGTCTACGTCTCGGCCACCGGCGCGACGACCGTCCACAACCTCGCCTACGCCCAGCGGCTCGGCCTCTGGGGCGGCGAAGACTTCCCGTTCGTCACGCGTGCCGAATTCGTCGAGGCGATCGAGGATGGCGGCGTCGCGGCGATGGAGGTGCTGGCCCGCGACCTGCGGTCGCTCGGTCTCTACACGGCCCGCTCGCTCTCCTATGACGGCGTCGAATACGAGCTGGTCGAACACCCGCTCACCGACGAGCAGCGGCGCATCTACGACGCCTATGCCGGCGCCTTCGCCATCATCCACAACCATCTCGACGCCGCGATGCAGGCGGCGAACATCACCGGCGAGACCGGCACGTTGAACCGGCAGGCGAAGTCAGCGGCCCGCTCGGCCTTCGAGAGCGCCAAGCAGCGTTTCTTCGGCCACCTCCTTACCAGCATGAAGGCGCCGACACTGATCCGTTCGATCGAGCAGGACCTGGCCAACGGCCACACCGCCGTCATCCAGATCGTTTCGACCGGCGAAGCGCTGATGGAGCGTCGGCTTGCCGAGATCCCGACCGAGGAATGGAACGACATCCGCGTCGACATCACGCCGCGCGAATATGTCCTGGACTATCTCGCCCATTCCTTCCCGGTGCAGCTCTACGAGCCATTCACCGACAGCGAGGGCAACCTCTCGTCGCGGCCCGTCTTCCGGGACGGCCAGCCCGTCGAGAGCCGCGAGGCCGTCGCCCGTCGCAATGAGCTGATCGAGCGGCTGGCTTCGCTGCCGCCCGTTCCCGGCGCCCTCGACCAGATCGTCCAGCGCTTCGGCACAGACCTCGTGGCCGAAGTGACCGGACGCTCGACGCGCGTGGTGCGCAAGGGCGACCGCCTGGTGGTGGAGAACCGCGCGGCCTCCGCCAACCTCGCCGAGACCGCCGCCTTCATGGACGACCTGAAGCGCATCCTGGTCTTCTCGGAGGCGGGCGGCACGGGGCGCAGCTATCACGCCGAACTCTCGGCGCGGAATCGGCGGCTGCGCGTCCACTATCTGCTCGAACCCGGCTGGAAGGCCGACGCCGCGATCCAGGGCCTCGGGCGGACCAATCGCACCAACCAGGCGCAGCCGCCGCTCTTCCGGCCGATCGCCACCGACGTGAAGGCCGAGAAGCGCTTCCTCTCGACCATCGCCCGCCGCCTCGACACCCTGGGCGCCATCACCCGCGGCCAGCGCCAGACCGGCGGCCAGGGACTCTTCAGGCCCGAGGACAATCTGGAATCGCACTACGCCCGCGACGCGCTGCGCCAGCTCTACATGCTGCTCGTCCGTGGCAAGATCGAAGGCTGCTCGCTCCAGATGTTCGAGGCCGCCACGGGCCTCAAGCTGATGGACGCGAACGGCATCAAGGACGAGCTGCCGCCGATCACGACCTTCCTCAACCGCCTGCTGGCGCTCACCATCGAACTGCAAGGCGTGCTGTTCACGGCGTTCGAGCAATTGCTGAATGCCAAGGTCGAGGGCGCGATCGCCAGCGGCATGTATGACGTCGGCCTGGAGACGCTGCGGGCCGAAAGCTTCGTCGTCACTGACCGCCGGGCGATCTACACCCACCCCGCGACGGGCGCGGAGACCCGGCTGCTCACCATTACCGAGCGCCGGCGCAATCGCCCCGTGACGCTCGATGAGGCGCTGGATCATCTCGCCGATCCCCGCGCGGCACTGCTCGTCAACGAGCGTTCGGGCCGCGCCGCCGTGCAGATCCCGGCGCCGAGCCTGATGCTCGACGACGGCGAGATCGAACGCCGCGTGCGGCTGATCCGGCCGATGGAGCACCATCATGCCTCACTGAAGATGATGGACGAGAGCCACTGGCAGGCAGCGGAGCGTGAGGCCTTCGCCGCCGGCTGGGCCCGCGAAGTGGCCGAGGTGCCGGAGTTCGCCGACAGCACGATCCATATCGTCGCCGGCTTGCTGCTGCCGATCTGGAAGCGCCTGCCGAACGAGTCGACACGGGTCTATCGGCTCCAGACCGACGCGGGCGAGCGCATCATCGGCCGCAGGGTCTCTCCCGCCTGGGCGGCGAACGCCTCCGTGACCGGAGCCGCCGTCCTGACGCCGGATGCGGCCTTCGCGGCGCTGATGGAAGGCAGGACCGTCCTCGACTTGGCCGAGGGCTTGCAACTCCATCGGGTGCGCGTCATGGGCGCTCACCGCATCGAGCTGTCGGCCTTCGCCGAGACGATGCGCGACCGCCTGCGTGCTTACGGCCTCTTCAGCGAGATCATCTCCTGGAAGCTGCGCATGTTCGTGCCGACTGATGCGAACGGCGCCGGGGTGCTCGCGAGGGTGCTCGACCATTATCCGGTCGAGCGCATCGGCGAGCGGGCGGCCGCGTGATGCCCCGCCACGACGCATCCGAACTGGCCCACCGTCTCGCGCGCGATGCCGAAGCGGTGTGCCGCCACTATCTCTCGGCCGGACGGCGGGAAGGCCGCTACTGGCTGGTGGGCGATGTCCGCAACACGCCGGGTCGCTCCATGTTCGTGCGCCTCAAGGAAACATCGAAGGGTCCCGCTGGCAAATGGACCGACGCCGCCACCGGCGAGCACGGCGACCTGCTCGACGTGATCCGGGAAAGCTGCGGCCTGGTCGACTTCAAGGACGTCGCCGATGAGGCACGTTCGTTCCTCAGCCTACCGCACCCTGAGCCTGAGCCGGATCGTCCCCGATGGCGAACGCCCAGCGCTCCAACCGGATCACCGGAGGCAGCACGGCGACTGTTCGCCATGTCGCAGCCGATTTCTCTTACTCTCGTAGAAACGTATCTCCGCAATCGCGGCATTACGGTTTTGCACGGAACCGGAAGCCTGCGCTTCCATCCGCGCTGTTACTATCGGCCGGACGACCACAGCCCGACCGAGACCTGGCCGGCGATGATCGCTTCCGTCACCGATCTCGCGGGACATCTGACCGGGGCGCACCGCACCTGGCTCGATCCCGACGGCTTTACTGAGGCGATGCTCGGCAAGGCGCCGATCGACACGCCGCGGCGGGCGATGGGCGACCTTCTCGGCCATGCTGTTCGATTTGGCGTGGTGGGCGAGGTCATGGCGGCCGGCGAGGGCATCGAGACGATGCTGTCGCTCAGATGCGTCTTGCCGACCATGCCGATGGTCGCAGCCCTCTCGGCGGCGCATCTCTCCGCCATCCTGTTCCCGGACACGCTGCGGCGACTCTACATCGCCCGCGACGACGATCCCGCGGGCGACGGCGCAATGGCGGCATTGATCGACCGGGCGCAGGAGGCCGGGATCGAGGCGATCGTGATCTCGCCACGACTCGGCGACTTCAACGAGGATCTCCGGCTGCTCGGGATCGACGCGCTTCGGGCCGCAAGCCGGGTGCAGATCGCGGCACAGGACGTCGCCCGCTTCATGGAACTGGCGGCATAGCCGGAACGGGATGAGAGGCGGTTCGCCGGCGTCGTCGCCACAGGGTCGGCGGTCATGCTTTCCTCAGCGTCGGAGAGGACCACGCCCACGGCCTTCTGAGAGGGCGATCGGGCAGCAAGCGGCCCGGACCGGCAACCTTGTGGGCCGACTATTTTCCGTCGGCGGCGGAGCCGCCTTTACATCGCGAGACAAAATAGTCGGCCCCCTTCGGTCCTCCGCCGAGGCTTCGGCCCTCCGCTGCGCTGCGGGTGCAAGTCCGTTCCGCCCGCCGCCTTCGTCGCCATGAAGGCCGCGATGGGCGCGGCCGATCCGACAAGGAAAGCCGCGATGACCACCGACCACGACGACGATTTCGAGCCGCACCACACCTCATCCCCGACCGACCAGGTCCTCCACGAACTCCAGCTCTATGGCTACCGTCCCTTCAACGACGAACCCGACCCCAGGCCGCTTCCCGAAGCGAACATCCTTGTAGGCAGCATCTCCGACATCTTCGACGCTCTCGTGGTGGCGCTGGCCGACACTCGCCTCGAACCCGACCTCGAGGACCTGCTCTGGTCGACGGTGAACGTCTTCCATCGCGCCATCGACAGGATCGAACGCGAACTCGACGACAACGAGCTGGCGCAGCAACGCGCGCAACGGGAACAAGATGGCAGCGAGGTCAAGTCCGTCGAGCTGGAACGCCTCACGGCGGAAGGTCAGACGCTGATCGAACGCCGCAACGCCTTCGAGCTGATGCGCGACCAGGCCGCCGACCAATTCGAGCACCACACCCGTTCAACCTGGCGGCCGCGCAACGGGTCGAAGGTCAATCACCGCAATCTGACCTCCGCGATGATCGACAGCCGCGACTTCCTAGCGGCGAAGAGGCGCGCGGCGAACCAGGTGCTCCTCCCCCCGGGTCCGAAGGTCGCACTCACCGGCGGGCTCGACTTCAACGATCACCGGCTGGTCTGGGCGAAGCTCGATCAGGTCCACGCCAAGCACCCGGACATGGTGCTGCTGCACGGCGGATCGCCCAAGGGCGCCGAGCTGATTGCCGCCAAATGGGCCGACAATCGCAAGGTCCCGCAGATCGCCTTCAAACCCGACTGGACGAAGCACGCCAAGGCCGCGCCATTCAAGCGCAATGATGCAATGGTGGAGACCCTGCCGATTGGCGTCCTGCACTTCCCGGGCACCGGCATCCAGGACAACCTCGCCGACAAGGCGAAGAAGCTCGGCATCCCGGTCTGGAAGTTCGGCGGCGCGTGAGCGCCGCCTTTCCTCAATACGTATTGACGTCGAACCGCAAAGGCGGATCACCGGCTTTCCGCAAGACCGCCTTTCAGTCCGGTTCACCCGTCACCGCGATCCGGGCCGCGCGAGCATAGTGCGCCAACTCCGTATCATTCTCGATCAGGCCGTCGAGCAGTGCCTTCATATCGCTCTGATCGGACGCCGATTGAAACGGCCCCGGCTGCCGCTCGATCGCCAGCACCGCAATGGCGAGCGCCTTCTTCACCAGGTGCAGGTCGCGTCCCGTGAATTCCGCCATGCCGCATGCCTCAACCATCATGTCGACTCGTAAGCACACCCTAGCCGATCGGTCAGCGCACCGTGAGGACAACGAGGTTCCACGCATTGTCTGCGACGGCCTTTGAGTGGCGGCTCCTGCCGGCGGATGCCACCTCGCGTCTATCAGCGCTGATCCTTGGTCCGGCCGAGGGCCTGACGCCATCAACCCGTAAAGGGTCGGCTTACGCAAGGCGTGCCGCCGCTGCGTCTTCGCCTTCGCGGTGATTGCGGCCCTCGGCCGGACACATCGGGCGCCTGTCGCGCGGGGATGGCCCCCGCCTCAGCACAGGAGCCGGATCAATGTCTCAAGCCCTCGCATTCGCCAACGGGTGGAACCTCGCCACCACCCTCATGGCCTGCGTCGTCATCTTTCATGCTGACGCTGGCAACTTCGGCGTCATGCTGGCCGCCGAATATGACGGCGATTTCAGCGCCGTCATCCACGAATTCGACCCCTTCCAACCATGAAGGGGCGAACCGCCACGCAAGCTAGACCGCAGAGCGCCAGCGGGATTTCCACTCCCGCTGGCGCCTGTTTGCGGCTATACTCATGCTCGCGCCGTGGTGGTGGTGGAAGGCGCGACCGTCAGACCTTTATCTCACGGAGTACACCGCCATGATCATCTTCGGACCGCTACTCGTCATCGTCGGCATCGGCTTTATCTGCTGGTTGCTGTTCACCCTCGCTGTCTTCGCGCTGCCGTTTTTCGCCGGTCTGACGATCGGCATCTGGGCCTTTCACTCGGGCGCCGGCGTGCTCGGCGGCATCGTCGTGGGTCTTGTGGCCGGCGGCATAACCTTTGGCCTTGGCCAGCTCGCGCTCGCCGTTGTGCCCTGGGCGTGGGCTCGGCTCTTGATCATCCTGCTCTATGTCGCGCCCGCCACCGTCGCCGGTTATAGCGCTACGCATGGAATCGCCCAGATGGCGATGCCTTCACCCACCTGGCAGACGATCTTTGCCGTCATCGGCGCGATCGCCGTCAGCGTCACGGCGTTTGTCCGCTTCACCGGAATGGCCGCGCCCGGACCAGCCGGACAGGGTTTGGCGGGGAGCTGATATCTCACGTCGGCACGGGCGGGGCTGATTCAGGCATCGGGTTGCCCGCCATCCTCATCATCGAAGCGGTCCAGAGAGCGGGTTAGGCGGCAAAGCTCGGCCCATCATCGCAGAGTGGCCAGAGCCAAAACGGTCGTAACAACGGCAAGGACCAGGCGGCGACGCCTCGAAGACCCGACCAACGAGCCGCGTGAATTGGGGTGTAGCCGGAGCTTGGTCTCGGAAGCAGGAGATCCATCGGTGGTCAGGACAGGGCTCGGATCACTGTCGAATTCAGCGGCCGGACTTTGCGGCGACTCGAGCATCGCCACGTTCCCCTTGATGTCAGCTCTGTCAGACCGAGCGCACCGAACGGCCTCTGCGATGGACTGATCTGGCCGAAGGCCGGCAAAAGCCTCGACCGCCTATGGCGCAACAGCGGCGTCAAAACTTTCTTCCCCTGCCGGCTGCGCCGTCATTCCTCGCGAAACAAGAAAGCCCCTCCTTTGCTGTCGAGCCCCTTCGGGGTGCGCCGTCGATCGCCTCCGGCCCCTCGATCACCATCGAGGCCGCAATGGTGCGGGCTCGGAAACAGAGATCAAGGAGAACTACCATGGCCACCATCGGCACCTTCAAGAAGACCGGCTCGAACGAATTCACCGGCGCAATCGTCACCCTCTCGGTCCAGGCCAAGAACGTCCGGATCGTCCCCGAAACCACCCGCTCCGGCGAGAACAGCCCCAGCCACCGCGTCTATGTCGGCCGAGTCGAGATCGGCGCCGCCTGGGCCAAGCGCTCCAACGAGGGCCGCGACTATCTGGGCCTCAAGCTCGACGATCCGAGCTTCACCGCCCCGATCTTCGCCAACCTGTTCGACGACGAGGACGGCGAGGGCTTCAGCCTGATCTGGTCCCGCCCCAACGGTCGCCGGAGCGACTGACCCCGCCTCCAATGCCCCGTCCGGTCAGTCCGGGCGGGGCATCGCCTTATGCTCAAAGGCGGCCGCCAATCTTGAACGGGCAGAATACCTAGTTTACTAGGTGGCAGTATATTAGGTGGCACGGCGATCTCACCGCATGAGCTTGCGGGAGATCGTCGCCACGAATCTGCGAAGACTGAGACATGCCAAAAGCATGTCGCAGGAGGAGCTTGCCGACCGTGCGGGCATCAATCGCAATTACGTTGGGATGCTGGAGCGAGAGCAGCATTCCGCAACCGTCGACATGCTGGAAAAGCTCGCCGAGGTCCTTGAGGCGGACCCCGTCGAATTCTTCCGCCGCGAGGCGTGAACGGCCGCCAATTACAGGTCTAGGGCTCTACTGGCGTCTTCTTCCGAGCCTTCGAGACTGCCGCCCGCACCAGTTCGGGCGCTTCCACCTCAAGCGCGTCTGCGATGCGCCCGAGCACCGTGACGCTGGCCGAGACGTCGGCGCGTTCGATGCCGCCGACGTACCGGGCGCTCAACCCGGCTCTCTCGGCCAGTTCCTCTTGCGTCATTTTTTTCGCATGACGCAACCGACGCAGATTGACCGCCATGACCTCCTTAAGATCCATGGCGACGATGGAGCCGATATAGGAACTATCGTTCCAGGAATGATCGTTCCGATTCGTACATGGCGGTGTTATTCATCGACGCTGCGGAGGCCTCAGTTTGCCGGTTTGCCGAGCAACGTGATGCGCCCAACGCATCGCGGCGTAAGTATTCGCGGGGCAAATCTTGCAAAAATTCGCGGTAAATGAATGGCTAACACATTGCTTTGATCTCTAGGGGGTAGATCGCAATGACTCAGGTGCCCTTTCAGGACCGACCGCCGCACACCGAACGCGTGAACGCCTATGACGAGCAGCATCTCGCGATCTATCTTCGATTGCTGATGGCCGAGGAAGAGGGCGCTGACTGGCGCGAAGTCGTCCAGGTGATCTTCGGCCTCAATCCGGCCCAGGAGCCCGCCCGTGCCAAAACGGTTCATGAAAGCCATCTGGCGCGGGCCCGCTGGATGACGGAGGCGGGCTATCGGCACCTGCTTACACCCAGGATGCAGTGAACCGACACCCCACACTCCCACGGCTCGCAGCCACACGCGATGCAACCTTAAGGACTACTTTTGCCGACGAGTTTTCCGGATCGTGGAAGCCCCCTGGAGGGACAAAACGAGAGGAAACGCCATGCCTACAGAGTATTGGCGCTCGTCGGAGACGATTGACCGCCTGAACCGTCTCGAGCGCCCCGGCTTCGCCGTCGAGTTTCTACGCCGCAACGCCCATTACCGCCGCGACTTCGTCCGCACACAGCGCCAGATTGCGCGCGCCTCCGTCGATGCCGAAACCGCCCGTGCCGGTCTCGCTCGGCGATGGGGGTTACGTTTTCGCCCATGACCCAAGTCTTCCCGTTGGGACCGCCCCGGTCACCTGGCTGCCCGAACTATCGCCCGGTACGCTGATCCTCGAAACAGCGCCGGGCGGGTTCGACCAACTGACATCGCTTGATCCCGCGCAGCTGGGATCAGTCGTTGCTGATGATACAGACGACGAAGGCCGTGAGCTTGTTGTCGTCGACGGCTCGGGTGAACTCCACGTTCGTCTGCCCGGCGATCAGACCGGCACACGTTCTGCCATTCTGCTGCCGCCCGACATCTCTTTTGAACTCCGGCTTGATGTCGCACTGCGCTTCGTGCGTCGTCTTCGTGGCCAGCGCGTCAAACTTCTTCCCGCCGCCCTTCGCTTGACGCCTCAACAAAAGCGCCGGCTCGTCCAGCTTCTACATGCCTTCGACGTCCACGAACTTGGGGGCGGCCCACGCGAGGTCGCCGAAATAATCCTCCGCTCCGAACACGCACGATTTCCATCAGTCGAGTGGAAGGATTCACACGCCCGACGCACCGCCAACCGTCTCATCCACGACTCGATTGCGCTGGTCGAGCGCGGCTACCTCAAACTTCTGCGCGGCGGCTGACACACTCACCGATCCCTCCAGAACACACCCTAGTCCTACGCCCGCCCGCGCTACGCTCGCCGCGCGCTGCGCTCCCGTGCGCAGCGGCGCGACCGAGGGGGGACACACCCCCTCGAAAATCTTTGTCCACCCCCAACGCCTGAACTCTCCGCCACCGTGACCCCGACATGCCGCGACTTGGCCGCGGCGCTTCGAGGCAAGACGGAGGCTTCCCATGCTCGACAGGTCCGCGCAGCTCGCGACCCGCTACGTCCGCACTCACGAGGCCGCGCGCATGCTCGGCATCTCGCCGCGCACGCTGGAAAAATACCGCTGCCATGGCAGCGGCCCAACCTTCCGCAAGCTCGGCGGACGCGTCGTCTATGCGGTCGACGATCTCGAAGCCTGGGCCGACAAAGCCGCGTGCAATTCGACGTCGGACCCTCGCTATGTCGAGGCCCGCGCCGCGGGCCTCGCGCATCGCTGACGCGGCGCTCCTCGATGTCGTCGCGCCGCCTCATCACCGCCAGCGAGCGAAGCAAGCTCGAACCGTTCGTCGTCGCCACCGGCGATGCCAGCCCACGCGATCAGCGCGACCTGATGGAACGGCCGTTCTTCTCCCTCGCCAAGACCAGACGCACGACGCCGATCCTCTACGAAGCCGCCGGCGTTCGCGTCGAGGTCTACGCCGTGCCCGAGCACGGCATGGCGACCATCTGGGACGCCGACGTGCTGATCTGGGCGGCGAGCCAGATCGTCGAGGCCGAGAACCTCGGGTTCAAGACCTCGCGGTTCCTCCGGTTCACACCTTATCAGCTGCTGACCTCCATTGGCCGCCAGACGGGGGCTCGCGACTACAAACTGCTGAAGGGCGCGCTCGCCCGCCTGCAGTCGACCGTCATCCGCACCACTATCCGCAGCGGCGAGCATTGGCGGCGTCACCAGTTCTCGTGGATCAACGAGTGGGAGGAATGCACGACGCGTGAGGGCCGCGTCGAGGGCATGGAGTTCGTCCTCCCGGATTGGTTCTACCGCGGCGTCATCGACCGCTCGCTCGTTCTCGCTATCGATTTCGACGACTTCCGGCTGACCGGCGGCATCGAGCGCTGGCTGTATCGCGTCGCTCGCAAGCACGCCGGCCGCCAGCCGAAGGGTTGGCTATTCGAGATCGCCCATCTCCACGAGAAGTCCGGCAGCCTGGTGCGCGTCTCCGATTTCGCGCTCCAGATCCGGCGCATCGCCGCGCGCCAGCCGCTGCCCGGCTATCGCCTGCGCATCGAGTGGCAGGGCCGCCGCGAGCTGCTGCGCATTCTGCCCGCGCACTTATCCACAGTCCCTGTGGATGGCGCTGTGGAAACGCTCGGGACTTCGCACGCAAACGGTATCGGGATTTCGCACGCAGCCCTATCGGGACTTCGCACGCACGAACCGCAGCTAACGCTTTGGCCGGAAACCGCGATTCCGGGTCTTAACTTAGAGTCTAACTCAGAATCTAACTCTTGTAGTTGGCGCGCACGATCTGCGGATAAGAGCGCCGCCGGCGCCGCACAGACATCGGAACCCCCGGCACAACAGCCGTCGCTGCCCTTCAGCCGCAAGCCGGGAGGGAAGCGATGATCGTCGCTCTGCTCAATCAGAAAGGCGGCGTCGGCAAGACAACGCTCGCGCTGCACCTCGCCGGCGAGCTGGCGCGGCACGGCAAGCGCGTCACCCTGATCGATGCGGACCCGCAGGGGTCGGCGCTCGATTGGTCGCAGCAACGGGCGCGGGAAAACGTCTCACGGCTGTTCGGCGTCGTTGGCCTGGCGCGTGACACGCTCCACCGTGAAGCGCCGGAGATCGCGCGCACCGCCGATCACGTCGTCATCGACGGGCCGCCGCGTATCGCTGGCCTGATGCGCTCAGCGCTGCTCGCTGCCGATCTCGTGCTGATCCCCGTGCAGCCGTCGCCCTTCGACGGCTG
>Ga0193716_1001581_pt1 | contig 13148 bp, 11 predicted proteins | sample U2c1metaG_FD_145901 | JGI IMG/M metagenome (GOLD analysis project Ga0193716, IMG submission 145901) | Soil microbial communities from a riparian zone of the East river system, Colorado, United States - U2c1 | ecosystem: Environmental > Terrestrial > Soil > Riparian zone | place: USA: East River...
CGCACTTGGCGCTTCCGTTGGCATCTGCTCCGGCATCGTCGATGCCTCGACGTGCGGCTCCGCGGGAATGGCCTCGAGGCTATGCGACGGCGTGAGGTCCCACGGCTCCGCTTCCTTGAGCTCCTCGAGCGATTGCACGTACGGGGGCGTTGCCCGATTCATCCACGGCGGCGCGATGTCCGCGAACATCGGTGCGCGCGCGGGCTCCGGGTCGTGCTCCGGCTCCGGCTCGAGCGCCGCCTGCGCGTGCGAGATGGTCGTCGACGGATCGTCCGCCCACTCGAACGGCTGGTCGTCGATCGATGGCTCCGTCCCGAATCGCTCGATCGCGAGCTCGGACTCCTCCTCACCGGCTGTCGCCTCGTCCATCACTGCTTCGGTTTCGTCTGCAGCGGCTGGCGCGGCCGGCGGGGGCGATTCCTCTGTCGAGTTCATCTTGGCGAACGGCTCATTCGCCCAGAAGCTGTCGACGTTGATGGTGGGCGGAGGCGGCACCTGTCCGAACGAAAATTCGGTCGACTCGAGACGCAGCCCATCGACCTGCGGCGTCTCGCCATCCACCGTCGATGCCCTGAGTAGACTGTTCGCATCGTCGTAGCCGATGACCTCGATCGCATGATCGTCGGGGACGTTCGACGCGGCAGCGGTGAGCTCGATCTCTTCGTGCTCGTACTGCTCGATGTGGAGACGATCATCGTCGGAGAGATTGGTGCTCGCGAGCACCGCGTGTTCGTCATCTGCACTCTCGGGCGCGACCAGCGGTTTCGGAGTCCAGTCGCCCTCGAACTCGATGTCTTGCTCGACATCGTGCTCGATATCCGACGCCGATGCGGCCATGGCGTCATCCGCGGAATCGTCGTCGACCGCGTCGGCCGACGCATCGGACGTCATCTCGATCGAGCCGTCGGCGGCGCTCGAGGTGAGCTCCTCCGTCTCCTCCGTTTCCTCGCTCGCCGGATCAGTGACGCGATCCGCGGCCTTGTCTGCGATCGGCGTCGCCAGCGATGATCCCGGCGGCGTGAACAGCTGTGCAGCGCGGCGCCGGCTCAGCTCGAGCGGGCCCGTCGTCCCTTCGCCGGAGTTTGGGCGCGGCGAGAAGAACGGACGTGCGGCGGTGCGGCGTGGGGGCTTGGGGAGGTCTTCCGGGCTGTCTTCCATCAGCACTCCTGAGGGCGCGGCGGGGGCGTAAGCTCGGCGCCTGCGTACGATAATAGTAATTGAAGCTGGCGGAGGCCGATCAGGAAGGCCAACCGTACTTCCCTATGAGCGGGACGAATCGTGCCGCTCCAATGTCACGCCGTTCCAGCGCTTCTCCCCGACGCGTAAAGAGCGTCAGAATCTGCTCTTCGCGGTCGCCAATCGGGATCAGCAGCCGCCCGCCATCCGCGAGCTGCTCGGCCAGCGGCGTCGGCACCGTGGGAGATCCGGCGGTGACGAGAATCGCGTCGTACGGAGAATAGTCGCGCCATCCGAGCGTGCCGTCGCCTGCCAGGAGCGAAACATTCGACGCGCCGGCCGCGCGAATCGCATCGCGCGCCTTTGTAACGAGCGTCCCGACACGCTCAATGGAAAAGACCTGTGACGCCAAATGCGACAAAAGAACCGTTTGGTATCCAGAGCCTGTTCCGATTTCGAGCACCCGCTCCTTCCCCGTCAACGCCAATAGCTCGAGGTATCGCGCATGCGTACTCGGCTGCGAGATCGTCTGGCCGTTTCCGATCGGGAGCGCACTGTCTTCATACGCACGATGGCGCATCGCGGTGGGCACGAAGAGATGTCGCGGCGTCTGGTCGAAGGCGTGCAACACGGCGAGGTCGCGCACGCCGCGCTCCTGAAGCGCTTCGACGAGACGACGGCGCCCGCCCGGCTGCTCGCCGCTCACGGCTCGCTCCACCAGAGCTTTGCCTCGTTGAGCATCTTGAGATGCGTGAGATCGAGCGACAGCGGAGTCACCGAGATGTAGCCATCCTCCACCGCGCGAAAGTCCGAATCCGCCGGCCCGCTCCAGCTCGCCGAGCCTCCGCCGATCCAATAGATCTCGCGCTTGCGTGGATCCTGCATTTTCATCAGCGAATCCGAGTAGACGCGGCGGCCAAGCCGCGTGAGGCGCACGCCGCGAATCTCACTCGCACGGAGCGCGGGGAGATTCACGTTGAGCAGTGTGTCGTTCGGAATCTGGAGCGCGGTGAGATGTCTGAGCAGGTTGGTGACGATGGGAATCTGATCGGTGAGCAGCTCGGGATCCGCCTTGAGCTCTCCTCCCGCGAACGAGAGAGCGATCGCCGGAACGCCGAGCGTGACGCCTTCCATCGCGGCGGCAACGGTGCCCGAGTACAGCACATCCTCGCCCATGTTGTTTCCGTGATTGATCCCGCTCAACACGAAGTCGGGGCGCTCCGACATGAGCGCCTCGATCGCGAGCATCACGCAATCCGTCGGCGTGCCGTCGACCTGCCATCTGCGCGGGCCGCGCGATATCGGACGAATGGGATGATGCAGCGTGAGCGAGTGACTCGTCGCGCTCTGTTCGCGATCGGGCGCGACGACCGTGACATCGCCAAGCGCTTCGGCGGATGCAATGAGGCACTCGAGCCCATGGGCGAGAATCCCGTCATCGTTCGTGCAGAGCAAGCGCATCAGCTGGCGCGCCCCGCTCGATGACGCCAGATCGCCCGCACGACGCGCACCGAGTCGTCCCACGCGCGAAAGTGGCTCGCCGCACCGTACATGGTGGGCACGCCCACACTCGCGATCCGATAGCCCGCGTGGGCGGCCTCGATGAGGAACTCCGTCTCGTACTCGTAGCGATCGCCCGTCGCGTGCACGCACTCGAGCACATTGCGTCGCATCGCGCGGTAGCCGGACTGCGCATCCGGAACCTCCACGCCCACGATCGCTCCCACTGCCGCACTCGCGAGCGCGTTGGTGACGCGGCGTCCGAGCGGCATCGTCCCGCGCGTGCGCTCGCGCGCGCCGATCACGACGTCCGCGTCCATCAGTGCCGCAATCAGCTCCGGGGCGCGCGCGGGGTCGTGCTGTCCGTCCGCGTCGATGGTGATGACCGAGTCGACCTGCGCATCGATCGCGACCACGAAACCGGCGCGAAGCGCTGCTCCCTTGCCGTGATTCACGTCGAGCCGTACGACGCGATCGCAGCTTCCTTGCGCCACATCGTACGTGTGGTCCGACGAGCCGTCATCGACCGCGATGAGCATCGCGTTCGGCATCGACGCACGAAGGCCGAGCGCGACGGACTCGATCGTCGACGCCGCATTGAACGCCGGGATCACGCAGGCAACTGTGCTCACGAGCGGGGCGTGTCTCCGCCGAGGATGTTCATGACCTCGGCCAGCTCCTGCTCGATCGACGCGAGCGTGTGCACATCGAGCGCGCGGCGCGCACTGGGCTTGAGCTGCCCCTTCTTGCGGTGCTCATCCACCTTCTGCCGCGCGCCATCGATCGTGTACTTCTCGATGTAGAGGAGGTGCTTCACGAGCACCACCAGCTCCACCTCGCGACGCTGGTAGACGCGATTCCCCGAGCGATTCTTCGCTGGGTTCAAGAACTTGAACTGGCTTTCCCAATATCGGAGTACGTGCGGTTTGAGTCCCGTGAGGTCGCACACTTCTCCGATCGAGAAAAACTCCTGTACCGGCTCCGCGCTCATGTGTCTCCCTCCGCTCGAAGCTCGCGTCGCATCAGCTCGGCGATGGCGGCGCGTGGTGATTGCTGCTCGAAGAGTATCCGGTAGACCGCACTGACGATCGGCATCTCGATCCCCTCTCGCGCTGCGAGCGCGCGCGCACTGTGAGTCGTCATTACTCCTTCCGCTACCGTGTGCCGGTGCGCGAGTGCTTCGTCGAGCGACACGCCGCGCGCGATCTCGGTGCCGAGCGAGCGATTACGGCTGAGCGCACCCGTGCACGTGAGCACGAGATCACCCATTCCCGCGAGCCCGGCAAACGTCAGCGGCGACGCGCCCATCTTCACGCCCAGTCGCGTCATCTCCGCGAGCCCGCGCGTGATGAGCGCGGCGCGCGCGTTGAACCCCATCCCCAACCCTTCGGCCATACCCGTCGCGACCGCGATCACGTTCTTGAGCGCGCCGCCCAGTTCCACGCCGATCACGTCGTCGTGGGTATAGACGCGAAACTCGTCGCCCGAGAGCGCGCGCTGCACCATCGTCGCGGCTTTCTCGCTGCTCGACGCGGCAACGACGGCCGTCGGCTGGCGCGCCACGACCTCCGCCGCGAAGCTCGGGCCCGACAGCGCGACGACGGTGTGCGCCGGGTACTGCTCCGCGAGCACCTCGCTCATCACCGCGAGCGTCTCGCGCTCGATGCCCTTGGTTGCGACGACGATCGTTGCGTCGGCACCAATGGACGGTGCCGCCGAGCGCGCGATGCCTCTGAGCACGTGCGACGGCGTGGCGAAGAGCACGAGCTCCGCGCCGCTGCACGCGCTCTCGAGATCCGGGTGCGCGACCACACGCTCGTGCAGCTTCGCCCCGGCGAGGAAGGTCGTGTTCTCGTGCTGCGCATTCACTGAAGCGACGACCTCCGGCTCGCGCGCCCACAGCGCGACCCGGTGGTCGTTCCGCGCGAGGAGATCGGCGAGCGCGGTTCCCCACGCTCCGGCGCCAACTACCGCGCATCGCATCAGGTCGCGGGCCTCGCGCGGCGAATGCGATTTTCTTCCCCGCGACGGAGCCGCCCGATGTTGGCGCGGTGCGTCCAGAAGACGAACACGGTGATCAGCGCGCACGCGATCGCGATCGGAGAGATCACGCCGTACATGATCGATACTGCGATCGTGAGCGTCACCGCGCTCGTGAGCGACGCGAGCGACACGTAGCCCGAGAGATACAGGACCAGTACAAACATGGAAAGCGATATCAGCGACGGGATCGGCGCGAGCGCGAGGAAAACGCCGCCTGCCGTCGCGACGCCTTTACCACCGCCCTTCCACAACAGGAACACCGATTTTACGTGGCCGACGATCGCTGCGACTCCGAAGGCGATCGCCCACAACACCGGTTGGCTCGGCGCAAACCGCGGCGGCAGCAGCAGCACCGGCAGCGCGCCCTTCGCCATGTCGAGCAGCATCACGACGCTCGCGATCTTCCACCCCATCACGCGAAAGACGTTCGTCGCGCCGAGGTTGCCTGAGCCGTGCTCGCGGAGATCGATTCCCTTGAAGAGCTTCCCCGCGAGGTACGCGAATGGAATCGAGCCTGCGAGATAGGCGATCAACAATCCCGCGAGTGGCTTCATCTACGCAGCGCGGCTCCGCAAGAGAATGCGAAGTGGGCTTCCGCTGAAGCCCCACGCCTCCCGAAATCCGTTGTGCAGATACCGCACGTAGTGCTCCGGCACGAGATCGGGATGATTGCCGAACACCGCGATCGTCGGCGGCTCGATCTCCACCTGCGTCGCGTAGAGCAGCTTCACTTCCCGCCCCGCGGCCTGTGGCGGCTGCAGGCGCGCTGTGAGCTCGCCCAGCGTCGTGTTCACCTGCGCCGTCGAGATCCGCTTTTTGCGCTCTGCGTCCACCAATAGCACGGTCTCGAGTACCTTCGTCACGCGCTGGCCCGTGAGCGCCGACGTGAACAGGAACGGCACGAATTTCAGGAAAGGCGCCTTCTCACCGGCCTCCTTCTGGAATTTCTGCGCGGACTTGTCCGTCTTTTCTTCCTTGATGTCCCACTTGTTCACGACGACGATGAGGCCGCACCCCTGCTCCCAGGCAAGCGTCGCGATCTTGAGATCCTGATTCTCGAGGCCCACCACCGCGTCGAGCATCAGCACACAGATCTGCGCGCGCTCGATCGCCCGCCGCGTGCGCAACGACGAGTAGAATTCGATTCCATCGTCAATCTTCGATTGGCGGCGCAGCCCCGCCGTGTCGACGAAGGTGAGCGTCTGCCCGTGATACTGCATCGGCGTGTCGATCGCATCGCGCGTCGTCCCCGCCTCCGCCGCAACCACGAGGCGCTCTTCGCCAAGCAGCTTGTTCACGAGCGACGACTTGCCAACGTTCGGACGGCCGATCACTGCCACGCGCAGCGAGGTCTCGTCCTCGATGATCGCCTCGGGAAAGCGCGACACCACCTCGTCGAGCAAGTCTCCCGAATTTTTGCCGTTGATCGCCGACACCGGAATCGGATCGCCCGCGCCGAGATTGTAGAACTCGTAGAAGTCCGTGGAGCGCGGGTCGTCGACCTTGTTCGCCACGAGCAGCCACGGCTTGCGCGAGTCGCGCAGCAGCTCGACGACGCGCTGGTCCTGCGGATGGAGGCCGGTCTTCGCGTCGACCACCAGCAGCATCAGATCCGCCTCGGCGATCGCCTGCATCACCTGCTTCTGGATCTCTACATCCATCGGGATGTTCTGATCGTCGGTGAGCCCGCCCGTGTCGACGAGCCAGAACGCGCGCCCTCCCCACTCGGCGCGTGCGAAGTGCCGGTCGCGCGTCGTCCCCGCCTCTTCGCTCACGATGGCTGAATCGCTGTCCGCAAGCCGGTTGAACAGCTGCGACTTGCCGACGTTCGGCCGGCCGACGATGGCCACTACGGGGATATTTCCGATGTCCGTCATGCGACGCTCGCAGTATGGAGGTGCGACGCGGCGTCGCTCAGGTCTTCGTTCGACAGGACGTCGAGAAAGTCGTACGATGGAACGAGTGGCATCGACATCTCTTCGCGCAGCGATGCGAAGGAGAGGTCGTCGAGAAAGAGGCCGTCGTCGTTGATGGTCTCCGCCGGAATGAGCGCGAGATCGAGATCGGTGCGCCCCTGGAGCACGCGTCGAAGATCGGCGCCCACCAGCAACCCGGCCGCGGTCGTCGTCGGACCGAACAGCGAGTTCTCGGCGACGATCTGCTCAAAGTGCGCTCCGGTGGCCGCCTCGAGTTTCGTGAGCAGCTCGGACATGAGGCGTCCGCCCATCGCCGTGCCGGTGACGATCCCGATGCGCCGTCCATCGTGTCGCGGCAGCGTGCTCGCGCCTTCGGCCACGCGCTTGCGCAGGAACGCGACGGCGCCGATGCCGTTCTCGATCTGCACGAAGTCGCCATAGTGCTCGGCGCCAGGGAGCTCACGGCGCGCGAGCATGTACAGCTCGTCGGAGCCGAACACCCAGCGGTCGCCACGCTCGCGCAGTGCGCGCTCTTCCCAACGCTCCACGTGCTCGATCAGCTCGTTCGCGCGATCCGCGTTCATCGACTCGCCCGTATACAGATGCGAGAACTGCGTGAGGCCGACGGGCACGATCGCGGTAGAAAGCACGGCGTCGCCGAGCGACCAGAGGTCCGCGATCGACTGCTCGAGGACATCTCCGTCGTTGAGTCCCGGCACGATCACCATCTGGCAGTGGAATTGGATGCCGCCCTCAGCGAGGCGCGACAGCTGCTTCATGATGTCCGGCACCTTCGGGTTGTTCAGCAGGATCTTGCGCGCCTCGAAGGGCGTCGCGTGCACGGAGATGTACAGCGGCGAGAGCCGGTACTCGAGGATCCGCGCGATGTCCTTGTCCTTCACGTTCGAGAGCGTCGCGAAGTTGCCGTAGGCGAAGGAGAGCCGGTAGTCGTCGTCGCGCACGTATAGCGGCGCGCGCAACCCGGCCGGCAGCCCCTCGATGAAGCAGAACTCGCACTTGTTGGCGCAGCGGCGAACGCGCGGCGGCTCGAGGACGATCCCCATCGCCATCCCTTCCGGCCGCTCGATCTCGAACACGAGCTCCTCGCCCTCGGGCGTCGAGACCTCGAGCACGAGCTCCTCTTCGGCGGTGAGGAACTCCCAGTCGAGAAAGTCATCGAGCTTTCGACCGTTCACCGACTGCAGCACGGTGCCGGAAACGATGCCGAGCTCTGACGCGACGGTATCTGGAAGAACTCGGGCGACTTTGATCATCGCGAACGCGGGGCGAGACGCACGAAAGGCCACCGTGGGTCGCGGCGCGCGGAGCGAAGCTCGGGACGCCGAACGCGGCTGGCCTTGAACATGATGTAACCTAGGAGATGAGGCAGCCGAAATCAAGGCAGAACATGTACTTCGCCCATTTAGCTCGCTCTCCCGCGAGGCTACGAAAAAAGCCCGCCGCGTGCTGCGCGGCGGGCTTCGTTCGAACGTGATCAGCAGCCCGATTCAGGGAATCGGATCGTACTTGTAGGCGACGATCGCCGCGCCGTCACCCGTCACCGAAAACGGCTTCTTCTCCTTCGGCCCGAGCGCGAAATCCGTGGTCTGCGTCGACACGGCAGTGCCCGCGTCGTTCACGAATTGCACCTTGAGCGTTCCCTTCTGCGGCGCGTCGGACAGGTTCTCAAGCGTGCCCGAGAGCGCCGGCTTCGCCGACCCGATCGCGAACGCATCGAACGTGACTTTCGTCTTGACCTTCTCGCTCGCCGCGAACGCAGCGTTCAGCGAGTCGTTGTACGCCTTGATGATCTTCGGGTCCTTCGTCGCCTTCGACTTCCCCTGGTACGCGAGCGCCAGCAGCTGGTATTCGTCCGGATTGTTCGGATCGATCTGCGTGAGTCGCTTGGACGTCATGAGCATGCGATCGAAGTCGCCCGCCTTCCAGTAGACGTTTGCGGCGTTGTACAGTCCGGGCCGCAGCCACGAGTTCTTCGCCTGCGCGGCACCCATGAGCTTCGCGGCCGGCGCGAACTGATTCATCGTGAACGCCTGCGTGCCCGCGTCGTACAGCTGCGCCGCCGTGTAGTTGGCCGGTGTCGCGAGCATCTCATCCCACAGCTTGGTCACACTCTGCGTGTCGCCCGACGCACTGAGCGACGCCGCGAGTCCCTGCTGCGCATCAGGCGCATTGGGGCTCTTCGGAAAGTCCGCAATGAACTTTCTGTAGTAGTCCGCCGCCTTGAGCATTCCGGCCTTTTTCTGGTCTCCCGTCATCGACTGCGCCGCGAAGCGCGTCATCTGCGCGGCTCCAAGCTCGAGCGCTGCCTTCAGGTTGCTGTCGGCGCCTACGTCCGCGGGCATCGCGGCCACGCCTTTCGCGAAGAAGTCGGCGGCACCGGACGGATCCTTCTTGCGCTGCGCGACCATCCCCTGGAAGTAGAGGCTGAGCGGCGACTGCGAATCGATCGCCTTGATGCGCGTCACCAGCGCCTCGGCCTGCGCGACGCTGTCCGTGTTGATGAGATTCGCCACCTTGATCGCCATCGGGCGCATCCCCTCGAGGCGATACTCCGCGACATCGGCGACGCAATTCGGATTCGACTTCTCGACGGATGTGAACAGCGTGTCCGCACTCGCGAGCAAGTCGATCGACTGATCCTTTCCATCGACGAATCCGATCGTTCCCTTGTTCACTTTGGCGGAATCCGGGAACTGCAGCGACCAGCGTATGAGCGCCTGGCCGAGCACGTAGTCGTGCCCCGCCTGATTGTCCTTGAACTTGGATGGATTGCCGGTGAGCGACGTGACGGCGGCCTTGAGTCGCTTCTGCTGATCCTCTGGCCGACCGCCGAGCTGCGCGACCGTCAGAGAGTTCAGCGCGGACTTCACCTCGTCGGGCTTATCGGTCGCGATCGTGCACGAACTTGCGGTTGCCCCGGCCGCTGGCTTGTCCGTTTTTTTCTGCGCGATCAACGGGGACGCCGCAACCGCCGAAGCGATGCAGGCGTGCACCATGAATGAATTCCAGCGACTCATCTACTCGTCTCCTCAGTGGTTGCTCGCCGGCGCGGCCTTGACCGCAGGCGAAGGTTCACTCGGTGTCCCGAGTCGTTGCGCAATCTCCAGCGCCTCCGCGGACACTTCGCGAAGCGGCCGTCCCAGCCGCGCCGCAAGTCGCCGTACATCGTCGTACTCGGCCTTCGTGCGCGACCCGCCGCCGGGAAGCGCGACGCGCTTCATCCGCACGGCTTCACCATGCACGAGCACCGTCCATTCCTCGCGCGGCAGCGCGTGGCGCTCGACGCTCGCGCGACGTACGCCGATCGAGCTGCTATGCACAAACAGTGCGTGCTCGATGCGATCGGCGCTGGAAGGCTCACAGAGCACCTCCACGCGAGTGCCAGGACGTCCCTTCTTCATCAGCGTCGACAGCAGCACGACGTCGAGCGCGCCCTCGTCACGCAGCACATCGGCCAGCGCGCTCAGCGCTTCGCCATCCATGTCGTCGATGTCGGTTGCGAGCTGGGTGAGCGACTCGACGACGACCCCGCCAAGAAGCGCCGGCTCGGCGAGCGTGATGCGCAGCGCGTTCGCACGATTCGCGAATTCCTTCGTCCCCGCTCCGTAACCGCTGCGCAGCGGCGTGTATTGCGCCGGCGCGGGTCCGCTGGAGAGCGCGCGCACGAGCGCAGCACCGGTGGGCGTCACAAGCTCGCCTGCACCCTCGGGTCCCGGGCGAATGACGTGTCCCTCGAGCAGCTTCAGCGTCGCAGGCGCTGGCACGGGGAGAATTCCGTGCGCCGCCTTCACCGTGCCATCGCCGACGACGATCGGCCCGCAGTACACCTTGTCGACGCCGAGCAGTTGCAGCCCCCACACGGAGCCGACGACGTCGAGAATCGCATCGACCGCGCCTACCTCGTGCAGATGCACTTTCTCCGGTCCCACGCCGTGGATCTCTCCCTCGGCTTCCGCGATCGATGTGAAGGTCGCATCGGCGCGCTCGCGAACGATATCGGGCACTCCCGCGGCCGCGACCATCTCGCGGATCTTCTTGATATGCCGTCCGTGCGGCTGCGGTGGAATGTCGAAGTCGACTTTCGTGCACGCGATCCCAGCACGTAGGACGCGCTGGATGCGCACCTCAACACCATCGAGGCCGAGCCGTGCCGGGAGCGCGCGCAGCCACTCGGGGTCGAGTCCGACCTCGAGGAGCGCTCCGAGCATCATGTCCCCGGCGATGCCGGAGAACGGGTCGATGATCGCGATGGGTGACATGTATACAAAACTACTCGGCGTCGCTTGGCGACGGCTAGCCTCGCTCGACGATCTCCGAAGTGGTGGTCGTTTCGCTCGCCACGGATGGGTCATTCGTCACATCGTGGACGGGCTCCGCGATGGGTTCCGCGATGGGTTCCGTGACGGGTTCCGCGATGGGTTCCGCGATAGGTTCCGTAATGGGTTCCGGCAGCGGATTGAGCGCGGCGAGAAGTCGCTGCGCGCTTGCCGCGCTGAACCCCGGGAGCTTCGCGATCTCCTCGACGCCAGCGTCGCGCACGCCCTGAATGCTCCCGAAGGCGTTGAGCAGAGCGCGCCGCTTCTCGGGACCCACTCCCTTGATCTTGAGCAGCTCCGACGTGACGGTGCGCATCGACCGCCGTTTGCGATTGTACGTGATCGCGAAGCGGTGCGCCTCGTCGCGCATGCGCTGCAGCATTCGGAGCGCAGGCGACCGCTTCGACAGCCGCAGCGACTCGCTCCGCCCCGGCATGAAGATCTCCTCGTCGCGTTTCGCGAGCGAGATCGTAGGGAGGCGAGCGAGAGACAGAGCCTCGAGCGCCTCGCGCGCGGAGCTCAACTGCCCCTTCCCTCCGTCGACCACCACGAGATCCGGCAGCGGCTTCTGATCGTCGAGCCGCCGCGCGAAGTAGCGCGTCACGACTTCGCGCATCGATGCGAAATCGTCCGGCGCCCCGCCCACCACCGTCTCGATCTTGAACTTCCGATACTCGGCGCGCTTCGGCCGTCCGTTCTCGAACCAGACGCACGACGCAACCGTGTCGGTGCCTTGCGACGTCGAGATGTCGAAGCAGATCATGGCGCGCGGAACGCTTTGCAGTCCGAGCTCGCGCTGCAGCTCGTACACCGGATCGACCGCGCGCTCCTCCGCTTCGAACGTCGACGTCTTCTGCTCCTCGAGCAGATGCCGTGCGTTCTGATCGGCGAGCTCGATGAGCTGACGACGCGGTCCGCGCTGCGGCATCCAGATCGCCACGCGCGGGAGCGTCTCCTCGATCAGCTCGCGGTCTGCCACATCGAACGGAATCAGGAGCTCGCGCGCGTGCTCGGGGAGCGGGATGTACGTGCGCGCGAGATAGGCCGCGAGCACGGCGTCGTCACCTTCGTCCTGAATGTTTTCGACGAATTGGTGCTCGCGCGCGAGGAGCTTGCCCGAACGAATGCGGAGCATCGTCACGACCGCGTCCTCGCCATCGCGCGCGTAGCCGATCACGTCGCGGTCGCCGCCCTCCACCTCGACGACGACCGTCGGCTCCTCGAGCCGCTGCAGGTGACGCAGCGCATCGCGCAGCTCGCCCGCGCGCTCGAAGTCCATATTCCCCGCGGCCTCATCCATCCGCGCTCGCACACGCCTCGTCACCTCCGCCGCGCGGCCATCGAGATAGAGGAGCACCTCGTCGATCATCGCGCGGTAGTCCTCCTGCGTTTGCAGGAGGATGCACGGCGCCTTGCACCGGCCGATGTGGTAGTCGAGGCACGCGCGCTCGGGCATCTCTTTCGGCATGTCGTAGTTGCACGAGCGCACCGTGAAGATCCGCTTCACGACGTTCAGCGCCCGACGCATCGCCCCAACATCGGTGTACGGTCCGAAGTAGCGCCCGCCATCGTCGAGCAACCGTCGCGTCACGTACACGCGCGGGAACGGCTCGTTCACCGTGACCTTGATGTACGGATACGACTTGTCATCCCGCAGCGCGATGTTGAAGCGCGGCCGGTACTCCTTGATGAGATTCGCCTCGAGGATGAGCGCGTGCGCCTCAGTGGGAAGTACAATGGTGTCGACGTCGGCGATCTGGCGAACGAGCACGCGCGTCTTCGCGCTCGCGAGCGGATCGGCACCGAAGTAGCTCCGCACGCGCGAGCGCAGCCGCTTGGCCTTCCCCACGTACAACACCTGCCCCGTCGCGTCCTTGAAGAGGTACACGCCGGGCGATTCGGGGAGGTGCGGCAGCTTGAGCGCGATCTGCTCGGAGGGCTCGGTTGGCACGGTCTAAATATAACGGGATACGGCAGTTGCGTGGTTCGATCTCGTGTGGTTCGAGAGGCGATTGGGTGGGTGAGCGGGTAATCCGTTCGATCCGTTCGTTGTGCTTATCAAAAGCAGTTTGGGCCTAGCGCCTAGGGATCTGCTGTTGGAAAACCGACACAAACGGAGTGGACGGATTGAACGGACAACTGCGAGGTGGGGAGCAGTTCACAAAAAGCAAAGACC
>Ga0193716_1001582_pt1 | contig 13144 bp, 11 predicted proteins | sample U2c1metaG_FD_145901 | JGI IMG/M metagenome (GOLD analysis project Ga0193716, IMG submission 145901) | Soil microbial communities from a riparian zone of the East river system, Colorado, United States - U2c1 | ecosystem: Environmental > Terrestrial > Soil > Riparian zone | place: USA: East River...
GCGATCGCGTGGCTTGTCCACCAGGCGCATCATCTTGAGCGCGGTGGGCGGAATGAAGCTCACGCCGACGCGATGTTTTTCCAGAAGGGCGAAGGCGCGCTCCGGGTCGAACTTGGCGAAGCGATGAGCAAGGACCGGCGTGCCGAAATACCAGGCGGGGAACAGCGCATCGTACAGGCCGGCGATCCAAGCCCATTCGGCCGGCGTCCACATCACCTCGTTGCCGCGCGGCCAGTGGCTGAGCCACTGCTCGACCGGGGGAACGGAGCCCAGCATCATGCGGTGGGCGTGCAGCGCGCCCTTGGGCTGGCCCGTCGTGCCCGAAGTGTAGATCAAGAGGGCAGGATCCTCCGCTGCAGTATCGACCGTGGCAAAGCTGTCGGACGCCGTGGCGAGGAGCAGGTCCCAATCGAGAAAGCCGCGACCATGCGCGCCCGCGCCGATCACAATCACGGTCTTCAGATGCGGCAGGCGATCGCGCACGGCCAACACTTTGGGCAGCTGGCTCATGTCGGTGACCAGGGCCGAAGCCTCGGCGTTGGCCAGGCGGTACTCCAGCGCTTCCTCGCCGAACAGCGTGAACAGCGGCAGCGCCACCGCGCCCATGCGGTAGCAGGCGAGATGGCAGAGGGTGAGCTCCGCGCCCTGGGACAGGAAGACGCCGACGCGGTCGCCCTTGCCGATACCGTGTCCGGCGAGCGCATTGGCGAGCTGCGAACTGCCGGCGAGCATTTGCCCGAAGGTCCAATTGCGGACGCTGCCGTCGGCGTTCTCGACGATCATCGCCAGCGTGTCCTTTGGATGACGCTCGCACACGGCGTAGCCGATGTTGAATCTCTCCGGCCTGGGCCAGCGGAACTGCCGCATGGCTTCTTCATAGGAAACGCCGTGGGGAATCATCAGGCCCGTGCCTCCGTCACTTCGCTTGTTCCTTGGCCGACCCGACGCGCTGGATGACGCGCCCGGCGAGCAGCTCGTCGATCGTCGGAGTCCACACCGAGTCGGGCGCTGTCGCAAGCACGCGCTGCACGAAGGGTGGGGCGAGGTCCGCTTGCACGGCGAGCAGCTTCTCGAGCTGCTGGTTGCGCTCGTACGCCCGGACCCTGTCCATGCCCGGCGAGCCCGCTTGACGGAACGAGAGAGTGGCGTTTGCTGAAACGCTGCGATCGACACCGCCCAGGAACATGAGGGCGCAGGCCGCGGCGCAGGTGCGATCGACATGAGTCGCCAGGCGATGGTTGTGGATCAGACGGTAGATCCCATAGGCAGGGTCCAGCCGATCGCCGCCACCTTCCAGGATGACTTCGCGGATCGCCGGATGGTCTTCGAGTGCTTGGCGCACTGCCGCGTCGGCGCCTTTGCCGGGCCTGCCCTCGAGCGTCAGTGTGGCGCCATCCGCGCTGACCCGAAGATCGCCGGTGTCGGCATCGCTGCGATAGGCGCTGATGATGTCGAGAACTTCCGGCGCCGCCTTGCCGTAGAGCGCGAACGCGATCGCCAAGGCCGCCGCTGCTCCGCCTGTCTTGGTGACACTCGACCGTGGAGTCGAGACCATCAGCCAACTCTGCCACAAAGCGAAGAGCGTGCCGGCGGCAGACAGCGCGATCGTAAGAACAATGCGTCCGAGCGTGAGTGCATCGGCATTCGAAGCGGCCAGCGAAAGACTGCCGAGACCGACGAGCAGGGCAAAACCTATCCAGACATAGCGATAGTAAAGCGCGCGTCCAGGGGGTGCCGATCCGACCTTGAACAGCGGCACGCCGACAGCTTCGAGATGTTGCATTGCGCGGGTGAGGGCACCGCCCCTAAGGCGCTTGACCATGCCGGTCGGTCCCGCCGCGAAGCCCAGCGAAGCGAAGAACGGCGCGCCGTCCGTCGTTCGGACCGCCAGCATGCGAAGACCGATTTCGCGCGCGGCTGCTTCGGCAAAAGCCATCAGGGTCTTGCCGTGTCCCCGGCGAAGTCGGTCGGGCGAAACGGCGATGGTTTCGATCCATAGGCGATCGTTGTCCTGAGAAAGGACCAGGATGCCGATCAGGCCCTCCGCACCCTCCAGCACGAAAGTCGCGCGCTCGGCCGCACCTTGAGGTGGAACCTGTGGAACGATTGCGGCGATGGCGGGGGCGTCAGCATCGATGGCGCGGCGAATGCTGGTTGTAGCAGGGTTGGCAGGCTGTTTTGACGGCAAGTTGCGGCGCTTTCTCCCGGTTCGCCCGGACTGTATGCTGGGGCAGTTCCCGCGGAGCGTCCATCGCCATGTCCCCTGACGATCATGCCTATGCGAGCGGCGCACGATCCAAGACCCACGAGCCCAGGGTTACGATCGTGCCGTCGGTTTGTCCGCACGACTGCACCAGCACCTGCGCCCTCGACGTGGAGCGGCTGGATGCCAAGCGCATCGGTCGGGTCCGTGGCTCGCAGCGCAACGACTACACCGCCGGGGTGATCTGCGAGAAGGTGGCGCGCTACGCCGAGCGCATCCATCACCCGGATCGGCTGATGAAGCCGTTGCGCCGGACCGGCCCGAAGGGATCGAAACAGTTCAGCGAAATTTCGTGGAGCGACGCGCTCGATATCGTGGCCGAGCAGTTCCAGTCCAAGACGCGCCAGCATGGCAGCGAAACGGTCTGGCCCTATTATTATGCCGGCACAATGGGGCTGGTGCAGCGTGACGGCATCAACCGCCTGCGCCACGCCATGAAATACTCTCGCTACTTCTCGACCATCTGCGTGGCCCTGTCGGATACCGGCTGGATCGCCGGAGTCGGCGCCAAGCGCGGTGCCGATGTGCGCGAGATGGGCGAGCATTCCGACTTGGTGGTGATCTGGGGTGGCAACCCGGTGAATACCCAGGTCAACGTCATGATGCACGCCATGCGCGCCAGGAAGCGTGGCGCGAAGATCGTCGTGGTCGATCCTTATCGCACCGGCACGGCGGATCAGGCCGACATGCATCTGGCGGTGCGGCCGGGCACCGACGGCGCGCTCGCGGTCGGCGTCATGCATGTCCTGTTCAAGGAAGGCTATGCTGATTGGGACTATCTGCGCCGTTACACCGACGCGCCGGATGAGCTCGCCGCGCATGTCGCGGACCGTACGCCGGAGTGGGCGTCGAAGATCACCGGCCTGCCGGTCGAGGAGATCGTGGCTTTTGCCCGGCTTTACGGGCAGAGCAAGGCTGCCTTCATCCGCTGCCACCACGGCTTCAGCCGCAGCCGCAATGGCGCCGCCAACATGCACGCGGTGACCTGCCTGCCGGCGGTCACGGGGGCGTGGAAACACAAGGGCGGTGGTGCGCTGTACGGCCATACCGGCATGTATCCGATCAGCAAGACGCTGATCGAAGGGCTCGATATGGTCGACACCTCGGTCCGCGATCTCGACCAGTCGCGACTCGGGCCGATCCTGACCGGCGATCGGGAGGCGCTGAAGAACGGCCCGCCCGTGACGGCGATGCTGATCCAGAACACCAACCCCGCGATGGTCTGTCCGGAGCTCGGGTTGGTGCATAAGGGCTTCGCGCGCGAGGACCTGTTCACCTGTGTGCACGAGCAGTTCATGACCGAGACGGCCGCCTATGCCGACATCGTGCTGCCAGCCACCATGTTCCTCGAACATGACGATTTCTATACTGCGAGCGGCCATACTTTTTTCCAGGTCACCAAGGCCGTGATCGAGGCGCCGGGCGACTGTCGCGAAAATCACTTCGTCATCTCCGAGCTCGCCAAACGCCTGGGCGCGCAGCATCGCGGCTTCACCATGACGCCGTGGGAGATCATGGACGAGAGCTTGAAGGTGTCGGGCATGTGGGACGCCGAGACCAATTTCATCCGTAACGGCCAGGACTTTCATCTCGGGTTCGAGACTTCGCACTTCCTCGATGGCTTCGCCTGGCCCGACAAGAAGTTCCGCTTCAAGCCGGATTGGGCGGCCTACGGTCCGCGCGGGCGGGATATGCCCAAGCTGCCGGACCATTTCGATGTGATCGACAACGCCACGGCGGAAAAGCCCTTCCGCCTGGTCGCCGCGCCCGCGCGCACCTTCCTGAACTCGACCTTCACCGAGACGCCGAGTTCGCAGAAGCGTGAGGCGCGGCCGACGGCGCTGATGAATCCGGAGGATTGCGCAGCATTGGGTGTTGCAGAGGGCGACCGCGTGGAACTCGGCAACGAGCGTGGCGCGACGACCGTTCACGCCCGGCCGAAGACCGGCCAGCAGCGTGGCGTGGTGGTGGTCGAAGGCATCTGGCCCAACCGGAATTTCGAGACCGGCATCGGCATCAATGCGGTCACTTCAGCCGACCCGGGCTGGCCGCATGGCGGCGCGGTCTTCCACGACACCGCCGTATGGATTCGCAAAGCAGCATGAGCCTTCCGTCGTGACAGACGTTTTCCAACCCGCCCCCAATCCCAGTATCGCCCCGGTTGCTCCCGCGCGCGTGCCGGGCCGCGCCCATGTGCTGGTGGTCGGCAACGAGAAGGGCGGATCGGGCAAATCGACCACGGCGCTGCATATCGCCGTGCTGTTGATGGGCGAGGGCGCGCGCGTGGCCACGCTCGATCTCGATGCGCGCCAGGGCACGCTCAGCCGCTACATGGAGAATCGTGCCGCCTATGCCCGGCGCAAGGCCATCGAGCTGGCGTTGCCGGTGCATGCCGCCGTGCCACTTTCGACCCTGTCCGACCGGGCGGCAATGGAAGCCGACGAGAAGGAGCGCTTCGAGGCGGCGTTGGAGGCGGTCATCGCCAGCGCCGATTTCGTCGTCATCGACACGCCGGGCAGCGACACCTATCTTTCCCGTCTCGCCCATACCTGGGCCGACACGCTGTTGACGCCGCTCAACGACAGTTTCATCGATCTCGACCTGCTCGCCCGGGTCGAGCCCGACCTGCTCAAGGTCGTGCGGCCGTCGATCTATGCCGAACAGGTATGGAAGCAGCGGCAGATCCGCGCCATCCAGGGCGGCCGCCCGGTCGACTGGATCGTCATCCGCAACCGCCTGTCCTCGCTCGCCGCGCGCAACAAGCGCGACATGGGCAGGGTGCTGGAGGCCTTGTCGAAGCGCATCGGTTTTCGCGTCGCCTCGGGTCTTACCGAGCGCGTGATCTACAAGGAGCTGTTCCTGAACGGGCTCACCTTGCTCGACCTCAAGCGCGGGCAGGGCGGCGTGACTCTGACCATGTCCCACGTCGCCGCGCGCCAGGAGGTGCGGGACCTCGTGGCGGCGCTCAATCTGCCGCGGCTCGGTCCGGCGGAGGACGAGCCGGCGGGGGAACCGCCGACGCAAGACTCGCCGGTCGAGCAGCTCGAAGAAAGCCAGCAATCGTAGAAGCCCATCCCTTGACCTGAGTGCCAAGACCCCCGAATTTCACTGCCATGGCGTTCGACATTCCGCCCGGTTATCGGGCGCTCAAGGAAACCGATGTGGCCGCCTATCTGGCAGACCTTCCGGCCGTATCAGTCGTGCTCGGCGGTGGGCCCGCGGACTGGAAGGTCCGCGAGGTCGGCGACGGCAACCTCAATCTCGTCTTCGTGGTCGAGGGGCCGGGCAGGGGCGTCGTGGTCAAGCAGGCGCTGCCCTATCTGCGGCTGGTGGGCGAAAGCTGGCCGCTGCCGCTGCGCCGCGCCTATTTCGAGCATCATGCCCTCGCCGCGCAAGCCGCACTGGTGCCGGAGCATGTGCCGCAGCTCTTTCATTTCGACGAGACGCTGGCGCTTACGGTCATGGCCTATCTCAGCCCGCACATCATCCTGCGCAAGGGGCTGATCCGCGGCACGGTCTACAAGAATCTCGCCGACCATATGGCTGCCTTCCTGGCGCAGACGCTGTTCTTCACGTCCGACCTCGGCCAGCCCGCCGCGCAGAAGAAAAAGCACATGGCGCTGTTCTGCGACAATATCGAGCTCTGTCGCATCACCGAGGATCTGGTCTTCACCGACCCGTGGCGCGTCGCCGAGGGCAACCGCTGGACCAGCCCGCAGCTCGACACGACCGCCGCGGCGGTGCGCGCCGACGGTCGGTGGAAGCGCGCGGCGCAGGAGCTGAAGCTAAAATTCCTCAGCCAGGCGCAGGCGCTGGTTCACGGCGACCTGCATTCCGGCTCGATCATGGTGACCGAGAAGGAAACCTATGCCATCGACCCGGAATTCGCCTTCTACGGCCCGATGGGTTTCGATATCGGTGCGCTGATCGGCAATCTCTATCTCGCCTATTTCTCGCAAAGCGGCCATGAGACCAGGACCGGTGGGCGCGACGATTATCGCGAGTGGATATTGAAGACTGCCGAGCAGGTCTGGACCCTGTTCGACCAGCGCTTCCGCGCTTTGTGGAACGGCGCGCAGGCGAGCGAGACCTTCGATCCCGCGTTCTTCGCCAACGCTGCCTGCCCGCTCGCCTTCAAGGAGGCGCAGGACGCCTATATGCGCCGGCTGTTCGTCGAGTCGCTGGGCTTTGCCGGGGCCAAAATGACGCGACGCATCCTGGGCCTCGCCCATGTCGAGGACCTCGAGAGCATCGTCGATCCCGATCGCCGCGCGGCCTGCGAAAAGCGTGCGCTGAAGCTCGCCCGCGCGCTGATGGTCGAGGGTGAGGGCTTCGCCGATCTCCAGGCGGTGAGCGATGCCGTGCGCGGCCTGCAGCGCGAGGCCGTGGCATGAAGATCGACGGCAAGCCCTATCGCACCATCTGGCTCGCAGCCGACGGCGTCACGGTCGAGGTCATCGACCAGACGCTGCTGCCGCACCGCTTCGTCGTCCGCCAGCTGAAGAATAGGACGGAGGTCGAGCAGGCGATCCGCACCATGATCGTGCGCGGCGCGCCGCTGATCGGTGCGGCGGCGGCCTACGGCGTGGCGCTCGCCATGGCCGAGGATCCGTCCGACGCAGCACTTGCCAACACCTACAGGACGCTGCTCGCGGCGCGGCCGACCGCCGTCAATCTGCGCTGGGCGCTCGACGATCTGCGCGCTCTGCTCAGTGCGCTGCCGGCGGCGCGGCGGCGCGAGGCGGCTTACGCGCGGGCGGCGGCAATCTGCGACGAGGATGTCGAGATCTGCCGGCGCATCGGCGCGCACGGCCTGGGCGAGATCCGCCGTATCGCCGCGGGCAAACCACCCGGCATCACGATCAACGCGCTGACCCATTGCAATGCCGGCTGGCTCGCCACCGTCGACTGGGGCACGGCGCTGGCGCCGATCTACCAGGCGCACGATGCCGGCCTGCCGATCCATGTCTGGGTCGACGAGACGCGCCCGCGCAACCAGGGCGCCAGCCTGACGGCCTGGGAACTGGGCCGGCACGGCGTGCCGCACACCGTGATCGTCGACAATGCTGGCGGCCACCTGATGCAGCATGGCATGGTGGATTTCTGCATCGTCGGCACCGACCGCACGACGCGGCGCGGCGATGTCTGCAACAAGATCGGCACCTACCTGAAGGCGCTGGCGGCGCACGACAACGGCGTGCCGTTCTACGTTGGCCTACCGTATCCCACCATCGACTGGACGATCGAGGACGGCGTGCGCGACATCCCGATCGAGAAACGCGAGGCGGCGGAGGTCTCGTGTATCGCCGGCCGGGCGCAGTCCGGGGAGATCGTCGCCGTCGATCTGTTGCCGGAGGGCAGCGCCGTCGCCAATTACGCCTTCGACGTCACACCCGCGCGGCTGGTGACGGGGCTGATCACCGAGCGCGGCGTTTGCGCGGCGAGTGAGGCGGGGCTGCTCTCGCTTTACCCCGAGCAGGCGCGGGCGGCGTGACATGGAACTGCGTCGCCAATTGATCGATACCTGCCTGCGCATGAATGCGCTCGGCATCAATCAGGGTAAGTCGGGCAATGCCAGTGCGCGGCTCGACGGCCGGCGCTTCCTGATCACGCCAAGCGGCATCCCCTATGACGAGCTCAAGCCCGCCGATATCGTGGCGATGACGGTCGACGGCGCGTGGTATGGCGAGAAGCGACCGTCGAGCGAGTGGCGTTTCCATCGCGATATCCTGGCTGCCCGGTCCGACGTGTCGGCGGTGGTGCATACGCACGGCATGCTCGCCACGTCGCTCGCCTGCCTGCACAAGGGCATTCCGGCCTTCCATTACATGGTGGCCGTGGCCGGCGGCGATTCGATCCGCTGCGCGCCCTACGCCACCTTCGGTTCGCAGGAACTTTCCGACAATGCGTTGGCGGCGCTGAAGGACCGGCGGGCCTGCCTGCTGGCCAATCATGGCCTGATCGCCACGGGTGCCTCGCTGGCTGCGGCGCTGGCGCTTGCCGTCGAAGTCGAGGCGCTGGCCGGCATGTATCTCAAGGTGCTTTCGGTCGGCGAGCCCGAGTTGCTGAGCAGCGCCGAGATGGCGCGCGTGATCGAACTGTTCCGTACCTACGGCACGCCGGACTTCCCTGACCGGGAGTTGCACCATGCCGGACTTCAAGAGAGTGTTTCCGCGTGACGGAAGATCGCAAACCGGATGGATCCCTGCCGACGACGGGTGGCTCCGAAGCGGTGAATGCCTTCGTGCGCGAAGTCGGCCGCATGCCGACGCCGCGCGGCGACAAGAGTCGCGGCCGGCTGCTGTTTGCCATGGATGCGACGGCGAGCCGTGAGCCGACTTGGGATCAGGCCTGCGCGTTGCAGGGCGAGATGTTCGTGGCCGCCGAGGGCGTTGGCGGTCTCGACGTGCGGCTGGCTTTCTATCGCGGCTTCGAGGAGTTCAAGGTGAGCCGCTGGACATCCAACGGGCACGAGCTGGCGCGGCTGATGGGCGCGGTGCGTTGCCTTGCCGGCCGTACGCAGATCGGCCGCGTGTTGCGCTACGCCGCCGAGCAGCGCCGTGAAAGCCGCATCAACGCCGTCGTATTCGTGGGCGATTGTTGCGAGGAGGATGTCGACCAGGTCGGCCATGAAGCGGGCCAGCTCGGTTTGCTCGGCCTGCCGGTCTTCGTGTTCCAGGACGGCAACGACCGGACGGCGTCGAATATTTTTCCCCAGATCGCCAAGCTGACGCGGGGCGCGTACTGTAAGTTCGACCGCTCGAGTCCGGATCAGCTCAAGCGTCTGCTGGGCTCGGTCGCGGCCTATGCCGCCGGCGGCCGCGACGCGCTGCTCAAATACGGCAAGGACCAAGGCGGCGTCGCGGCGCTGCTCAGCAACCAGCTGAAATGACGGCGGCCTAGCCGCCGAGCAGGCGCGCGGCCCAGCCGCCGGGGATGGTCGTGCCGAACCACACCGCGGCCTTTGTGCCCACGGGAAAGGCGATGCGCGCCTTGTTGCGGGCAAGGCCTCTGCGGATGATTCCCGATGCACGCTCGGCCGACATCAGGAACGGCATGGGGAAGGGCGCCGCGGCGGTGATGCGGCTCACGACAAAGCCCGGGCAGATGACGCTGACGCCGACATTGTCGGGTTTCAGGACGAAGCGAATGCTCTCGCCCCACACGCGGACCGCCGCCTTGCTCGCATTGTAGGACGCCGAATAGGGCAGGCCGATGAAGCTCGCCAGCGAGGACACCAGGCCGATCTGGCCCTGCTTGCGCGACACCAGGCGATCGACCAGCGGTTCGATCGTGTTCAGCACGCCGTTGAAATTGACCTCCATCGTCTTGCGGATCAGGGAGAAATCGCCGAGCGAGGAGCGCTCCTGGTCGATCGAGACGCCGGCATTGGCGAGGATCAGATCGACCGGGTGGGCATCGTCGAACGCCGTCAACCAGGCCGCGAACGATGCGCGATCCGTGACATCGATCGGGCTCGCGAGGACCGTCGCGCCGCGTGCGCGGCATGCCTCCGCCACCACGCTCAGCCGCGCCTGGTCGCGGCCGGTCAGAGCGAGTGCGATCCCCGGCGCCGAATAATCGCAGGCCAGCGCCTCACCAATGCCGCTCGAGGCGCCCGTGATCACGATGCTGCGGAAGTTTTTCATGGGATAACCCTCGGGCGCCCGCGTTGTATCGCAGGAAAGCGGATACTAGAGTGCGCGCCTTCGACGGGAAATGGTGATGGTTTGATCGCAAGTATGACGGGATACGCTCGCGCCCAGGGTTCGGATGAGCGACGGCGCTGGGTATGGGAGGCGCGCAGCGTCAATGGCCGCAACCTCGAAATCAGGTGCCGCGTGCCACAAGGCTTCGACCGGCTGGAGAATCCCTCGCGCAGCGCGGTCGGCGGCAAACTCAAGCGGGGCAACGTTTCGCTCACCTTGACCATCACCAGCGAACGCCAGACCAAGCCGCTGCGCATCAACCGCGTCCTGCTGGCCGAACTCGGCGCCTTGGTTGAGACGGTGCGCAAGGAGACAGGTGCCACGGCGCCGGCGGCCGATGGGCTGCTGCGCGTACGCGGCGTGATCGAGGAGGAAGACGAGAACGCGGAGGGTGAAGAGGCGATTGCCGCGCTGGACAAGGCGCTGACCCGCACGCTCGACGAGACGCTGAAGGGCCTGGTCGTCGCCCGCGCCGCCGAAGGCCAGGCGCTGGCGCGGGTGATCGACGGCCATGTCGGCGAGATCGAAGGCCTGTGCATCCGCGCCGCCGAGCGCGCGCAGGTGCAGATCGGCACGGTGAAGACCCGCTTCGACACGCAGCTCGCCGAGCTGCTGGGGCGTGCCCCGCCGGTCTCGGAAGAGCGGCTCGCCCAGGAGATCGCGCTGCTGGTCGGCAAGGCCGATGTACGCGAAGAGCTCGATCGTCTGAACGCCCACATCACGCAGGCGCGGACCCTGCTTGCCGAGGCGAAGGCCGACAATCCGGTCGGCCGCAAATTCGATTTCCTCTGCCAGGAATTCAACCGTGAAGCCAACACGCTGTGCTCGAAGTCGGCCGACATCGAACTCACGCGTATCGGCATCGATCTCAAGGGCGCCATCGAACGGCTGCGGGAGCAGGTGCAGAATGTCGAGTGAGGTCGAAAGTGCCGCGATCCAGCGCCGCGGCCTGATGCTGGTTCTGTCGTCGCCCTCGGGGGCCGGCAAAACGACCCTGTCGCGGCTCTTGCTGGAGAACGATTCCCATATCCAGCTCAGCGTTTCGTGCACGACACGCGAGAAGCGCCCGGGCGAGAAGGACGGCGTCGACTACAGGTTCATCGACACGCCGAGCTTTCGCACCATGATCGACAGCGGCGAGTTCCTCGAGCATGCCCAGGTCTTCGACAACTACTACGGAACACCGCGGCCGCCCGTCGAGGATGCCCTCAGCGCCGGTCGCGACATGCTGTTCGACATCGACTGGCAGGGCACGCAGCAGCTGGTCGAAAAAGCCCGGCAGGACCTGGTCAGCGTCTTCATCCTGCCGCCTTCGACGCGCGAGCTGGAACGGCGCCTGATCACCCGCGCCCAGGACTCGCCCGACATCGTCGCCCGCCGCATGAGCAAGGCGGCCGACGAGATGAGCCACTGGGCCGAGTACGATTACGTCGTCATCAACCGCAATATCGGCGAGAGCCTGACCCAGGTGAAATCCATCCTGACCGCCGAGCGGCTCAAGCGGGCGCGGCTGTACGGCCTGTCAGACTTCGTGAAGGCCCTGCGCGAGGGGCGCTGAGCCCGCGGCCAGCGAACCGGCCAGCCGGACGAAATCGTCGACCGCGAGCTCTTCCGCCCGCGCCGTCGCGCTGAGGCCCAGCCCGGCCAGCGCCGCCGTCGGATCGGCGAACAGCCCGGCGAGCGAGCCGCGTAGCATCTTGCGACGCTGGCCGAAGGCTGCGGCGGTGACGCGTTCGAGCGGCCGCAGATCGGCCAGGCGCGCCGCTGCCGGCCGCGGCGTCAAGCGGACCACCGTGGACGTCACCTTGGGCGGAGGCACGAAGGCCGACGGGGCGACATCGAATTGCCGCCTTACCTCGCAGGTGTGCTGGGCCAGCACCGACAGGCGACCGTAATCCTTGGTGCGCGGCAGGGCGCACAACCTGTCCGCCACTTCCTTCTGGAACATCAGCACCATGTCGGCGACGTCGTCCGCCGCGTGCAGCCAGCGCACCAGCAAGGCGGTCGAGATGTTGTAGGGCAGGTTGGCGACGATGCGCCGCGGGGCATCGCCCTGGGAGGCGACGTCGACCTCCAGTGCGTCGCGCTCGACGATATGGAGCCTTCCCGCGGCGGCGCTTTCGAGTTCGCGCAGGGCGCCCACGGCCCGCGGATCGATCTCGAACGCCACGACACGCGCGGCTCCTTCGAGAAGCAACGCGCGGGTGAGTCCGCCGGGGCCTGGCCCCACTTCGATCACCGTGCCGTCGGCCAGGGAGCCCGCGACGCGAGCGATGCGGCGCGTCAGGTTGAGGTCGAGCAGAAAATGCTGGCCGAGCTTGCGGCGCGCATCGAGGCCATGGGCGGCGATGGTCTCGCGCAGCGGCGCCAGCCCGGCGAGTAGATCCGCTATGGCCGGCTTCTCAGACGCCACGCCGGCGCGCCATGTCGTCGGCCATGTCGATCGCGGCGATCAGGCTGGTCGGGTCAGCGTGGCCGGTGCCGGCGATATCGAGCGCCGTGCCATGGTCGGGTGAGGTGCGCACGAAAGGCAGGCCCAGCGTAACATTGACGCCACCGGAGAAGTCGATGGTCTTGATCGGGATCAGCGCCTGATCGTGATACATGCACAAGGCCGCGTCATAGCCGGCGCGCGCGGCCGGATGGAACAGCGTGTCGGCGGGAGCCGGCCCGCGCACCTCGATGCCGTCGCGGCGCAGGGTTTCGATCGCCGGGGCGATGATGCGGATCTCCTCGTCGCCCATCGTCCCTTGCTCGCCGGCATGGGGATTGAGGGCCGCCACCACCAGGCGTGGCCGGGCGATGCCGAACAGCGTCGTGAGGCCAGCCGCCGCGATTCGACCGGCCCGCACGATGGCATCGCTGTCGAGCGCTTTGACGGCATGGGCCAGCGATAGATGGATGGTCACCGGGACCACGCGCAGTTCGGGGCAAGCCAGCATCATGGCGACCTCGACAGGCCGGCCGGCTGCCTGGGAGGCGAGTTCGGCCAGGTATTCGGTGTGGCCGGGATGGGCAAAGCCTGCATCCTGCAGGACTTTCTTCTGGATGGGGTTGGTCACCATGCCGCCGACACTGCCACTCAAGGCCATTTGCGTGGCAGCTGCGATTGCTGCCACGGTGGCTGCGGCATTTCGGCCGTCAGGGTGTCCAGCTTCGATCGGTGCGTCCA
>Ga0193716_1001584_pt1 | contig 13140 bp, 12 predicted proteins | sample U2c1metaG_FD_145901 | JGI IMG/M metagenome (GOLD analysis project Ga0193716, IMG submission 145901) | Soil microbial communities from a riparian zone of the East river system, Colorado, United States - U2c1 | ecosystem: Environmental > Terrestrial > Soil > Riparian zone | place: USA: East River...
ATCAGGCCGTCGCTGAGGAGCTCGCTCAGGAGGTCTTTCTCCGGGTCTATCGCTCCCGCGAGACCTATCGCGCTGAAGCCCGGTTCAGCACCTGGCTCTATCGCATCGCCACGAATCTGGGTGTCAACCATGCGCGGGACACCCGACACGAACGCACCGCCTCCACGGTCTATCTCGACGAGACGGACTCCGAGACCGGCACTACTCCCGACGTAGCGGATACCACACCAACTGCTGAGTCCAACCTGCTTCGCCGGGAACGTCTCAACGCTATTCGGCAGCATGTGCTTGCACTTCCAGAGCGGCAACGCATGGCTGTTCTCATGCACAAGTACGAGGGGATGGACTACAAACAGATCGGCGATGTGCTGAAGCTGAGCGAGTCCGCCACTAAATCTCTACTCTTTCGCGCTTATCAGACGTTACGCGAGAAACTGAAGGATTTCATCTAGTCCCATCTGGGACCGATAGACGCGCAATGCATTCACACGACGCGTCCAAAATGAAGAAAGGGTCACCATGAACTGCCACGACTGCCAATCCGTTCTCCCTGATCTCCTGCTCGATCAGACTGCGACTTCCACTGCTGGCGCCCGCGCCCATGTCCAGTCCTGCGCCGCCTGCCAGCAGGAGTTCGCCTCTCTCAAAGCCACCATTGCTTTACTGGACAGCTGGGAGGCGCCGGAGCCCTCCGCTTACTTTGACCAGAAGCTGGCCGTTCGTCTTCGCGAAGAGCAGGCTATGGCACCGGAAGGCTGGTTTGAGCGCCTTCGGAGCCGCCTGTTATTCAACACAGGGCGTCAGTTCCGTCCTGCGCTTGCCGGTGCTATGGCACTCGTTCTTCTGATCGGCGGTGGAACCGTCGCCAACCTCTCCTATAGTGAGGACAAGATAGAGGCTTCTCCCACGGTCCAAGATTTGCAGATTCTGGACAAGAACGCCCAGGCCCTACAGGCGATGGATCAGTTGCTGCAGGAAGAAAGCCCAGCTGATGACGGCTCCGCGAACGCTCCCAACACTATCTGACGGTAAAGGGAATAGAAATATTTACCGCAGAAAGGAGACCAACCGCAGTAATCTCTTTGATACACCTGTTACCTGACTACTGATTGACATACGTTTGCCTGACCATGCTATCTCCAGCGACATTTCGGCACAGCCTCCAACCAGCCCTTGCTGCCCTGCTCCTCTCTGGATCGGCGGTGATGGCGCAGTCTGTCTCCGTCTCGCCCAAATTTGCGTTAGCAATACATCTCTCTGCGGCTCAAGGGCGTCCTCCCGCGCATTCCGGCCAGAGATCCCAGCAGAATCAGGAGCATCTTGGCCAATGGATGGATCGGCATAGTAACCTTCCGCTCGACCAGCAACAACGTGCGCTCCAGAATGAACCAGGATTTCACAACCTTCCACCTCAGACGCAGCAGCGTATGCTCAACAACCTCGGTCGGCTCAACAACATGTCGCCGGAGCAGCGCCGCCGCACGCTGGAGCGCAACGAGCTTCTGGAGCGCCTCAGCCCACCGCAGCGTCAGCAGTGGCGGAGTGCGGTGCAACAGCTTGGCGGACTCCCCCGCGACCGCCGCCGTGTCGTTGCCCGTGCCTTCCGCGACCTTCGCGATATGCCTGAGCCTCAGCGCCAGACACTTCTCAACTCAGATCGCTTCCGCAGCCAGTTCTCCGACGGGGAGCGCAACACGCTCTCTAATTTGCTAGCCGTCGAACCCTATCTCCCAAGCCAGCGCTCGAACGACACTCCTGACCTCGGCAGGTGAGGCACCCCTCCCCCCGGGGGTATTTTGGACGTAAGTACATGACTGCCAAGGATATAGCGGCGGTCCTTCTCGCTAAAATATTCTAAACAAATCAGTTACGCCTAAAATATAAGAAACAAACGGGTTACAAAACATCGACACCGATCTGGACCCGTGGGTAGAGGCACATTTGGAACTTTGGCTTACCCCTCCCAGGTATGGCTGAGTTTCTTCCTGGAGTTGAGGAGACGAAGGAGAACAGCAACATCGTTGGAGTTGGTTGTGGAGAAGATCCGTCGGTTATGGCGGATCTGTGTGGAGCAGACGTTTGGAAAGCGGCTTACCTGCAAGCAACTAACGGGTAAGGCGACAAGTACATCCTTCTAGCAGCATGTGGGCGTAAAAATCTAACAACACACAACCTATAGACTTTTCCACAAAGAAAACCGTCGCGAAGAATAGGCGAAGCCTGTAATACTGAACATGATGAAAGCGGAGTGTATGTCAGACAACTACGACATAACTGCTCTCCAATATAAAAGGGTGAGAACCTCTCCCAGAGGCCCCACCCCGTAAATCATTGGCTGATGAGGAGCATCAGTCAACCAATACTAAGATTAGCGGCTGGGCGTGTCAAGAGCACTACCAGCCGCCAATACCGTAGCCAAAGGGCCTCGGTCTGCCCTCTTTGGACTTGCTCCCAGCAGGGAACCAAAGAGTCAACGTGCAAGTACCACCCTTAGGTTGTTGGAATTGAGGAGCATTATGAACCCGAATCAGTCCGAAGTACCCGCAGTAGAACTTGTCTACACCCCCTTCATCACCATCAAAGGAAAGCGTGTTTACAAGAAAGGCGGGGGATTGTTCGTATTCCCTCGCAGGGCGGCCAAATAATAGGCTGCCTGTGATCCGAGGGCTGCTCCCGCAATGGGGTAGCCCTTTGGGGATACGTTCTACCCTTCCAGGTATTAAAGTGAGAGAGCCCCGGTGGATGGCCGGGGCTCTTTCTTTGATCATGTATCTAGTGTAACGAATGGAGGGAAACTCATCGGCAACCTGGATGTTTATTGTTTGCATAGAGTTAGGTCTTTTTTTGGTTTGACAAGAATTTGGATGAGTTTCTTCCTGGAGTTGAGGAGACGAAGGAGAACAGCAACATCGTTGGAGTTGGTTGTTGGGAAGGTCCGGTCGGTTGTGGCGGATCAAGACCTTCGGGATCCTTCCCCTTCGACAAGCTCAGGGTTCAGGATGACGACGTAAACAAACAACAGCAATCCAGTGTGTACGGGATGGAAAAAAACCAGGCTCAAGCTATATGTCAGTATTCTCCTAACAGTTCTCGTCAAACGTGCAATAGTGCGGACCAGCAACCGTAGTAAGCCGCTTGACCTCAACCTGCGATGGGCCTACCCTAGCGATATGCATACGCATTTCACCCTCTGTTGTTGTCGCCGCTCTCCGCTGGCGTACACAGAGGCGCGTTGCTCACGCTAATTTAGCGTCCTTCCTGCCTAAAACATCCCCGCACACATATAAAGAATCGAGCCCTCCATGAAGCTCCTTGCTGGATTTCTCCTGCTTGTCGCACCTGTCTTTGCCCAGAACTCCAAAGCCTCCATCACCGGCACATGGGAGGGTAGCGCTACCGTTCGCGGTCAGCAGGTTCCTCTCCTGCTCCAGATCAGCGGGCCGGTTACAGACCTGAAGGCTGCCCTGCTCAATGGGGCTGAACAAGCTCCCGCCTCAAGCGCCACATTTGCGGACGGCCATCTCCTGTTGAACTTCAACTACTTTGCTCGCACCCTCGAGGCCACACTGGAGAACGGACAGTTGAGCGGCACCTTCGGCTTAGCCTCGTCGCAGGCCAGCGGAGACCATCCCGCAGCTCCGCGAACGGCGTTCACACTGCATCCCGTCAAGGCTTCGGCTACAGCTTCGGCTGCTGGTGGACCTGATATCAACGGCGACTGGGAGATTGCCGTCAAGAGCTCGAAGGGTGAATCCGCCTGGCAGTTGCGGGTGGAACAGCCTTCGGGAAAGTCCCATGACGTGAGGGCCGTTATCCAGCGGATTGACGGAGACACCGGCTCGCTCTACGGCGCGTGGACTGGCCATGATTACACCGTCTCCCATTTCACCGCCGCAGGCCCGGCGCTTTACTCCTTCACGCCACAGCCCGACGGAACACTGCTGGTGAGCAACCTACTGGCTTCGGATGCCCAGAAGGCGCAGCAGCGCGATCTCGTCGCACGCCGGCCCGCCGAGGCTCGCAAGCAAAACCTTGCTGCTCCCACGGAGCCGACGCAACAGACTACGGTCAAAGACCCCTCTGCCCGCTTCGCGTTCAACTTTCCCAACCTGGCCGGCAAAGCCGTCTCCAACACCGATCCGCAGTTCGATGGAAAGGTCGTCATCGTTGCGGTTGGCGGGTCGTGGTGCCCCAACTGCCACGACGAGGCTCCCTTTCTGGAGAGCCTCTACAAACAGTTCCACGGCCGCGGGCTGGAGATCGTCAATCTCTCCTTTGAAGAGGCCGACCAGCTTAAGGACCCGACACGGCTACGGGCTTTTATCGCTCGCTATGGCCTGACGTATACGGTTCTGGTGGCGGGAACGCCGGATGAGCTTGCGGAGAAGATTCCGCAGGCGGATCACCTGAACTGCTGGCCTACTTCGTTCCTTCTCGGACGCGATGGCCGGGTGAAGGAGGTCCATGCGGGGTTTGCCGGACCGGCGAATAAGCCTGCCCATGAGGCATTGCAGCATGAGATCACTTCCGTGGTCGAACACCTGCTTGCGGAGCCGGTACCGACGCAGTCCGCGGCTCGATAGCCAACTTTTGTGCGGCAGTTTTTGCGAAAAAAATTAGGCCCCGGATTCGTCCGGGGTCTTGGGCTTTTAGAGAAAAGTGAGCGCAGTGTGTGGTGTTTTTGTGGTCAGAGTGTAGTGAAAATGTGGGTCAGTTTGAATCCACGGTCCGCGAATCAGCAGTGAAGCAGGAGGCAATCTCCCAGGCAACCGGAACCAAGTTGAGGTTGCCGAGGGCAGAACCCGAGCGGCGATCTACCTCGTAGAGGAAGTTACAGCTGAAGCGTCGTACTGACGTGAAAAAGTGATTTGAGGCTGATGAACCCGTCTTCAGTTATGGCCATTTGCAAAATCCGCGTTGGCAGGCTTTTTGCTTACTTGCCGGTTGGGAGGCAGAGTAATCTCTGCGTCAAAGCTGATCTTAGCGAAGCGCGCTTTGCCGTCGGCTGCCACTGGCTTCAGATCGACCGAACGTATCGTGACACGCGCGTGTCCCATCGGAGGATCTTTGTAATGGCGGAGCCCAACCGGATCTCGCCCTGCACGATCCTGCTCCGCTATCCGGTTCATTTCGTCGCAAGCCTTTTTATTCGCTACGGAGTTCAGCACAAAGTCAAATTCGCGAGAGTTCTTCCACACAGGGGCGGCGCCTGGCGACCATGCCCAGGCATCCAGGTCAAGCACCGTGGGACCGTGGAGAGGATATGTGACGCAATCCGCGAAGTTTGTATCGCTGGCGGGACTCGGCTTCACAGCAAGATGCCAGCTTGCGTCACCTTGCACATCAAGTTCCAGATCCAGCGCAAAGACCAAGCCCGGCCGGATCGTCTTCTGATAGCCCGCGCCGCCGTCGACCGTGGCCGAAAATCGCTGTTTTGTTTGGGAGGCAGCAGGCAAGACCGTTGTCAGACCGATGCATGAAATCAGCAGAAGGCTGCGCGTTATGAACGTAAGCTGCGGCACGCACGTCTTTCGGATTGCGGCGTATGTTGTTTCAATATTTCTAGTTTTTCTGTTTCTCTGCCACACTGGCGTCGCCAAATAAATCCCCCATCCTTAGACGCATGCCTGACGTGATGGATAGCGCCTGACGGGACACCAAAGAAATACAGCCTTGTCTATCCTGGTTCAAGAACGCTTTGTTATCGGCATATCGGAAGCTAGCTTACTGCCTCAACGCACCGTCAAGCCTGCAGATTCAAACTGACCACTACCAAAAGTCAGTTGAGGCGCGGAGAGAGTCCCTCAGCGGCTAAAGCCGCACTATTAGCAATCCACATATACGGCACGGCTGAAGCCGTGCCCTTAACAAGAGAGGACTTTTCAGCACCTTGGGCTAGTTTTTGAAGAAGTTCTTCACGAGGAAGAGGACGTTGGCTGGTCGCTCTGCGAGGCGGCGCATGAAGTAGGGATACCACTCGGGGCCGAAGGGGATGTAGACGCGGACGCCGAAGCCCTCGGTCGCGAGCCTCCGCTGAAGGTCGCGCCTTATGCCGTAGAGCATCTGGAACTCGAAGGTGCTCTTAGGTAAGCGGTGTTCTCGCACGAAGGCGCGCATGGCTTCGACGATGGCCTCGTCATGGGTAGCGATACCGCAGAAGACGCCCGTGCCGTTCTTCGAGAAGGTAACCAGGCGTTTCATCAACTTGACGTAGTTGGCATCGACATCGGACTTCAAGGCGAAGGCGATCTCGGGACCTTCCTTGTAGGCTCCCTTGCAGAGACGGATACGAATTCCCTGCCCCAGCAGCCGCTCGGCATCGCCCTCGGTGCGGAAGAGATAGGCCTGCAGCACAGTGCCCACGCGACCGGGAAAGCGTGCGGCAAGGCGCTCGGTTATGGCGATGGTCGCCTCGGTGTAGGGAGAGCCCTCCATGTCGATGCGCACGAAGGAGTCAGCCGCGTCGGCGTGCTCGACCATCTCGCCGACGATGCGCTCGGCCAGCGCAGGGTCGAAGTCCATGCCCATTTGCGACAGCTTTACGCTCACGTTCGCGTTCAGTCTGCGCTGCTGGATCGCATCGAGTAGCCGATGGTAGATCTCAGCCGAGGTGCGTGCCTCCGCCTCCGTCGTCACGCTCTCGCCTAGCGAGTCCAGGCTGACGGCGATGCCTTCTCGATTGACGCGCTGGCAGGCGGCGAGGGCATCCTCCACCGTCATGCCGGCGACGAAGCGTCCGGACAGCCTGCGGCCCATCGCGGACCGCTCGGAGAATGCACGTAGCTTCCTATTTTGAGAGAGAGCAATAAAGACAGATCGCAACAAAAGCAATACCCCTATTCCCACCTGGAATGACGGCAAGGGGTATTGTTGCATGCAGCTCGCCCCAGCGGGGCTACTGGCCGACCTCGCCGTGCTCTCAGAGGATATTTTTCTGGTTTCTCTGTTCGAACTGCCAAAGGAGGTCTACTGCCTTGCCTCGGCACTCTTGGCGACCTTCGGTATCTGCTTGACCGGCGGGGTCACCATCGTACTCGTGTCCTTCATGGCCGCGATGGCTTCGTCATACCGTCCGGCGATCGAGTTCGTACGAATTCGCGACATGTCCTCCAGCATCTTCATACCGTCTTTCAGATAGCTCATGCGGCTGCGCTCGTCATGGCCCCAGGTGACAGGAACCTCGCGGATAACGTATCTCAGCTTGCGGGCGATGAAGAGGATCTCCGGATCGAATCCCCAGCGTTCGATGGTCTGCAGTCGAAAGATGACCTGCGCGGCTGACCGCTTGAAGGCTTTGAAGCCACACTGGGTGTCCTTGAAGGGCAGGCCCATGACGGTGCGCGTGATCCAGTTGAAACAGCGTCCGAAGAACTGCCGGTACAGAGGCTGATGGATCGTCTGGCGGGTCCTGTCCATCCAACGGGAGCCGATGGCCACATCCGCGCCTTCATTGATGGCGGCGATGAGGAGTTCCGCCTCTTCCATCGGGGCGGAGAGATCGGCATCGGTAAACATGACGATATCGCCTGCGGCCTGCAGGAGACCGTTGCGTACCGAGTAGCCCTTGCCCTTGTTTCCCGGGTTCTGAACCAGGTGCAGCCGGGGATTATTGCTCATCCAGCGCTGGACAATCGCAGCAGTGTTATCCTTCGACCCGTCATCGACGACCAGAACTTCGGCATCCCAGCCTTGTTCGGCCACACAGGACATCACCCGTTGGAGTGCATCCTCGATGCGAGCACTCTCGTTATAGGCCGGAATTACAATACTCAACTGCGGATGCGCCATGCCAGTGCCCGAACTTTCGTGGAATAAATCGTTCTAATTGCAGATCATAGGAGAGGCAGAGCGCCCGCCGTTCATGATACTGCAATGATTGGACGCTCGGGCAACCTTTTCAGTCTCAGTATATTCACGAATTCATTCGTTTTCGCGTCTGGGCCGCCTTTTTGTGCGCTCAAGAACCTCCTCCGAAGAATCCCTTCCCTGCTAAACTCCACAACATGCCGGAAGACTACGAACCCCAACTGCCGCCGCCATCGACCCCACCCCCGCCACCCCCCCGGAGCTATGGCGCGCCGCCACCCTATGGCAGCGCTTATCCTTCCTATCCTCCAACGCCTTATGGCCTGACTCCTCCGCGCCAGCGCTCCGCATGGTTTTACATCTGCGTCATCGGTGGGTCTTTTGCCGCAGCGTGCCTGCTGGTCAGCCTTATGGTCTGGGTGACGATGCGCTCTGTCACCGGCAACGGCCCTGCCGGTCTGGGCCTGAGTACCAGCCAGATCGGCGTCATCGACGTCGAAGGCGTAATCCTGTCGCCTGAGACGCTGAACACCCAGTTGCGGAAGTTCGGCGATGACTCCTCGGTGAAAGCGATCATCCTGCACATCAACTCGCCGGGCGGTGGTGCAGCCGCCTCACAGGAGATCTATAACGAGGTCCTTCGCGTTCGGAAGGAGAAGCACAAGAAGATCATCGCTTCGGTGGAGTCGGTTGGAGCCTCTGGAGCGTATTACATTGCCTCGGCCTGCGACAAGATCTACGCCAATAATGCGTCTGTGGTGGGTTCGATCGGCGTGATCATGGAATGGACCAACTACGGCGAGCTGCTGCGCTGGGCAAAGCTGAAGAACATCACGATCACGAAAGGCGAGCTGAAGTCGGCGGGCGACCCGAGCCGCGACCTGACGCCCAAGGAGCAGGCTTACTTCCAGTCGCTGGTGGACAATATGTACTCACAGTTCGTCCACGACGTAGCCACCGGAAGGCATACGGCAGCGGACAAGATCCAACCGCTGGCCACGGGGCAGGTGTGGACCGGCGAGCAGTCGCTTTCGCTGGGGCTGATCGACAAGATCGGCGGGTTTCGGACGGCGCTGATCGACACGGCGCGCGAGGTGGGAATCTCCGGCGAACCTACGATCGTTCGCCCCTCCAAGAATAAGCGGGGCCTGTTCGCCATCCTGACGGATGATGGGGAGGACCTGTTTCCGAATCCCAGTCAGCTGTTGAACCATGCTCCGGGCTTCTACTTCATGTGGAAGTAGACCGGCAATCCTCACTTGTATATGGAAAGGCCCCGTGAAGACGGGGTCTCTCTTTTTAAATGACAGCAATTTCTTGCGTTAACGGTCCTGTTACACCGAAATGCCGTGTGCCAACTTGGGAGCTTCGATAGGGAGTAACACACGATCCTCCCGTGTTTACATTCATTTACCCGGCAAAATCAGGCAACGAGTCCGGAGCTTTTTTTACCACGCGAGTACGCGCGCCTGTTTTTTTGCATCTGAATGCACTTATGTTCTTTCTTTGTTCCCTTGCGGTTCGTGTCCCCCCAATTGCGGCCATCCCGTCTACAATCAACAAGAAGGGTAGTTTGACGCAGTCCCTGTCGCCCTCCCCAAGCACGAAAGGATCTCACTCATGACTAAAGCTGATCTTGTCGACAAAGTCACCGCCCTAGGCGACCTCACCCGCCGCGACGGGGAGGTTATCGTCGATACTCTGTTTGACTCCGTCATTGGCGCGCTGAAGTCCGGTGACAAGATTGAAATCCGCGGCTTCGGGAGTTTCCGGACTCGCCAGCGCAACGCTCGCACCGGCCGCAATCCCAAGACCGGGGCCAAGGTCGATGTGCCAGCCAAACGAGTTCCCTTCTTCAAGCCGTCCAAGGAGCTTCGCGACTCGGTCAATCCGCAGGGCTCGGCCAAGGAGCAAAAAGTCGACCTGAAGTCCGTCGATCCGCATCACCCGCCTGCGATGTAGCGATACGCCGGGCGAACCGTGCCCGGCAGTTGCGCGTCCGCTTCCTGGCCCCTCTTCACCGGTCCGCCCCAAAAGCCCTATACTGGACCAGAGTGGAATTATTTCTCAATTCCGTGTGGCTTTCGGTGTCCGTTTTTCTGGTCATCCTGTGTCTACGGTCGTTCCGCAACGGTCATACGAAGCTGACGTGGAGTACGGTCATCGCACTCTGCCTTCTCCTTGTGCTCCTGTTCCCCGTTATCTCCATGACGGATGACCTTGTTGCCATGACGGCGCCTGCGGACGCAGAACACATGTTGCGCCGCTATGACGCGTCCTCGATGGAGAGTCCCTCCGTCTGGCTGCTGGATGCTCTCGCTCTTCTCTCGCTGATTGTGGCGGGAATTGTCTCACTCCTCAGCTGCTCCACACGCGTCCGTCCACATACATTTGTGGCGACGCTTTTGGCTGGTTTGGTCCGAGCCCTCGGTGTTCGACCGCCGCCTGCAGCATCTCCTATTACTGCTTAGTTTCTTCGGAAGACGCGCTCTTCCATTCCAATTAGGTACCCGAACTCAAATTTGAAGGCAGGCATGACTCAGAAAGCCCTCCGTGCACTCTGCGCCGCGTTGTTTGTAATTCCGTCGGCGTTGACCGCACAATCGCCACCATCCCCTCCACCCAGTGCAGTCTCTCCACTGACGCTACAACAGGCTGGCGATCGTGCGCGAACTGGCAACCCCGCCCTGATCTCGGCGCAACAACACGTCTCGGCAAATCAGGCGGCGAAGATTACCGCCGGGCTTCGCCAGAATCCGACGTTTACCGCGCTTGGTCAAACCGTGACCCTGCCGGAGGTCAACAACGATGGCGGCAACCCCTTCTTCTACGCCGCTGGCGTCTCGCGGCTCTTCGAGCGCGGGCAGAAGCGCCGCTGGCGCATGGAGGGCGCAGCCGCGACGGCAGACCAGACGGAGAGCCAGTATCGCGATCAGGAGCGTCAGCTCGTGCTTGCCGTCCGCCAGGCCTTCACCAGTATGCTGCTCGCCAAGGCCTCTCTCGGCGTTGCCCAGGACAACCTCGCCGACTACCAGAAGACGGTGGATCTGAGCAAGTCACGGCTTGACGCAGGCGACATCACGCGGACAGACTTCGAACGCATCGACCTGCAGCTGGCCCAGTTCGAGTCCGACTCCGACAACGCCCGGCTGAACCTGCAGCAGGCCAGCGCGCAGCTGCAGCTTCTGTTCGGGGTGGATCGCCCGGACGCAACGATGGATATCGTTGGAACTTTGGAGCCTCCTGCTCTGCCCCTCACGATGACCGACGCGGAGACCAAGGCTCTGGCGGCACGGCCCGACTACACGGCCGCGCGACAGTCGCTGCTGGTCTCGCAGGCCAACGCGAAGTTCGCCATCGCGAGTGGAACGGCGGACCCGACCGTAGGCGCCGAGTACGAGCGCAGCGGCGCAGACAACACCTTCGGCGTCAATGTCGCCATCCCGCTACGCATCTTCGACCGCAACCAGGGAGAGAAGGAGCGCACCCGCTATGAGGTCGAGTCCAGCCGCTTTGCTGTCACGGCGGCACGCAATCAGGTGATCTCCGACGTCGACCAGGCATGGCTTGCGCTCGATACAGCCCAGAAGCAGGCGCATCGCTATAACAGCCACTATCTGGACGAGGCCTCGCATGTGCGCGACAACCTTCAGTTCAGCTATCGCAACGGCAATACGACGTTGCTCGACTACCTCGACGCCCTTCGCGACTATCGGGCCATCCATCTGAGCAGCCTCAACGCGAACGCCCAAGTCTGGCTCGCCATCCATCAACTCAGCTTCGCCACCGCGACGGACATCCTCCCATGAAAGCGCCCCTGAAGACACTCATGACACGAACTGAATCGCTTCTGCTGCTCTCGCTCCTCGTGGCGCCACTGACGGCCTGCAAGCACACCCCACCGCCTTCGCCCAAAGACCAGCCGACCAACGTCGGCGTCGAAACCACGGTCGTGCACTCGCAACAGGGCACGGACTATCTTGAGGTTCCGGCCCACGTCACCGCCGATCCTTCGCATGTCGTCCATATCTATCCGCCGCTCAGCGGACGCATTCTCGGCCTTCGCGTCCTGCCGGGCCAGGAGGTGAAGAAGGGGGATGTCGTCGCGCAGCTCCAGAGCAACGACATCGCCGTGGCCCGCGCCGACTTCGAGAAGGCAAAGATCGAGGTTCTCCGCGCCGACCGCGCCCTGAATCGCGGCAAGATTCTCTTGCAGCACGAGGTGCTGTCGCAGGCCGACTACTATGAACTGGACGCCACCGACCAGACCGCTCACTCCGAGCTGGAGCGGACACGCCAGCACATCCACGAGCTTGGCTTCGCGGAAGACGGCGTCTCCGACGAGGTCGCCCTGCGCGCCCCGATCTCGGGCGTAGTCCTCGATATCGGCACAGCAAACGGAGAGATGCAGCGCTCGCTCGACAACGCAACGACGATCGCGACGATCGCGAACATCGACACCGTATGGATCGTCGGCGATGTCTTTGAGCGCGATCTAGCTGCCCTCAAGCCAGGCCGTGAGGTCGAGATCCACGTCCCGGCCTACCCCGACCTCAAGCTCACCGGCCGCATCACCAACGTGGGCGATGCGCTCGATCCCAACACCCACACGCTCAAGCTTCGGGTGGTGCTTGCGAATCCCAAGCACACGCTGAAGTCCGACATGTTCGCCACCATCTGGATTCCCGGTGCCGTGCGAACGACCTTCATCCTGCCAGCGACGGCCGTTCTGCATGAAGGCGAGAAGACCTACGTCTTCGTTCCCAATGCCTCAGGGAAGTTCGATGAGCGCATCGTAACGGTCGGCCGCTCGTTTGATTCGGCGGGCGTAAAGAACATTGAGGTCCTGAGCGGACTCAACGACGGCGAGAAGATCGTCACAGTCGGCGGAGCGCTGCTCCGGCCCACGAGCGGAGACTAAGCGTGCAACCACTCATCCGTCTCTTCATACGCTATCGCGCTCTCATCCTGATCCTCTTCTTCATCATGCTCGCCGCCGGCACATTCGCGCTGACGCGGCTCGACATTGAGGCCTACCCCGACCCTTCGCCGCCGCTGGTGGAGATCATCACGCAGAACCCATCGTGGTCGGCCGAAGAGATGGAGCAGCAGGTGACCGTGCCCATCGAGACGACGCTCAACGGCACGCCGCACCTCGACCAGGTGCGATCGATCAGCATCTTCGGCCTCTCCGACGTGAAGCTCTACTTCACCTTCGACAGCGAGAACTTCCGCGATCGCCAGGAGGTGTTGAACCGGTTGCAGACGCTTAGCCTGCCGAACAACCTTCAACCGCAGCTCTCTCCGTGGTCTCCGATTGGCGAGATCTTCCGT
>Ga0193716_1001587_pt1 | contig 13129 bp, 9 predicted proteins | sample U2c1metaG_FD_145901 | JGI IMG/M metagenome (GOLD analysis project Ga0193716, IMG submission 145901) | Soil microbial communities from a riparian zone of the East river system, Colorado, United States - U2c1 | ecosystem: Environmental > Terrestrial > Soil > Riparian zone | place: USA: East River...
GAGGGTGCCAGAGGCTCCAAAATATGCATGTGTGGCACTTATAGTTGACTTTTCATATACATTACACATAGGCATTAATAATAGCGTACAAATGACAATTCAAGATGCTGCCTCGCCCGCTCCAACATTGTCATTCAAGGTGGCCCTGAGGGCCAAACGTTTCTCTCTGATTCTTTCTAGAGGACTGTTCTTCACAAGTGAACGTTTGGACGCTATATGGTTTGGGAAAACCTGCCTGTGGCGAAATTAGTCGAGGTCGATGGCCAGAAGGGTAATACCTACCGATTCCACCATCCAAGGAGATCATTGACGTGTTCTTGCTCCTCGATATCATCGAGGAGCTCGAGAATAGAGTTGTAAAATCGTTCGGAGTCAGTGACGCTATCCGTCCTAGAGAAAACGGATGACGAGGAAAGTCCAAACCGGACCTAAAGGAATATACATCAATCCAAAGGGACAGTCAGAAAGTATTGATTTACCTGTGTAGCAATGTATGCAATTGATCCTGGCGTGACCTTGGTCATCCCGTGAATGCGTGCATTGCCAGATCGAGTGGCTTTGGGCTCTTTATCAACGGAACTGGGAGAAGTAAATACATGTTTGAAAGCCTGTGAATATGTCAGGGTCTCCGTGGTCAGACATCAATTAAAAACTCACCGATATGAGAAGTGCATTTCGAAAAAGACCGTTCCACGGGTCCTCTTGGTCATAATCACATCCCGCATACAAAAACATTGGCCACTGGTCTCCAGCGACGGCCAGCTCACCACTTCGTAGCTTTTCCTTAACCCTGTACGAAACCGGGTTAGAGCGCAGAGGGCAACCACGACATGACTTACTCAGTGTCAGACCATCGGAGATCTGCAGGGCAAAGCAAGGCTCCTGTGATGTCGTGATTAAACCCGCGATCAAATTTTATATTTCGAGCTAGCGGGGGGTTGAATGGCTGTCCTCGTGGGGCAATCCAGTCAAGAATTGCCCCCTTTAGGCTCTTCGTGTCGTCAGATCTGGCGCTTGAAACACCTTTCTGGATCTGATGTACTAGCCATGAGCATGATGCTGACACAAACAAGAACACGCGAAGCGTATGCATACTAGCTCCGCAATATGGATGACATTTTCGTCAGAGCCTTCCATGAGTCGTTCTTCGAGGCCAGGAATCGTCCGCATGAGCTTTTGAAATGCGTTATGTTCTCTACGTTCGCTGTTAAGGCAATCAAAGAGGATCCCTAAACAATAATTTATTTGACGTACTCATATGTAAGTGTCTCTTCTGATCTCTCTTCGAGCTCACCCATGCGCAAAAGCCCATTGGTTATCAATGCTTTGATCGAACACAACGCGTGGACAGTTCGTCCAAAATGCCTGCCGTGGTGTATAAGTGGGTCTGTGCCACAGCTGGCAAACCACATCAGAAACAATATTCCTGGAGCAAATGATCGGTAAAATTACGGTTTCTTCCTTGGTCCAAGCTGAAAAGCCGCTGGTCTTTTGCGACCAACAGTGTCTTCATGATCATCAGACATTGAATAGAACTCTTGGAACAGAATATAGTCGTCGAAGGAGGATTGGATTTGAAACGGGTGAAGTTGCACGATCTTTATACCATGTGACCAAAGAGGCGGCGTAATCATGATGACACGACATGACCGAGAAGCCCGAGCCTGATGCGGTTAATATATAGCAAAGAAATTGTCCGCTTTTGATTTAGCTAGTGAACCACCTCCAATAACAATGTCAAATACCTGCAGCAGTGACTTGACCGAAAAGAAGCATTATTCTTGGTAGACGGAATTATTAGTACGAGGTTAGGATTTCTTGTGGGTGCTTGTTAGCATGCGCGTGGTTGAGACTCGATCTCTCGCCCAGGCTAGATATGATGTCGGGCTGGGGTCCTTATATCACCATGCTTTAGATGTTTCGTCAATTGTGGCCATCAGCTGTTGGGGCCTTGATCACCTCCCGTGTAGGGCAAGAAAAGTATACTTCATACATCGTTTGTCGAGCTGCCAGGGCAGTGGTTCCAATAGCTATGCCAAATTTAAGAAGATATTGCCAGAGTCTCCTAGAGGCACCAAGCATCTGTTTTGCCAAAATCCCGACTTTACTCGCTAGAGCAGAAGCTTCTTCCATGGTGCCTTAAGATGATATATCATTTGTCACGTTTGACGGACTAAAACGAGACCACTCACGAAACGTAATTACTATGATGGCCTTTTCTGAGTACCCCCACATGTGGTATTTCATCCTGGCATCGATGCCGGTGGAGAACTCGTCTATCAAAATAACAGACGGGTTACCTAGCACAGAACGGGACTTAACGACATGTCTAAACAAACAACAAGGAACGTACCTATGAGGGTTGTAGCTAGCAAAAGCTTTCGCTAGACAGTTTACTAGCCAAACGATCGGCATAGGTAATCAATGTTATAGCGCGCATCACTGTTTCTATATTATTCCGAGGGTCGGTACCACGGAGACCTTGGGGGCAGCCATAAATGATGAGATGCTCTCACACGGTCAGTTAAGAGTCGATGGCCGTGAACTGGGGGAAGACCCCGAGCAACACCGTGCCAAGCAAGCTGTGTAATTGGGATGTGTAGAGGGGATCGGTTCTGCCTTAAAACCACCTCCCATCAAAAAAGAACGACTCTACTTGGGGGAAATATGCTCATGGGAGCAAGCCATGAGAACTGAGCACCATCCCATTAAGGGCTGAAGTCGCTTCCACGACTTCGGGGCAGATTCGTTTGAATTTTGTTAGCTCGCAAAAGAGGAGAGCACAAGCCGTATGTAGGAGGAAGACTTAACGATGCCTATGGAATAACAATAGGTCGATGGTGAAGTATGCCAACATGATAATCCTGCTATAGTGGGCTAAGAAAATGATGGCGCACAAGCTGTCGCTATATATAATATTCGCGACAACGGGTCGGTGTGAAGCAGGCCAAGATGAAAGTCACGCCAGAGTGGGCTAAGATAATGACGGCACCAGAGCTGTCGCTACAGTGGTGCAGCAGGCCGAGAGGATAATCGTACTAGAGCGGCTAGGATAATGATGGCACACAAGCTATCGCTATATATAATATTGGCGACAGGCAGTGGTGATGCTGTATAATGATAATGGCTACCGGGACCGCTGACGTTGAACCGCACGACTGCGAGAGCAAGCACGAGTCCTCGGTCCTCCTCGACCAATGACCCTTCGCAAGTTCTCAAGTCCTGGGAGCACCAAGATCTGGGGCAGCTCGAGGCATTCAAGATGACGTGTATACCAGGACTTCGTGCTGCCACAAATTGTTATACACACAATATTTTCATAACGCATAGCATTGGTACCAAGACTTACCTATGCATTATGAGGTCTTATGCATCATCAGTCAACATTTTGGGCGAGGGATGACCAAATTGTTCCATGAACCGGTCATGCATTATGAGCACATCAACTGTATTCCCGTTAGCTAGAAGCTATATTGCATCCTTCGGGATGACAAACTTACCTGCCAGTACCGATCAGCGCTGTTCGCCCAGCGGTGGTTTGCATGTGCATCCCCTGGTAGACCAAATGATCCACCAGTTTGACAACACGACCCCACACCGCGAGCTGGTTTTTCGTCGGACGTCCTTCTGAAGATGCAATGGCGAAAACGGTGAGATTATCACTATATATAATATTGGTGACAGCCCACGGAATGGGGAACAGTGCAGTTAATCATATGAAGACTGTACGATGTCCGAGTTCAAGAGGCAACAGAATTCAAACTCCGCGGCCGCTTAATCGGACCGACTCCGATCTGGTGGACTACCTTGGCACTTGCAAAATTCCATTCCATTTAATGCAGTAACAAACAGGCGATGGCAGCCCAAGCGTATTACCGAGAAGCTTTTCAGACCGAATAATAGGGGAGCAAGCTCCCCGATAACAAATAGTATAGTAGTATCAGGGATAGTAAAGCCGTAGTTCGACTGTCGCGCGAACGATTTATTATACTGCCTTAAAGGATTTGATGTGACTTGAGAATTCTTCGTTGGTGAATTTAGATGGTCGGCGGAGTAGCTTTTGTTCGCTGATCAACCGCTTCATATCAATTCGGTTGCTGTGTGTGTCCTTGCTAGTATAAAGATCATGGCGTCAATGGTGTCTACACGAAAATCATAAATGTAGCCCAATTCTTACAGGTGATCAATGACGCCGACTCTAGTAAATTTACGGGGGCAAATCGGGCAGGAGAAGTTAAAGCCTGGCTGGTAGGGCCTTTCCGTAGTTAGTAGGGCCTGCCTTTTGGCCCTACCCTTTTCCCTACTACGCTCCTTTTTACTTGGTGCTTTTGTATCGAGAGCAGCTATGTCGCCCTCGTATTCGTGGCGGATATTAGCTGGTGAGCAGTCCATAGGCATAGGGCAATCAATAGGGTAATTGGCTTCGGGAGTCTGAAGTCGGTTGGAGGTGGTGACGATTGAGCGTAAAACACGCAGGGCCATGAATGCGAACAACAACGTGGAGAAGAATTGGAGTACATCTTGTCCCCAACCAGTCTCTAGGCGTTGCAAGCGGAATTCACCAACAAGCTGGCGCGTTCGGTGAAGGTTCTCGATGGAAATGAAGTCGCAGGCGATCTTGATCGCATCTGTAATATTGCAAACCTGAGTCCTTTTCTATTAGTCTGGGCAGCTACCCGAAAGAAATTTGAAACTGCACCTGATGAGCGCAACCAGCGGGGATGAATACCACCTCACCAGGGTATTGGTAAATGGTAAATGGTCGGATACCAAATAAGTTGTAGAGAAGCTGGAGCAGAGCCGGGGTCAAGTATATATACTGCGAATGGATCGGGTCCCCAGGCCCTTTAAAGCCAGCGTGCTTCCATAAGAATTGGCGAAGTTTCAGTGCATCTTCCGCTCGGAAAATATGCCAGACAGCATATCCACTATGGCCACCCTCGAGATTCGCTGCCCAGAGCATAACATTCAAGGCATCCGTGATGTCTAAGTGAAGGTAAGTGGAACCGGAATGTGAATTGTCCAGGATAGATGCATTGGCATTATACATTTTAGGGCCTATGGACCAAATGTGACTTAGCTGGGTAGCGCCAGTGGCAAGTAGAGAAACGACAGGCTCACCGAGGTCAGGGCATATACCATTCCATGGAAAGTGCACAGCGACGTTCAAAACGCCATCAAGTCGTGTCCAATCTTCGCATGGGATACTCGTTTTGAAGTCTTCATAGAGTTCGGGGAACTCCTTGGCAAAATCTTGCTGCGGAGGCCAGTCCTTCGTGATAGCCGAGTCAGTAGTGGCGGCCAGAGACAAGGACGAAGCGCACCTTAATCTTCCAAATCCCAGTTCTCCCGGCAGACTTGCCAAAAAGGCCAAAAAATTCGGCGACAGTGGACGGCTTCGTTCTTCCAGTTTCACATTCAATTAATGTTACAGCTTTTTCGCCGAAAGACGCCATAAAATATTCAGGTCCATATGTGCCTTGGAATACTACACCTGTGACAACCAGAGGTGTACCTTGGGACCAGTAGCGGCAAAAGTCGGTAGGTGTGAGGTCCTGGTGACAAACCCTAGGCACATGTTGCGCATCTAGAGGCTCGCTGTGGAATGGCCGGGAACTGGAGGTTGTCCAATCAACCTTGATATACACCAGCATAGAGACACTAACATGGGCGAATATTTCTCCATAACATCGATTAAATCATCGAGCTCAGGGTCCTGAAATCGCGTGATCGGAAACAGAACATGAGAGAAGCACGGTGCAGATGAACAGGTTGCCTGATGAAATATATCAGGTAGCATTCAACTCTTGCCTAGGAAAGGGACTTGCCAGTTCTTGATTGCTGGCACAAATGCCACAAAGTTCCCGACCGCAAGTGGAGCAGAGCCAACATTGTGAAAACAGCGTCGTCTGACATAGGTCTGCACACCGAAAATCAGCGAATGAGTCTCTAGATTGAAAGAAAACATGCAAACCACAGGTGACTCGAACTTTCAGCTCCCTTGTGCGACGAATTAGGTTTGGTTGGTCAATATGCATCCGTTCCTGTAGCAGTTCTGGAAGAAGAATTTCGGCACATGCTTGCTAGAGAACAAAGGGCAGATGATCAAATCCAGCGACTGAGGTACACATCATCGTAACCCACTGTTTTCAGTTCGATGTCTCCGACAGTTATGGGCCTGTTGAAGACTTGGCGAAACCGAGGATCCTCCCCGCCAGAATATTCGAAAGATATTCTTGGGGATCCAGTATCCGAGTCATTCTGCCTTATGGTCCTGCACCCTGTTGGCCAGCATGGAATTTTAATAATCATGGTTCTCGCGAACGACTTGTCACACACCTTTGAATCGACAGCCAGGACGCCGGAGGTCACAGATGTAACACTTTAGAAAGCTTTTAAAGCAAGAAGGTAGCTTTCGATCGTTGCAAGTCGTGTTCTGTACGATAAAGAGGCTTTCGCTTGGCAGCTCCATGCAAAGTGTAAGAGGAGACTACTAGTGACTCCGCGTCATACCGTACTTCTTGAAACAGTAGTGACACACGTGACACTGTGACAGCCTCTCGGACTCTATGCATATGGCAACAGAGCTATTATAATGATGGTTTCACTCTATATCATATTGGCGACAGCCGGTGGTGAAGCAAGCTAACATTTCTGGTAACAAATAGTTGGATTCAATTACATAACTATAATCATTCTCATATTGTTATCCCCAATTCTGAGCTTTGCACCATAGCCCTGCCTCAGCACGTAGTAACGGCCTCATATCACAAACCGAAAATCCCCCTATTCCTTTCGATATAGGCTGCAGCCGCCTTCCTATTTGCATCCCGCAATTTTTTGATTTTGGGATACAGCGTCAGGGCTTGGTGCCACTGTTTCGCGGTCTTCAGATCTCCTCGGCCCGAAGAAATATCCCTGTGGCGAGTTTGAAACCATTCCTCGCAGCTATGTGACCAGTAACCAGGCCAGAGACCGGAAAGTATGAAAGTAGATTGTTTTGGCCACCAAGATATATCCGCCGTTTGAGCGCCGAAGCCTAATCCCGCTCAGCGTGGCATGAAGCAATGATACATTCAACTCACCCGTTGCATACTTGTAGACGCCGCAGATTAAGTCCATTTCAGCTTCGGAAAGCTCGTCATCCCAAAGCGACTCGGCACTTTCCTCGAGTTCCATACAAGCCCCATGATCTAGTACTTCAGAGGGGCCATCGAGGACATACTGCTCAGCTCGATGTCCGGCAGCTTCCAGAGCAAGCCGCCAGATGATGGCACCTTTGGTGTGAGCCGAACGGGAGTATGGATGATCGTCAAAGAAAGCTTTACGGTAACATTCGTAGAAGTTGTATTCGTTGACGGTGGGTTTGTGTCCTTTGGGCCGCCATCCTAGCACCAAGAGCGGTATAGGACGCAGCAAAGGAGTCTGAATTTTGGTCCGCCGAATTCGAGTGCTGAATGGTCTGCCATGTCGAAAGAGGAAGAGCGCCAGGATGCCAATTGAAGTAGCCTCTTCGTGGCGGAAGCATTCAAGAACTGTGGCGGCGTCTGTCAGCGTGAGCTGCCAGGGTACATCATTGCTCATCCGATCCTTTGCCTTAATAAAGTAGATGGTTCCTAGCACAGCTGATCGTTGCACAACCAACCGGAATCGACGGTTAATGTGATCCGCTAATGGCAACACTGAATCAGTGGCAAGATCCCAAATCTGGTTCAAGGAAACTGCAGAGTCATCGGCACCTAAGAGCGTCTCCAGGAAGTATATTAAGGCAATTTGAGCATGAGGGCCCACATTGCTTCCGACATTTCCAAAAAGCTTTTCCACCATTGTCCATTTAAGTTTTGGCTTTTGGGTAATTGTGCCTCTAAACCGCGCACCAATAAAGCCATAACGCAGATATATATCGTCTAATAGCGTGCGTGTGAACTGTAACGAGATTGGTGTGGCTGGCGGACCACCATAGAGAACCTCGTATCGTCCTGGTTCCGCAGACAATGCAGGGTCGTCATCATGGGCAGAGAGGTCCCCATGAGCGCCAGGGATTGATGGTGCGATTGGAGAAAGTGGGGTGGTCCATTCCTGCGTAGTTGCTGGTGGGATATACTCATTAGGTGTAAAAATTTCCGGAAGAGGATGATGTGATGGAACAGAAGTTGCGAACAGTATGGGTGAGGGGGCTGTCGATTGCATTGGGGATGGAACACGAGATGACATGATCACATCAGGCTGCGCAACAGGAGTTGGCGGCGCAGTCCCAGGGAGTGAACAAGTGATTATCGATGGCGTAAAATTGTGAATGGCTGACGGGTTGAGAAGAGGGTCTGATGACATGATTACATCATTCTGCGCAGTAGAACTCGGTGGGGGGACGGTAGGAGGGGGTGACCACGATTGACGAGTGGTCACCGATGAAGTAAGATCCGCGATCGCATCACGCTGTGCGACAGATGCTAATAGTGGGGAGATGCTGTCCTTGCTAGGGTGAGGAGACTGGCGAGATATTATCGATGACGCAAGGTTGTGAATGGCTGGCAGCCTGTTGGGAAGAATGTCTGATGACATGGTTATATCATTCTGCGCAATAGAACTCAGTGGAGGGACGGTAGGAGGCGGTGAACACGATTGACGAGTGCCAGTCACCGGTGGAGTATGATCATGAATGGGTGGCTGGGTGGCTGGAAGAACTAATAAGACGGAAGATGACTCGATCACATCATTCTGTGTAGCAGAACTTGGCGGCGGAACGGAAGATGACGTGATCGCATTACGCTGTGCGACAGATGCTGATAGCGGGGAGACACCGTCCTTGCTAGGATGAGGAGGCGGAATGCCTGGAGGCGATGGCATTTTGTGAGTGGCCAGTAAAGAGAGTGGTTTGGTTACGTCGGGCAAAGGACGGAATAACCCAGTGAAAAGTTCGTCTTCAGAGTCGGAGTCATCGTAGAAGTTACCGGCTTCTATGATAACTGGGCCTTCGGGGTCCAACGCAGTACACAGGTCCCACACATGAGTGGTGGAATCGTAGCGGCGCTGACTTTTGGAGTACGTGCTCCATATGTCCTGTGCATGGGTCCGAGTGATGGCCTTGCGTAAGAGGAAACCAGTTTCGGCATCCTCTTCCCATTCGTATACACTTGGTGCTTTTGAATTTAAACCCGGCGGCGAATGCTTTGCTTGCACTGCCTCCCTAGCTAATCTGCTCTGCCGTGCTTTTGGAGTCTCGTTTATTATTCTTGTCGCCCGTGCTTCGTCCATCCTGGCGAAAAACTGGTGCCAAAGCTCTCCACGTTTTTGTCCGCTCCCTGGCTCTGGCTGTGGGTATTGGTTTGTAGCGACTGCCGAACCACTACTCTCGGGGGTGACATTTGGCACAGCTTGTGTGCCAGTTACTTGGGCCGCGGCAATCGTAACTTCAGACTGAGAGGGAAAATACATTTTCAGTACCTCCGGGACAACGGAAGGCGCAGCCCTGGCATCTCCCCAATGAATCCAAATCGGGACATTATGTTGGATCCAATGAGAAACATAACGGTCAAAGCCGTGATCGTTGTGATGGATGAATGTCCCTACTCGTGCGTTATCGGTGGAGAAATCCACGAGTTCAGAGGCCTTAATGACCTGGATATAGTCTAGAGGAAACCCGTTCAGCCTCAAGCCCACTTCCCATCGGAAAAGGTCAATTCCTCCCTGCGAAATGCGACCATTGAAGCAAGACATGAGAAACGAGCACCATCCCATGAGTCGCAAAAACGCGTCCCGCGAGTTTTGAGCAGAAGCCTGTGCTGCTGTTTCTGAACCGTGTAGAGATTTGTAGCCGTACATCGTAGGAACAGGGAACAGATGATATGAGGGGGGAAGACTTAACGAGGCACGCGATGTATTGGCACGCATGGCACCCTCGATAGTGCAGAGATCGCGTTCCAAGGCGCTGAATGAATCAGCCGTAGCTTGGGCTAACCGCCAGGACCCTGCGGACACCTCAATAGGGAATATATTCCGAGGAGGCTTTAGACATTTGAAAGGCTCAGAGTGCAATCGAGGTGAGGCAGGGGTGAATGCAAGGCCAGGGTACCGCGGATTAGCCCAACATATATTCAAAGCGTCCTTTGGAAGCGGATCACTTGCCCAAACATTTGGATCATGTGAAGGAATGGGTGGTATGGTGCTGGAGTTGGGCGATGAGAAGACTTGGTTGTCAACGACGAATACGTGTGGGCGACCCCAAAACATAGTGGCTATAGTGACGTTAAGAACACAAGATCTTAGGGCTAAATAGGATGAGACTCACCAAGAGGCAATGCGAAAAAGTACTAAGCAACCAGTGACTGTCGAGTGCCAGCTCTCCGAGGCCCCTATCCCAATTAGTTCCTTGCTTGTGGCTATTGGGTCCGTGTGACGAATAAATTCCCCATACTTTCCAGTCGTCGGATTAGGTTTTGGACCGGGATAAATCATTTCGTATTGTCAATAATGCTTCTGCGGTCTTACATTTCCTTAGCGCTTCACCCGAGTCTCTAGCGAATGAAGGCCCACTTATGTTGTCCGGAAAATAGCGTTAAGAAAGGCAGAGCCTTGTCTGGGTATTGCGGATTTGCGGCCAGACCGGCGCAGGCCGATTATTTTATTTTATTTTTGGGTGGCACGCAAACCGCAAGTGCACATGCACAAAATAGACTTTGCCATAAGGAAATCCTTTGGTGAATTCCATGGTCACGTGTAGCTTGTGGCTGGCAAAGTAAAAATTTGCTGCCGTTCAAGATCAGTCCTCGGATATGTAATCGAACTACATTAAATCTATTTGACATATCCTAAAGCCTTCTGGGTACTCAGACTTTCTTAGCCCTTCACCCACCGTAATATAATCTATATTCGTCATTTAAGTTTGCACTGCCATACATTCGCACGGTTGGACATTGCACGATCACATTGCCTTTGAGTTATGTGGGTTCGAAAAGAATAAGTATAAGGCACCTGCACATCAGGAAATCGGCGCAACGTTGGTATGATCGCCGGACTTTATATGTTGAAGACTCACCCAAGAGGCGCACCAATTCAATGTGTAGACAAGGGATTGGAAATGCGCAGAGATGTTTTTGGATACTATGAAAAGTGATATCTAGATAACTTGCAAGGAGGATACTCTGGCATGATGAGCAAGCGTAACGCGAATTGTAGGTACGCGAATTTCGTCAGTATGTGATCGGTCCGTTCACTCTGCCGCATATTCCCAGACCCCCTCGTCCTCCCGCTCGTCCTCCCGTTGTCGTTGTCGATCCGCCGCTTCCGAGCAGCCTCGCGGGGATTTGCATGGCCAACGGTAGCATGGCTTTGTTGACGAGGGACGGGACCACGCAGCCACGTATCGACGATTGGCTTTCTTGGGAGACTCGTAGGCTGGGGTCTCGTCGATGTTCAGGACAATCCCTGCAACGAGCGAATGTGCTTTGAAATACGTCAGGATTTTTTGTCGTGCGGCCTTACGATCTTGAGAGGCGGATATTTCGACGGAAATCGGGGCCTAGATATGATGAGCCTTTCGACTTGATTGATTGTGTTGTGGCCTACCGTTTTCGAGTTCCCCATTTGCGGCCATTCAAGCCTATTACTGGCCTCTGTATGGAAGAATTGCAGCCCAATCCCATAACTATAGATATCCTGTATCAGATTACTACAATATCATGTCTTTATGAATGAGAAGGCAGCTCTTTTCAACAAACTCCAACAAATGATCTAGGAATTAATGAGTATGGAAGAGACTCAAATAGTATGATTTGTGTGCTTACTTAAAGGCGATAACCACGCAACAGCCTATCGTCCCAAGGACGACGAAGATGACGACGGAGAGGGGTGGAATATCAATTTTCATATAGACCCGACGGTCGATGTGATTAGTTTGGTTACCGGAAACGCCGTTAAACGTTGAGTCCGGAGCGGACAAGGACGAAATTGGATCGGACGACGCTGGATTGGACGACGCTGGATCAGACGAGGTTGGATCTAGAGACTTGTTGGTTTGAGATTTGCGTATAGTTGGCGGGCTACCTACTTTTGCAAGAGCAAGAGCAAGGCATAATGCTATTAAACACTTAAGATATGCAATAATAACTAAAAATAAGGAACTGACCTTGGTGGTATAACGCAGATGAATTTAAGTCAGTGGTAAGCGACTTGTAAACGGAAAAGGAATTAGGCGCTCAACGCGCATCCGTCCAAGCGGTCTGGCACCTCGCCGCTGCGCGATATCAATTGTCGTCGCAAACGCAGCAGCCGTCCAACCGATCTTTGCGGTCATCGGAAACAGAGGCTAAGGCGCGCGGGGCGTGGCAGCGATTCGTTTTTAGGATGGGCAGTTGGAGGGGGGTGATGAGCGCAGCCAGCGGATGAATACAACGTCACGAAAAAGTCGGCACGTGTAATGTCCTGGTGACAAAACCTCGGAACATCTTGCACGTTTACAGGCCCACTGACGAAGAGCTGGGAACTGGGAGTTGTCCAGGCAGTTTGGTACACAACAGGTGGCCATCCCCCTGAGCGGAGCGGGAAGTATAGTGGATAGGGTCTGCAATGGAGACCATCGCGTGTTAGAATACTGAGCGACTGCAGGCGTGGTTGCTCTACCGGGGACGTGATGGCAACTTGAAGGTACTACCATGGGGGAACTCGATGGAGTAACGATAGGCCGGTGGCGAAGCGGACTAAGATGATAATTATTCGAAACCGGCTGAGACAATGATGCCGCGTAAGGTGTCGCTATATATATTATTGGCGACAAGGGTCATCAGACTGAGATGGTAGTAGAGCGGGCTGAGATAATGATCATGATGGCGCAAAGGTAGTCACTATATATAATATTGGCGACAATAGGCCGATGGTAAAGTGTTAGAACGGGCAAGATAATGATGGCACACGAGGCGTCGCTATATATAATATTGGCGACGAGGCCGCTGAAGAAGCAAGCCAAGATGGGAGCCGTGCCGACGCGGGATATAACATTGGGGGCAATAAAGTGCAATGATTGGGGAACCTCGCGCAATAGATTGATGCTGGAAAATGATAATGGCCATCGTAGCGGCAATGTTGAATGGTGAGCCAGGCATCCCGAGAGCCAGCACACGAATCCTCGACCGTC
>Ga0193716_1001589_pt1 | contig 13123 bp, 10 predicted proteins | sample U2c1metaG_FD_145901 | JGI IMG/M metagenome (GOLD analysis project Ga0193716, IMG submission 145901) | Soil microbial communities from a riparian zone of the East river system, Colorado, United States - U2c1 | ecosystem: Environmental > Terrestrial > Soil > Riparian zone | place: USA: East River...
GACCCCGACGTGATCCTGCTCGACGAACCCGCCGCCGGGATCAACCCGACCCTGCGTGCACGGCTCACCGCGTTGATCCGCGCGCTCAACGACTCCGGGAGAACCTTCGTGATCATCGAGCACGACATGCACTTCGTGCTGTCGCTCGCCGACCGAGCCGTCGTGCTCGCGCGCGGCAGGGTGCTCGCCGACGGCGAGCCGGACGAGGTGCGCGCGGACCCCGCGGTACTGGAGGCCTATCTCGGCGCGGACCTGGCAGTCGGAGCCGACCGATGATCCGACTGGAGTCCGTGTACGCCGGTTACGGTGGCGGCGATGTGTTGCAGGGCGTCGACCTCGACGTCCGCCAGGGCAGCATCACGTGCGTCGTGGGGCCCAACGGCGCGGGCAAGTCAACCGTGTTGCGCACCATCAGCGGACTGCTGCGCCCTCGGGCCGGCCAGATCCGGCTCGGCGACCAGCCCATCCACGGCCGTTCCCCCGCCGCCGTCATCGCCGCGGGCGTCGTGCAGGTGCCCCAGCAGGACGGGCTGTTCGGTCGGCTGACCGTGCGGGACAACATGTTGCTCGGCGGCTACCTCATCCGCCGCGACAAGGCCCGGCTCCGGCGCCGTATGGCCGAGCTCGCGGAGGCGTTCCCGATCATCGCGGAGCGGGCGCGGGACAAGGCGGCCGACCTGTCCGGCGGCCAACGGCGGATCGTCGAGTTCGCGCGGGCGCTGATGACCGAGCCAAGCCTCGTGCTGCTCGACGAGCCGACGCTGGGGCTGGACCCGAAGACCTGTCAGACCGTTTTCGAGACCACCAAAGCAATCCACGCGTTGGGCGCGACCGTGCTGATGGTCGAGCAGAACGTGCGGTTCGGCCTGAAGCTGGCCACGGACGGCGTCGTCATGGAACGCGGCCGGGTGCTGCTCGCCGAGCCGGCAACGGACCTGCTTGCCCGGCCGGACATCGCCGCGATGTTCTTCGGCGCCACGGCCACGACATGACCAGTCCCTTCCTGGCCCGTCTGCGCAACGGGCAGCCGACGTTCATGCTGGGCATCAGGCAGGCCCGCACCACCGACATCTGCCGCATCGCGAAGTCGACCGGCCACCACGCGATCCTGGTCGACCTGGAGCACTCGACGATGTCCCTCGACACCGCCGCGGCGTTGTGCGCCACCGCGGGCGACCTCGGCCTCACCCCGTTCGTCCGGGTGCCGGAGCGTGCGTACGGTGACCTCGGCCGGCTGCTCGACGGTGGGGCGCACGGCATCGTCGCGCCAAGGATCGAGACGGCCGCCGAGGCGCGCACCATCGCCGTGGCGTGCCGCTTCCCGCCGCGTGGCCGGCGGTCGCAGCTCGCGAGCGTGCCACAGCTCGGCATGCGACCGACCCCCGCCACCGAGCTGAACCCGGCCATGGACCGCGCCACCATCGTCCAGATCCTCGTCGAGACACCGACCGGGATCGCCAACGCGGACGCCATCGCGGCCGTCGACGGCGTCGACATGCTCGCGATCGGCGCGAACGACCTCACCGCGGAACTCGGCATTCCCGGTCAATACGACCACCCGCTCGTCCGGGATGCGGTGGCATCAGCCGCCGAAGCGTGCCGGCGCCACGGCATCCCGCTGATGCTCGGCGGAGTCAGCGACCCGACGCGGTTCGCCGCGCTCGGCGCCTGCCCGCTGCACCTCACCGGCATGGACACCGACCTGCTGTACGCGGCGGCGCGCGCCCGCGTCGAGACCATCACCGCCACTTACCAGGACACCCCATGACCACCACTCCGCTGCAGACCACGCCCATGCGGCCCGCCGAGTCGAACACCAGGCCGCGCTTCACGCCTCCGCCCGGTAGCTGCGATGCCCATTTCCACGTGTTCGAACCCGGCTACCCACACGTGCCAGCGCCGCTCTACACGTTCCCCGACGGCACCCTCGACAAGTACCTGCGGCTCACCGAGTTCCTCGGCATCGACCGGATGGTGCTCGTGCAGCCGACCTTCTACGGCACCGACAACACCCTCACCCTCGAGGTCCTGCGACGGGTGGGGCCGCAGCGGTGCCGGGCGGTCGTGCGGGTGCCGGAGGACGTGTCGGACACGGAGCTCGACCGGTACCACGAGCTGGGCGTGCGTGCGATCCGGCTGGACCTGTTCGCCCGCGCGACGCTGCCGACCGAGGAGATCATCGACTACGTGCGCCGGACGGCGCGGCTGACCCGGCCACGCGGATGGCACCTGCAGTTCTACACACCGGGCACCATCGTGCGCGACCTACTGCCGTTCCTCGCGGACTTCGAGGAGCCCTTCGTCGTCGACCACATGGGCTACATGAAGGAGTCCGACGGCCTCACCACCGCCGACGCGGACCGGCTGCTTTCCTTGCTGCGGCAAGGGAACTGCTGGATCAAGCTGTCCGGGCCCTACCGCATCGCGAAGGACAAGCCGCTGTCGTCGGTCCGCGAGTTGGGCCGCGCCCTGGTCGCCACCCGCGCGGACCGGCTTCTATGGGGCTCGGACTGGCCCCACCTCCCCGACGGCGGCCGCGACACCGGCGAACTGCTCGACCTGCTGGCCGACTGGGCACCGGCGGAGGCCGACCGGCGCCGAATCCTGGTGGAGTCCGCCGACACCCTGTTCTTCAACGACGGACCCACCCACCCCCGGCGGGTCAGCCTATGCCAGTCAAATGACTCAATCGGACGTCGGCACGGCGGCCTAGCGTCGTAGCCGCGCCACGCGGTGGCACGTCAGAACAGGAGTAGACACCATGAGTGCGGATCCGACTGCGAAGAACGTCGTTCTCGTGCACGGTGGCTTCGTGGATGGGTCGGGCTGGCGGGGCGTGTACGACCACCTCACCAAGGACGGGTTCAACGTCACCATCGTTCAGAATCCGACCGTCCTGCTCGAGGAGGACGTGGTGGCCACCAACTGGGTCCTGGACGGACAAGACGGCCCGGTCGTCCTCGTCGGTCACTCCTACGGGGGCGTGGTCATCAGCGCGGCCGGCAACCACCCCAACGTGGCCGCACTGGTCTACATCGCGGCGTTCGCCCCCGACAAGGGCGAGTCCGTCCAGACCCTGATCGCCGACCCGCCGCCGGGCGCCCCGGCGCCCCCCATCCTGCCGCCCCGTGACGGCTTCCTCCTGCTCGACCGGGACAGGTTCGCCGACTCGTTCGCCGGCGACCTTTCCGCGCAGGAGGCCGCCTACCTGGCTGACTCACAGGTGCCGTGGGGCGTGAACGCCTTGGCCGGTCAGGTAACCGACCCGGCCTGGCGCCACAAGCCGAGCTGGTACCTGGTCGCCACCGACGACAAGATGATCCCGCCGACGGCGCAACGAGCAATGAGCGAGCGCGCCGGCGCGACGGTGGTCGAAGCCCCGGGAAGCCACTCGATCTACGTGTCGCAGCCGGCCGCGGTGGCCGCGCTGATCAAGGACGCGGCCAATGGAGCGCCCTAGTGCTGGACCTCGTCGGGCTCGCGGCATGACGGCGCGGAACTTCCTGGCGGACGCCGCGGCGCTCGTGCCCGTGCTCGCCGCCTACGCCGACCGCACCGAGCAGGACCGGCGGCTCGCGGACGACAGCCTGAAAGCCCTGCGGGACGCCGGTATGTTCCGCCTCGGCACGCCCCGCGCCATGGGCGGACACGGTGTCGGCGTGCGCACCGCCACCGACGTGTGCGCGGAGCTGGCACGCGGCTGCGCGTCGAGTTCGTGGCTGGTCGGCATCGCTTACGGCGGCGCCCTCTTCGCGTCCCAACTCGTCGACCGGGCACGCGACGCGGTGTGGCTCGACAACCCCGACGCGTTCGTCTGCGGTGCGGCCAATCCGTCCGGGACAGTCCGCCCGACCGCCGGCGGACTCGTGCTCAATGGGGCGTGGCCGTGGATCTCGGGAGTCCTGCACGCGCCGTGGCTGGTGCTGGGGGTCCAGTGGACCGACGGCGAGGTGCACCGCGGGCTCGCGCTCGCGCGGACCGAATCGGTCGAGGTCCGGGACACCTGGCACATGGCGGGTATGCGGGGCACCGGCAGCAACACCGCGGTGGCCGAAGATCTGTTCGTGCCCAACGACCGCGTCCTCACGTTCGACGACATCGCGAACGGCACGGCCGCCCGACGCCACCCCGACGAGCTTCGCGTCACGTTCCCGCTGTCGATCAACCTGCCGCTGGTGGGCACCGGGATCGGCAGCGCGCAAGCCGCGCTGGCACACGTCGTTCGGCTGGTCGCGGGCGGCAAACGGCACGCTTCGCCGCTACACCCGCTGATCGCCGACGCACCGGCCCACCAACTCAACGTCGCGGACGCGGCGACGTTGATCGACACCGCGCGCCTGCACCTGACCAGGGCGACCGAGGAACTCGACCGCACCTCGCGTGCCGGCCGGCGGCCCGACCTGGAGGCCAGGTCACGGCTGCGGCTGGACGGCGGACACGCCATGCGCTGCGCCCGCGACGCGGTCAGCCTCCTGCTCGACACCGGCGGAGCGAGCGGTTTCGCCGACACGTCGCCGCTACAACGGGCGTGGCGGGACATCGAGACCGCGGCCCGGCACGCCGCGCTGAGCACCGAGACCAGCCGAGAGATCTACGGCCGGGTCCTGCTTGGCGCGTCCCTTCCCGCCAATCCCGTCATCTGACCCGCGGAGCACCTCGATGAGCCAGTCACCCGACAGCGACCGCGTCGCCCTCGTCACGGGGGCCGCTCGGGGCATCGGCGAGGCGATCGCCACCGACCTGCACGGCCGCGGGTTCCGCGTCGCGCTGCTCGACCGTGACGGCACCGCCGTTCAGGCCGTCGCACATGGCCTCGACCCCGACGGTGCGACCGCCATCGCGCTGTGCGCGGACGTGGATGAGCCACCCCAACTCGAAACGGCCGTTGCGACGGTGGCGGCGCGGTGGCACTCGCCCGATGTGCTGGTCAACAACGCGGCGCGCACGGTGTCGAAGTCGGTGTGGGACATCGAACTCGACGAGTGGGACGGCCTGATGGCGACCAACCTGCGCAGCGTGCTCATCCTGACCCGGCTGTGCGCGCCCGCGATGCGTGACCGCGGCTGGGGCCGCGTGGTGAACCTGGCTTCTCTTGCGGGACAACAAGGTGGGCAGGTCGCGGGCGCGCACTACGCGGCGGCCAAAGCGGGGGTGCTGGTGCTGACGAAGATCTTCGCCCGCGAGCTGGCCGCGTCCGGTGTCACCGTCAACGCCATCGCGCCGGCCGCCGTACGGACACCGGTGATGGACGACCTGCCGGCGGACGCGCTCGACCGGGCGGAGAAAGCCATCCCGGTAGGTCGGTTCGGTCTGCCGCGGGAGGTCGCCGCCACTGTCGGCTACCTGGTGCACGAGGACTCCGGATATGTCACGGGTGCCACATTGGACGTCAACGGCGGCACCTTCATGCGCTGACACGGCGGTGTCTCCGTCAGAGCGCGGCGTACAGGGCGGTCTCGAAGTCCACATAGGTCTGCCATGCCTCGTCCGCGACGATGAACGGCAGTGAGTTGGTGTAGATCGAGGCGCAGATGCCGGTGGTGCGGTCGACGAAGAAGTGGGTGTTGAGGAGCCCGGCCCACGCACCGGTGCCTGCCTTGCGCCTGCCGGGCTGGTCGGCCGTGTTGAGGAGCAGTCCGTGGCCCCACTTCCAGCCGGGTCCGGTGCGCATGGTGTCGCTGATCGGTGGATCGGCGGTGGGGATCTCGGCGGGGAAGTCGAGATCGCCGATCTGGTTGGTGAACGCGGCGTCGACGGTGGCGCTGGCGAGGATGCGTTCCCCGTCCAGCTCGCCGCCGCGCAGCAGTGCCCGCTGGAACCGGACGTAGTCGCGCGGGGTGGAGTACAGGCCGTGCCCGGCCGACCACCAGTCGGGGTTCTGGTTGAGGATCTCCCCCACCGACACCCAGTTGCCGTTCTCGCCCCTGGCGTGGATCGTGACGCAGTTGTCGAGTCTGCCGGGGTCGAGGCGGAACATGGTGTCGGTGATGCCGTCCTTGATCACCACGTCGAGAGTGGTGCCGGCGACCGCCTCGACCACCTTGCCGAGCCAGTCGGTGCTGATGCCGTACACGAAGGCGGTGCCGGGGTCGGCCACCATCGGAGCCTTGAACGCCGCCGCCGAGCCGGGCACCACATTCGGGACCCCGGTGACCTTCTCGAACTTCACGATGTCGGCGTTCCAGAACCAGTAGCCGAGCCCCGAGGTGTGGGTGATCAGGTGCCCGACGGTGGCGCGGCTGGCGGGCACGCGCAGCCTGGGGGTGTCGCCGTCGAACCCGTCGAGCACCCGTACGTCGGCGAACTCGGGGCAGTACTCCTCGACCGGGGCCGCGAGGTCGAGGGCGCCCTTCTCCAGTTGCTGCAGGGCGGCGGCCGTGCACACCATCTTGGTCATCGACATGATCCGGAACTGGGTCGACGTGCCAACCGGGTCGTCGCTCTCGCCCGCGACGCGCACCCCGGCGCCGCCCTCGTAGATGATCCCGTCCCGGTCCGCCGCGATCGCCGCGACATGCGGCACGCTGCCCGAGGACACCGCGTCTCGCAGCACCTTGTCGACAGCGCTGCCGTCAATGCTCGAACCCATCGCTACCTCCCTTGCTGTGTCGCATCGGCGGTGAAACGGTCGCGCAGCGCGAACTTCTGTACCTTGCCCGAGGCGGTCATGGGAAACGCGTCGACCGTCAGCCAGAACCGTGGGACTTTGAACGCGGCCAACCGTTCCCGGCAGAACGCGTCGAGTTCGGCCTCGGCGGGAACCGAGTCGGCTGCCGGCCGGAGGAAGGCGGCCACCTGCTCGCCCCACCGCTCGTCCGGCACCCCCACGACGGCGACCTCGGCCACGGCCGGATGCTCAAGAAGCACCATCTCGATCTCCCGAGGGTAGATGTTCTCGCCACCCCTGATGATCATCTCCTTGACCCTGCCCTCGACCCGGCAGTATCCCCGCTCGTCCATCGAGCCGAGGTCACCGGTGTGCAGCCAGTCCTCCGCGTCGACAGCCGCCGCGGTGCCCTCCGGGTTGTCGAAGTACCCGGTCATGACGTGGTACCCACGGGTGCAGATCTCGCCGATCTGGCCCAGCGGCGCGGTTTGTCCGGTCGCCGGATCCACGATCTTCACCTCGGCCTGCGGGAACGGCCGACCGACCGTCTCGGCCTGGTCCGCCAGCCGGTCCGTGCTCCGGGTGCCGGTGATGACGGGCGAGGCTTCGGTCTGCGCGTAGACAGTGACGAACGGGATGTCCAATGCCTCCCGCACCGCACGGACCAGGTGCGGTGGGACGAGCGCGCCACCGGAGAACGCCAGCCGCGCCGAGGACAGGTCCCGGCTGGCGAAGTCGGGATGGGCCAGCGCGGCGAACAGCATGGTCGGTACCCCGGCGAAGATCGCGCCGCGTTCGCTCTCGTTGAGCGCGAGCAACAGCGCCGGGTCGAAGAACGGCATCAGTACCTGGGTCGCCCGCACCTGCATGGGGCCGAGGGTGAGGGAGCCGGACCCGGCGGTGTGGAACAGCGGCATCGGGTTGACCACGACCTCGCCAGGGACAAGCTGAAGCTGTGCGGCGACAAACCGGGCGTTGTTGGTCAAGCCGCGGTGATGGATGATCGCGCCCTTGGGAAAGCCGGTGGTACCCGACGTGTACTGGATCTGTGCCGCCGAGCCGGGGTCGACCTCCGGCAGCGACTCGGTCGGCGAGCCCGAGTCGCAGAACGTGTCCCAGTCGGTGAACAGCACGCTTTCCCGCAGCGCGGGGAGTTCGGGCCGGACCGTGGCGAGAATGTCCACTGTGGACACGTCCCGCACGGTGGGTACCAGGAAGATGCCGGCCGCCCGGGACTGGCTCAGCACGTACCGCAGTTCCTGCGCACGATAGAGCGGGTTGACGGTGACCAGAGTTATCCCGGCCAGTGCCGCGCCGAACTGCAGGATTGTCCATTGTGGAATGTTCAGTGCCCACACGGCGACCCGTTCGCCGGGCGCGAAGCGGCCGAGCAACGACCGCGCGGCGCGTTCGGCCTCGGTGAGCAGCTCGGCATAGCTGATGCGCCGCCGGGCCGCCGGGTCTGGTGCGCCGGTCATCAACGCGACCGTGTCGGGGGCCTGTTCGGCGGCACCGCGCAAGACACCGCCACACGTCGTTTCCAGTACCGGCTCATTGGGATCGGCCGGCCAGTACGACTCGGTGACCTGGAGGTCGTTCATTGCTTCCTCCTTGCGGCGGGCAGCGCGAAAGCGATCTCTTCTCTGGCAACCGCACGCTCCACGCACGTGACTGGCCCCAGGCCTCGCAGGGCATCGATCACCCTCTCCACCATCCACGGCGGCGCCGACGCACCCGCCGTCAAGCCGATCGTCGGGGCGCCTGCGAGCCACTCCGGCCGGATCCCGGACGGGTCGTCGACCAGATAGGCCGGCGTGCCGGATTGACGTGCGCGTTGCACGAGCTGGCCGGAGTTGTGCGAGTTGGCGGAACCGACGACGATCACCACATCCGCGTCGGCGGCGATGTTCCGCACGGCCGCCTGACGGTTGGTGGTCGCGTAACAGATGTCTTCGTTGGCCGGCTGGCGAAGCGCCGGGTACCGGGTACGAAGCGCCACGGCCACCTCCTCGACCTCGTAGGTCGCGAGCGTGGTCTGGGTGACTACCGAGACCTTGGCCGGATCCGGAACCGCCAGCAGCGCCACGTCACGGGCGTTCTCCACCAGGACGGTCACCTCGGGTGCTTCCCCGAGAGTTCCCTCGACCTCGTCGTGGTGCACATGTCCAATGAGGACAACGGTATCGCCGCGCGCCGCGTATCGGCGTACTTCCGCGTGCACCTTGGCGACCAGTGGACAGGTTCCGTCCACCACGGTGAGTCCACGGTCCTGTGCCACCGCTCGAACCTGTGGCGAGACACCATGGGCGGAGAACACCACCGTCGCGCCGTCCGGAACCGCGTCGAGCTCGTCGACGAACACGGCGCCGCGCTGTTCAAGGTCCTTCACGACATTCGAGTTGTGGACGATCTGCTTGCGTACGTACACCGGAGCGCCGTACTGAGCCAACGCCCGCGCCACGATCTCGATGGCACGCCGCACACCCGCGCAGAAGGAACGCGGGCCAGCCAACAAAACCGTGTGCGGCCCCGAAACAGCGGTCCAACTGGTGATGGCAGAACGCACCGCGGCGAGCGCCTCGCCATCTCCCGCCAGAGCCCCCGCGCACAACGCACGTTGGGTGTCTTCGCCGGGTAGGAGCGCGGTCACGGCGACCAGATCGCCTCCGCCGCCTCGCGCATTCGTCACCGGGACAACCGGCAGCCCACTTCGGCGTAGTGATCCGGTCAGCAGTTCTGCGGCGCCACAGGCAAGCTGATCAAGCCGGTCGGTGACGAACGCGTGACGCTGAGGAATGAGCTCGCTGGCCTGCACGTGCGTCGTGTACATCCGTGCTGCGACAGCCATGTCGCGCCTCCTCGACCTACCCGACCCGCACTGGTCACCATGTCACCGGTAGCTCGTGGAGGCCATAGATGATGCCGTAGTTCTTCTTCGCGGCCAGTGCGTGTTACCGCGGCACCGCGGCGGCTTGCTTGATGAGGTCGGCAACCGCTTGTGGCCGGGACACGTAGATCGCGTGACTGCCGGGGGCTTCGGTGACCGTGGCGCCCGCGCGTTCGGACATGGCGCGTTGTGCGGGCGGCGGGATCATGCGGTCCTCGGTGGCGACCAGGTACCAGCTTGGCTTGATGCGCCACGCCGGTTCGGTGATGGCTCCGCTCAGGGCGTCCACACCCCAGGGAACCTGGGCGTCGGCCATGAACGCCGCCTGCCTGGGTGGCAGGTCGGCGGCGAAGGAGCCGGCGAACTCGGCCCGGTCGAGGAAGAGGAAGCCGTCCTGGGGCGGCAGGATCGGGGGGACCGGAGCTCCCGGCGGCGGGTCGGCGATGAGGGTGTTGACCGACTCGCCCTTGTCCGGAGCGAACGCGGCGATGTAGGCGAGGGCGGCGACGTAGTCGTGGGTGCCCGCTTCGGTGATGACGGCGCCGCCGTAGGAGTGCCCGACCAGGATGGCGGGGCCGTCCTGGAGATCGAGGACCCGGGCGGTGACCGCCGCGTCGTCCTCGAGCGAGCGGGTCGGGTTCTGCACGATGCTGACGTGGTAGCCGTCGTCGGTGAGCAGGTCGTACACGCCCTGCCAGCCGGAGCCGTCGACGAAGCCCCCGTGGACCAGAACGACGTTGCGCACTGGTGTGGTGTTCATGATGTGCTTCTTCCTTCGAGTAAACGGTCACTCGAAGGTTGGTTCACGACGTGGGGCGGTCGCTTACGTCAGATGACTGGGCGCATGACGCTGGTGCTACTGGTCCCCCGGGTCACTCGTGGCGGACAGGGCGTCCCGCAGCGCGGCACGTGAGGTCACCCCGAGCTTGGGAAAGATCTGGTACAGGTGCGTTGCCACGGTTCGGTGCGACAGGAACAACCGCTCGCCGATCTGTTTGTTGGTCAGCCCGGCGGCCGCCATCGTGGCGATCTCGTGCTGTTGCGGGGTCAGCGGCGTCGAGTCCGGCCGGCCATCCGACGAGACCGGCTGTCCGGTGGCGCGAAGTTCGCTCTGCGCGCGGTTCGCCCACTCGGTCGCGCCGAGGCGTTCGAAGATGTCCAGCGCCGCGCTGAGGTGGCGGCGCGCGTCGCCCGTGACCCGCTGCCGGCGCAACCGCTCGCCGTAGGTCAGCTCGATGCGCGCCATGTCGAACGGCCACCGGGTCGCGTTCGGTGTCCCAAGTGCCCGGTCGAACTCCGCGACCGTGTCAGTGGCCTGGGCGGTCGCGCCGGCGACCACCATCGCCAGCCGTGGTGACAACGCTCCGACGCCGCTCTCGGTCAAGGCCCTGGCGTGCGCCTGTGCCGCCTCTCTGCGGCCGGTCCGCACCGCGGCCTCGACGAGATCGAGCGACACCCACAGGGCCAAGGGGTTGTGGGACTCCAGCTCGCCGGGCGCGGCGACGGCCACGGCGTGCTGGTAGGCGCTCTCGAACTCACCGCGCCCAGCAGCCAGCACGGCCCCGACATGGCGGGCCGCCCTGGTCAGCGACCACACCTGGCGCGGCGCCCCCCAGGCGGCGAGCCGCCCGGCCAGCACGTGTGCCTGGTCGTGCTCGCCACGGGCGGCAAGCACCAACGCCCGGTAGTAGGTCGCCATGTGGCCCAACAGCCGGTACTGGTGCTCCTCGCACAGCGCGGAGGTCTCCTCGGACAAAGTCAGCACCTCGTCCCAGTCGCCGGTCAGCCAGCCGTCGGCGCACAGCAACAGCATTCCCTCGATCGCCGAGGTGACCGCGCCACCCTCGCGGCCGTGCTGGACCGCGCGCCACAGGGCATCGCGGTAGCGGGGCAGCCGATCGAGATACAGGCCCGCGCTGCCGGTGCGGACGATACGGGCGGGGCTGGTCTCCCGTTCCGCGTCCGCGATCGCGGCGTCGAGGCGGTCGAGGACCGGCAGGGCCCGGTGGACGGGGTCCGCAAGGCATTCGCCGGCCAGCGCGATGCGTTCTGGCGGGCGCGGGATGAGCCGCCCGAGTGCCGCGTGGAAGGACTCCCACAGGTCCACCCGGCCGCCGAAGTAGCAGATCATCAGCAGCGTGTGCAGGGCCTCGACGAGAACCTTGTTGTGGGCGTCGGTCGGGTCGTCGAGCGCGGCGATGGCGCGCACCAGCAGGTGATGGGCGGTGTCGATCTCGCCCTTCTCGTGGAGGAGGTAGTAGGCGCGGGCAACGGCGCCGGCCAGCCCGCCGGCGTGTCGCGGGTCGGCGTGCCGCGCGGCGTCGAGCAACGGGCCGACGTCGCGCAGGTCGCCGGTGGTCGTCTCGCCGAGATAGGCGGCCTCCGCGAGGCGGCGGGCCCGATCCGGTCCGGCCGGGCTCAGCTCGGCGGCGCGAAGGAGCTCGCCGATGGCGCCTACCGAGTCGCCGCGCCACAGGTTGACGTGCGCGACGTTCTGCAGCAGCGCGGCGACCGCTTCGTCCGGCCGGGTCGCGGCCTCGGCGAGATGCCAAGCCCGGCGCGAGTCGTCGGTGCCGCGGTGGCCGGCCAGGGCGCGATGGACGGCGCGGCGCTCGTCGGCGGTCGCCAGTTCCACCACCGCGGAACGGATCAGCGGGTGCCGGAACACGAGCCGCCCCTGGGCCAGGTCGACCCGGACCAGCCGTGCCCGCTGCGCCGGAGCGAGCACGTCGGCCGCGGACTCATCGGCGACCGCGTCCACTGTGGACAGATCGCCGGTGCCGTCGAGCACGGCGACGAGCAGCAGGTACCTGGTCCGTGCCGGCAACGGCTGGATCCGGGCGGCGAACGTGGACTGGAGCCGGCGGCTCAGCGGGAGCACCGCCGGCAGCGGGCCGGTGCGATCCGCGGCCGCGGGGTGCCGCTCCAAGGCGGCGGGCAGCTCCAGGAGCGCGAGCGGGTTGCCCTGCGCCTCGGTGAGCAGGCGCTGCCGCACCCGAGGGGCCATGGCCGGGTACCGGGTCGCGAGCAGGGTGTGGGCCGCGGTATCGGTGAGCGGGACGACCGACCGCGTTGGCAGGCCCGCGCGGTCCAGGAAGTTGTCCTCGCCGGTGCGGGAGGCGGCCAGCAACCCGACCGGCAACTGATGCAGACGCCGGGCCACGAACCCGAGCACGGCGGCGCTGGCCTGGTCGATCCACGGCAGGTCGTCGATGACCAGCAGCAGTGGCGTGTTCGCGGCCGCGGCCTCGAGCACCGCGAGCACGGCGTTGGACAACACAAGCTGGTCCAGTCGCGGCCCGAGCCGCAGACCCAGTGCCGTGGTCAGGGCGTCGCGGTGCCAGTCACTGAGCCGGTCGAACTCACCGAACACCGGCTGCAGGAGCTGGTGGAGGGTCGCGAAGCCGACACCTGCTTCGAACTCCACACCAGAAGCGTTGAGGACGCGGACTCCGTGCGCGCGGGCGTACCGCGCGGCCGCCTCGAGCAGCACCGTCTTGCCAACGCCAGGATCGCCGGACAGCAGCAGCGATCGGCCGTCGGTGCGTACCCGATCGACGAAATCGTGCAGGTGCCAGAGTTCCTCGTCACGTCCTACGAGCGGGACCGAGTCGTCAGGACGTCTCGGT
>Ga0193716_1001592_pt1 | contig 13104 bp, 10 predicted proteins | sample U2c1metaG_FD_145901 | JGI IMG/M metagenome (GOLD analysis project Ga0193716, IMG submission 145901) | Soil microbial communities from a riparian zone of the East river system, Colorado, United States - U2c1 | ecosystem: Environmental > Terrestrial > Soil > Riparian zone | place: USA: East River...
TGTCGCGGCGGTTCTACGAGGCGCTCGCGTCCTTCACGCGACTGGTCCGATTCGACAAGCGGGGCACCGGGATGTCGGACCGCGTGATGGTGCCGATGTCGATGGATGAGCGGATCGACGACATTCGCGCCGTCCTCGACGCTGCCGAGGTCGAGCGGGCGTCGCTGCTCGGGTTCTCCGAGGGAGGGACGATGGCGGCGGTCTTCGCCGCGCGTTATCCGGAACGGGTCGACAAGCTGGTGCTGTATGCCAGTCACGCCGGGAAGATCTCGGGCAGTCCCGACTTCCCGTGCGGCTACGAGGTCGAGCCGATGATCCGCCGAATCGTGGAACTCGTCGAAACCCGTTGGGGCACTGGGGACACGCTCGAACACTTCGCCCCCTCGTTGTGGCGGCACCGGCAGGCCGACCGGGCGCGAGCCGGGCAAGGCCGTTTCGAGAGGATGGCGGCTACACCGAGTGCCGCCGTCGCGCACATGGAGTTCCTCCGCGGCAACGATGCCAGGCCGGTGATGCCGTCCATCCAGGCCCCGACCCTCGTCGTTCATCGCGCCGGTGACCGCATCGTCCCCCTCTGCAATGGCGAGTACCTCGCGGCCGCGATCCCTGACGCCCGTCTCGTCGTAGTAGACGGCGACGACCATCTGCCGTACGTCGGTGACGTGGCGGCCGTCGTCCGGGAGGTGGAGCAGTTCCTCGTCGGTACGACGTGTCACGCCGACGGCCTGCGCCGCCGCGCGGACACCGCCGCTGACCCGATCACCCTGCTCACCGCCGCGGAGTTGCGCGTCGCCGAATGCGTCGCGCAGGGCATGACCAACCCGGCGATCGCCGAGGCCCTCCACCTCTCTCGGCACACCGTGGAGTCTCATCTGAAGCGGATCTATCACAAGCTCGGTGTCACCCGCGTCCAGCTCGCCGGGATCATCTCCGCGGGCGCCGGCCTCTGACGAGGTTGGCCGAGTTCGGGGATGTGGCCCGATGCCGGCAAACGAATACTCGCTCCATGAGCATCGACCACAACCTGCCCGTAGAGGGCTATCTGCTACTCGAACGCGACGGCGGCGAGCGCCTGAAGTTCCTCGGCGAGAGCAACATGCGCCTCAAGATCGACGGTGACGACACCAACGGCGCGCTGTCGTTCTACGAGTACGTCTCGCAGCCCGGCGTCACCGGCCCGCCCCAGCACGTCCACCACGGCCACGACGAGACCTTCTACGTTGTCGAGGGCACCTACGAGTTCACCTTCGGCACCGAGCAAATCACTGCTGCGCCCGGTGAATTCCTCTATGTGCCGCGGGGCCGACCGCACACCTTCCGCAATGCCGGCGAGTGCCAGGGCCGCATCGTCGGGACATTTGCCCCCGCCCGCTTCGCCGAATACTTCCGCGAGCTCGCCGAGATCATCGAACGCACCGGGGCCCCGCCTGACCGAGACGAATGGGCTGAGCTCTACGGCCGCTACGACACCACCTTCCTCGACCCGGCGTGACGGTCCGCGGGACGATGGCGTCATGCGCGCGGCGGTCTTCGAGAAGTTCGGTGGTTCGGTGGACGTCGTCACGGTCGCCGATCCGGCGCCATCGCCAGGGGGCGTGGTCGTCGAGGTGCACGCCACCGGTCTCTGCCGCAGCGACTGGCACGCGTGGGCAGGCCACGACGACGGGGTAGCACTCCCGCACGTCCCCGGTCACGAACTGGTCGGCGTCATCGCCGCGGTGGGCGCCGAGGTCCGACGCTGGAGTGTCGGCGACCGGGTGACCACACCGTTCGTCTGCGGCTGCGGGCGGTGCCAGTGGTGCCTGGACGGTCAGGCACAGGTCTGCCCCGACCAGACCCAGCCCGGCTTCACGCACTGGGGCTCCTTCGCCGAATACGTCGCCCTGCACGCCGCCGACACCAACCTGGTCGCGGTCGCCGGTGCCGTCTCCGACGCTGCGGCGGCTGGGCTGGGCTGCCGGTTCGCCACCGCCTACCGCGCGCTGCACGCCCGGGCAGGCATCAGACACGGCGAGTGGGTGACGGTGTTCGGGGTTGGCGGCGTGGGGCTCAGCGCCGTGCAGGTCGCCGTTGACTCTTGGTGCCGAGTACACCGTCGTCGCGGACGGCGACGTCCCCGCTCGGGTGCACGAGCTCACGGGTGGGGGCAGCCACGTCGCCATCGATGCGGTCGGCGCCCCGGCCACCTGTGCGGACGCCATCCACAGCCTGCGGCGGCGCGGACGCCACGTGCAGGTGGGGCTGCTGCCCAGCATCGACGGACACCCTGCGGTGCCGATGGACCGGGTGATCGCCTGGGAACTGGACGTTCTCGGCAGCCACGGCATGGCCAGCGTCGATTACCCCGACATGTTGCGACTGGTCGAGGCCGGCATATTGCGACCGCAGGCCCTGGTGGAGCGGGTCGTCGGGCTGGCCGAAGGCGCCGGTCTACTCCCGTCGGTCGGCACGGCCTCTCCCGTCGGCGTCACCCTCATCGACCCGCGGCTGCCCTAACCGTCACGCGGGCTCCAAGTTTTATTTGAGAAACCTCCAAGCCGGTTCCCAGAGTCTCATCGGGTGACCGCCTCGTTACTCGCCTTGCCGGACGTCGCCCGTGTCCCCGAGGTCGACGACACCAAGGGCGGCATCGCCCCATGCCTGCCGTTGCCGCGGCGAATCCTCAAGCACCCGCGCCTCATGCACTACAACCGGCTCGTCGCGCTGGTGATGACGATCAACTTCGGGTGGGCGGTTTACGGCGCCGCCAACTGGTGGACGTTCGACGGCGCCGACCTGGGTGCCCTCGCACTCGCGGCGCAAACGAATCTTGCTGCCGCCGTGCTGTTTCGGCAGCAATACGTGCTCAACGCGTTGGGATGGTTGGTGACCCGACCGCCGACGTCCTGGCCGCTGCGGGTGCGGTGGGCGCTCGGCAAGTACTACCACTTCGGCGGTCTGCACGTCGGCGCCGCAGTCGCCGGGACGCTTTGGTATCTGGTCCTCGTCGTGTCGATGATCCGCGACGCCGTCGCGGGTGTCGGCGAGGCGTCGTCCGCCCAGATCCTCCTCGGGATGACCATCGCGACGACGTTCACGGTCATGGTGGTGATGGCACTGCCTCGGCTGCGTGCCAAACATCACGATCGCTTCGAGATGACCCACCGGTTCTGCGGCTGGGCGGCGCTGGTGCTGGTGTGGGGCAACACCACGCTGTTCGTCGACGGTGACCCGCTGACTGCGCCGGCCTTCTGGCTGGTCCTGCTGAGCGTGCTCATGGCCATCTGGCCGTGGCTGCTTCTCCGCCGCGTCCCGGTCAGCTACGAGCGCCCGTCGTCGCACGCGGTGATTCTGCGACTCGATCACGGCGCGAGCCCCGCCGTCGGCACCACCCGGCCGATCAGCCGTCGGCCCTTCGCCGGTTGGCACCACTTCGCGAACGTTCCTGCCGCGCCGGGAACCACCGGATACCGCATGTTGGTCTCCCGCGCCGGGGACTGGACCTCCGCCCTCGTCGACGAGCCGCCGACGCATGTCTGGGTGCGCGGCATCCCGACGGTGGGCGTGGCCAACGTGCGCAAGTTGTTCACGAAGGTCGTCATCGTGGCGACGGGCAGCGGCATCGGTCCCGTGCTCGGTCACTTGCTCGACACGTCCGTTCCGTCTCGGCTGGTCTGGGTGACGAAGAACCCGCGCCTGACGTACGGCGACGCATTCGTCGACGAGATCGAGGCCGCGCAGCCCGACGCGTCGATCTGGGATACCGGTTTGCTCGGCAAGCCCGACGTACTGCAACTGGCCCACGACGCCTACGTCGAAACCGGTGCCGAGGCGGTCATCTGCGTCTCCAACCGCACCGTCACCTGGGACGTCGTGCACGGCTTGGAGCGCTGCGGAATCCCTGCGTTCGGCCCGATTTGGGATTCCTGAGCGACGTGAACCCCGAGGCATTGACGCGAAAGGTGGCTACCGACGTCTGGATGGCCTTACCGTTTGGGCGACACTGCCTTAGCAATCAGGGGGTTCGCCGTGGAGTCGCGCGTCGGTACGGCGTTCGGCAAGTACAACGTGGTCAGCCTGCTCGGCAAGGGCGGGATGGGTGAGGTGTACGAGGCCTACGACACCGACAAGAACCGCACCGTCGCGCTGAAGATCCTCGCCGACGGGCTATCGAACGACCCCACCTTTCGGACACGGTTTCAGCGTGAGTCCCAAGCTGCGGCGATCCTGCAGGAACCGCACGTCGTTCCGATTCATGACTGGGGTGAGATCGACGGCAGGCTGTACATCGAGATGCGGTTGGTGCGCGGGCAGACGCTCGACGAGCTGATCGCGAAGGCTCCGCTGGAACCGTCACGGGCGGTGGCCATCATCGGTCAGATCGGCGCTGCACTGGACGCGGCACATGCCGAGGGGCTGACGCATCGAGACATCAAGCCGCACAACATCATCGTCACCCAGGCCGACTTCGCCTACCTGGTCGACTTCGGTATCGCCGAAGCCAGGGGCGACACCCGACTCACGACCGCTGGGACGCCCATCGGCACCATGAATTACATGGCGCCCGAACGGTTCACCGATAAGGAGGCCACCCCTGCGGTCGACGTGTACGCGCTGGCGTGCGTGCTGTATGAAGCACTGACCGGAGACAGTCCGTTTGCCCGCGACAGTCTCCAGAATCTGGTCGGTGCACATCTCGCCTCGCCGCCGCCGCGACCGAGTGTCACCAATCCGCGCGTTCCTGCGGCGTTCGACGCCGTCATCGCCAGAGGCATGGCCAAGGACCCCGACGACCGGTTCGGGACCGCGGGCGGGCTGGTGCGCGCGGCGCAACGTGCGGTCGGGGGCGGCAACTCCACCCTCGTCATGCCCGCCGTGCCCGCTCCTCCCACCGAGGTGCCCGTCGAGCGCCACGAAGTCCAGAAACGACGGGGCTGGGTGTTTCCGACCGTGATCGCCGTCGCGACGGCGCTGATCGTGGGTGGGGTCGGTGTGACCATCGGCCTGCTCACCAAGCCGGAGACGGTGCATCCGCCGCAGGTGACCGAACCCGACCAGACCGACCAGCCCGCGGCGCTGTTTCGCGGCTTCGTCTTGCAGAAACCCAGCCTCGAGGTGCGGGCCGAGCCCGCGCTCTCCGCCGCGATCACCGGGTACCTACCGCACGAGTCGGAGGTCTTCATCGTCTGCACGACGATCAGCGACGCCGTGCTGGGACCGGGTGCCACCGGGGCACCGCCGATCTCAACCCCGGTGTGGGACAAGGTGAGAACCTCCGTCGACGGCCCGGACCTCGGTTTCGTGCCCGACGCGTGGGTGAAGACGGGGACGGCGAAACCGCAGGCGCGTGCCTGCTAGCCAGGTGGGCTTCGGCGTGCTGGGCCCGCTGGAGATGACCGTCGACGGCGTACGGGTGTCGTTGGGTTCCCGCAAACAGCGTGCGGTGCTGGCCATGTTGCTCATCAACCGCAATCGCGTGGTGGGCAGTGACGCGCTGGTCGACGCGGTGTGGGAGCAACGGGTTGGGCAGGAGGCACGCGGCAGCCTGCACACCTACGTCTCCAACCTTCGGCGGTTTATGAACGACGCCGGCCTCGATGGGCGCACGGTCCTGGCCGCGGCGCCATCGGGCTATCGGCTCAGTGTGGCCGACACCGATTGCGACATAGGAAGATTCGTTGGTGAGAAGACTGCAGGCATACGCGCGGCGGCGGCCGGCCAGTTTGAGTTGGCCAGCGGTCACCTGTCGGCGGCGTTGACCGAATGGCGCGGACGGGTACTGGAGGACCTGGGTGACCTCGAGTTCGTCGCTTCCTTCGCCGCCGCGCTCGTCGAAGACGAAGTCACCGTGCACATCGCCCGTGCGGAATCCGAAATCGCCTGTGGGCGTGCCAATGACGTGATCGGCACGCTTGAGAGCCTTGCCGCCGAGCATCCCTATCGCGAGCAGCTATGGGCCCAATTGATCATCGCCTACTACGCCGCCGAACGGCAATCCGATGCCCTCGACGCCTACCGCCGCCTGAAGATCGCCCTCGCCGAGGATCTGGGCATCGAACCAGGGCCGACGATCCGAGCTCTGCACGAGCGGGTGCTACGCCAAGAGGTCATGGACGTCCGACGAGCCGCGCTCACCGCCGCCTCCGTCGCCGCGGGCACCCTCGATCGGCGGACGACATCGACCGGACGGCCCGCCGTGGCGCGCCTTCACGCGCTATCGGGAGAGGTCCATCCGTTGATCGGGGCGGCCACTCGGGTCGGCAGGCTGCCGGACAACGACGTCGTGCTCGACGACGCCGAAGTCAGCCGCCACCACGCCGTGCTCAGCGACACGGGCACGACGTTCGTCATCACCGATCTGCGCTCTGCCAACGGCGTTTACGTCCAAGACCGTCGAATCCGAGGCAGTGTTCCGCTCGCCGACGGCGACCGGATCCGGATCTGCCAACACGAGTTCGTCTTCGAGCTCGAGGCCAGAGAATGATCAGGCCGTCGGCCGCCAGAAACCTTGAAAACCCTGACCGGCGTTGGTCGTTCGGATCTGGGAGAGCTGGACGGGGTCGCTGGCCTCGGCCGGGTATCAATGGGGGTGCAGACGGTGAACGCAAGCCGGCGACTCTGAGTAACGCATCACGGATTGAAGAACAGGTTCTTGAAGCGCAGGCCGAGCCAGGGACGGCGGCCTTTCGCCAAAATCCCGCCGCGGAGCAGCGCCCGGCCGAGCGACATCCGCCCGTAGACGACCATTAGGTACGTCACTGGGTCGGCGGAGATCACACAGTCGACCGGACCGCCGGCGGCCCGCACCTCCACCGTGCCGTCCGCGATCCGCATGACGTAGCGCGGGCCGTCGCCGCGCAACCGGACCTCGTACGTCACTGGCGCGCCGCGGCCCGCCTCGGGCCGCACTACCAACGGTGACATTTCCGGACACACCGTGCCCACGATGAGCTTCGCGTACCCGGTGGGGATCGGCCATGGCCGTCCCGTCCCGGTCGCGATGTCGTGCCCGTGCACGGTGAGCTCCCCCAGCACCAGTGCGGTGATGCAGTCCACGGTGCGGGTCCGGTCCGGACCGTACCACGGCGTCGCGCATTCCATCTCCGGATCGGTCGCCGCGGCGAGCTCCAGAAACCGTTGTGCCCCAGCGGCTATCAGCTCCGCGAGGCGTGCCGCGTCGGTGTGGTCGACCATGGCGATGGTGGCGGCATTGGTGGCCGCCAGTCGGATCGGGAAGTCCGCATCCAGATACTGCTCCGGGGTCAGCGCTTGCACTTCCCCGTCGATGGCCGCGCTGAAACCGGCGAGCACGACGGACACATGCGCGGCGGTCTCTGCGACCGTCCAGTCAGTGCCCGCTGCCCGGCGCCCGATGTCATCGGTCTCCCGCAGCAGCGCGGCGAACCGCCCAGCCGCTACGCTGATCGCCGTCCGGGCCGCCTCCCGGTCTAGTGCCACTACGGGCTTGGTGTGGATGGTCATGGTGGTCTCCTCGGGTCGGTGCGAATCGACTATCCGACGTCGCCGGTGCGAGATCGTCGGTCTGAACGCGTAAATGCACGAGGTGAGGAGTCGTAGCTCCGCAAGGCGGGGCGGCAAATCTACGCGGTTCCGCCGATGTTTGCGGCGCCGGGCCGCCGCATGCTGGCTAGCATGAGCGGAACGGACCCACGGGCGGACACGCCTTTGAACTGGAGCGACCTAGGCGTGAGCGAGCTTCCGACCGGAACGGTGACGTTGCTCCTGGCCGACGTCGAGGGCTCGACGCGGCTGTGGCAGACCCAACCGGAGGAGATGACGGCCGCCATCGCGCGGCTCGACCGCACGGTGTGCGACATCATCGCGGCCCATCACGGTGTGCGGCCGGTCGAACAGGGCGAGGGGGATAGCTTCGTGGTCGCGTTCGCGCGGGCCAGCGACGCGGTGGCGTGTTCCCTGGAGTTGCAGCGGGCACCGCTGGCCCCGATCCGGCTGCGCATCGGCGTGCATACCGGGGAGGTGCAGTTGCGTGACGAGGGCAACTACATCGGTCCGACCATCAATCGGACCGCACGGCTGCGCGATCTGGGCCACGGCGGGCAGACCGTGCTGTCGGGTGTAACCGAAGATCTGGTTCTCGACCGGCTGCCGGCCGACGCCTGGCTGACCGACCTTGGTTCGCATCAGCTGCGGGATCTCCCGCGCCTTGAACGAGTGGTGCAGCTGTGCCATCCCGACCTTCGCAACGAGTTCCCGCCGCTGCGCGCGGCTGAAACCGTTGTAGTACAGCATCTTCCGGTTCAGTTCACGAGTTTCGTTGGCCGCGAAGCCGAAATCAACGACGTGCGCCAGTTCCTGACCAACAACCGGCTCGTGACGCTCACCGGCGCGGGCGGTGTCGGTAAGACGCGACTGGCGGTGCAGGTGGCGGCTGGGATCGCCGGTGGATTCGGTGGAGGGGTGTGGCTGGTCGATCTGGCACCGATCACCGATCCCGAGCTAGTGCCAGTCGCGGTGATCCGCGCGCTGGGCCTGCCCGACCAGCAGGGCAGCTCCACGATGGACATGCTTTTGCGGTTCGTCGGCGAACGTCGGATGCTGCTGGTGTTGGACAACTGTGAGCATCTGCTGGACGCGTGCGCTTCGCTGGTTGTTGGCCTGCAAGGCGGGTGCCCTGCGGTGACGCTCGTGGCGACGAGTCGTGAGCCGATCGGGGTGGCCGGCGAGGTGAGTTGGCGGGTGCCGTCGCTTTCGCTGGCCGACGAGGCGATCGAATTGTTCGCCGACCGCGCGCGACGGGTCCGCCCCGATTTCCGCCTCACGGACGACAACGCCGCCACCGCGGCGGAGATCTGCCGACGCCTCGACGGGGTGCCGCTGGCGATCGAGCTGGCGGCGGCGCGGGTGCGCGTTTTGTCGCTGACCGAGATCCGCGACGGCCTGCGCGATCGCTTCCGGCTGCTGACCGGCGGTGCGCGCACCGCGGTGCGCCGCCAGCAGACATTGCGGGCCTCGGTGGATTGGTCGCACGCGCTACTGACCGAGCCCGAACGCATCTTGTTCGCCTCGCTGGCGGTGTTCACGGGCGGATTCGACCTCGCCGCCGCAGAGGCGGTCGCCGGCAGCGGCGACGTGGAACGCTTCCAGGTCCTCGACCTGCTCACACTGCTGGTCGACAAGTCCTTGGTCGTGGCCGAAAGCGCAAGTGGCCGAACGCGATACCGGCTGCTGGAGACGGTGCGTCAGTACGCTCTGGAAAAGCTCGGCGAGTCAGGCCGGGCCGACGCCGTGCGTGCCCGTCACCGCGATTACTACACGGCCCTGGCGGCGATGCTCGACACTCCGGCACCTACCGGCCATGAGCAGGTTCTCGAGCAGGCCGACGCCGAGATCGACAACCTGCGTGCCGCCTTCATGTGGAGCCGCGAAAACTCCGACACCGGACTTGCGTCGCAGCTGGCGTCAACACTGCAGCAACTGTGGCTCGGACGGGGTCGCATTCTGGAAGGGCTGGCGTGGTGTGACGCCGTCCTCACCGACCAAAATGCACACCCGGACCAGGTGGCGCCGGCGGTGCGCGCGGCGGTGCTCGCCGACAAGGCCACGCTCAACGCATTCATGAGTGCCACCGACAGCATGGAGCAAGCCCTTGAGGCCCTGGCGATCGCGCGGGAGGTCGAGGACCCCGCCCTGTTGCTCCGGGCGCTGACCGCCTGCGGTTGCATCGCGGTCTACGACCCCGAGGTGGCCCGCCCGTACTTCGCCGAGGCGATCGGCCTGGCCCGCTCGATAGGTGACAGATGGAGGCTCGGCCAGATTCTGAATTGGCAGGCGTATGGGTCTGTTCTGGTGGGTGATCCGATCGCGGCGCGCGCGGCCGCCGAGGAAGGACGCGACATCGCCGACGCCAACGGCGACCGGTTCGCCTCGCATGGGTGCCGGTGGAGTCTCGGTGTGGCACAGGGGATGACCGGTGATGCGACTGGAGCCGTCGCGGAGTTGCGCGAGGTCATCGCCGAGACCCATGCGGCTCACGATGTGTACTGGGGGTGCTGCGCCTTATTCATGCAGGCGCTCATGCTGGCGTACCACGGGGACCCGGGTGCGGCGCGGCAGACAGCAAACTTGGCGGTCGAGGCCGCGGCGGAGCTCGGCGGGTTCTTCCCAGGCCTCGCTTACGCGGGGTTGACTATCGCGACCCTCGCCGCGGGCGACGTTGACGCGGCGGACGATGCGATCGCGGCGGGTTTGCCCCATCTCAGTCTCCAGCCCAAGCAAGCGGCGATCTGGCTTGCATACGCGGCCCAGGCCGCGCTGGCGCGCGGGGATCTGACCGCGGCCCGGCGCTTGGCCGATGACGCCGTCGCGGCGACGAGCGGCTTTCACCTGTCGCTGGCGCTGACGACGCGCGCGGGCGTTGGGATCGCGCAGGGTGAGCCCGAACAGGCCGGCCGCGACGCGCATGACGCGCTCGCAACCGCCGCCAGCAGTGGGTCATGTGCCACCGCTCCGGAAACTCTTGAGTGCCTCGCCGCACTTGCCTTCGGCTCCGGCGGTCATCGTGATGCGGCGCGGCTGTTCGGCGCCGCAGACTCCATCCGGCAGCGTGGCGGCCTCGTACGCTTCAAGATCTTCGACGCCTTCTTCGAATTCCCGGTGGCGGCACTTCGTGATGAGATGGGCGACAAGGACTTTGAATCTGCGTGGGCCGAGGGCGCCGCGTTGTCGACCGAAGAGGCGATCGCGTACGTTCAGCGCCGTCGCGGCGAACGTAAACGCCCCGCGAGCGGCTGGGCCTCGCTCACGCCGACCGAGGGCGACGTCGTACGACTAGTCAGCGAAGGGCTCGCCAACAACGACATCGCCACGCGGCTTTTCATCTCACCACGTACCGTGCAAACCCACCTCACCCATGTCTACTCCAAGCTCGGACTCACCTCCCGCGTGCAGCTCGCTCAGGAAGCAGCCCGGCACGGCTGACAGGTGCCGACAGCCAGATCGATCAGGTAACGAAGATCGTCATCCAGTCGGCCGCCAGAACCCCTGAAAACCCTGACCCGCGTTGGTAGTTCGGATCGGAGAGAGTTTCACCGGGTCGCCCGCCTCGATCATGGTGCCGTCACCCACGATCATCGCGACGTGGCCATCCCACACGGCAAGATCACCCGGACGTAGCGAGGCCCGGTTTACCGCCGCGCCAATGTCCTGTTCCTGCGCCAGCCGCGGAAGATCAAGGCCTGCTTCGTGATAGGCCCACTGAGTCAGGCCGCTGCAGTCCAGCCCGACGCCTGGCGTAGTGCCACCCCAGTCGTACGGCACGCCGAGTTGGGTCAGTGCATGCCGGACGGCGCTGGCCGCGACGGCGTTCGGCGCGGTCGCGGTGCTGCCGTCGGGCAGGGTGACCCCGACCCCACTGCCGAACTCCCCAGGATCGGCCATCTCCCTGGCGGGGGTGCCCGCGCCGGTGTCCGACCACGGGAACGGCGACCCGCCGCCGGACGCCCCTAGGCCAGGACCCGAGCCCCCAGAACCCGAACTGCCCGTACCAGAGCCGCCCGCCCAGCCCGGCGGCGCGGCCGCAGGCACCGTCGGTGTAGCCGGTCCCGCGGGCGGCGCACTCACCGCGGCGGCCTGCGCGTCCAGTTCCGTACGGAGTTCGTCGACCACCGCGAGGGCCTCGTCCAGCGCCCGGCGCGCCTCGGCGATCAGCTCCTCGGTGACGCCCGGCGCCTCCAGGTCGGCTTCGAGCGCTGCGGCGCGCGCCTCGAACTCCTCGACGATGGTACGCAGCCGGGCACGCGCTCTGGCCACCGCGTCGGCCGCCTTCGCCGTGCTCGCGCCCAGGTGCTCGGCACGGATCGCCAGAGCGTCGACTGCGGCGACCGTCGCGTGGGTGAACTGAGAGGCGGCATCGGCGCCGTCGCCCGCCCATTGGCCTGCGGCGTCGTCCCATGCCCGTCGGCCTGCGACGGACACGTCGGCCAGCGCGTCGCGCACGCCCGAGAGCACGGCGGCCGCGTCGTCGTCTCCCGACCAGCCCGGTCCGACCAGTGCCTGCACCTCGCGGATGGGCGCCGACAGCGCGGAGACCAGGGAACTGGGCACCGTCACCCCTCGACTGCGGTGATCGACTGCCCGACGCGACGCTCGGTGCCGCCATACGCGGCGGCCGTGGACTCTGCGGTGCGGCCTGCGGCGGCGACGCGTTCGCTCAGCTGTGCTGCGACGCCCGACTCGCGGGCGAGCGCCTCGGTCAGGGCCGCCACGAACCGTGCGCCAACGGGGCCGAACGCGGCGGCGCATCCCGGCCCAGGGACCGACCGCAACGTCGCGGCGACGGCATCGAGGTCGACAGCCTGGTGGGAGTGGGCAGCGCCGAGGGCGCGGATCACGGCGGTATCGGCGAGCACGACGTTATGACGCCGGACGGCCCGCTTCGGTTCCATGGATGTCTCTGACATCGTGGTTCCATGGATGTCTCTGACATCGTGGTTCCATGGATGTCTCCGACATCGTGGTTCCACTAGGGTTTCCGCGCATGGACGTTCGCGTTGTCGATCACCCACTGGCCGCCGCGCGGCTGACCACCCTGCGCGACGAGCGCACCGACAACGCCGCGTTCCGCGCCGCGTTGTGCGACTTGACGCTGATGCTGGTCTACGAGGCCACCCGAGACGCCGCGAGCGAGCCTCTCCAGATCCGCACACCGATGGCCGACACCGTTGGGTCGCGGCTGGCCGCCCCGCCGCTACTGGTGCCGGTGCTGCGGGCGGGCCTCGGAATGGTCGACAGGGCGCACATGCTGATCCCCGAGGCGAAGGTCGGGTTCGTCGGCGTGGCCCGCAACGAGGAAACCCACGAGCCCACACCGTATCTGGAGTCCTTGCCGGAGGACTTGAGCACACAGCCGGTGATGGTGCTCGACCCGATGCTGGCCACGGGCGGCTCGATGGCCCACACCGTTGGGCTGCTGCACGCCCGCAGGGCCGCCGACATCACCGTGGTGTGCGTGGTGTGTGCGCCGGAAGGCATTGCCGCACTTGAGAAGGTGGCACCCGATATTCGGCTCTACACCGCGGCGATCGACGACGGGCTCAACGAGATCGCCTACATCGTGCCTGGACTCGGCGACGCAGTGTAGAGCCG